>Ga0116191_1003230_pt1 | contig 11950 bp, 7 predicted proteins | sample AD_UKC111_MetaG_FD_89897 | JGI IMG/M metagenome (GOLD analysis project Ga0116191, IMG submission 89897) | Active sludge microbial communities of municipal wastewater-treating anaerobic digesters from Hong Kong - AD_UKC111_MetaG | ecosystem: Engineered > Bioreactor > Anaerobic > Digestate | place...
AAGTTCCTGCTCCTAAGCCAGTTGCAACATTCGTAGATGAAACATTCGGTTCCCAAATATATTGATAGGATGTAGCTCCACTTGCAGTGATTTCTATACTTCCATCACTTGATCCACATTTTGGTTGCTTCGCTTTTGCTGCTATCGACAAATTACAATTTCCGCCACCTCCTGTGGTATCGCATTCTAATAGTATCGTTGTATCTTTTTTACATGTCGAATCTTGTCCACTTATTACAGTTATCTTATAAGTTCCTGCTCCTAAGCCAGTTGCGACATTTGTAGTTGAAACATTCGGTTCCCAAATATATTGATAGGATGTAGCTCCACTTGCAGTGATTTCAATGCTGCCATCACTTGATCCACATTTTGGTTGCTTCACTTTTGCTGCTATCGCTAATGTACAATTTCCACCATTATTTTTTGGCTTAACTGTAATAATAAAATAAATAGTATCACAGTTCATTAGATTATCGCAAAACACAATACAGAAAGTATCATTGCCGACAAATCCTGCATTTGGGGAATAAGTTGTACAGGTGTCAAAAACATTGATTGTTCCATTTTTCGGTAAAGAACATACATTTGTATTTTCAATTATACCTTTAAAGCTTTTTGGTGTAACACAAATTTCAATAGGCGTTTCAAACTCAGTTGTTCTATAAACTGTATCTGGATGATTGCATAAATCTTTTACAATTAAATTATTGATTGCAACTGAGCAACCTAGAACATCCGTAATAGTTAAGTTATAAGTTCCTGCTCCAATATTATTTCTAATTGGATTAATAGTTGGAGAAGAAATATCAGACCAGATATAATAATGAGGGAAGCCGTTACTATTAATTATTGCTGTTTTTATCTCACCATTATTCCCACATTTTGCATCAGAAACTGTAACTTTTACATTTAACAATTCGGGTGCTACAACTCTAAAATTAGCAACTCCAGCTAAACATCCTAGAGAATCTCTAACTTGAATAACATAATTTCCAATTGAAAGCTGATTTGTTGCTACTGTATTTCCTTTATTATCAATTATCTTTACATTTTCCGTTCCGACAAAATTCAAACCTTTAGTTATTGTATAATTTAGTTGACTCAATACAGATTGTCCACAATGAAGCTTTTGAACAGAATCAATATTAACAGTTGCATTTGAGCCATTATCTAGAATCGAAAATAATACTGAACCTTCACAATTGTTAATATTATCTTTAACTACTACAAGATAACTACCTGATTTTAAAGTATCAATACTTACACCAGCAATTCCGAAATTACTCCATGTATAGGTATAATTTCCACTGCCACCAGTTACAGAAATAGTAGCTTTTCCATTTGATTGATTACATTCTGCATTTTCTGTATTTGCAAATACATTTAAGTTATTAGTGTTCTTAACATTAATTAATAGATAGGTTTTACAATCAGTTGTAGTATTCGATACGGTAACTGTATAATTTCCTGCTTTTAAATCATTTCTAATAGATCCTTCAAAGCCATCATTCCAACTATACAAATTAGTAGTAGGACTAATAGTTACACTACCATTGGATTCATTACATGTTGCATTTGTGACATGAACATACTCCACATTAGGTCCATTTTTATTTGATAATGCTATATTTACAATAGTATTACAATTTGGATTTGAGATATCAGAAACAGTTATAGTATAAATGCCAGCAGGTATATTTTTTGCAGAATTAGAATTACTTATATTTGGCGACCAAACATATTTAAAATTAATAGCTCCAGTTGCAAATAAATCTATCTCACCATTATTATTATTACATGAAGCTTCCTTTATAATCGAATTTACAGTAATTCCATTACATGGAGTAACTGGTATTATTGATACAACGATTATGGTAGTATCGCAAATACCTTTGTCGTCGCAAATAACTACACACATTGTATCAGATCCTATGTTAAAGCCACTATTTGGAGTATAAATAACACAACTATCTGTATTAGTGAAACTTAATGTACCATTACTTGGTTGATCACAAATAGCAACACTATTTATATTTCCTAATAATTCATTAGTTTTTAAACAAACTTTCACTGGAGTATTAGGATTAGTCGTAGTATAGATTGTATCTTTTGTAATTGTAGGATTATTACAATCTTTTGAGATAACTAGATTTGGGGAAACCACACTACATCCTTTCGCATCAGTTACTGTTACTTTATAAGTTGCTGCAACAAGTTGTGTTCTATCTTCTGGGTCATTATTTCCTTGCAAATCAGCCCAATCAAATAGGTAACCTCCATTTCCACCTTGAGTTTCTAACAATATCGATCCTAAATGATCACAATTTGCATTTATTTTTGTAATGTCAACTTGCAATAAATTAGGCTCAGTAACTTCAAATTTTTCAACAGCAGCAGTACAGCCATTTGCATCATTAATTATGATACAATAACTTCCTGCTCCTATTTGCCCATTTATTTGAACATTGCCAGCTAAATCTTTTATTACTATTGATTCTGGCTCTGCAAATCCTGTGTCTTTTGTAAATGAATAATTGATAGTTAAGTTTTTATCCCCTTTGCAATTTACTTTGAAATTTGATTGGATATTCAATGTAGCTTTGCTTTGTTCATTTTTAATAGTTACAATTGCAACAATTTGGCAACCCGTTTGGGTATCGGTTATCGTAACTGGATACACTCCAGCAGACAAATTGCTTTTACTATTCGAATTTCCCCAACTATACTGGTAATTTCCAGATCCATTGAGTACATTTATAGTTGCAGATCCGTTATTATTGCCACAAGTAGCATTACTATTAACTAATACTCTTGCTTCCAAACTAATTTCATTTCCAATCTGAACAGTTAGAACCTGATTACACTGAGGTCTATTTAATTCTGTTGCAGTCACTTGATAAATTCCTGGTAATAAATCAATTCTTGTACTATTTGTAGATCCATCATTCCATAAATATTGTATTCCAGTAGTAGGAGTAAGCACAGCGACACCATTTGCTCCTCCACATATCGCATTTTCAGTTTCTTTATTAATTACAACACCTTCATTATTTCCAACTGTAAATGACCTTACAATGTAACAATCTGGCTTACCTACTTCAGTAACTGTAATTATATAAGTTCCATGTGAAATATTCTTTGCCGAATTACTATTACTTATATTTGGAAACCAATTGTAAGTATATGTACCAGAACCATTTACATTAAAGCTTATCGATCCATCATTCGAATTACAATTAGAATTAACAATAATAGCATTGCTGATGACAGGCTCAATACAACCTCCTCCATTTTTACAAGTATCTAATACTATTAAATTATTAGCACTCACATTGCAGCCTTTGCTATCTGTGACGGTTACGCTATAGCTACCATCATTCAAATTATATCTATCTTTGATGTTATTATTTCCACTCAAATCTGCCCAATCAAATGTATAATTAGGGTTTCCTCCTTTTACATTTAATAATATTTGCCCTCCATTCACACAATTTTTTTGTGTGATTGAAGCATTTAAAACTAATGCGTCAGGCTCAGTAATTGTGAAACATTTCATACCTAACATACAATTGTTCGCATCAAATATTTCTACACAATAATTCCCTGCTATTAATGAATCTTTATTAACAGATTGCCCATTACTATTGATCAATTTTGTTGAAATAGGAGTAGCAATATTTCCTGTTAAAGTGAAAATATATTCTACTTTACCATTATTTTCCCCAATACATCTTACAGGAGTAGTATTGCTGATTGAAATATCAGCATAACCATTCATATTATTAGTGATATTTACATTAACTAATGTCGAACAGCCTGTTGAATCATCACTCACCACCACATCATAATTTCCGGCAAACAAATCATTTTTTGTATTTGAATTACCCCAACTATAGGTATATTTTCCAGAACCACCACTAATATTAATCGTAGCAGATCCATTACTTTGATTGCAATCTGGTTTTTTATTGATAACAACCGATGATGATAATCCAGAATTTGTACCTATTGTTAAAATTACAATTGATGCACAACTACTAATTGGATCAGTTGCTGTAATGTGATAAGTTCCAGCAGATAAATTAGTCCTTGAGTTACCAGTTCCATTATCACTCCATTTATATTCTAGATTTGAAGGGGTTAAAACTGCCTCACCATTATTTTTACCACAAGTAGCATCTTTTGTTGTAAACTGGACAAATGGTTGTGCTGCGTTGTTTACAATAAATGAACCAGTTGTAAAACAATCTGGCTTCCCAACTTCTGTAACTGTTACATCATATATTCCACTTGTCAAGTTTGAAAGTATATTTGTCGTATTATTACTTCCATTCCACTTGAAAGAATAAGCTGCATTGCCTGAAACAGACAATTCAATTGATCCATTATTTTTTCCACAACCTGCATCAATTATGGATGCTTTTGAAATAATTGGTTTCGTGCATCCTCCATTACAGGATTTCAAAACAGTTATGATTTGAGATTTTGAAGAAGAATTTCCACAATCATCTGTTGCTGTCCAAGTTCTTGTGAGAACATATCCACAACCATCATTTGTCGAGGATTGATTATAATTAACATTTGGATTACTACTACAATTATCTAATGCAGAAGGATTTGCAGGATTTGGAACCACTTCACCATTATCTAAATTAACTGTAATATTATTTGGAACTCCTGAAATGACAGGAGCTGAATTATCAATGATTGTAATTGTCTGGGTTTTAAAAGAGGCATTTCCACAGGAATCTGTTGCCACCCATTTTCTTATGAGCTTATAATTATTGGGGCAATTAGCGTTTTCTTTTGTTTCAGAATAAACCAATTTCGGGTTTGCATCGCAATTATCTGAAACATTAATTTTGGTAGGCGGAATAGGTATTGCATCGTTGCAATTTAGAGTTAAATCATTTGGAACGTTTCCTATAGTTGGTGCTTTCTTATCTATTAATACGACATAAACTGTAAAACTACTTTTGTTGCCACAAGCATCAGTAGCAAACCAAGCACAATATAACACTGCAAGATATTTATTTGTGGCAGTACATGAGCCTTTAAATGCAGTAGTATCAACGAAAGTAATCGTTGGTTTTGTATCGCAATTATCCATTGCAAGCATATCACCTACTCCAAGCAATAAAGGGTCATCACAGTCTGAAAAAATAGTATCTTTATCATTATAATTTGCTAATGCAGGAAGATTTGGGATGAGCATTGGAGCTCTAGTATCTTTGACAGTAATTGTTTGGGTAGCTGTAGTTTTTTCTCCACAATTATCCGTAGCAATCCATGTACGAGTTATCACATAATTTTGTGGGCAACTCAATCCAGTTTGTGACTGATTGAATGCGATATTGATATTTCCTGGGCAATCTGAAGTGGCAGAAACTGAGGCAGGATTAGGCACAGAATCACAACTTACTGTAATATTTGCAGGAACTCCAATCAATACAGGAGGAGCAAATATTTCTGTAGGAGCAATATTAAATATTCCGTTTGATGAAACATGTGAAATAACGGGTGCAATAAAATAACCAACGATTAATACTGCTGCGATTAAAACTTTATTCATCCTATTTCTAGATAAGTACATAAATCTATTTAATCTCATAGCCTAATTTTTTTACGCTTTCGTAATGTTTGATTTTGTAATAAATGATTGCTCATTTTTGAATACATTGGAACTATAATGAATAGTATTAAAATACAAAAGTGACTAATAATATTGAATAAATCAAGTCATTAGTCAAACATAACTATCAAATAAACATTCTCTTATAGTACCAATAATATAAATCTATAATATATTTATCAAAAACTTTTCCAAAAACAATTGTCAATTTCAAATAGCTATTGTGACTAACAATCCGCTTTCGGGTCACTTTAACAGCATTTCACATATCAAACTAATTATCTTTCTGTTATATATATATTATAACTAAATATCATACCATTTTTATCATTTGTAGTAAAAAAATATTAAATAAATATAAAATATAATTTAATTTAAAAAAATTTCTTTATAAAACTATAAAATATATTGTACAAAAAAGAAATTTATTATTCTGAATATCAAATTATTACATCATATTTTTAAATAATTTTAACAAACAAATTTTTCTGATTGTACTTTTCTTAACAAAATTATAATCTCAACTTTACAATAAAATTATTGATTATGTGGATAGGCACCAATTTTGTAAAACAATTTCCAATACTGGCTACTCTTAGCCAAGATGAAATTCGCCGATTGGCATTTAGGACAGAATTCTTTACTGCCAGTCGTAATTCAATTATTTACAGACAAGGATCTAAGTCAGAATACATTTATTTTCTGGTAGAGGGATCTGTCAAGTTATGTGTTCATACTGACGATGATAGAGAGCTAATCAAAGATATTGTTACTACTCCATCAATGTTTGGGGAATTGTGTCTTGGAGGAGAAGTATCAAGACCTGAAGCTGCTATTGTAATGAGCAAAGATGCAAAATATTATACGATTCATGTTGACCAATTTAAAGAAATGATGTTCAATAACCCTATGCTTTGCTATAATGTATTGCAGCTTGTCGGAGACAGATTGATTCATACCGAAAATAGATTGGAATCGATGGTGTTGAAAGATGCAAAAACAAGAGTTATTGATTTTCTTAAAAACTTATTGAACAAACAAGGACGAAAAGTGGGCTTCGAAATGCTCATAAGACACTCTTATACACAGCAAGATATAGCAAACATCACAGGTACATCCAGACAAACAGTTACAAGTGTTCTTAATGATTTAAAGAAAAGTAAAAGTATCCAATTCAATAGAAATACAATATTAGTAAGAGATATGGCACGACTTTAAACCTACAGAAAAAAGCATTGAAAGACAATTACGGAAATTCAGAAATCACTTATAACCCAAAAGAACAAATTATTCATTTTCAGGATTTAAGAATTTAATGTTTCTGACTAGACCATTAAATTTTGTCCTTTGGACTGCAGACCCTGTGAATAATTTTTTAAAAACATCATTAGTAATTTCCTGCCACTCCCGATTTTTCATTTCCAATAAATCGGGGTGTGGTAAGAAGTTAGGTTCTTGATGAGCTTTCGAAAATCGATTCCATGGGCAAACATCTTGGCATACATCACATCCGAACATCCAATTGTCCATTTTATTTTTAAATTCTCTTGGAATTTCCTCTTTTAATTCAATTGTCAAATAAGATATACATTTACTACCATCCAACCAATATCCATTATCTGAAATAGCTTGAGTTGGGCAAGCATCTATGCACTTTTTGCAAGTGCCACAATAATCTTTTATACTGTGGTCATATTCTAATTCAAGATCAATAATGAGTTCACATAAAAAAAAGTAAGAACCTTTTTTGGGATGTATCAATAGCGTATTCTTACCTATCCAGCCTAATCCACTTTTTTTTGCCCATTCTCTTTCCATCACTGGAGCTGAATCTACGAAACCCCTACCATAAACTTCTCCTATTTCGTTTTGAATATATTCTAATAAGGCATTTAACTTTAATTTTATAATATCATGATAATCTTTGCCATAAGCATATTTTGAAATTTTGGGAGATTCGGTATCTTTTTGGTGTTCATCTGTAAAGTAATTATAACTCATGGAAATAACACTTTTTGCACCATCGACTAATTTTCGGGGATCTAATCTTTTTTCAAAATGGTTTTCTAAGTATTTCATTTTTCCTTGAAAACCATTTTCCAACCAGTTTGATAAATCTTTTTCCACATCGTCCAACCTTGATGCTTTAGAAATTCCAATATCTACAAAGCCTAGCTTTGTAGCCTCATTTTTGATTATTCTAGTATATTCTGATTTATTCAAAAATAATTTAATTTAAAATTATGGGCAAAAAACTATTATTATTATTTATTCAATACCGTATATATGTATTATCTATTTAACAAAATTAATACATATTGGAAAAATATTATTTGTTTTATGTTTTAGCATTAATTGCAGAAATCATAGGAACAATAAGTGGATTTGGTTCATCTATACTCTTTGTGCCAATTGCTAGTATTTTCTTTGAATTCCATATTGTTCTTGGCATTACAGCAATCTTTCATGTGTTTAGCAATCTGTCCAAAATATATCTGTTCAAAAATAAAGTTGACAAAAATATTATAATTAAACTTGGAGTGCCCGCAGTGGTGTTTGTAATAATTGGTGCATTGCTCAGCAAATTTGTTCCACAGAAAGAGCTTGAATTATTTATGAATTTCTTTTTGGTGATAATTGCTATTCTTTTAATAAAGCATTCAAGCATAAAAATTGATCAAACTGATAAAAATCTCTTTCTAGGTGGCTCAATATCTGGGTTTTTAGCGGGACTTATTGGGTCAGGAGGTAGTATTCGTGGACTAACGCTATCAGCTTTTCAGCTCGAGAAAGATATTTTTATCACCACATCTGCAATAATTGATCTAGGAGTTGATACTAGTAGGGCAATTGTTTATTATTTTAATGGATATATTCATTCCGATTACCTTTTTATGTTGCCCATATTATTCATTGTCAGCATCTTAGGATCATGGATTGGTAAAAAAATTCTTCAATATATTTCAGAAAATCTATTCAAATACATTGTATTATCTGTCATTTTGCTAACAGCTATCATTCAAGTTATAAAATATATAAAATTTTAATTCAACAGTTAGTAACAATTATCACAATTAAAATTAGCTAATTGAACTGATATTTGCAACTTAATAAAAAATATTTAACAATGAATTTAGAAAAAATAATCAAAGAAAATCAAGGTACTATTGTTGATGTACGTACTCAAGCTGAGTTTATGGGAGGGCATGTTGTGGGTTCACTGAATATTCCACTTCAAGAAGTTCCTGAAAATATAGAGCAATTCAAAGGTATGGCTTCACCAATAGTATTATGCTGTGCATCAGGCAATAGAAGCGGACAAGCCACAATGTTTCTAAATCAATATGGCATAGAATGTTTTAACGGAGGTTCATGGATGGATGTAAATTATTTAAAATCAAAAAATTAATAATAAATGTTTGATACGATAAAAAAATTATTTGGATTGGGCAGCTCTGTCGATTATAAGGCATTAATCAGCGATGGAGCAGTGATAATTGACGTTCGAACTAAAGGCGAGTTTGCAGGTGGACATATCAAGGGAGCTATAAATATCCCTTTAGATATGATTGGGAATAATATTTCACAATTCAAAGACAAAGAAAAACCTATCATAACATGCTGTGCATCAGGCATGAGGAGTGCTTCAGCAAAAAGTATTTTACAATCAAAGGGTTATAAAAACGTTTATAATGGCGGAGGCTGGTCGAGTCTTCAAAATAAAATTCGTTAAAAAATTATATTTTTATTTCATATATAATAAAATTACGCATTTATCCCGTTCTTGTATTTTTTTGTTACTTTTTTGTATATTTGTGAATATTTAATTTCTAGTTTAGAAATGAATTCATTAAACATTCGATTATGTGATTGGACTGGATGTCCATCCATAAAAGCGGACGGGAAAGCTGCAGATATTTTAGCTATCTATATTGGATTTGCTATTATAATATCTGTACTTATTTGGGTAAGCTCCAAAGTATCCCGTCTCGCTTAGAAATGCTTTAACTCCACCTTACATTTTTTTGTAGGGTGGTTTTATTATTCATTAATTTACATATCTATCTATATTGTATTTTTTTTGTTACTTTTTTGTATTTTTGTGAAAAAACTATATACTATAATAATGGTATATACTAAGGAATGGTATATTAATTATTATAATTTCTGTTTTAAAATCATTTTCTTTTAATCTATTTATAGAAAATCCAAAAGAAAATAAATTCACTTTTAATATTAATTTATATGGTAGTGTCATTTTATAATATTTACAATATAATATCTAATAATTTATTTTTATTCTTTTCAATCTGTATCAATTTATACCTAATGGTAGCATGGATTATAAGAGAGAAAAATATAGAGTTAGTAGAAATTAAGATTAAAAATCTAATACCTAGTATAAAATTTGAACTAAATAAAGAAGAAAAATATAATTCAATATGGGAAACAAATAAAAAACTTGAATTAGAGCTTACTAAATTAAAACACAAGAATGCAAATCTTCCATTTATTATAATAATTGGACTATTTTTCGTATTATTTTTAAATTCATTAAATTTTAAAAAGAAAAAAGAAATAAATGATTTACAAGATGATAATCTTGACTTAAATAATACTTTGAAAATTAAAGAAAAAGATAAGTTAGAAAATAAATGATTTTCTTATTTATCATAAACCAGCCCTCTAACGTCTTTAACTGGCTTATAAAGGTTAACAAAATCACTTTTATCTACTTGTACAGATTGCTTCATAAATTCCTCGAAAATATCATAATTCGCTTTTCTTCTGTTATAAATGTATTGTGCTTGGACAAGATAAAACGGCAAATACTTCTTACTCAATGAAATATAATTTCCTCTTATTGAGTTTTTTATAATTGCCCAAAATCCTTCTATTGTATTTGTATGTACTATACCTTTTGACTTATGACCATCCTTAGAATGGTTAACTGTAAGATGCTCAACTATGTCACCTAACTTGGAATATCCTTTATAGCTATCCGATATTACTATTGAATTATCCAAATCTACATTCTCTTTCAGTAAATTCATTAAATAGCTTGAGTTCAACCGATAAGCTACTTGCAATACTACTAATCCGTTCCGCTCTACTATCCCTACTATTGGTGTCTTATTCGTTCCTCTACCTCTCTTATTCGTTATCTTCGATACATCTCTAGCTGGGTCTTCCATTACCCCTTTTTTACGAGGTTTTTGACCAACATATGATTCATCAATTTCCACAATGTTCTGTAATTCAATGCTTTTGTCAATCATTGCACATCGTATTCTCATTCCAATATACCATGCAGTTTTGTAGGAACAATTCATGTTCCTTTTTATTTGCATAGCTGATATTCCATTTTTGGCATTCAAAATAAGTGTAATCACTTTGAACCAATTCACTAAGGGATACCTAGTGTTTTCAAAAATTGTCCCATTCTTTACACTAAATTTCTTATTACAATTTTGGCAATGATACCTATGATTATTATTCTCAAATCTTACTCTTGGTGATTTACAATGTAGGCAAGTAATTTTTCCATTCCATCGGAGTTTTTCTAAATAATTCCTACATTTTTCTTCGGTATCAAACTCTTTATTTAGTCTGTTTAAATCCATGTTTTTTTATAATTGTGAATTTTTTATTACCTTTAATCTTTTATACAAATATAATACATATTTCGCTTATTTTCAGTTATTTATGTATTATTTATTCATCATCGGGATAAGTGCGTAAAATTATAATATCTTTGTGACTAAATGCACTTTTTTAGTCTAAATGCTCGTTAAATGTATTCTTGAAATATAGAATTTTAAGATACTCTAATAATCTAGTTTATTAGATTCCAATTATGTAGCTATCAGTTTTCTGGTAGCTATTTTTTTTATATATACATTTAAAAACAAATAATTTATACATTACAAATAAAATTATGTAAAAATTTTTAAAAATAAAAGATAAAAAACTCTTTATATAGAATCGAATACACTTATCTTTGTAGTGTAAAAAATAATCTATGTTTTCGAAATCATGTGAGTATGCCATTAAAGCTATGATTTTTGTTGCCCAAAAATCAAAAAGTGATTTAAGGATAGGGATAAAAGAAATAGCTAGAGGAACCGATTCTCCTGAGCATTTTATTGCAAAAATCCTACAAGACTTAAGCCGAAGGAAACTGATTCATTCAGTGAAAGGTCCAAATGGGGGTTTTTATATGGATACTCATGATTTGGATACTTCTATTGCAGACATTGTGAAAGCCATAGATGGAGATAGTATCTACACAGATTGTGTTTTAGGCTTAAAAGCTTG
>Ga0116191_1003233_pt1 | contig 11945 bp, 25 predicted proteins | sample AD_UKC111_MetaG_FD_89897 | JGI IMG/M metagenome (GOLD analysis project Ga0116191, IMG submission 89897) | Active sludge microbial communities of municipal wastewater-treating anaerobic digesters from Hong Kong - AD_UKC111_MetaG | ecosystem: Engineered > Bioreactor > Anaerobic > Digestate...
AATATAAGTTTTAATATCATATTAAAATATATTTACTTGGCACTGAATCTACTAGCCAAACATTATTTTCAGATTTATAAAAATCAAACCCATCTTCTAACATTTGTTTACAATCTATTGAAAGGATTATAGTTTTATCTTTCCATCTTGCTCCTTGTTTTTCTGCTAAAGTTTTATCTTCAGTTAAATGAACGTGCAATCTATTTCTTTTATCAAGACCAGTTTCGCTTATAGAATCAAGAAATTTCTTCGCTGTTCCGTGATATAATTTAACTGGAGGTACAGTTTTCTTCAATTGTACATCAACATTTATACTATGGCCTTGATTTGCTCTTATTTTAGTTATATCAGAATTAAAACTAAATCTTTTTTTATCATTAGTTTCTACTAATTCTTTTAATAATTCTAAATCTAAATTATGTCCAGAATCATTTATTTTTTCAATCAATTCATCTACATCTGCCCAACCGTTTTTATCTAATTTAATATCTATTAACTCAGGTTGGTGTCTTAATATAAGACTTAAAAACTTACTTGTATTTTTATTTACCATTATTACTATCTATCTTGAAATTTAATTGCTGCTAATACTGCACTATCACAAGCAAAAGTAGTACCTACTCCTCTTTCAGCAAAACATTTATCTATTTTATTATCTTTAAAATAACGAATTTTGTATTGCTCAAAATCTGCTGTGCTTCATAAGACATTTTGCCAGTTTTGGGGCTGACTACAGCTTACAAAAATTGTTGCTAAAATTATAATGCTTATTTTTTCATTTTGCAAATATATTATTTTTTTTATTAATACTTTTATAATCTTTTAATTCTTTTTCTGCAATACCTCTGAGATAATCAAACATTCTAAGAGTTACACCAGGTTCTTTTTCTACATCAGCTACATAAAAAGAACGTAATACTATTGCACTTGGAGTAATCCAATAATGTTCTTTAACACATTTTGTAATGTATTTTTTAAAATCTTCAATATTCCATTTCTCTCGCTTCATTATTTTACGGTAATTTTTTTAAACTTCTCTAATTCTTTTAATAAAGAAGGCAAAATTTCTTTATTTTTTTCAATATCTTTTTGCAATTGATAAATTCTCCAAACTAATGAATTATATTCTTTTTCTTGCTTCTTTTTTATAAAATATTTTCTGTTTCTTTCTTCAATTTCTTTTTCTAAATCTTCTATAGTTACTGTATCTGTTTCCTTCAACTCATATATTTTTACAGCAAAATCATTTATATTTCTTGAATAAAGATAACTATACACTCCATCTACTTTTGTATATACTTTTATCTTATTATCATTTTTCTTTAATTTTCCTATTAATGTTTTCATCGCAACTACTACATCACAATATCTTTTCCAACTTCTTCCTTTTTTAGTAGTATAAAAACTTTCAGTATGACTACTTCCTGTATCAGATACAAATTCTCCTGTAGGAATATAAAGTATTTTAAATATTTGTTCCATCTTTTTTAATTAATTTATTTTCTTTCCACATAAATTCTCCAATTATTTCACCATTTACAATTGTATTATTTTGAACAATACTAAGAAATTGCTGAAGATAAATTTCTAATGAAAATCCTTCTGGGCAAATTACTTTAGCCCAATTTTGGCTTTCACCAAACCTCCAACTTGATAATTTCCATCCACTTCTATATGTCTCTTCAAAGACATAAATTGGCAATTTAGTAATATTTGTTCCGTACCCAATATTCCAATTATCAAAATTTTTTGGAATAGTTCCGTTTTTATTCAATTTAGCTAAAAATCCTGTTCCACTTCTATTTTTAAAAAGGTATTCATTTTCTTTTAACTGATAACCTGCTTCGTATTTCTGCATATTACTTAAATTTTATTTTATTACAATCTTCTAATTTAGCCCAAAATCTTGCACCTTTATATAATCCTGATTTAACCCAGAAAGAAATTGAAGAATAATCTTTGTTTCCTTTTCTTATATAAATCCTATCAATTTTTAAAATTGTATTTTTTTCAAAAATTACTTCCCAAGTTTTTAAGCCATACATAAACTTCATTATCTCTATCCCAATTTGCTGCAATATAAGCACCTAGTTCTTTATTACCATCATACCAAGTAGCATAGCTCAAAACTTTTTTATTATATTTTGCATATCCTAATAAAACTCCTAATTTAGAATTTCTATACTCAGGATAAAGAGTAAATTGCCAATCTTCAGCTAATTCAATTTCTGTTCCTATTTCAGGAATAAATAACTGGTTCATTTTAAAATATTATTGAGTTTGAAGAGTTTAAAAAATTATTTTCAACAAAAGTGTGCATAATATCATTAGTTTCAAAATAAAAATTCTCAATACTACCATTCTGAAAACTAATTCTTATATGCGGTTTTAAATATATTTTTTCATCTTCAATCACATATTCTTTAGAGTATTTACTAATAAATTTTTCTAAAGAAAAAATAGTTTTTAATAAAAAAATATCATTATGAAGAATAACTAATTTTTCTTTTTTAGAAAAAATATTTTTTCTACCAAAAGAAAAAGTAAAAATATTAGTTATTCTTTTTTCATTTAGTTCAATTTTAAAAATTGCCTCTCTTTTAATTATAATTTTATCCATATAATTTTTCGTATTGAGTTTTAGTAATATGAAAGATATGAGTTAAATCATAATCTCCAAATTCATTTATAGTATAATGATTATGCAGAGTTTCATCACAAAATTTACTCCAACCAACAGTATTTTTTATCATGCCATAAGTTACTGGAATTGTAGGTTCTTCAATTTTCTTTTCCGGGATTTCAACTCCAAATAATTCAAATAAAGCATTTAGAAAATTTTCTTCTTCAAATTTATCACGATAATTTTCTAAATCAATACCTCGAATATCTAAATTTGTTATTATACAATCTGCGACTTCTTTTCTTGTTGGCATAATTATCTATATTTTATTAATAAATGTGGTTTATTATAAAAATAAGTTGTAGAAATTTGAAATCTCCCAAATTTAAAAATATCCACTACTTTTTTCATTTCTTCAAAATTTAATTCTTTTTTTAATTCAAATGCCATATCAAAATTTTTAGTTGCTAAACCTAAAGATTTATAAGAATAACAATTATTTTTAAGCATTAAATTAGCTTCAATTAATTTTTCTCTAAAAACATTAGTAATATTTTCTAATGTAGAAACAAACATTTCATGACCATTTGTTAGTGTTACTGTTTTCATAATTTATTTTTTAAAATATTTTTAATATTAAAAATGATTATTTGGCATTCTGCTTTAGAAGAAAAACAATTACCTACTTTTTTCCTTTCTTCCCAATCTTTTAATTTTTCTTTAGAAGTTATTTCTATTTGACAAGCTACAAGACTTGAGTTGAAAAACCAATAAGATTTTATATCTTTTAAATCTTTTTCATAAACAATTTTCTTTTTACCATTACCTGATATTTCAATTTCGTATTTATTTTCAGTTAAAATTTTATTTATTTTTACTTGATAACCAAATGGTTCTAATAATGCTAGTTCTCCTATAGCTCTTTTTGAATAAACAGGTTCAAAAAAATCTGTTTTCAAAATTGGTAATTCAATTTTTTCTATAGGTGATTTTTCCCAAAACCATCCATTATATCCAGCTTTAAAAATTACCATATCTCCTATATTTTTTAGAGGATATTCTTTTACTAATTTATAACCAATGATTGTTTTTTGTGTTGTAAGTAACATATAATTTCTTTTTGATAACTCAAATATAGAAAATATATAGTATACTTTACAATATTTAATAAATAAATAAAATATAATGAAATTTATAAGTGCAGGCCATTGTGCTGATAGAAAATCTCCAAATTTTGATTCTGGAGCAGAAGGAATAAATAAAAGATTAGAATGCGATGAAACAATAAAAGTAAGAGATAGAGTTATTGCTATCATCAAAGAAAAAGGTTATACAGATATTATTCAAGATGCTAATAATGAATCTTTGAAAGAATATTTAAATAGAGCTAAAACAGGTAATGGTTCTATGGTATGTGAATTTCACTTTAATGCTTTTAATTTTAAAACTAGTGGAACAGAAGTTTTAGTAGCAGATAATCCAAGTATTAATTCTTCTAATTGTGCTAAAGAAATGGCAGATGTTACTGCTTCAATCTTAGGTATTCCAAATAGAGGTGTAAAAACAGAAGCTGAAAGCCATAGAGGTAAATTAGGGCTTATGAGAGAAATGGGAATTGTTGTTTTAGTTGAAGTTTGTTTTATAGACAGTGCAACTGATATGGCAGCTTATGATACTCATTTTGAAGCATTATGCCAAGCTTATGCAGATATATTAATAAAATATGATAACTTAATAAAATAAAAATGAAATTACTAGATATTACAGGAATACTTGATAAAGTAAAAGAAATAAGAAAAACTTACATAGTTGTAGTTGCAAGTATAATTATAGTATTACTTCTTTTAAAAAGTTGTAATGATAATAAATACTCTAAAGAAAAATATAAAGATTTACAAAATACTGTTTTGTTAAAAGACCAACAAATTAAAAGATATGTAGATGATAGTGGTAAAACGCACACAGTTATTTTAGCTACAGAAGCATCAAGACAATCTGCAGAAATAGTTTACAAAAAAGAATTAGCAGATATTTCTAATCAATTACATATAAAAGAAAAGAAAATTACTGATTATGTTAAAATAATTGCAGCAGCTACAGGAAGTGGTTCAGGAAAAATAGAGACAAAAGATTCAATTGTATATGTTTATGGAAAAGATTCTACTATTTTAAAAAGAGATACAATAAGTTTAAAAAAATTAAATGTTAATGACAAATACCTAACTTTCAATAGTACTATAAACAAAGATTTAACTTATAAATATAATTACATTTATACTGACTCTCTTTATTTAGTAAAACATATAAAAAGTAGCGGTTTTTTAGGTTTAAACAAAACTAAAGTGTTTGATGTACATTATTCTAATCCTAATTCTTATGTTACTGGTATTACTCAATTTACAATAAAAGATTTAGAAAAAACAAAAAAATTTGCATTTGGATTATCTTTGAATTATGGATGGAATGGCACTTCTTTTCAACCTCAAGTAGGTGTAGGTATTCAATATACTTTATTTAAGTTTTAATAATTAATTTAAACAAAAAGGAGTTCAAATGAACTCCTTTCTATTTAAGATAAATAATTAACTTCATTCTATAAATCAACTCGCCATTATGCTTAGTTCAAAATTTTAATCATTATAGAGAACTTTTAATTATTTTTTAAGAATTAATTTGTGTTGTAGTGATTAAAATTATTTCACTTCTTTATACTGTTATTAATTCTTTTTTAAAAGAAACAACATTTATTAACTCTTTTTATTTTCAATTAACAATATTTTGTATATAATTGATAATAATTAGAAACTAATCTCTCAATACTATTTATTAAAATTTTAAAATTAACTGATTTTGCTGAAATTAATGTCGATGTAGTTCTATTATTATTTTCATATATCAATTCAATAATATTACCATCTATATTAATTTTAAAATTATCTATTGATGAAAAAAATTGCTTTACTTCTTCAATATTCATTATTTTTCTGCGTTCATAATTATAATCTATTTAATAATTGTCTAAAAGAATTTGAATTTGAATTTTTTAAAATTTTCGCAAGTTGCGAAATTCTTTGGTCAAAACTTCTTTTTTTATCAACTCTATTTTGCAAATAATCTTTAATAGTATTTTGTAATTGTAAAGCTAATTTTACTGAACTTACAACTGATTGATAAAATACAAATTTACCATTCTTTACTACTACTGACACAGTATTTTGACCTTCTGATACTGTTAAACTTTGATTTGTGTTTTTGATTTGTAACATATATTTGTTTTTTTGATAATGTAAAAATGCAAAATATTTAGTATACTTTCCTTCTACAACTCAAAAAATTTACAACATTCTAAAATATAATCAGAATGAGCTCTGTTTTTTTCATTTACAGCACCTATTGTTAAATGAAAACCAAAATAAGGTTTTGCAGCTAATCCACATTTTTCCCTTATTTTTTCAGCTTCTGGAATATTAATATTTATCCACCAATGTTCTCCATTACTGCGAATATTCTTTTCATCAAATTCAAAATTTACTCTTTTTTTATTATAATATTCTAAGATATTTTTATTTTTAATATCTGTAATTCTATCATTTATAATAGTAATATGTGGGCCTCTTAAAGGGTTTATAAATTCTAAGCCAAATCTTCTTTTTAAAAACCATTGATAATATTTACAAGTATCATCTCGCAATTCAACTATAGCGACTTTCTTCCATTCAGATTGCTTTAAATGTTTTTTAGTTTTATCTTCTGGTGAAACTATAAGTTTGCCATTACTTTGTATCATATATTTTTATTCTGCAAGTAATTTAACTGTTCTTGCTTAGACAAATGTAAAGATAAAAACTCATAAAATTCTTCTTGCTTTACATTTTTTTGAAATATGAATCTCCAAAATGCTTCTTTTTGAATATGATAAGGTAAAGAATATAAACCTAATTTTATATTATCCTCAGAAATTACTTCTATCTGTTTTCTTTTTTTGAAAATTATAACATAAAAAATTGCTATAATTATTAATATCAAAAATATTTTCATAAATTTTATTTTTTATTTAAATATAACTATCAAGGTTATACCTTGTATGAGTGTCTTTTTTATGATTAGTTTGCTATCTCAATAATTATAAATGAAATCTTATTTTAATGCTTCATACTCAGCCTCTAAATTTCTATTATTTGCATTTTCTTCTGAAAATTTCTCAGGAAATCTTATTTTTAATTTTTCAATATTTTTGTAAATAGAGTCAAATGGATTAATGTTATAATAAGCATAACAATCATTTAATCTTTGAGCTATTAGTTCTACAGAATCTAAAATATCTCCTCTATTAATTTCTTTTTTATACGCAAAATTTTTCTTTACTAAATCAGTTAATTTGGCTACAGCTACTTGCAACTGTTCAATATAATCATCATTTTTTGGAATAAAATAATATAATTGCGGTCTAAATTCAAAAATTCTCCATAAATCAATATTTTCAATGTTACAATAATTTGATAAATACCAAGCTATATCTGATATTTCTTCTCCTCTATTTACATCATCTATTGCTTCATATAGTTCGCAAAATTCACTATTTAAACCAAGTATCATGTGAAGAATATTTAATTGCTTACTTCCTAGATCTGGTAAAGTTCTTAATGTTAATTGTTGATACTCTTTAAGAGTCAATTCTGTCTTTATCATATTTTTTGGGGTGTATATTCTTTAATATTTTTATTCTTATAAAATTTCCTTTTTTTGTTGGATAGTATTGTTCATTAATGCAAAAAACTAAAACATCTTCTGGTTCTACTTTTTCTTTTTCTAAATATTTTAATAATGATGTTTTTAATTCTATTATTTCTGTTTCAAGAACTACAAGTTTGTTATCTTTATTTTGTTGTTCCCAATAGCCTACAACAGATTTGTTTTTTTCATCCCAAACAAATGAAGGTAAAGCTCCTACGAAAAAAATATCATTTTCTACATCTTTTAATTCTAATTCAATTTCTTCACCAGTCATTTTATTGAAAATCAACAAATAATTTAATTAGTAATCTATTTTCTGCCCTTAATAAAAAAACTTCTTCATTATCTATCATTTCTTCTAATTGTTTCATTAATTCTTGTTTATTTAAATTACTATTACTTTCTAAAATAATTGCTCTTTTTTCATTCATCACTGGAGTAATACATCTCATTATAGGTATTTGTTTTATTTCCCCAGGAACTATTGAAATAGACTCTATATAACAATTATTATTTTTAATTGTTTCTTTAAATTGAGTAACACTTTCAATTTCAATTTGCTGCAATAATTTTTCTTTTCCTGTTACATCAAAAAATGCTAACTTTTCTACACCAAATACCTCACTAAATTTTTTAGATAATTTTTTTAAATCTTTTAATTTATAAATTTTTGTTTCTACTTCTGGATAAGTTTGTTCACAAAAGCTTATAAATTCATTTACTGTTTTACTATTCATTTGTTTTTTCTTTTATTTCTAAATTATTATTATTTAAATTTTCTTTTAAATTTTTATATAAATTTATTAAATTATATTGAAATGCTTTTGGAGACAAAATTTCACAAGATACATAATCTATCAAATATTCTTTATAAAATTTTCCTTCTTTTTCACTTAATTCAAAACATTTATTTAACGCTCCAAAAAATTCTTCATTATTTGAATTAAAATCTTCAAAACTTTTCTTATATTTTTTAAAAATTTCTTCATTAAAAGTTTTACATAAATTTATTTTTTCTTCTTCAATTTGAGCTTCTGTGCCCGTAAATACTTTTTCTTTTAAAGAATTTCTAAATTCTTCTCTTTTATTTACTATTTTTATGATAATAATCCACTTCATTTATAATAATAGAAAAATGACCTTCTTCTATTAAATTTTCTAATAATTCTATATTCATTTTATTTTAATTTTATACACAACGTTTACTGCCAAATGCTATTATATGGTCTCTGCCAGAAAAATTATAATTATTTTTTCCACAAAAATTTAGAACATCTGGTAGCATTTTTATAATTTCTTCAGATGAATCTCCTGGTGGCATAATCCAAGTTTTATTTTTAGGAATATTCATTTCTTTTCTAAATTCTTCAATTTCTAACCAACCTAATGGATCTTGAATTGGATTACATACAGGCTTAAACTGATAGTCTAAATGATAATCAAACATTTGTCTAATGGCTTCTTTATTTACTCTATACTTATTATGTTGAGATATAAATTTTTCATCTACAATTTTATTTTCTGGTGTCAAATCCCCAATTTTTGGAATTGAATTAGAAAATTTTGGAGACATTGAAACTAAATCTATTTTATAATCAGTTTTTATAAAATGACTTCCTTCTGTTTCAATAGTTACTATTCCTTGATTTAATAAATATTCTGGTAATTCTCCATTAAAAATTAATTCCCTCGTTTCTTTATCACAATGTGTTTCTTTAAATAAAGTAATTATTTCATTACATAATTCAGGGTGCATTGTTGGCGAACCTCCAGTCAACATTAAATGTTTAGTTTCTCTATGTTCTTCAAAATATTTCTTTACATCATTAAGAGTATATATTCCTTTTTGAGGATGAATTGAAGTATACCAAGTATCACACCATGAGTTAAAAAACTTGCACCTATGTGTGCAACCTGTTGTTCTAACTACAATATGAGGTATTCCTGCTAATTTACCTTCTGATTGCGGAACTGGCCCATATAATTCTAAAATTGGTTGAGTTTTATTATAATCTATCATCTTGCAAATTTATAATAAAAATATTTTATAGAACAATTTTTTCTTTCTTTTTATTTTTTTTCATTTGTTCAAAACTTTTTAACCCTTGTTTATTTACTTCTTGCGTACATAAATCATCTACATATTCATTCCATTCATTACCATTATGACCTTTTACAAAACAAAAAGTAATATCCATATCTTTCATAGTTTCATACATATCTTCCCAAAGATCTCTATTTTTTATTTCATTATTTATATTCTTTTCCCATTCTTTTTTCCATCTTGACAACCATCGTGTTGAACTATTTATTACATATAAACTATCGGAATATATCTTTATATTTTCTATATATCCTTCAGATTTTAAAAATTTCAACCCATATAAAACACCACTAATTTCCATTCTGTTATTAGTAGTATCCCACTCAAAAACTGAATGTTCATGTATTTTTTTACCATTTTCTAAAACACAAAAAGCAAAAGACCCATAACTTTTTCCCGTATTATTACCAGACATCCAATGACCAGTACAAGACCCATCAGTATAAATTGTATAATTCTTTTTCATTTTTAAAAAACAAAATTAAGTTTATTTCAATTTGTAAACAAAAATTCTTAATTTTGTTTAAATTCTCTATAATTAAAAATTAGTGAAAGCAAGAAATAAAAATATTAGTAATAATAACAAAAAAAAGAATGAAAGAATAAAAAGGTCTTTGAAAGAAGATATAAAAATTCATTCTTTAGGTATTCAACAAATTGCCTCAGATAGGGAGCATTTAGAAGCATATCGTTATTATCTTTCACTTTATTTCTTAACAAAAAATAAATCAATAAGAAATTATAAGAGTAAATTTAACTTCATAAGAAACAAAACAGGATTTTCTGATTATCAAATTAGAAAATATACAAATGCCTTATTAAAATTAGGATATGTATGGTGGGATAAAAATACTACTTCTTTAAATATAAAGAGTAAATATTATATAGCTGAAAAACTTGGAATTATTGAAAATAACGGTGATGCAAGACAAGCATTTATTCGTGTACATTCCGAACAAATAAATTCTTCTAACAAATTAAAAACAATTGTATTAAATCTTGCAGCAAATAAAAAGAAATTTGCTTCAGGAAAAAGTCTTTTAGATAGTAAGAATATTGATATTGAGAACAAACGTAAAAGTCAACGCGCTTTGATAGTTGAAACTATAAGAGAAAGCATGGTAAACTCAGAAATCAATTATAATTTATATCTAAATGAAATTAAAAATCTTTTTGGATTAAAAACCAATCAAGGAGCATCTAAATTATTAGAAAGATTAAAAAAAGAAAAATTAATTAAAGTAAACAAAAATTATAAAGAATTATATTCACATAATGAATTTATAAATTTGAATAACAATAATAATAATTCATTAAAATTTCAACGTTGGAATAATTCAGTATTTGAACAATTACCTAATCAAATTATATTCAATATGACTTTCCCTATAAAAAATAAATTAGTGAAAATTATGAATGAAATTGATGAGAATATAAAACCAGTAAAATTAAAAAAGAAACCTACACATATAATTAATTTTACAAATAATTGTAAAAATCCTAAATATTTTGATTTAGTAGATAAATTAATTAGCATCGCTAAAAATAATTATGAAATAAATCTTTTTAATAAAATTAAACTGATTGAAGAAAATAATCTTGAATTATCTCTTGATGAAAGAGCTTCTTTACAAACTAAAAAAGAATTAGAAAAAATATTCGTACAAAGTTGTGGAATTGATGAATCTCTTTATGATAATATTTTCGAGTTACATAAAATTATAACTGACAAGATAAAATATTTATTAAAAATAAATTTATCTAAAAAAGGATTTAAAAATAAATTTAACCTCCCATTCAATAAAACATTCTATAATTATTTCAAAAATAAATTTGATTATGCTAAAGATATAAATAATATAAATTTATTAAAAAGATATAATCGAATTTTTAATTTTTGGTGTTCTAAAATGTATTGGGTTAAAAAAGAATATACACTCTCAAAAATTGAATTAGAATTAGCTTTAAGAATGGATTCTCAATGGTTAATTGATAGAACAAAAAAGAGCAATGTTACTGAAGTATATTCTCCAATTTATAGGTTCGTAAGAAAAGAATGTAAATATGAAAAAGATATATAAAAACAATATTTTCTATAAATGGTATATGTTCTATAATATGTTCTATTAATTCTATTTGTTGTAAAAGAAAATATAATATGATAAACAAATTTTTTAATACAATTTGTTTATTAAATTAGATATATTTTGTATAAGATAATTATCTTATATATCTTTGTAAAAAGAATAAGATGGAATTATATATAGGTAAAGTACTATTAAATGAAGAGTGGGATAATAAAATAAAGGAAAGATCTGGAACAATAGACTTAACAATTGTTTCTCCTTATAATTATTTCAAAAATGGAGAATTTGTAGATGATGTATTAGAAATAACAAAATACACTTCTTATACAGATAAAGAAACAATTTATAAAAAATGAATGAAAATGAATGTATAGTACTCGGTGTTGATTTATCCACT
>Ga0116191_1003238_pt1 | contig 11932 bp, 11 predicted proteins | sample AD_UKC111_MetaG_FD_89897 | JGI IMG/M metagenome (GOLD analysis project Ga0116191, IMG submission 89897) | Active sludge microbial communities of municipal wastewater-treating anaerobic digesters from Hong Kong - AD_UKC111_MetaG | ecosystem: Engineered > Bioreactor > Anaerobic > Digestate...
CACGACTAGGACTCATGCAGTAGGGAACACTAAGTAGTTTGGCCGCGCCTCTCTACGCGTATCTACGGCTTGCCCGGACGTCCAACAACGGCCAGGATGGAGGAGTAGGGATTCGTGAAGGAGGCGCTGGCCTATGACTTGGTCAGTGAACAGCTTATTGTTTTGTGCAACCCGGCTGGCCCGGTGCTGCCAAGGCCAGGACATGATCGAGTATGCCCTCATGGCCGCAACAGTGGCAATTGTCGTGGCGGGCTTTCTCCCTCCCCAAGTGATGCCCGCCGTGAGCGGCATCTTCTCGAAGGTAGTCTGCCTGACCGGATTAATGCGGTAACGCCGTTCGCAGCCTTGCTAGGTAACGCAGCGACCCGCGGCGGCTGGGTTCTCAGGAGCGTTTGAAAAACCACAGCCAGAAGTACTGTTCCCCTGCGCCCACGCGATAACGAGGTTCAAAGCCACAGCGTTCAGCTAAGGCCACGGCCTGTTCATCGGTGTAAGAAACGCCCACCCAAGTATCGTCGGGAAGACTCTGCTCGGACAATCCGCCCTGGACCTGGAACTTGAACAGCGCACCGGGCCGCAGCAACCTGTGCACCTCGCGCACGTAGCTCTCTATAACCTCGTAGCTGGGGATGTGCTGGAAGACGATGCTGGAGAAAGCGAAGTCGAATTCGATTGGCGGCAACGGGCTGAGGTCCATGCCGTTGTTGAGGTAAAGGTGCACATTGGCGAAACCCGCAAGGTTGCGCCGGGCCTGTTTGATCATCTCCGCGCTCACGTCGACGGCATGCACTTCGCCGAACAAGCGGGCAAGGGCGCGCGTCACCCGGCCTGCGCCACAGCCGATTTCGAGGACCTTCATCTGCTGGGGGTGCAAGCCCTGGCAAATGTTGATCATGTCGGTGAGGATTTCACCAGCCACGGTGCACTCGCCGGACTTGAAGAACTCCTCATCGGACCACTCTGTTCGGGAGCTTTCGACGTAGTGCCGGGCGTTTTCCCGCGCACGGTCGTCCCAGTCCCGGCGCATCTTGGCCAACTGCTCCTGAATGGTGATTTCCGGCATCTGATTCATTTTACCGCTTCAAGCCGGCGTGTTATATTGAGAGTGTTAACGTGGGCGAGTAGCTCAGCTGGGAGAGCACGGCGTTCGCAACGCCGGGGTCGTGGGTTCGAATCCCATCTCGTCCACCATCCCTCCGGCTCGGCCCAATCTGCTGGTTCGTCAGGATCGCGTGGCCAAAACGGAGATCCAGAAGAGTCCCTCAGCACTATCGAAGGCCAGTCGCTCCCTGACTTCCGCGCCACAGACACGGAGGCTGTAGTCGCTCCCGTCCACCACCGAAGGCATGGAAAGCCGGATGCCCTGCGTCAAAACACACTTCAGGTTACCGCCGATCATGTTGACCAGTTCTCCGAGTACGTCGCGTACGACGTCGTCCACGGTCTCGGGCGGATCCATCGAGAGGAAGCGGCCCGCGAAGCGGCAAGCCTGCCGCCGGTCGCATTCGAGCAGCACCGCTCCGTTCCAATCGCCGGCCAAGTGGACGGCCGACGTCAAGTGATCCGCACTCGGGAACCAGGACGCGCCGGAGCGAGTCGCGTCAAGGCTCATCATCGTCGCGAATACGGACTCTACAATCTGTGCCAGCTCACTTGGCAGGATTTGTACGATTATTTCGGATGGCATACGTGTCCTTTCACCGGGCGAGGTACACGGTCGCGTTTTCCACAATCTGCTTCTCGAACAACTCCTCAATGCCGAACGCCGTTTCAGCTCCTCCCAACAGCAGCCAGCCGCCCCGGAAAAGTGTCCCGTGCAGCTCTCTCAGAATCCGGAGCTTGGTTTCGGCATCGAAATAGATCAGTACGTTGCGGCAGAACACGAGGTCGAAGGGCCCGAGTGAGCGCATGCTGGCACGCAGGTCAATCGTCTCGAAATTCGCCATCCGTCGCACCTGGTCGCTTAACTGCCAATCCACGCCCGAACGCCGGAAGTACTTGACGAGGAGAGCCGCCGGCAAACCCCGATTCACCTCGATTTGCTGGTACTTTCCGGATCTGGCACGGTCGAGAACCTGCGACGAAAAGTCCGTGCCCAGAATCTGAGTATTCCAGTCTCCCAAGCCTTCTTCGAGCAGTAGCATGGCCAGGCTGTAAGCTTCCTGCCCCGTCGAGGCGGCGGCCGACCAGAACCGCAACTTCTTCGTGTCCTGGCGCTCCTTCTTGAGCCGTGGCAAGAGAATAGACTGGATGGCCTTGTAGTGGGCGGGATCGCGGAAGAAGTAAGTCTCGTTGGTGGTCATGGCCTCGACTACCTGGCGGCCGATCCCGGCCTCCCGCGTCGCCAGCATCAGCGCGCACAAGTCATTGATCGAATCGAGGCCCAGTTGCCGGACGATCGGCGTCAGACGGCTTTCGAAGAGATAATCCTTGCCATCCTCAAGTACGATGCCCGCCTGGGAATACACATGCTGCTGGAGGAACCGGTAGTTCTCTGTGTAAATCTCCACTGTGTGCATCCGAATCCCCTTAGGCTTGCGCCGCCATGCGCAGGATTTCCGGTACTACTTGGTCAAGAGGCAGCACGCGGTCCGCGAGACCAGCGTTGACCACAGCACCGGGCATCCCCCAAACCACGCTCGAGGCTTCATCCTGTGCCACGACTCTCGCTCCATACGCCTTGAGAATCTGTGTGCCGCGTAAACCGTCCTGCCCCATGCCCGTCAGGATCGTCGCGATGACGGCGCCGCCATAGATCTCGCCCACCGATGCAAACAGCGCGTCCACCGCAGGGCGGCAGGAGTTCAGCGGCGGCGATTTGTCCAGGTGCACGGACACCCGGCCGCCATTGGAGGCGGCCTTCATGTGAAAATCGCCGGGGGCGATAAGAATACTCCCCGGAGCCACCAGCCTGCCTTCCTCCGCTTCTTCGACCAGCAGTTGGCAAGTAGTGCGAAGACGCTCGGCCAGCAGCCGGGTAAAGAGAGGCGGCATATGTTGCACCACCAGAATCGGCAGCGGGAACCCGGCTGGAAACTCCGGGAGAACCCTGCCCAGGGCCGTCGGCCCCCCGGTTGAGACGCCGACCACCACCACCCTTGGCGGGATCTTCACAATCTGCCGCATGGGCATCGCCGTCGGGATAGGTGCCGGTTCCGGCGGCGCCTCCGCACGCCTCGGCGCCGAAAGGCGAAAGAACTGCCGAATCTTTGGGACCAGTTCTTCCCGCAATCGGACCATCGAGCGATCCAGCGACCCTTCGTTGGAGGCCTTGGTAACGTAGTCGTCGGCCCCAAGACTCAGCGCCTCCAATGTAACCGCCGCCCCGCGGTCCGTAAGCGTGCTGAACATGATCACGCGGAGTTGCGGGTACTCCCGCCGTATCCGCCTCAGCATCTCCAGCCCGTCCATCTCCGGCATTTCGATGTCCAAGGTGACAACGTCGGGATTCAACTGCGGGATTCGTTGGAGCCCGATCACGCCGTTGGCTGCCGTCCCCACAACCTTGATTTCGGGATCCTGCTCGAGAGCATGCGTGACCAAGCGCCGGATGACCACCGAATCGTCCACCACCAGCACGCGGATCTGTTCTCCAGGTTGGAGCAGTCTCTTGTTTACTGCCGGCATGGCGTGCTCCCCTAAGGACAAACTCCAGCAAGACGAAGCTTCTCCACCAGGATTTCCTTCGTGAACGGCTTCATGACATATTCGTTGGCGCCCGCCTCCAAAGCTGCCGCCATCTGGGTCAACTCCGTCTCGGTGGTCACCATGACTACCACCAGTGAGGACAACTCCGGCATCTGGCGCAGCCGCTTCAGCAACTCCAGCCCATTTACCTCGGGCATATTCCAGTCCGCCAGTACCAGCCTCACTACCGCTTTCTCGCCTTCCATCACTTCCAAGGCTTCCCTTCCGTTGGCAGCCTCGCTCACCTCGTAACCCAGTTCCTTCAAAATCCTGGCAAGGATCATCCGGACGGCCCGCGAATCGTCCACAACGAGTGCTTTGGGCATCAGTTCACCTGTATTCCTTGACCGTGCCAGAGGGCCCGGCTGCGCGAGAACCGCAGCCGGGCCCAGGCACAGTCCATTGATCGGGTTAGAACTTAAACTTCGCGATCACCATCTGCAGCCGGGCCGCCATCTGGCTCAGTTCCTGCGATGCCTTCTGCGTCTCGTTGGCGCCTTGCGTGGTGTCCTTCGCCGCCACCGCAACGCCGCCGATGTTCTTGGCGATGTCGCCGACACCCTTGGCTGCTTCGGCCACGCTACGGCCGATCTCGCTGGTGGTCACCGTCTGCTCTTCCACCGCCGACGCGATGCTGTTGGAGATGTCGTTGATCTGGTTGATGATGGAGCCGATCTCCTCGATCGCCGTCACCGCCCCCTTGGTGTCCCCCTGAATCGCCTCGATCTTCCGGCCGATCTCCTCGGTGGCCTTGGCGGTCTGCTTGGCCAGTTCCTTCACCTCGTTGGCTACCACCGCGAAGCCCTTGCCGGCTTCACCGGCTCGCGCCGCTTCGATGGTCGCATTGAGGGCCAGCAGATTCGTTTGCTGCGCGATCGAGGTAATCACCTTGATGACGTTGCCGATCTCCTGGCTGGACTCGCCCAGCTTCCTGACGGTCTCATTGGTAGAATGCGCCACGTTGACCGCGTTCTTGGCAACGCGCGCGGATTCGTTGGCGTGCTTGGCGATCTCGCGGATGGAAGCCTGCATCTGCTCGGAAGCCGAAGCCACCGAAGAGACGTTCTTGGAAACCTGCTCGCTGGCCGCCGAAACTACGTTGGCCTGCGTGGCGGTCTCTTCCGCGTTCCCCGCCATCTGGTGGCTCACAGCCATCAACTCTTCCGAGGAGGTCGCTACCGCGGTAGCGCTCTGCGACGCGGCCTTTAACGGCTCCGTTACCTCGTCCAGAGTTTTGTTCAATCCCTCGATGACCTTGCGGAATTCGCCGTGGTGCCGGCTGGCATCGGCGCGCAGACCCACCTGACCGTCGGCGGCCGCTTTGGCCATCGAGACGGCGTCGGCAACCAATGCCTCGATGTTTTCCATCATCAGGACGAGGGACGGTATCACTTCGTCGCGCTCGGAACGGCGTCCTATCCGTTTGAGCTCGGCAAGCCGGCCGAAATCTCCCGCAGCGACCAGTTTCAGGTGCTCGACCACACTGGTTACCCTCTGTTGCGTCGCATTGACCGCGGCCGCGACCTCCGCGTAGATACCCGCGTAGTGCCCTTCGACGGTTTTGCTGTGATCGTTGACCGCCATCCTCTGCAGAACGGCGTTTGCTTCAACCAGGCCGCTCAACCCATCGATGCAGGCATTCAGGTTGTTGATGATGCCGCTGTAATCGCCGTTGAATGTCTCGGTAATCTTGGGTGGAATCTCACCCTTGGCAATAAGAGCCATGCACCTGGCGGCCACGTGAATGGGACCGACGATGGCTTCCATGGTCTGGTTCAAACCCTCGACGACCTTGCGGAATTCACCCTGATGCCGGGTTGCATCGGCGCGGGTGGACAGGTTGCCTTCCACTGCCGCCTTGGCCATCGCGGTGGCGTCAGCGACCAGTGTCTCGATGTTTTCCATCATGAGGACGACGGACGGTATCACTTCGTCGTGCTCGGAACGGCGTCCTATTCGTTTGAGTTCGGCAAGCTGGCTAAAGTCTCCTACCGCAACCTTCTTGAAGTTATTGACGATGCTGATCACACGCTGTTGCGTCGCATTGACCGCAGCCGCCAGTTCCGCGTAGATGCCTGCGTAGTGTCCCTCAACGGGTTTGCTGAGATCGTTGACCGCCATCTTCTGCAGAACCGCGTTTGCCTCCAGCAACCCGTCCAACCCGTCAATGCAGGCATTCAGGTCGTTCACGACGGTGTTGAAATCACCGTTAAAACTGCCGGTAATCTTGGGCGGGACCTCGCCCTTTGCCATGCGAGCCGTACACTCGGCGGCCACCTTCAGCGGGCCGACCACGGAATCCAGAATTCCGTTCAACGTATCCACAATCCGGCGTTCGCCACCCTCGAACGCATCGGCGCGCACCCGCTCCGCGAGGCGGCCTTGCTCGAAGGCGGAGGCCACCCTCAGGATCTCTGCCTCAAGGCGCCCCCTTTGCGGCACGTCCACGGCACGAGATGTTGGACGACCTGAAACGGCGATGCCCGTGGATCGCTTCCGACCGGTGTCGACGCGCCGGCCATTGTTCGCTTGCTTTGCCATTCTCATTCTCCTTGTAGTCCGATTGTTTTACTCAGGCCGTCAAGGGCACCGAGTTTTGGTTCCGTTCTCTCCGTCTTCCGGCCGGCATGCGAAGGACAAGATCAAGACCGCCTGCCTCCGGCGCATCGACGGTTGCCGGAATGCCCCGCCTGGTCATGCCTGACACCGTGCCTGCACTGAGTTAACGCCGATGGTGAGATCCACCGTGCGATCCGTATCGAGAACCAGGAGCAGCCGGTCTTTCAGCTTGTAAATACCGCGGATTAGCTCACGCGCCGCGGGAAGGAGGTTTTCCGGGGGCCGTTCGTAGGTCGCCGGGTCCGCGTCCATCACGTCTCCGATCTCGTCCACCAGCAGGCTGATGGCGCCGTCCTCGGTCCGGACCACCATATTCATGGGAGTCTGCTCGCCGGCGCGTGGCGGCAGTCCGAGCCGCCTTCGCATGTCGATGGCGGGCACAATCTGGCCGCGCAGGTTGATCAGGCCTTCGATCACTTCCGGCGCCTGGGGCACGCGAGTCATATGTTGAAAACACAGCACCTCCTGAACCCGGAGGACGTCCACACCGAAAAACAGTTCCCCCACGAAAAACGTGGAGAACTGTCCGCCGGCCTGCGCGGACTCTGTCTTTGAAGCCGCTATGTCGTTTGCCATCGCCTATCTCTCCTCTCCCACTTCGACCGGCACCGTCTCGCTTCCAGCCAGATGCGTGGCCAGCCGCGCCACGGATTTGAGCATCGCCTCCTGGTCGAATTTCACCTGGCAATCCTCGAAATCCGCCGGCTGGCCGGCTTGTGACCGCATCTGTTCGGCCGAGTCCACCAGCACCAACAGGGGAATGCCTTTCCACTCCGGCCGGCCGCGCATCGCCGAGAGCAACTTGGCGCTGCCACCGGGCGGAAGATCCAACGCCGCCACCGCAATGTCCACCGGTTGCTGTTCCAGAGTTCGGACCGCTTCCTCAAGATTTCCGGCCTCGACCACCCGGTAGCCTGCCATGTCCAGGCCGCTGCGGATCAGGCCGCGCGAGAACGCCGAAGCTTCCGCCAGGAGTACCCGCTTGCCGTTTGCGGACTTGACGGTGGCTTGAAACCAATCCGCCGCAGCCACCCGGAGGACATAGTTCAGATCCAGGAAATCCGCCACATGCTTCCCCACCACCGCGGAGCCGAGCAGGCCCTTGCGACTGGTCTTCTGGTGCACCGTGACCGCCTCTTCCGCGACATCCAGGATCTGGTCGATCATCAGGCCCACGCTGCGGTCTCCGTCGTTGAACACGATGACCTGTACCTGGCCGGCCGTCTCGACCTGCGGCGAACCGGGTTCCAGTACCTCGTGGAGAGGCACCAACAGGAGAATCTGGTCCCGGTATTGCACCACCTGGCGTCCGCCGGCTTTCTCAATAGAGGAGCGGGGAAACTCCTCGATCCTGGCCACCATCGAAAGCGGGACGGCCAGCCGTTTGAAGGAGCCCGCCCCGAACAGAAGCAGCCGCTGCTTCTCGTCCCCGGCTTGCGTCTTTTGTTGCACTGCCGTGCGTACTTGTTCACGCGATTCCGTCAGTACGCCCGATTGCTGGCCGATGCCCAGGACGTCCAGGATGAGGGCCACCCGGCCGTCGCCCATGATCGTTGCGCCGGCGTACACGGAGAGTCCTTTCAGCTGCTCGCCCAAGGGCTTGACCACGATTTCCTGGGTATCGTTGATCCCGTCCACCACCAGCCCGAACTGCCAGTCTTCGGCCTGCAGAACCACCATATTGACCGCATCGGCCTGGCCGGCCGGCTCGAGCCCCAGCACCCGGCTGAGATAGGCGATAGGCAGCAGACTTCCGCGCCGCCGGTACACGGGAGTCCCATGAACATGCTCGATGTGCTTGTCTTTAGAGTCCCCTTCAAGGCGGATGAGTTCGATCAGGCTCACCTGGGGGATGACGAAGCGCTCCCCTCCGCTTGTCACTACGAGTCCCGGAATGATAGCCAGGGTGAGTGGGATCTTCAGCTTGATCGTGGTGCCTTCGCCGAGCCGGCTGACAATATCGACGACCCCACCGATCTTCTCGATGTGGGACTTCACTACGTCCATGCCAACGCCGCGTCCGGACACGTTGCTGACGGTCTTCGCCATCGAGAATCCAGGCACGAAGATCAGGTTCAGCGCCTCCCGCTCACTCAGTTTCTCGATTTGCTCGGGCCGCAAAAGTCCGTTCTCGAGGGCTTTCTGCTTGACCCGGGCGACATCGATCCCCGCCCCGTCGTCCCTGATTTCGATGTTGACCTGCCCGCCCTCGTGATAGGCGTGCAGAGCCAGTCTTCCCTCGGGCGGTTTGCCCAGCCGCGCGCGAACGTCCGGGGGTTCGATGCCGTGATCGCACGAGTTCCGCACCATGTGCAACAGCGGATCCTTAATGGCCTCGATGATGGTGCGGTCGAGTTCTGTGCCGGCACCTTCCATCTCCAGCCTGATCTGCTTGCCGAGCGCCACCGACACATCCCGCACAACCCGGGGGAACTTGTTCCAGACCACGCCGATGGGCTGCATGCGCGTCTTCATGACGCCTCCCTGCAACTCGGTAGTGATCAGGTTCAGGCGCTGTGAGGTCCCGTTGAGAGAGGCATCCTCCCGCTCGGTGTTGAATTGGAGAATCTGGTTGCGGATCAAAACCAGCTCTCCGACCAGATCCATAAGCTTGTCCAACAGCCCCACGCCGACCCGCACGGTGGAGTCCGCCACCGCAGTGGACTTCGCGGAGTCTTCTTCCGGCTTCGCGCCTTCGGGGTGTTCAGCGGCAGGCGCGGGAGCGGCCGTACCCTGCGCAGCCGACTTCAGACGTTCGACTAATTCTTCAAACCGGTCGGGACCTTCTTCGCCGGTGGATTCGATCGCGCCGAGCACCTTTCGCGTGGCATCCACCGTCGTTAGAATCATGGAAACCAGCTCCGGAGTGAGTTCCCGTTGCCCGTCGCGCAGTTGACTCAACAGGTTCTCCGCCTGGTGGGAAATCCCTTCGAGAGTCGAGAACCCCAGGAAGCCGCAAGTGCCCTTGATGGTGTGCATCGTGCGAAAGATGCTGGCCAGCAGTTCCGCATCCTTGGGCCGCTTCTCGAGTTCGACAAGCTCCTGATCCAGTCGCGAGAGATTGTCGTAACTCTCGACGAGGAATTCCCGGATCACTTCCTGATCTTGATCCTGCATATGCGTTTTCTCCAAAGGGCGGAAACACTCCCCTGCCGATTCGTTCGTGTATGGATGCCGCCCGGTTTTTCACGTCTGTGTGCGACGTTGTCGACCGCGGCGGGGCTGCGTGCAGCGACGCTCCAGGGTTCTTATCGACTAGGGAGTGAAAACCTTACATATCTCTCTGTTTGGAGCAGGAATACGCGTGGAGCAGGGAATCCGCTCAGCGACCTTTGTTTCTGGTACCGGATGGCTCCGGGGACGCAGCAGGAGGGGCCTGCCCTGTAAGAGTCCGGATCTTCGCACCGAACTGGCGTGCCTTCGCCGTGACGAGCGCTGTGTCGAACGTCAGCACACGCCGGCCGCGCACGATGAGTTTGCCGTTCACCATGACGTCCGAAACGTCGCTGGCTTTCAGTGCATAGACCAACTGGGAATACACGTTGTAAAGCGGCACGGCATGGGGCGCATCCAGCCGCACAGTGATCATATCGGCCCGCTTGCCCGGCTCGAGCGAGCCGATTTCCTTTTCCATTCCGAGTGCGCGTGCGCCCGCGATAGTCGCCATTTCGAAGACCGTTCTGGCGGGCAGCGCCGTGGGATCGCCGGTGGACACTTTCTGCAGTTTGGCGGCGAGGTCCATTTCCTCGAACAGGTTGAAGTCGTTGTTCGATCCGGCCGGCCCATCGGTGCCCAATGCCACCGCGACGCCGGCTCTGAGCATGGCCGCGACAGGCGCCACGCCGCTGGCAAGCTTGGTGTTGCTCGAGGGACAGTGCGCCACGCCGACGTTCCATTTCCTGAAGATGGCGTGATCGGCCGCGTCGGTCCAAACCGCGTGCGCCACCACCGTGCGGCCGTTGAACACCCCAAGCGAAGCAAGTAGTTCGACCGGACTCACGCCGCTTTTGGCGCGCACCTGGTCCACTTCGTGGCGCGTCTCCGCAAGGTGCGTGAGGAGCGGCACTCCGTACCGGTTTGCCAGTTCGCGGCATGACTTCAGCGTCTCGCCGGAATTCGTATAGGGGGCATGCGGGGCCACCGCCGGGACAATCAACTCGTCGTTGCGGAAGCGGCGGATAAAGCGCTCGGTGAACTGGAGCGATTCCGCCGGGGTCCTGGCGTCGGCCACCGGAAACCCGATGATGGTCTCTCCCAGCACGCCGCGCAGTCCAATTTCTTTGGTGGCCTCGGCGACGGTGTCCTCGAAGTAGTACATGTCGGCGTAAGTCGTTACGCCGGCGAGCGCCATCTCGATCGCGGCCAGCCGCGTCCCCCAGCGCACAAAGTCCGGCGAGACGGCTTTGGCTTCGACCGGGAAGATGAACTTCTCCAGCCAGTCCTGGAGGCGTATGTCGTCGGCGATTCCCCGCAGAAGCGACATGGCCGCGTGGGCGTGCGCGTTGACGAGGCCCGGGGCGATCAGGCAGTCCGCGCAGTCGATGCGCCGCGCCGGTTGGTATTTCCCGTTTATGTCCGCGCGCGTGCCTACGGCGAGAATGCGGCCTCCGCGCACGGCCACGGCGCCGCGCTCGATAAGGCGGCGCGAGCCGTCCATGGTGACGACGTAGCGCGCACTCCAGATGGCGTCGGCGGGCGCTGGGAAAGCCGCCGCCGCGGCCAGGGCGAGACTAGCGAATAAACGAAGCATCGAACGGCCTGGGGAACAGATCTTTCAGACGAAGAGTTTCGGTCACGCCGCGCGGGTTGGCGAGGATCACCTCGATATCTCCGCAGAACTCCCACAGGATCTGCCGGCAGGCGCCGCAGGGGGGCGTGGGATGCTCCGTCTGGGCCGCGATGGCCACGCACCTGAACTCCCGCGCACCTTCGCTGACGGCCTTGAACACGGCCACGCGCTCGGCGCAAATCGTGAGGCCGAGGGTGGCGTTCTCTATGTTGCAGCCGGTCCAGACGCGGCCATCGGCATCCTCGATCGCGGCCCCGACCTGGAACTTCGAGTACGGCGCGCGGGCGTGGCGGCGGACTTCGAGCGCAGCGGCTACCAGGGCATCCATCATGCCTCCAGGCGCGGCACCAGCGCCTTGAGCAAGCGCACCAGCGTGCCGCGCACGGCGGCGCCGGTTTCCAGCACCTCTTCATGGCAGATCTTCTGCTTCAAGATGCCCGAGGCCATGTTGGTGACGCAGGAAATCGCCAGGACCTCCACGCCCATGTGACGCGCCGCAATCACTTCGGGTACGGTCGACATTCCCACCAGATCCGCGCCGATGGTGCGCAGGTAGCGTATCTCGGCCGGCGTCTCGTAACTCGGGCCGAGCAGGGCCGCGTACACACCTTCCTGCAACCGTGTTCCGAGCGATTCCGCCACGGCGCGGGCCGTCGTGCGCAGCCTCGCGGAATAGGCGTCGGACATATCCGGGAAGCGCGGCCCCAAGGTGTCGTCATTCGGTCCGGCGAGCGGGTTCGAGCCTTGCAGGTTGATGTGATCCGAAATCAGGACCAGCGCGCCCTGCCCGTAAGCCAGATTGATGCCGCCGGCTGCGTTGGTGAAGACGGCGGCGCG
>Ga0116191_1003250_pt1 | contig 11909 bp, 10 predicted proteins | sample AD_UKC111_MetaG_FD_89897 | JGI IMG/M metagenome (GOLD analysis project Ga0116191, IMG submission 89897) | Active sludge microbial communities of municipal wastewater-treating anaerobic digesters from Hong Kong - AD_UKC111_MetaG | ecosystem: Engineered > Bioreactor > Anaerobic > Digestate...
AAGCCGTTATTGCTTCATTGCTTATCTCTTATATGCAACATTATGCTAATATACTATTTTGATTAAATACGGAGGAATACTTAATAATAAACATTATTTTGTAAATTTTATAGTACCGTTTATGGCAATATATGGTATAATGTATTAGGATATCGATTTCATAGCCAAAACTATTATTAATGAGGGTAAAACATGGAGTATAGGAATGCAACTTTAAAGGATATTAATCAAATCTCGCAGCTTCAAAAAAAATATCACATATCTACAATAAGCGAGGAAGATAAACGAGACGGCTTCGTGACAACTTTGTTTACGGAAGAACAATTCAAAAAACTCATAGAAAAAGAAAACGGGCTTGCCATAGCTTGTGACAATGACAAGGTCATAGCATATGCAATGGCAGCTTCATGGAAGTATTGGTCGGCTTGGCCCCTTTTTCAACACATGATCAATGACTTGCCTAACATCCAATATTTAGGATACACACTTTCAACGGAAAATTCTTACCAATATGGCCCCATATGCATTGACAAGCAATATCGAGGAACCCAAGTCCTGCCAAATCTTTTCGAATTCTCAAGACTCCAAATGAAAGACAGATACCCTGTCTTAATAACATTCATAAACCAGATTAATGGCAGGTCATACAATGCCCATGTGAATAAGCTAAGGCTTGAGGTAATCAAGACTTTTGATTTCAACAACAACCATTATTATGAGTTAGGGTATGATATGAGAAAGAAAACACCGGGAGCAGATTTAAATAAAAAATATAGTTAATAAGTTAATTAAAAATTAAATGCACTGATTATGGGACAACCATTATGATATGTTAGATGTAAGAATAATAGAGGTAATAATATGAATATTGCAAGGTTTAGAGAAAATGATTACAAAATTCAAACAGTTAAAGAGCATATACTTAACGTAGCAAATTTATGCAAAAATTTTGGGGAAAAATTAAATGTGCCGTCACTTTTATATTTAGCCGGATTATTACATGATATGGGTAAATACAGTGACAAGTTTCAAGAATATATAAAACTGGAGTTAAGTAAGGCTAAAAGTGGAGATAAAGAAAAAAGGGTTGAAGTTGCAGATAAAGAAGATCATGGTGTTTTCGGAGGTAAATATATTTTTGAGAAATATAATAAGCGCGACCCTATTAGTTGTATAACTTCTGAAATTCTAGCACTTATATGTTGTTATCATCACGGGGGATTGCCGGATTGTGTTAACAGTAAAATGGAAGTAACATTATTAGAAAGATTTAAAAAAATTGATTCAAATACTTTAGGAGAAGTTTATAAAAAATATATTAATGATATCAATATTAATATTGATGAAATCTTTGATAATGCATGTTCTGAAATAGAATTAATTATTGAAAAATTCAGAGAATTTAATGATGAAACATTTTTTGCATTACACTTATTTATTAAAACTGTTTACAGTATGCTAATCGATTCTGATAGATATGATAGCTATTTGTTTGAATCAGATGGTTATGATGAAGAAATCAGTAATGCAAGCAATATTAATCAGTGGCAGGAATTCTTGATTAGACTTGAGGAAAGGTTGGCTAGTTTCAGCCAAAAATCTTCTCTGAATGAAAATGAAAAAAGAATAAACAAAATACGTCAAGATATATCAGATGAATGTTTAGATTCTGCAAACAATAAAGAAGGTATATATACTCTTACAGTCCCGACCGGAGGCGGGAAGACCTTATCAAGCCTAAGATTTGCGCTTAAACACGCAGAAGTTAAGAATAAGGACAGGATTGTTTATATATTGCCTTATACAACAATTATTGAACAAAATGCGGATGAAGTCAGAAAATCATTGAAATGTGGCAAGGACTTGCTTGAATATCATTCAAATGTTATAGAGGATGATAAGGCGGAAAATTACAAGCTTTTAACACATAGGTGGAACAACAGAATAATTTATACAACCATGGTTCAATTTCTTAATACCTTTTATAATAAAGGAACTCAGGATATTAGGAGATTACACAATTTATTGAATAGCATCATTATATTTGATGAAATACAAACTATACCAATTAAGTGCATTGATTTGTTTAATAGTTGTATAAATTATCTCAACAAAATTGGAAATTCAACTATTGTATTGTGTTCAGCAACTCAACCTGCACTAAATAAAGCAAATGTATCAATTCGGTTTAGTGAACCGACAGAAATAATTAAAGACGTGGATAATAAGTTCAAAACTCTTGAAAGAGTTGAAGTGTTGGATTATACAAGAAAAGAAGGATACACATATGAAGAAGCAAGTTTTTTTGTATACGATATTAAAAAGACCTCAAGAAGTGTATTAATGGTTTGTAATACTGTTAATTCAGCATCAACAACATTTGATTATTTAAGTAATATCATAGACAAAGATACGCACTTATACTTTTTGAGTTCAAATCTTTGTCCTGCTCACAGGAAAGATATTATAGCTGATATAAAAGAAAGTCTCAACAATAAGAAACATTTAGTATGTATAAGTACTCAGTTGATAGAAGCAGGAGTTGATATAAGTTTTGAAACCACTGTCAGAGCATTGGCAGGACTTGATTCCATAGCTCAGACTTCGGGGAGAGGAAATAGGAATGGAGAAACTATAAAAGGATATAGTTATATAATTAATTTAAGAGATGATGATGAATTAATAAAGTTACCTGAAATCAGGTTAGGTAAGACACATTGTAAAGAATTATTAGATAGTTTTGGAGGAAACAAAGATATTTTTGATAGCAGTTTATTATCTCCAAAATCCATAAAACAATATTATGAGTATTATTACAGCGATCCAACACTTTCCGATAAAATGAAATATCCTGTTAAAAATACCAGTATCTATGATATGCTTGACTTTAATGAATCAAATTTAAATGGTTATGAAGATGATTTTCCTCTTCAGTTCAGGTATAAGTTTAAGACTGCAGCTGAATTATTTAAAGTAATTGACAATGATACTAAAACGATAATAGTACCATACAAAAAAGGTAAAGATTTGATATCTGAATTGTTAGGTGACAATTCATATGTAAAAAAGAAAATACTGCTTGATGCACTTGGACAATATTCAGTAAACATTTATATGAATAAATTCGAAGCGCTAAAAGAAGAGGAAGGGTTAATTTTTGATATAGGATATGGCATATATATATTGAAAGATTTTTACTATGATAAAGTAAAAGGAGTTAGCTTAAAGAAAAATCTTGAGTTTCTTAATATATGAAAAATTATTATTATATATTAGATTTAAAGAAAAGGAGGTATAAATGGACAATGTAGTTAAATTTAATGTTTCGGGTAAATATGCATTATTTACTGATCCATTAACAAAAATCGGTGGGGAAAAGTCCACTCTTATGATCCCTACTTATCAAGCACTTAAAGGAATATGTGAAAGCATATATTGGAAACCAAGTATCATCTGGTATATTGACAGTGTACATATACTTAATCCTATAAGAACTGAGAGTAAGGGGATCAGACCAATAAGCTATAATGGCGGAAATGACCTATCTTATTATACCTATCTTGTTGATGTTAGTTATAATGTGACAGCACACTTCGAATTTAACAAAAATAGGCCCGATTTAGAAAATGATTTTAACGAGAATAAGCATTATTTTATTATGAAAAGATGTATTGAAAAAGGTGGTAGAAGGGATATTTTTTTAGGGACCCGTGAATGTCAAGGTTATGTTGTACCTGCAATATCAAAAAACGGATATTATTCTTCCATGGGTGAAATGGAATTTGGGCTTATGTATCATTCATTAAGTTATCCGGATGAAAATGGTAAGGGCAAACTTATAGCAAAGTTTTGGCGACCTAAAATGGTTAATGGAACAATAGAGTTTTGCAGACCTGAGAATTGTGAACAAGAAGTTATTATTAAGGACATGGAAATGAAAAGTTTTAATGATTCAAACTTTTCAAGTGTTGATGATACAATCAGGGCGTTAGAAGGTGATAGCATATGAGTTGGATGAAATCTTTATATGACACTTATGAAAATGCTGCCAGAATTAAAAATATTTATAATAGTAATGATCTATTAAAAATAGCGCATTCCAGACAAAATGCACAAATAGAGATTATTATAAACAAGGATGGAAATTTTGTCGATGCCCAATTTGTACCTATAGATGAAGCAGATACGGTTATTCCTGTGACAGAGTCCTCTGCAAGTAGAAGTTCCGGGTCAGCACCCCATCCTTTGTGTGATAGGTTAAAGTATGTTGCCGGTGATTATAAAAAATACACTGGAATTGATAATACTAAACATCATGAAGAATATATGAAGAGTTTAGAACGTTGGGTTCAGTCACCTTATACATCTCCAAAAATCAAAGCAGTATATGAATATTTAAGAAAGGGATGTATAATCGAGGATTTGGTAGATGTTAATATATTTTCAGTAGAAAACGGTAAACTCACTGATAAATGGTTAAAGACAAAAATAAAATTATCTGCAGGCAAGCAAGAAGAAGCTTTTGTAAGATTTAGAGTTTCTGGTGTAGATGAAATTACAGCTCTATGGCAAGATTTTGATTTGCAGGAAAAATATATTGAATATTATTTACAAACACAGAAAGAAAAAAAGTTTTGCTATATTACAGGGCGTGAATTGCCTGTTTGTCATTATCATCCATCCAGAATAAGATATTCAGGAGATTTAACAAAGCTGATTTCATCTAATGATACTAAAGGGTTTACTTATAGAGGTAGATTTAGTAATGCCGATGAAGCCTTTACCATTAGCTATGAAGTTTCACAAAAGGCTCATAATGCTTTAAAGTGGCTAATAACAAAACAAGGTCAACGAGTTGGAGATAAGGTGTTTGTTTTATGGGGTTTAAAAAATGAAAAAACTCCTCCTTTAATTATCAGCTCCTTTGGTTTAATAAAGAAAGCTGAAACAGATCTTGATACAAAGTTTGAAGCGGCAAATGAATTTAATAAGGCTATAACAGGTTATAAAAGCCAATTAGATAGTAAAAGTAAGCTTGTATTATTAGGCTTAGATGCTGCAAATCCAGGCAGACTTTCAGTAATTTTTTATAGAGAATTCATAGGACAGCAGGGTAATGAATTAATTGATAATATTAAAAGTTGGCACGAAAACTGTACATGGAGAAACAGTTTTGAAGGAGAAAACAAAAGATTATTTTATTTTGACGGAGCTCCATCACCTATTGATATCGCAAAAAATGCGTATGGGACAGAACAGAACGGCCAAATAAAATGCAGCAATGAAAAAATTCTATCTAATGTTGTTGAACGTATTCTGCCATGCATTAGTGATGGTGTAAGAATACCAAGGGACATTGTAAATGTAGCAATAAATAAAGCTTTGCATCCACAAAACTATTCAATTATAGAAAACTGGTATAAGGTTTTGGGTATTGCTTGTTCGGCATATAGAAAATATTTGTATGATTATAATAATAAGGAGGTAATTGATATGCGGATTAAAGATGATTATGCAGACCTTTCGTACAATTGCGGCAGGCTATTAGCCGTAGCAGATGCTATAGAAAGGTGGGCATCAAATGATAAGGAAAGAACGACAAATGCAGTAAGGTATTTCACAAGGTTTTCAAAACGCCCATGCGAAACATGGAGCTTAATAAATGAGCGATTATCCATTTATAAGCAACAACTTGGTAGCAAGGGTAACAAGCTATATAATTTAATAGGTGAAATTTCAAGCAAAATTGATCCTGAGGAATTTGCGGCTGCGAGAAATTTAGATGGCAGAATGTGTCTTGGATTTGATAGTCAAAGACAGATTATAATAAGAGAAGCAATTGAAAAATCAAAGGAAAATAAAAATAAAGATATAAATGGAGGTAATGATGATGGGAGTACTGAAGAACAAAATAGATTTTGAAGCTATAATAGCTGTAAAGGATGCAAATTGCAATGGCGACCCTTTAAACGGGAATATGCCAAGAACAACATATAAAGGGTTAGGAGAAATTTCTGATGTTTGTATTAAAAGAAAAATAAGAAACAGACTCTTAGATATGGGTGAAAGCATTTTTGTACAATCTGATGACAAAAATATTGATGGTTATAAAAGTTTAAGAGATAGAGCAGAAGGAAATAAGGAGTTCGGAGAAGAAGTTAATAAAGGGAAAAAAGCTGATAAAGAAAAGGCTTTTAGAATTGCATGTAAAGAATGGTTTGATGTAAGGAGTTTTGGACAAGTATTTGCGTTTAAAGGGTCAGAACTATCTCTAGGTATACGAGGACCTGTTTCTATCCATCCGGCATTTAGCGTTGACCCAATAGATGTGACAAGCATACAAATTACTAAAAGCGTAAATAGCGAATCTAAAGAGGGTAAGGCTTCGGATACTATGGGTATGAAGCATAGGGTTGACTTCGGTGTTTACATAATAAAAGGAAGCATAAATGTACAATTAGCAGAAAAGACTGGTTTTACTACTGAAGATGCAGGAAAAATTAAAGAGGCTATCAGAACATTATTCGTAAATGACTCGTCATCTGCAAGACCGGATGGAAGTATGGAAGTAGTTAAATTGTATTGGTGGGAGCATAATTGTGCAATTGGACAATATTCTTCAAAAAAAGTACATGATAGTGTTATTGTAAAGAAAAAAGATTCTGTAAATACACCATCAAGCATGGATGATTATGACATAATACTTAATAAATTAGATGGATTGCAAGTATATGAATATGAAGGAATATAGTGAAGAAGATTATTTGATGTTATCCGGTATACAACATTTTACATTCTGCAAAAGGCAATGGGCTTTAATTCATATTGAAAATCAATGGAGCGAAAACATTAGAACAATAGAAGGTAATATATTACATGAGAAAGCTCATGATAAAAATATTTTAGAAAAAAGAGGAGATGTTATTATTTCACGCGGCATGCCTGTAGTATCAAGATTTTTAGGTATAAGCGGGCAATGTGATGTTGTAGAATTTCATAAGGATAAAAACGGTGTAAATATTTTCGGCAGGGAAGGCCTATATAAAGTATATCCAGTTGAGTACAAAAAGGGAAAACCTAAGGCAGATGACATAGATATTATGCAGCTTACAGCACAGGTTATGTGTTTAGAAGAAATGTTATGTTGCGAAATAGAAAAAGGTTATTTATTTTATGGTGAAACACGACATAGGGAAACGATAGAAATAAATCATCAATATAAAAACAAGGTTATTGAATTATTCGAAGAAATGCATAATCTATATGACAAAAAACATACCCCCAATGTTAAACGAACAAAAGCATGCAATGCTTGTTCGTTAAAAGACCTTTGTTTACCTGTACTCCTTAAGAAAAAATCTGTCAAGGAGTATATATCTCAAGCTATAAAAGAGGAGGGGTTTTATTGAAAAAGCTTCTTAATACTTTATATATTACAAATCCAGATTATTACTTATCATTAGACGGATTGAATATAGTTGTAAATGAAAAAAATAATGAAATCGGTAGAATCCCTCTTCATAATCTTGAGAGCATTATTACCTTTGGATATGCAGGAGTTAGCCCTGCACTAATGGGAGAATGTGCAAAAAATAATATTTCACTATCATTTTTATCATATAGTGGAAAATTTCTTGCAGGAATTCATGGTACTGTTAAAGGCAATGTAATTCTGAGAAAGGAGCAATATAGGATATCTGAAGATATTAGAAGGAGTACTAATGTTGCTAAAAATTTTATAACTGGTAAAATCTTTAATTCCAAATGGATTATAGAGCGTGCAATTAGAGATTATCCATTAAGATTAGATGTAGAGAAATTAAAAAAGAAAAGTCAATTTCTTTCTAACTCATTAAAAATGATACGAAATATTAATGGATTAGAAGAATTAAGAGGAATTGAAGGAGAAGCTGCTTCAGTATATTTTTCAGTGTTTGATGATTTAATTCTTCAACAGAAGGATGCATTTATATTTAAAAATAGAAATAAAAGACCACCTCTTGATTATGTTAATGCAATGCTTTCATTCTCATATTCTTTGTTAGCCAGTATGTGTGCTTCAGCATTAGAAACAGTTGGTCTTGATCCATATGTCGGTTTTTTGCATCGAGATAGACCGGGACGAATTTCTTTAGCATTAGATTTAATGGAAGAATTACGAGCTGTGTATGCTGATAGATTCGTATTAACCATGATTAATAAAAAAATTATAAATGAATCAGATTTTATCAAAAGAGAAAATGAATCGGTTATTATGACAGATGAAGGAAGAAAAGAGTTTCTAAAACAATGGCAGAATAAGAAGCAGGAAGTTATAAAGCACCCATTTTTGGATGAAAAAGTCGAATGGGGAATGATTCCCTATGTCCAAGCATTACTTTTAGCCAGATATATTAGAAATGATTTAGATGAATACCCACCATTTTTATGGAAGTAAAAGTAGGAGGAAAAATGCTTGTTTTAATAACATACGATGTTAATACACAAACTGAAAACGGAAGAAAAAGATTAAGGAAAGTAGCCAAAGAATGTGTTAACTATGGTCAAAGGGTACAAAATTCCGTATTTGAATGTGTAATGGATAACGCCAAATGTAGACAAGTTAAGAGTATTCTTGAAAAAATAATTGATAAAGAAAAGGATAGCATTAGATTCTATTATTTAGGTGATAATTACAAGCATAAGGTTGAGCATATGGGAATCAAAGTAAGTTATGATGTTGAAGGTCCCCTTATACTATAGTGCGAAACCCTAGTGATCATAAATAATCTGTGAGATTCGCACCATAATTATATAGTTTGTTTATTCATAATTTGAAAAAATAAAACTAAAATATTTTAATATTTATAGAAATATTAATATGATTAAAAATAATTGCGAAATATTTATTTTAGTTTAATATTTTGCTGTCGCTCCTCGCGTAGGAGCGTGGATTGAAAAAAATTTGATGTTGACAATGAGCAGTCGCCCCTGAAGTCGCTCCTCGCGTAGGAGCGTGGATTGAAAACGCACAAAAACCGTTGTCATGGTTAAAAACATTTTGTCGCTCCTCGCGTAGGAGCGTGGATTGAAAACTGTCGTGTCATAATTAGTATATTGAAAAAGACTATAGTCGCTCCTCGCGTAGGAGCGTGGATTGAAAATAAAGAATCAATAGAAAAAGTTGTTGGAGATACGAGTCGCTCCTCGCGTAGGAGCGTGGATTGAAAACTAAAAGTAATATATTTCTTTTACATACTGTATTTGTCGCTCCTCGCGTAGGAGCGTGGATTGAAAAATCAATATAGAATTTATTAAACAAATTATCAAAGTCGCTCCTCGCGTAGGAGCGTGGATTGAAAAGTGTTTCAGGGACAAAACAGCAGAAGAATTTATAGTCGCTCCTCGCGTAGGAGCGTGGATTGAAAATTTGCCTGCCTTTTGTCTCCAGTAATCAGCTTGCTGGTCGCTCCTCGCGTAGGAGCGTGGATTGAAAATTTGTATTATGAGGAATAAAAAATGGCAGGAAGTAGTCGCTCCTCGCGTAGGAGCGTGGATTGAAAAGGTCATGTGAGAACAATTATGGAATCAGTTATGTGTCGCTCCTCGCGTAGGAGCGTGGATTGAAAATATTACAGGTTGACAGGATTCACATTCTTTACCGTGTCGCTCCTCGCGTAGGAGCGTGGATTGAAAACCGCCACTGAGGAAGAATTGGAGGAAGCAAAAAAGTCGCTCCTCGCGTAGGAGCGTGGATTGAAAACTCTCGATATTATCGGCAGGATACTTGAGGACGAGTCGCTCCTCGCGTAGGAGCGTGGATTGAAAAACATGATGTAGTTGATTTATACATGTATTGTAAGTCGCTCCTCGCGTAGGAGCGTGGATTGAAAATAAATACATATTTAAGACATAAAAAATCAAATAAGTCGCTCCTCGCGTAGGAGCGTGGATTGAAAAATTTTGACATAGATAAGTATATAAAATTAAATGAAAAGTCGCTCCTCGCGTAGGAGCGTGGATTGAAAAGTAAATTAAAAAAAATAAAAAGCCAGGCGTTATTGTCGCTCCTCGCGTAGGAGCGTGGATTGAAAAAAACAATTTATAACAATTAAAACAAAAATATTCTTGTCGCTCCTCGCGTAGGAGCGTGGATTGAAAATTTTACAAAGTTTGTTTTCAGCTTTTTATTCAACGTCGCTCCTCGCGTAGGAGCGTGGATTGAAAAGTAACGAAAAAGGAGTTGCCGGTTTAACAAATAGTGTCGCTCCTCGCGTAGGAGCGTGGATTGAAAATTTGCCTGCCTTTTGTCCTTAATAATCGGCTTGCCGGTCGCTCCTCGCGTAGGAGCGTGGATTGAAAATATATTTAAACGGTTACGAGGTTAGGCTCATGGCCGTCGCTCCTCGCGTAGGAGCGTGGATTGAAAAGGAAAAAAAGCATTGAACAGGCTCTATCTGATTACGGTCGCTCCTCGCGTAGGAGCGTGGATTGAAAAAGGAATGATATTAGAAATTGCAAAGGCATTAGGAGTCGCTCCTCGCGTAGGAGCGTGGATTGAAAATTTAAACATTAGAAATTATATTTTTATTTTTTATGTCGCTCCTCGCGTAGGAGCGTGGATTGAAAAATCTCAAAGCGGAGATATGATAGAAGAATATCTTGTCGCTCCTCGCGTAGGAGCGTGGATTGAAAATCATAAAATTCAACGTAACATTCTGAACAGCCATCAGTGTCGCTCCTCGCGTAGGAGCGTGGATTGAAAATGTCGTGTCATAATTAGTATATTGAAAAAGATCAGGTCGCTCCTCGCGTAGGAGCGTGGATTGAAAATATTTGAATAGCAGAAATTTTAAAACACAAGCAGGTCGCTCCTCGCGTAGGAGCGTGGATTGAAAATGCTTCCGCCGGCTGAAAGGTACGAGTGGAAAATTGTCGCTCCTCGCGTAGGAGCGTGGATTGAAAATTTATATTATGAGGAATAAAAAATGGCAGGAAGTATGTCGCTCCTCGCGTAGGAGCGTGGATTGAAAAACGATAGCAACTGACGTATTATTTCCAAAACTCATGTCGCTCCTCGCGTAGGAGCGTGGATTGAAAAATACTATCCAGCAAAGATTAATTTTACGAATCAAGTGTCGCTCCTCGCGTAGGAGCGTGGATTGAAAAAGGGAAAGTGGCGAAAGTTTAATAAAAAATGCTCTGGTCGCTCCTCGCGTAGGAGCGTGGATTGAAAACCTAATATACCCTGTTTTTTAGCTGTTTCTAATAGGTCGCTCCTCGCGTAGGAGCGTGGATTGAAAAATAAGTCCCATTGCTTTTGCAATTTCTAATATCGTCGCTCCTCGCGTAGGAGCGTGGATTGAAAATCACAGTATCCAGCTAAGATTAATTTTACGAGTCTAGTCGCTCCTCGCGTAGGAGCGTGGATTGAAAAAAATCACTAAATGTTAATGTTACAAAATATTCCCAGTCGCTCCTCGCGTAGGAGCGTGGATTGAAAATTTCATAAAATCTTCTGTTACTTCAAAATATTCTGTCGCTCCTCGCGTAGGAGCGTGGATTGAAAAAAGATATGCTTAATGAAGCTGAAAAAGTAGGGTTTGTCGCTCCTCGCGTAGGAGCGTGGATTGAAAAAATTAAGCACCTTATTTGTCTATCTATCATCCTGTCGTCGCTCCTCGCGTAGGAGCGTGGATTGAAAATGCATATGCAGGCACCATTGAAGTAACAGATAGGGCGTCGCTCCTCGCGTAGGAGCGTGGATTGAAAAATCAAAGAAGCCGAAAACCTAAAAGCTAATTTTGGTCGCTCCTCGCGTAGGAGCGTGGATTGAAAATTAGCAATGAGTTGTCTAACAAGCGGAATTTTAATGTCGCTCCTCGCGTAGGAGCGTGGATTGAAAATTTGCGTGGCAAGGCGGGACGGAG
>Ga0116191_1003252_pt1 | contig 11909 bp, 5 predicted proteins | sample AD_UKC111_MetaG_FD_89897 | JGI IMG/M metagenome (GOLD analysis project Ga0116191, IMG submission 89897) | Active sludge microbial communities of municipal wastewater-treating anaerobic digesters from Hong Kong - AD_UKC111_MetaG | ecosystem: Engineered > Bioreactor > Anaerobic > Digestate | place...
AGCCGTTCAAATATTTTTTTTATCAGCAACGATAGGATATTCACTGCACCGGAAGCCAAAGTGCTTAGCGGAATTACCAGGCAAAAGGTTATCCAGATTTGCCATAGTTTGGACTTTGAGCTAGTAGAAAGATGTATAGGCATTAGGGAGTTGACATTTATGGATGGGTGCTTTCTTACAGGAACTTCACCAGGAGTTCTGCCTGCAAGCAGGATTGGCCAGGTAAGCATGAATGTGTCTATCCCTATTATTCAAGCTATTTCAACAGAGTACGAAAAAATGGTTGAAAAATCAAAAGCCGAATGGCAGAATTATCATACGGACATTAAATAGCTACCATATAGCAGCATGAGCGCTTTAACGGAGGATGTTAACGAGCAAAAGACTCAATACCCCCTTTGATAATCTTAAGCTTAGCGCTAAATCATTTCTTTTACTTATTCTATTCTAATCAAAAAGCCCCTAAAACTAGGGGCTTTTTGCAACTACAAGAATACTACAATACACGCATTACTGTTTAACCATCTTTCGAACAGTTCGCTCACCATTTGCACCCTCAAGGGTTACCATGTAAACCCCATTGGGAAGCTCTCGTGTGCTGAAATACTTCTGTCCATTCAGGTTAAAATCCATAACGCGCTTTCCGATTAAATTGGTAACAATTACCCTTTTAACCGCATCAGGATTGCTAACACTAATACGGTCTGTAAATGGATTGGGGTATGCCTTCAGGTTACTCAATGTTTCAGTTCCAACGCCAGTGGGAATAAGTGTTACGGCAACATCTACATCACTGCTATTTACCACTACTTCTCCAGATACAACATCATAATTAGCCTTAGCCACTTCGTACTGATAGGTGCCGCTGGATACACCAGTGATGAAGGCTTTCCCCTGAGCATTAGTGGAATACTCGACATCGTTAAAGGTAATGGAAGCATTTTCTATTGGGCTAGAATTCGAACCAACCACACTAAAGGTAACCATGAAAGTAGTAGGAGCAACAGAAAATCCAATGCCAACAGTATCGCTTACGCCGCTTGAGTAAACTGACTGAACGGATGCTAAGTGCTCACCGGCATCAAGAATGGTAAATGTGTATGCCGTCCCGGTTATTGGCTCTGGGGTCACCAGTTCATTGTCAAGATATACGTTGTAACCGGTGAAACTCTTGTTAAATCTCCCTGTTGATAGCATATCGGCAGGGTTAACCGGTTTGCTGAATTTACCATCCCTGGCAGCTTGGTTGATACCTAAGTTTGGCTTGGAGTTGGATATATGCATCATATCCCTAACATCTATCTTGTCCCCACCAACGGTTATTTTATCAATAAACCAGGCATACCACAGACCTTGCCCATCGCCGTCAACGTTTTGCCATGCAAGCCTAATTGATTTGTTTGCATAGGGAGTTAAATCTATAACAGCAGGTGTTTGGTAGTAGTTATCAGCTTCGGGTAAAGCGCTGGCATCCCAGAGAACACTCCATGTAGAACCACCGTTTTCGGAAATTTTCACATAATAATGGTCTCCATTTGTAGATCCATTATGTCCGTAGTACCAGAAAACCAGATTGCCTGCAGGAGCAACAAAATCTTTGGTAATTAGCCATTCATCCTGATGGTTGTATGACCACATCAAATGAGCCTGGTAACTTCCGTCCTGAGGAACAACATCACCATCAGTAAATGTTATGGTCTGAACAATCTGCCATGTGGTTGAATTATCAGTTACTACTGTGTTCCAGCCATCTGGGATTGTTCCACCCTCAAAGCTTTCGTTCCAGGATTCGCCGATTATGTTGTTCCAGCTTAATGCAGCGCTTCGAGTTTCGTTGTCAACATCAATCATTAGGGCGAAAGGCTCTTCAATGATCTCAATCAGTTCAACATCAGCCTGATAGGCATCCTCAATGGTGATGTTTGCCAAATCATAGGGTTCAAATGCTGCCAAGGCAACATGCAGGTCATAAACCCCTTTCCAAACCTCCTCAAAGAATACAACCCCACTAGCAGGAGCAGCTTTACTATAGATATGGTCAGGATTGCCATCATGGTTGGTAAGTGTTACCATTGCACCCTCTGGGCTATCGCTCGAATTAGTAGAGAGATTAATGGTTACAGGAACCGTCATATCCTTAGCAAGGGTATTGGAAAATCCAGGAACTGAGGTAAGGTCATCAGTATATATCGCCTTTACAGCATACTTGTAAACTCCCTCAGTAAGGGCACTCCATCCCTCATCAATATATTCCATGGTGGATGCAGGAATCCCAGAAGCGAGTTCAACCCAGTTTCCAGGAACAGCCTCATCGCCCTCTAGTAATCGGTAAACCGTGTAGGTTTCCAGCGTTTTGGCATGAGCTATAGAAACAGCTGTTTTTGCCATTTTAGATTTCATATCCACCTTAGGGGTGCTGGAGATTGCAAAAGTTCCAAACTTTCCGGGAATGCCTATTGAAATCTTATCTATCTGGGTTTCGGCATTATCGTTGCCAACCAGATTGAAGGCCACCTTTACCGCCTGGCCAACATAGGCATCAAGTGGAACAGTAGTCTCGTACCAGGTAAAGTTGTCCCAAACGCCAATATCCTGCCAATTCCAGATGACATCCCATGTGTTGCCACCATCGGTAGAAACCTTAACCATAAGTTCAGCATTGGGGTTAGGATCAACGCTCCAGTAGTAGCTGGAGTACCAGTTAAAGGAAACGCCAGCACCAGCATTAACAAGAATATCTGGACTAACAAGCCATGTGTCAATGTTGTAGCCCCAGTTGGCTCGTGCCAGGTAGCTGCCATCAGGTATAACACCCCCATCAGCCTCATCGGTAACAAACCAGTAGGGTTGTGGTAAGTCTCCAGGTGTTCCGGGTCCCTGGATGAACTCTCCCCAAGCGTTGAAGGTGCCATCCTCAAAGCTGTCCTCGAAGTAGGAATCTGCAGGAACAGGCTCTCCCCATGTTACTTTCACATTGTCTCCTATAAATTCAGCCAGTACCGAAGAAACAGGGTATGCAATTTCGTTGAGAACTATGGTTCCCAAGTCTAAATCAGCTGTTTCAACGGTAATTTCACCGGTGTAGGATTCAAAACCAGGATAGCTAATACTAATCCCATAAATGTTGTTTTGGAACACATTTCCTACCAAAAAGCTACCATCGGCGCTGGTTTGCACCTCATAGGTTGCATATCCGGTAAGCTGTACTGTTGCCCCTTCGAGTAACGATCCGTCACTTCCCTGAACAACACCAGTTACATTCCAAGTGGGAATTGCAGTAAGCACTGCATTCTGGGTAGTAGTTAAATCCTCCTGAACAACCACACCGTCCACAACGAGGGTGTCATATCCAAACTTACTGAACTCCATGTTGTAAGTTTCCGCCATAACATATGGGAAGGTGTAATCACCAGAGGCATTTGTTAGGGTTGACTGCATGGTGCCCACAATGCTAACCTTAACTCCCTCTAGCGGATTCACACCATCGGTTACATTGCCGTTTATAACACCCATCCCCTCGGTAGATATGTAAAGGGTAGTGTTGGGAAGCCAATGGCTGGTAGAACCATTACCTGGACTTGCGGGATCAGCTTCGGAGTCGGAAGAAAGCATGTATGTTCGGTTGGAACCATCGTCAAGCGTTCCGTAAAACTTATCGCTGGAACTATAGTATTCATCATCAAACACCCTGCTGGTGTAAATAACTAAATTCCCGCCAGTATAGACATAGGGGTTATCAAGAGGAATATAGATTGTATTCGTTCCGCTGGGGAAATCAGCCGTACCGTCAAAAACAAGGGTTAGGGTGGAGAAATCAACCCAACCGCCGGAGAGGTTGGTAGCATCGGTTTCGCCCATCCAAATCTTAATATGTTTATCTGTAAGGTTGGATGCAAAACTATTGTTATAGGAAATGGCAGATATAATGCCGCTACTCATGCCAATCTCATCGGGAAAGTAAAGAGTTTGCGAAAAACTGTTCATATAGTAGAAGTCAAAGGGGATTCTATCATCTGCCAGGGTGGGGTCAGTACCAATGGTAACGCTTAGCAAACCCTCAGGCAGCACATTTATATCCTTCGGGCCGGTGGCGTTATCAACCGGGTTTGCATCACCAGCAAAATTAACATAAGCGTATATGCTCATGTTGCCTTCTGTAGTGGGTGTCCAGGCAATAGGTATCTCGACAAGAGCATCGGGTTCGAGGTCAGCTCCTGGAACGGTTACCAGAACATCATCATCAAGAGCATTCCTCAAATCAATAGAGTAGCTGCTACCCAACTGGGGTAGGGAGCCTACATTCCGCACAGAAACCGTATAGGTAGCTTCCAGTCCAACTTTAGGTACAGCGGTGCCAGCTAGCGATACCGCCCTTAAATCATTATCAGCAGGGATAAAGCAGCTAACAGTAGCCTGCCACCCATTATATGAATAAGATCCATCGGAGGTGAACTTAAAGGTCATTGCACCCGAGGGGTCTGATGAGGTGATATCGGCAAGGAGCGCAGGAACTCCATCACCAGAGAATTCACCCACAAGCGTGGCGTCAGTATTGGGTCCATCGTAAACATAAAGGAAATCATAGTCAGACTCCGTGCTGAACGAGGTGAACTGAAACCGCATTTTTGCGCCAGCAGTTTCGGGATTGAAGGTAAGGGTATAGTTCTCGCTGTTGGAGTAACTAGCATCGGGGCCACCGGAATCGAAGAAAGTTCCGTCGCAAGTTGTAACGCTTCCATTGCCCATGAATACGGCACCCTCGGAGGCCAGTAAAACAGTTGGGGAGGTAGCAGGTTTACCCTCACCCAAATCATTCACAGGAACAATGGTATAGGAGTAGTAGCCGATTCCTGGCAAAGTTTCGTCAAGAAATTCAACTGCAGGCGCTGTAACGGTGAATGTGGCATTGTCGGGATGGCGGGTAATGTGGTATTCTATCAGTGAGGAGGGGTCATAGTAGCCTCCATGCATACCATCAATAGGAGCCTCCCATGTTAAGTAGCCTTTATTGCTCTGATCGACCAGTGCGATATTCTGAACCTGGCCGGGAGTATCTTCACCAATGTAAATTGTAGCCCTTACCCATGGGCCTTCGCCAACGCTATTTTCGGGCTTAACCACGTAGGTGTAGCTACCAGCCTGAGTGATATCACTATCGGTGTAGGAACCAGGATCTCCAATTACCGGATCAGTAACCGTGTGGATAAGCACATCATTCCTATATATATTAATGCCGGTGAGTTCTATGAGAGGATCACCACCAAAGGTTAGTGATGGGTTGGTCCACTCCAGAGTTGCGTTCAGTGCTCCAGCGTCTCCGGGAGTGGCAGTAAAATTGGTAACAGCAGCAGGTGCATTGGGCTCGGCAGTGTTAACCGGATCAAAACCATCAATTGCCTGCACATCGGAACCGGTTGGGTCGAGCCAATGGCTCAAACGGGTAGCATCGGTTCCTCCTCCTGTCCATGAAATGCCAAAACGTCCATAGTAATCAGGGTCGGTATTACCACAAGCAGCATATCCGCCATGTAGCTGGCCGATAAAACGGCCATGAGAGTCGTAAATAGGCGAACCGCTTGAACCGGGTTCGGTAGTAGTACCACCGCTCCAGGTAATACGCCAGTGCGAAGTGCCAGAACCGGGAGCTCCCAGGTAATTTGCAGCCTGTACGCCACCCTCAGCATAGCTGAACTTTTTAATGTCGGCACTGGGATGATGGATACCAATAATGGTTTCACTCAAATTGTCCAGCGTTCTGTTCCATCCAGGGTAGTAAACATTGTACTCAACAGGTGGTACATTGTTTAACTCCATTAGCCAGAAATCTGATTCAGCATTTCTTGCCCGGGTAACAGCACCTGAAAGGGAATTGTAGGAAGGCGAGCTGGACGGGTTTGTACAGGTTTCACTTTGCCAGTTAAACCAAAAAACCACAGTAGAGGCATCCTGATAGCAGTGGTTTGCAGACATGAAGTAGGGTGTGCCATCACTTTGAGTGTTGTTAATCAACGAACCGGTGCAAAATCCATTTCCACCGGTAACCAGCATGGCCACAGCCCTGATTTGATTCTCCCATCCTTCAGCCTGGGCGCAGGCAACATTAAGGTTGCACGAACCGCTTTCGCCAAAGGCCTTATCGAACATATCTCTCACGCCTCTATATCCATGAGTAACACGCCAAAGGTTAATCTCCCCACGAAACTCTGCCATTGCAGGTTCCATGTACTCAATAATTACGGCATCTCCCTTTAAAAGAGTAGTTGCAAAATAGCCATCATCCTGGTTATTCGCATTGGTGAAGGCTCCAATTACCTCCTTTCCATCGGGAGTGTAAACAAATAGTTTTGCCCCTTTTGGTAGGTGGTACTGGTTAAAGGTCAGGTTAATGGTTTTAGCACCTTTGCTGGTTATACCCAGCCGCCAAAGCCTTGAACCATCCTCCAAGACATTCCATACACCGGAATTTGACGGGTTGATATCAACGTAGAGGTTTTGGCCAAATCGGAACGGCTTGTCCACATTCCGATCGTTAACCTCATCCTCTTTAAGTAAAGCAGCCATGTCGAAAGTGGGCATTACCACAAATTCAACGGGCTTTACTTTAGCTTGTTTTTCCAACTTAAGACCAATGGGACTACCCCCTTGGCTAAGCTGAGCAGAAGTTATCGTTACACTGGCTAAAACAATTGAAAAAATACCCAGCAAACGATGCAGTAGCTGTTTACTCATAATGTTTGATTAAGGTTAATACTAGGGTTAATTGTTAATTCTATCAAATATACAAAATTTTCATTATATCCAAATTTTTTAACATGTTTGGAAATTATTTTATAAAAACCTGCTATAATGCTATATGTCAAATTTTTATAAAATATGTGAAGAAAATTTAAAAATAAACACACCTCCAATCACGAAGAGTTTAAGTACATGAATTAAAATTCAAAACACCTTATTCTTCACCTTTCTGTATGTTACAAATCTTGAATAATTGAATAGATAAAGGAATTTTTATACTGATATTCTGATAATTTAATGAACAAGAATTGGTTAAATGCTAAAATCTAAAAAATAATTTATATAACATCTTACATTTTTTAACCTTTATCCTTTACCCCTTCTCAACTTGAATCCGTCAGGAGCCGGACAAGTTCCACCAGGATGTGGACAGTTTTTCTTTATCCTTTAACCTTTATCCTTTATCCTTTATCCTTTACCCTTTACTTCTGGCATATCCCATCAACTGTAAAAATTGAGTATATTCGCAGTATCGTAACGAATAGCAATCAACTATACAGTAAGGTGAAAATATCTATCATCCAAACATCACCCCGCTGGGAGAGTATCGAGGAAAACCTTCAGCTTTTTACTGCCAAAATTGAAAGTGTTTCAACAGAAACCAACTTGATTCTGCTTCCCGAAATGTTTACCACTGGTTTCACCATGAAGCCCAGGGAATGCCATGCAAGTGAAGCCGAGCGAACCCTTGATTGGATGGTGCAAACCTCCATGAAAAGGAATGCCGCTATTGTGGGAAGCTTTATTGCCCGGAAAGAGGACAAACTCGTGAACCGAATGGCTTTTGTTATGCCCAACGGGCAGGTTGTTTTCTATGATAAACGACACCTCTTTAGGATGGCCGGTGAGCACAACCACTACTCCGCCGGTAGCCAAAGGGTGGTAGTAAACTACATGGGTTGGCGGATACTGCTAACCATCTGCTACGATTTGCGTTTCCCTGTTTGGTGTCGCAACAGGAATGACTATGACCTGATGCTCAACGTAGCAAACTTTCCGGATAAACGAAGCTATGCTTGGAATTCCCTGCTGGTTGCACGGGCTATCGAAAATCAGTGCTTTGTAGCCGCCTGCAATCGAGTGGGCATTGATGGCAGCGGAGAAAACTATTCTGGCGATTCGCAGGTAGTTGACCCAATGGGACAAATTGTAGCTAAGGCAAACCCCAACAGCGAATCAACTATTGAAGCTTCAATATCACTGAAGCAACTTCAGGAAGTACGAACCGGTTTTCCAGTTCACCTCGATGCCGACAAGTTTGAAATTCTTTAAGGGAGATAACCTTACCAGCAGGGCGTTTATTGTAAAGTTCTCGCTTAACTTTTCTTCCCCAAAATTCATGTAAACCCTTTAGCATAAATTAAGGGTGGAAAAATCACCTGAAACATTAAAAAAAAAAACCGGGTTAGCGGCTAACCCGGTTTAAAGTTACTTTTTAATGTCGTAGAAGCACCGCTGGGGCGAGTGGAGCTTGCCATCAGCAACCAGCTTCTTAATAACCTTATCAACCTCCTTCTTATCAATTCCAGCAGCATCGGCAATTTCGCCAGCCTTCATCGGTTTTCCTGCAGATGATAGGGTTTTAACAATTTTTTCTCCAGTATCCATCGCTAAATGATTTAAGGATGTTAGCACAAAATTAACCTCTTGGGTGAAATTTCAAAATGGTTTCACGGAGAAATTCCTTGTCAAGGTGGGTATAAATTTCGGTAGTTAAAATGGATTCATGTCCCAGCATTTCCTGAACTGCTCGTAAATCGGCACCTCCCTCCACCATATGGGTGGCAAAGGAGTGTCTTAAAGTATGAGGGCTAATATTCCGGGTTATCCCCGCTGCCCTGGCATATTTTTTTATGATGAGAAAAACCATTTCGCGGGTTAGCTGTTTTCCCCTTCGATTTAGAAAAACGATGTTACCAGACCTGGCATCAACAGGGGTGCTTACCATTAAGCGCTGCGACAAGTACATGTTAATGTCCGCAATAGCCTTACGACCAATGGGAACCAGCCTCTCCTTGTTTCCCTTTCCCAACACACGCACGTAGCCATCATTAAAAAAAAGGTCGGTAAGCCTTAGATTTACCAGTTCTGAAACACGTAACCCGCAGCTGTATAGGGTTTCGATGATTGCCTTGTTGCGATGCCCATCGGGCATACTCAAATCAATAGCTGCCTCCATGGCGTCAATCTCCTCAACGCTTAAAACTTCCGGCAGTTTTCGCCCGATTTTGGGGAGCTCTATAAGCTCAGTTGGATCACTGTCAACTACCTCCTCAATAAGCAAGTATTTGTAAAAGCCCCTTACACTTGAAACTATCCTGGCTTGAGAGCGTTTACTCAACCCGCTATCGTGAAGGTGTGCAATGAAATCCTGAATTTGATCTCCGGTAACCGATTCGGGTTCTACTCCTATGCTCTCTGCAAAACCATACAGCTTCATCATGTCTGTCCGGTAGGCAGCCACCGAATTTTTGGAGAGAGATTTTTCCAACTTTAAAAAATTAACATAATCCTCAATAGCAGCACTCCATCCCATAAAACTATTGCATTACAGTTCTTTCACCACAATGTAACCAGATTTTTAGGCATAACAAAAATACAAATTGCCATCCTCAGAGTTTGTTAAAAATAAACATTGCGTAAAGGCAATCTTACAAAGTTTTCTTGATTTCTTTAAATTTATACGTTATTGCCCTCGTATATGGTTTTGGGTACTATATAAAATTTATGTTTCTCTAAATATTGAGTAGTTTTGCATCGAAAAATTTAGCGAGTATGCTTAAAAGGACAAAAATTGTGGCCACCATATCCGACCAGCGATGCGAGGTTTCCTTCATCAAGTCGTTGTATGATGCCGGAATGAACGTTGCAAGGCTTAACACCGCCCACATGAATCCCAGCGGGGCCAAAATATTGATTGATAACATCCGAAAAGTATCCGATCATATTGCCATTCTGGTTGACACCAAGGGTCCGGAAATCCGGACTTCATCTAAGGGAACTGAGGTTAATGTTCAGCAGGGTATGACGGTAAAGATATCGGGCAACCCGAACGGAGAATCGGGTGGCGACACCATTTTTGTTAGCTACCCCAACATACACAACGAAGTACCGGTTGGCAATTCAGTGTTAATTGATGATGGCGAAATTGAGCTAAGGGTAAGCAGCGTAAGCCACGATGCCTTGGTATGCGAGGTTGAAAATGGAGGTGTAATAAAACTACGAAAAAGTTTAAACCTTCCTGGTGTGCACATCAACCTTCCCTCGCTTACCCAAAAGGACAAGGATTTTGTGCAGTTTGCCGTTGAAAACAAGGTTGATTTTATTGCCCACAGTTTTGTAAGGAATAAGCACGATGTGATTGAAATCAAGGAAATACTCCAACAACAAAAAAGCCCAATAAAGGTTATCGCCAAGATTGAAAACCAGCAAGGGGTTGATAATATTGACGAAATACTCGACCATGCCTACGGCATAATGGTGGCGCGTGGCGATTTGGGCATCGAGATACCTTCCGAAAAGCTACCCATCATCCAGAACCGGATAGTAAGAAAGTGCATTGAGAGTAAAAAGCCGGTTATCATCGCCACCCAAATGCTACACACCATGATTGAACATCCCCGTCCCACTCGTGCTGAAATTAGCGATATTGCTAACGCCATATACCAACGGGCTGATGCCATTATGCTTAGCGGGGAAACGGCTTATGGGGCATACCCTGTTGAGGCGGTTAACGTGATGACACGTGTGGCAAGTGAAGTAGAAGAAGTTTTGGAGGCCGACTCATCAATTAACCTGGCCAGAATTAACAACGAGGTTACCGCAGCTCTTGCAAAATCAGCCGTTAGGGCATGTTCGATGCTGCCCGTTAGGGCTATTATTGTGGATACGCTTACCGGACGCACCGGACGCTACTTATCGGCATTCAGAGGCCAAATTCCAATTTATGCAATTTGCTACAACGAGCATGTTATGCGCCAGCTTGCACTTTCATACGGAATTGAGGCATTTTACATGGAACCACGTCATTCACGCGACCATTTCCTCAGCGATGCTATTAGCTACATGCTGGAACAGCGGAAAATCGCCTCGGAGGACATGGTGCTGATTATTGGTGGCAGCTTTGGCCCCAGTAATGGCGCAACCTTTATGGAAGTTGGCAAGGTAAAAAACCTGGCCACGAAAAAGGGTGAGTTCTAATAACATTACAATAGCCAATTCAACCATTTTTCAACTATTCAGCTCATTTTCCAACAATATTACCAGATTTCAACTCATCACGCTTGACTTTTATATGGGTTGAAGCTTTGCTCCGATTTGTATTGTGGACAGATTACAGGTTCCTACAACCAAATTTACTAGCGCAATATGAATTGGATTAGCTGACATCTATGGTTGACACTTTACATAAAAAAGCCCATCTCCTATTAAGGTAGATAGGCTATACATGATAAAACACATAAACGTAGAGAAATCTCTACTAAAAGTATAAATCCCTCTCCCCTGCCTTTATTCGCTCCATACGGCGTTTTATTTCCTCCACATTCTGATTTCCATCCAGCTCGGTTAGGGTTTTATCAATCAACCTGTACCCCTTATCCTTAACTTCGGGTGTAGCGTAGTCAACCAGGTACTCGGTTAGGGTGAGAACAGCATTTGGGGTACAGTAACGCTTGATAAACCCCGGTACAGAAAACTCCATGAAATGCTCTCCGGTTCGCCCCAGACGGTAGCATGCCGTGCAAAATGAGGGGATATAATCGTGTTCAACCAAATCGTCAACCACCTCGCCCAAAGATCGGCTGTCGCCTATTTCAAACTGCTCACGATTAAGATTTTGCTTCTCATTTTTAGACTCAATGTAAGCGCCAAGCTCGAGTTTTGTTCCACCATCAATCTGCGAAACGCCAAACTGTAAAACCTTTTGCCTAACATGCACGGGCTCACGAGCAGTAAGAATCATGCCGGTGTAGGGGACAGCCAACCGCAGGATTGCCACCAGCTTTACAAAGTCATCGTCAGAGACAAAATACTGGTTGGTAATATCCAGACCTGAAGCCGACTTTATGCGCGGAAAAGATATGGTGTGGGGGCCAACGTTGTAACAAGCCTCA
>Ga0116191_1003255_pt1 | contig 11898 bp, 12 predicted proteins | sample AD_UKC111_MetaG_FD_89897 | JGI IMG/M metagenome (GOLD analysis project Ga0116191, IMG submission 89897) | Active sludge microbial communities of municipal wastewater-treating anaerobic digesters from Hong Kong - AD_UKC111_MetaG | ecosystem: Engineered > Bioreactor > Anaerobic > Digestate...
AGAAGATCCGCGTCTGCACTTCTTGCCTGCGCAACGGCAAGGTCCAGAAAGCCGCCTAAGCTTTCCCCAGGTAGTACCGGCAGGCCGCGATTTTCTCGCGGATATCCAGAGGCAGATAGAAATACTGTATCGACGGCTCGTAACCGAATCGGGCATCCGCGCGCACGACGTCCAGAAACCCGGTGGCGAGCCGGATTTCTTTTCTGAGCAGTTCCTTCGCACCTTCCCCACCCTTTCCCCTGGCCGAATGGAATCGCACGAAGTTGGCGATGCTCTCGAAGTAGAGCCCTACGGCACGGCTCACACGCAGGTCTGAAGCAACATCGGTTCTGGCGGCTGCCGGAGCCAGTTTGCACGCGGCCGTCAAGTGTTCGATGCCAACCTGCCAGCGCGCGGCCATGCGCTCGAACACGCGCGCCACGATCTCCGGCCCGAAAGGACTCGTCCAGCTTAAACTGTCGTAGCTGTGCAGGATGCGGGGCCGCTTACCCGTGGGACGGGGCCACCAGGGATGCGCCGGTCCCCACTGCACGACGCTCGAATAAACCAAACCGTTGGTAAATGGGTAGTCCGAGAAAACCTCGGCGAAGATCTTCCACGCCTGGAGTGCCTCCGCCTTCCCTTCTTTGCCATACAGGTCCGCTGCGACGCGGGCGACGGCCTCCTCCACGCCGGGTGCGTCGCCGCGGTAGAACGCCTGCGCCGCGCTCCAGTTGGGCGACGGATAGGTGCCCAGCGTCCAGCTCGCCATTACGCCGCCCCCGCCGGCCGAGCGAATGGCGGAGAACTTGCGCGCTACAAGTTCCGGCACCGGGATGTAAGGCACCAGGCTCATCTCCCAAGTGGTGCCCACCTGCGCCTTCACCATAGTCTTCATGCCGCGTTCGCGCGCCAGGCGCAAGTGCGCGGCGGCGCGCGGGGAGGGCCCGGTGACGGAAAGCGAGTATTCGTCCACCACCGAGCGCACACCCTCGCGCATGATGGGCGTACCGCGCTCAAAGTCCACCATCAGCGTCACGGTCGGCGGCAGAGCGGTGATGAAGTCCGCTTGCGGATCGGCCTCGTGGAAGTTCCAGCTCCAGTCCCAGGCGATGATGTGCGCGTCGGGTTTCACGCTGCGCGCCCCTTTCTCGATGAGGCGCACCACTTCGCCGACCACTTCTTGCGGGCGGCGCGCCCGGCAGCGGGGGCATTCAGGCTCCCTGGCCACGGAGTAGCAATTGGTCGGATTTTCCGAGACGGTGATCAGGAACGCGCCCGCGAGCTTGGGCGCGACGCGGAACAAGGCCGCGGTAGCCTGTTCCAGATATTTCTTCACGGCCGCGGTCGAGGTGCACATGCACCAAAGCCCGTCGCCCGGCCTTCCTGGTGCGCCCTTGATCTCCGGGTGCTTCGAGAAGAATCCGGCCGGCATGCCGCGCGGTTCATTGAGGTACAGGTAGACCGTGAGGCCGTACCGGGCGGCTTCGGCAATGAGCCAGTTCAGCCGCCGCATGCGCGCATCGAGGCCGGTGCCTATTTCGCCGAACACATCCGTGCGCACCAGGTCGCGCAGCACGGCGTGCAGCCAGATGGAGGACAGGCCCAGCCGCGCCATGTTCTCCAGCACGCCTGCGGGATAGTACGCCTCGAAATCCTCTTCGTTGAGGATGTCGCCGAACAGGGCGGTGTACGGAAATGCGATACGCGGATCGAGCGCCGTCTCGCCGCGTGCGGCTGCCCATGGGTTGCGTGCCGCCGGGCGCGCCAGTTCGTCGAGGAAGCCGTAACGTGGCTGCCCGGGACCGTGGAGGGCCATGCGGAAATGCTCCGGCACATCGCTTCCCGCCGACCCCGCCGCCATGCGTACCTTCGCGCAGTCCGGCTTCGGCCCGAGGTGCCCGACATAGAACGCATCGTGCGCCAGCAGTTCGGTAATCTCGCTCTCGCTCATGCGCACCAGGACCGATAACTGATCCATAGGAACGAAGTCCCAGTTGCGGCACAGCATCTTGAAGCGCAGCCGCCTCGCGAAACGCTCGTCCACGACTTGCCGGCTGAGGCCCAGCGAGCACGCCAGCGCCTGGACGTTCGACCGCGTCGCGCCCAGCGCCTCGGCGATGCGTTCTACCGGCGCCAGGTCCCAATTGCGCCAGACAAGCTGGTGCGCGGTGCTCGGGAAATACGGCTCGAGCGGGGAACTCGGGCCGGCCGCGAGCGAGGCCGCCGCGGCTCCGGCAAACTGACGCCGCGTAAGAATGTGTGCCATGTGCTCGATCAATGCCTCCAGCAAGATATAATGACGGCTTAACGCCCCACACAACAAGGAGATTTCTGATGAGTACACCGTGGAAGACCGATCAGTGGTTCACCAGCAATTGGAACTGGCTTCCGGAAGTGCGCCAAGACATGCACTTCCCCGCCAAGATCCGGATCCACGACGTGTCGCTGCGCGACGGTGAACAACAGACCGGTATCGCATACAATCGCGCCGACAAGGTCGCCATCGCGAAGAAACTGGATGAGGCGGGTGTGCATCGCATTGAAGCCGGTATGCCCGCCGTCAGCGGCGAAGACGAAGCCGCCATCAAGGACATCCTCGCGTTGGGTTTGAAAGCCGAGATCTTCTCCTTCGCCCGCTGCATGCCTTCGGACGTGAAGCTGGCCAAGGAGTGTGGCGTCAAGGGCATCATCACCGAAATCCCTTCCAGCGAGCACATGGTGAAGAACGCCTATGCCAAGGACATGGACTGGGCGATCAAGAGTTCCATCGATACCACGCTCGCCGCTAAGGAAGCCGGCCTCTACACGGTGTTTTTCACCATCGACTCGACCCGCAGTGAATTGGACCGTTACATGGACCTGATCGAGAAGGTGTCAACCGAAGGCCACATGGACGCTCTCACGGTGGCGGACTCGTTCGGAGGGGTCACGCCGCAGGCGCTCAGCGTGGTGATCGCGAAACTCAAGGCGCGTTTCAAGCAGCCCATTGAAATCCATTGCCACGAAGATTTCGGCATCGGCGTGGCCAACACGATCGCGGCCCTGGCGGCGGGCGCCGAGGTGGCGCATGTCACGGTGTCGGCCATCGGCGAGCGCGCCGGCAACGTGCCGCTCGAAGACACCGTCATGAGCCTGAAGATGCTCTATGGCGTGGACACCGGCGTGAAGACCGAGAAGTTTTACGAGCTTTCGAAACTCGTGCAGAAGTTGTCCGGCTTCCAGCTTCCGCCGAACCGTCCCATCGTCGGCGACTCGCTCCTTTACATCGAATCGGGTGTGGTCGGCATGTTCCATCGCCGTTGCCACAAGGCGGCGCCTCTCCAGTACATGCCGTTCCTGCCGGAAACCGTGGGCCGTCCGGGGGTGGACATCGCGCTCGGCAAAGGCAGCGGGCAGGCCAACATTGAAGAGTTCCTCGAGCGCCGCGGCAAGACCGCTACGCCCGAGCAGGTCAACGAACTGGTGGCGCGCGTCAAGCAACTCGGCATCGAGAAGAAAGCCTTGCTCACGGACGCCGAATTCGACGGCCTCGTGGCGGCCGTCCTCGGGAAGTAAGTCATGTTCCGCACGTTGGATGAAGTTGTCGAAGCGGCGCGCGGCCGGCGTTGGGTGAAGATCGCCATCGCCGCCGCGCAGGACATCGATTGCATCGAGGCCATGAAGCAGGCCCGGGAGATGGAGCTTGCCGACGGGATCTTCGTCGGCAACGGCGACAAGATCACGGCCCTGGCGCGCGAAGCGGGTTACGAAATTCCCTCCGGGCAGATCATACACGAGCCCGACGATGCGGAGGCCGCGCGCAAGGCTATCGCCCTGGTCCGCGAGGGCAAGGCGGACCTGCTCATGAAGGGCAAGATCAAGACGTCGGCTCTAGTGAAAGCCGTTCTCGACAAGGAACACGGCCTGCGCACGGGGCGCCTGCTGAGCCAGGTGATCGTCTTCCAGGTGCCCGGCTTCAACCGCCTGATGATTTCGACCGATGCCGCCATCAATATCGCGCCCACGCTCGCGCACAAGGTCGAGTTGATCCGCAACACGGTGGACGTGGCTCACATGCTGGGCATCGAAAAACCCAACGTGGCGCTGCTGTGCGCGCTCGAATTCCCCAACCCCGACATGCCCGCCACCATCGACGCCGCCGCGTTGACGTTGATGAACCGGCGAGGGCAGATCGGCGGCTGCTATGTGGAAGGCCCCATCGCGCTCGATGTGCCGCTCAGCAAGTTCGCGGCGGACCGCAAGGGGATCACGAGCCCGCTCACCGAGAACACCGACATCTTCATCTCGCCAGACATCGAGGCGGCGAATATTCTCTACCGCGCGATTTTGTACTTCGCGAAAGGCGAAAGCGGCGGCATCGTGGTGGGCGCACGCGTGCCGCTGATCCTGCTGTCGCGCGCGGAGACGCCGGAAACCAAGATCCGCTCCATCGCTCTCGGCGTCCTCGCCGCGCGCGCGCAGATGTAGGAGAAATCAATGGCCGGGCAGCTCAAAAGTGTGGGCCGCTTGCTCGGACTCGCTTTCGTGCTGCCTACCAACGTGGTGGTCGGCTACGGCATCGGGTATCTGCTCGACCACATCTTCTCCACGCACTTTCTCTACATCGTGTTTCTTCTGCTGGGTATCGCCGCCGGCTTCGTTTCCCTGATCCGCGAAATCCAGAAGGGCATCCGCAATGACCAGGGATGAGCAGTATTTCGCCCGGGCCGTCACACGCATTGAAATGCTCACTTTGGTGCTGGGGGCGGCCGGGGCGCTCGTGGCCTTTGTGCGCGGCGGCGCGGCGGCGGGGATCGGCTTCCTGGCCGGCGCCGCGGGCTCTTACCTGAACTTCCGGTGGATCCGGCAGATGGTGGCGGGTTTCGGCGCGGCCACCCGCATCCGCAAGCGGCACGCCATCCTTTTCGGACTTCGTTATCTTATATTCGGAGCCGCCGTCTATGTTATAGTAAAGTTCTTCCAGATCAACGCGGTGGCCGCGTTGATCGGGTTCTTGACGGCCGTCGGCGCCGTCGTTTTGGAAATCCTGTACGAGTTAACTCATGCCGGAACATGAACTCTGGATCACCGCCCTTTTTAATAATTACCTGGCGGGCATAGGAAACGCCGCTTTGGCGTTGGTTGGGCTTCACGCCGAAAACCCGGCGAAGCCGTGGGCCAATTACGTCACCGTGCAGATTCTGGTGGCGCTGGTGCTGGTGGCCGTTTTCGCGTACTTGAAGCCGCGTCTCTCGGTGGACCGCCCGAGTACGTTGCAGCATATCTTCGAAGTGATCTACGACTTCCTGCGCGGCCAGGCCGACGAGGTGGTCGGACACAAAGGCCTGCATTACGTAGCCTTCTTCGGGACCATATTCCTGTTCGTGCTCACCTGTAATTTGATCGGCATCATTCCGGCGTTCGAATCGCCGACCATGTCGCCGCCCGTGCCGCTTGGCTGCGCGGTGGCGGTTTTTCTTTATTACAACCTGATGGGCATGAAGGAGCACGGGCTCTTTAAGTACCTGGCGCAGTTTACTGGACCGGTGCCGGCCATGGCGCCGTTGATGCTGCCCATTGAGATCATCAGCCACTCGGCGCGCCTGCTTTCCCTCACCGTCCGGCTTTACGCCAATATGTACGCCGGCGAACAGGTGACGTTGGTTTTCCTGGGTCTCACGTACTTGGTGGCCCCGGCGGTGTTCATGGGCCTGCACGTGTTCGTATCGTTCCTGCAGGCGTTCGTCTTCGCTCTTCTGGCAATGATTTACGTGTCCGGCGCGGTGGCCGAAGAGCACTAATTCATAACGGCTTTTTCGCCTCCAGTGTGAGCCCGGCTGCTTGAGGATGACGGGGACCACCTCCTGGAAGCAAGTTCATAACAGAAGGAGCAACAACACAATGAGAGCAAAGCTGTTCATGCTTCTGGCTGTCCTGCTGATCGCGGCCAGCCCGATTTACGCGGCCGATGGCCAGGGCGGCACCAACTGGGTGGCGCTCACCAGCGGCTTCTCGATGGCAATCGCGTCCGCCGGTTGCGGCATCGCCCAGGCGAAGGCCGTGGCATCGGCCTGCGAAGGCATGGCGCGCAATCCGGGCGCTTCGGCGGCCATCCGGTTCGCCCTGATTCTCGGCTTGGTGCTGATTGAATCCCTGGCGCTTTACACGCTGGTGATCATCATCCTCCAGGTCAAGTAGTTTTTTCTTTCCAGCCAAAGAGCGCGCTCTCCAAAAGGTGGGCGCGCTCTTTGTGTTTGCGGGCTGTACCCCGGCAGAGGATCGTGTGCTGCTCAGTACTCCATCTCGGAGCCCGGCGGGGGAGGGCCGGGCGCGGGCTTTTTCTCGGGAATCTCGCTAACCATAGCCTCGGTGGTGAGCATGAGCGAGGCGATGGATGCTGCGTTTTGGATGGCCGTACGGCACACCTTTGCCGGATCGATGACGCCGGACTTCACCAGGTCCTCGTACACTTCCGTCTCGGCGTTGAAGCCGAAATGAAGGTTGCTCTCCGACCGGATCTTCTCCACCACTACGGCACCCTCCCAGCCGGCATTGCCGGCAATCTGCCGCAACGGTTCCTCGCAGGCCCGCTTCACGATGTCCACGCCGATTTTCTCGTCGCCTTCCATCTTCAGGTCGTCAAGAACCTTCGCGGCGCGAAGAAGCGTAACTCCGCCGCCAGCCACGATGCCTTCTTCCACGGCGGCGCGAGTGGCGTGCATCGCATCCTCGACGCGAGCCTTTTTCTCCTTCATCTCGGTTTCGGTGGCCGCGCCGACTTTGATCACCGCCACGCCGCCGGCCAGCTTCGCCAGCCGCTCCTGCAGTTTCTCGCGGTCGTAGTCCGACGTGGTTTCGTCGATCTGGGTGCGAATCTGCTTGATGCGGCCTTCAATGGCCTTCTGGCTGCCGCCGCCCTCTACGATGGTGGTGTTGTCCTTGTCGATGACGACGCGCTTGGCCCTGCCGAGATCCTCCAGTTTCACACCTTCCAGCTTGATGCCAGTCTCCTCCATGATGGCCTTGCCGCCGGTCAGAATCGCGATGTCTTCCAGCATCGCCTTGCGGCGGTCGCCGAACCCAGGCGCCTTGACGGCAGCGGCACTCAGCGTACCTCGAAGCTTATTGACCACCAGCGTTGCCAGCGCCTCACCATCAACCTCTTCGGCGATCAACAAGAGAGGTTTGCTGGCGCGGGCGATCTGTTCCAAAAGCGGAAGCAGATCTTTCATCACCGAGATCTTCTTCTCGTGGATCAGGATGTACGGCTCCTCCAGCACGCACTCCATGCGCTCGGCATCGGTCACGAAATACGGCGACAGGTAACCGCGGTCGAACTGCATGCCTTCGACTGTATCCAGTTCGGTGGTCATGGTCTTGGCTTCCTCCACGGTGATCACGCCGTCCTTGCCGACTTTCTGCATAGCGTCCGCGATAGTCGTGCCGATGGTCTTGTCGCCGTTGGCCGAGATGGTACCCACCTGGGCGATCATCTCGCCGCTGACGGGTTTGGACAGTCTCTTGATCTCCTCTACCACGGCGTCGACGGCCTTCTCGATCCCGCGCTTCAACGCCATGGGGTTCGCTCCAGCGGCAACGGATTTGACGCCTTCGCGGTAGATCGACTGCGCCAGGACCGTGGCGGTGGTGGTGCCGTCGCCCGCCACGTCCGAGGTTTTTGAAGCCACCTCGCGCACCATCTGCGCGCCCATGTTTTCGAGCGGGTCCTTAAGTTCCACTTCCTTGGCCACCGTCACGCCGTCCTTGGTGATCGTCGGCCCGCCGTACTTCTTCTCAAGAACCACGTTGCGGCCCTTGGGGCCCAGCGTTACCTTCACCGCATCGGCGAGCTGGTTTACTCCGCGCAAGATTGCCTGCCTTGAACTCTCGCTGTAAAGAATCTGTTTTGCTGCCATGGTGGTCTGCCTCCCTCGCTACGCCGCCTTCTGTCCGGCTTCCGCGTTCTCCAGGACGCCCAGCACCTCGTCCTCCCGCATAATGAGATACTCCTGGCCGTCGATCTTGACCTCGCTGCCAGAGTACTTGCCGAAGAGAATGCGGTCGCCCACTTTCACATCCAGCGGCACTACGGTTCCGTTCTCCAAACGCTTGCCCCTTCCAATTGCCACGACTTCGGCCTCCTGGGGCTTCTCCTTGGCACTGTCGGGGATGATGATTCCCCCTTGCTTCTCTTCCTGCTGTTCGAGCCGTCGAACAACAATCCGGTCATACAATGGGCGCAGTTGCATCGTCTAACCTCCTCCTAAAGCCTGTCTCTTACTCGACTTTGACCTCAATGGTCTTGGATTGAGCCTTCTCGGTCTTGGGCAGGTGGACCAATAGCATCCCTTCCTTGAATTCGGCTTTCAGCTTCTGATCGTCGATGCCGTCGGGAAGCTCGAACGTACGGAAGAAGCTTCCGTATGCGCGTTCCACGCGGTGGAATCTCTTCCCTTTCTCCTCTTTTTCCTGTCTCCGCTCGCCCTGGATGGCGAGCATGCCATTCTGGACCGTCACCTTGACGTCCTTCTTGTCCACTTCCGGTATCTCGGCTTTCACGAGGTACTCGGTGTCGGTTTCGGAGATGTCCACCGAAGGCGACCAATCCGCGATGGTGAGCGCCTCCCGCGCGCCACTGCCCCGGCTTGGCCATCGGGAAAGCATGCGGCTGAAATGATCGGCCACTTCCTGCATCTCCTTTTCCATCTCTTTGAAGGGGTCCCAGCCCCAACGAATCAAGTTAGCCATATGCTCAAAACCTCCCGTGAACATGCGCGTTGATTGCGGGGTAGTCGCTCGTGACACGTGCCGGCGAGACGCGGCCACAAGCGATCTCCGCAATCTACACCGCAGTTGGTTGAATTTGATCCTGGTCCGGCGGGCTGACGAGCAGAAGGCTCGGCCCAGGGACCGAACCACTCACAGGATACTACAATTTCAGGAGGCCTATTTCGCGATCAGGCTCTCGTACTGGGTCTTGCCTGCCGTGTCCACGAAGCTCACTTTCAGGCCGCCGGGTCCGGCTTCCAGCACCGTAAAGCCGTAAAAGGAACCCGCGTAAAGCGTGCGGGGACCCGATCTGGCCGGGCGGATCCCCTGGCCCGCGGCCCCGTTTACGATGAAGTGCACGCCAGCTTCCGGGGCTATATGCTGCATGGTGTGTTCATGCCCCGCCATGTAGATGTTGGCCCGGTCTTTCAGGATCGGCAGCAGAATCTTGTCGTAGCCCGGCGTATCGCCGTGCCCGGCACTCGAGTAGATCGGATAGTGCCCGTAAACGACCTTCCAGCGCGCCTTCGAGCGGCCCAGCTCGCGATCCAGCCACTTGAGCTGTGTGCTGGACAAAGCCGGCGTGCAAAGCGCGAAGAACTGCACCGGCCCGGCGGTGAACGTATAAAAGAGGGCCGGCATTCGCCAGGACTTGCTCCTTGCCGAGTACAGGATCTCGGCCGCCGGGCTATCGGCGAAGCCCCAGTCATGATTGCCCGTGACGGCGTAGATGGGGATGCCCAGACGGTCGTATTGCTCAACCCAGGAAACTTTCCAGCGCGGATCGTCGAGGCTCGTCACACCTTGCGACAGGATGTTATCGCCGATCGTAATGCCGAAGTCGAAGCGCCGCTTCCGGTGCGCGGCAAGGGCTGCTGCCGCGGTGCGCTTCATGTCCTCCCCTCCGGTGCCGAAATCGCTGAACGCCAGCACACGGATGGACTTGCGGGCAGCAACGGCCTCGAACACCGGCGGAGGTTCTTGCAGGAAGGCCGGCAGGACCGCTCCATGAGCGGCGCTCACCCAGCGCTGGTGCTCCGCAGTCAGACTCTCCAGGGACTTCGCATCGCCCTGGCCGCGGGCCAAGGCGAGCCGTTTCTCAAATAGCTGCCCCAGTTGCCTTGCCCGATGCGCGCGCAGTTGATCCAGGGCCATCACGGACACTTCCGCGTCGGGGTCCGTCGTAGCGTGCCGCTCCAGGAATTCGAGCACGGCCGGATCGGCAAGGCGTCCCAACCGGTCTACTACGAACTTCCGAACCTCGGGGGAGGGATCGGAGTCGCCCACGCGCAGCATGGGGCTGATCATGGATTTGTCGGACTTCCGCAGCAGTTGCCGGATCGTCTCGACGCGCTTCCGGCTGTCCGCCTCGGCAAGGATGGCGGCCGGATCGACCGCCGGCGCTTGGAAAAACAAAAGGGCAAGGAGGATGCTCGTCATTGGTGTAGTCTCAGCCCGCGTACGGGTGGATGTAAGGCGCACGGTACGGACGCTTGAGCAACCGCGCGGCCTTGGGGTTGTCTGAAATCTGTTCGCGCTGCAGGTCCCAATTTACGGTTGTCCCCGTGCGGTAACTGATCATCGCCAACTGCACGGCGGTGGTCGACCACCACGCGTCCTCCGGCTGGCAGGAGGGAGTGCGGCGCGATCGGACGCAATCGAGGAAGTCGGCCATGTGCAAAGTACCGGCGTCGCTTGCGATCTCGGTGACCCGGCGCTTCGTACCCTTCTGGCGCGGAATGGCGATCCAGCGATCGTCGGTGACGAAGACGGTCTCCTTATTACCGTAGAAAAAGATGCCGTTATTCACTTCTGGAGCCCATTCCGCCGCACCCCAAATGCGGTGGCGCCACACCAGCGGGCACGCGCCGAATTCGAAATGCGCGGTGAGCGTGTCGGGCGTAGTGATCTTTCCCTTCAATTCATAGATTCCGCCCGAGGCATTCACTATGCGCGGCGTTTTCTCGCCCAGGATGTTGCGGGCGGCGTCGATCAAGTGGATGCCCCAATCCACCAGGTGCCCGTTGCCCACAGTGGCTTCCAGGCGCCAGTTCTTGTGACCCACGGCGGGACTGTAAGGAATCTTCGGGCCGGGCCCGCACCAAAGATCCCAATCGAGAGCGGGAGGAGGAGGCACCGGTGTGGGATCCGGCGTCGAGGCCTGGAAGTGGATGTTAGCCTCCACCTGCACGATGCGCCCCGCGTTCCCGTCGCGGATGTAGCGGCCGGCCTGCCGGATGGCCTCGGCCTGGCGGCGTTGGAAGCCGATTTCGACCACGCCCTTGGAGCGCTTGGCTGCGTCGATCATCGCCCGGCCTTCGCGGACGTCGTAGGCGAGCGGCTTCTCGCAATAGATGTCGAGGTTGCGGCGGCAGGCGTCGATGAAGGGCAATGCGTGCCAGTGCGGCGGGGTGGCGATGATCACGGCCTGAAGGCCGGCAACATCCAGCAGGTCGCGGTAATGCTTAAAGGTGAGGGGGCGACGGTTCTGTAACTTCTCCACCTCGGTGGCGGCGCCGGCCAGGTGCTCGTTATCCACGTCGCACAGCGCGACGCACTCCACGCCGCCCACCCTGAAGGCGGCGTTGAGATCCACCATCCCATACCAGCCACATCCGATGACGCCGGTTTTGATTTTCGGAGCCGCCTGCGCGGCCGCAGCCAGACTACCCAGGAACTCGCGACGGTTTTGCATCAGTCCCATGATAGCGGCACCCGCCCGGCGGCGGAGTGTGCGAGTTTCGGGAGTTTCGGGGAGTTTCGGGGAGTTTCGGGGACAGGCTACGTGATCCCGCAACTCAGCGCAACACATCCGCGTTCTCCACATCAACATCGTCGCTCCGCCCTTCGCCAACTAACCGCATCCCGAACCCCGCAGGGCTGCAGTCGGTTCCTCATAGCGGATTGGCGGCTGAAGCCGCTCTGCCTGAGTGTATTTGGTGAATTCATAGCTCATGATTCACGGGGCTCATCCTGAGAGAAACCGGAATCTGTTGAGTGCCGTCAGTCACTCATTGCGGAATCACGTAGCCTGTCCCCAGAACTCTGCTGGCGGGATCTGGATCCGGTGGGCAGCAAAAACCGTGGTCTGGTGAGCCTCATGCGCCGCCACCGCCACAAGCTCAACCCCGAGCAGCAGGCGCGCCTGCTGGCCTACCTGGCCGAGCA
>Ga0116191_1003257_pt1 | contig 11894 bp, 10 predicted proteins | sample AD_UKC111_MetaG_FD_89897 | JGI IMG/M metagenome (GOLD analysis project Ga0116191, IMG submission 89897) | Active sludge microbial communities of municipal wastewater-treating anaerobic digesters from Hong Kong - AD_UKC111_MetaG | ecosystem: Engineered > Bioreactor > Anaerobic > Digestate...
CCGCCGCCCCCGCCCCCGCCGCCGCCCGCAACCCCGCCGCCCCCACCCCCACCTGGTCGATTGCTCACGCCGAAGGTGAGGTTGTGGTCCCACCCGATCACCGTCATCCGGGACGCCGCCGTGTCCCACCAGAGGTAGGAGTTGTTGCCCGGTCCGTCGATCGCGTCGTAGTTGTCGACGAGTGCCTCGAAGGCCCGGTAGGTGCCGAACGCAGCCACGTCCAGTTGCTCCGGCAGACGGGTCGCCAGGTCGGATTCGCTCGCGTTGTTGACGAGGTCGAGGAAGGCGATGAGCGGCTCGAGGTCCTCGCCACCGGCTTCCTGGTCGAACACCCCGTCGTAGGCCGCGGGGTCGCTCCCCCGATAGCTGTAGTCCCCACCGGCCTCGGCCTTGTAGAGCAGCCCGCCACCACCGAGCACGCGCTCGGCCCAGGCATCCCCGGGATTCTCCACGAGCATCCGCAGCACCGGCTGCTCGCCGGTCCCCGCCGGTCCGATCCGCACCCGGGCGTACGCACCCGCCTGTCCCGCCAGGCCCGCGCGCGCGAGCAGGTCGAGCGCGACCGCCTCGTTGAGGTGGGAGGCACTGTTGTTGGTGCGGATTGCGAGCTCGGCGACCCCGCCATGACGCTGCCCGTCGACGTACTTGTCGAGCCGGATCAGCCACGGATAGGCACTCGCCGGCTGCCCCGCCCCGACCCGGTCGAGGGTCGAATGCCCCTTGAGGCGAACCCCGGCATCGGCGTAGGTCGTGCCGTCGAGGGTCACCTCGGCCCGGGCCCAGGCCTTCTCGCCATTGGATGCGTATGCCGTGTGGAGCCGTTCGAAGGTCTCCTGCGGCATCGCGATGCTCACCTCGTGGACCACGTCCGGGGCGAGGATCGACACCGGGCTCACCGCCGCGGCACGCGCCCCAACCCCGGCCCGCGTGGCTGAGGCCTCCTCGGGACGCCACCCGACGGCATACCCACTGCCGGCACCGGCGGCGAGCAGGGCGGTGCCGCCGGCCCCGAGGAGGAGGTGGCGACGTGAGGGCGAGGTGCTCGGCATACATCCATGGAAACGCCGGTCACCGTGGCGGCCCTGAGCGACGGCTTGGCGACACCTGTGCGCGCTAGGTCGCTTCGAGCGGCTGTCCCAGCCACCTGAGCAGGTGGTCATGGACGCGCTCGTCGTTGAGCAGCCCGAGGTGGTGCAGCCCGGTGATGACGGCGACCCGTTCCTCCTCGAACCGGCTCGGCACGTCATCGTGCGCCAGGTGCCGCGCCGAGTCCACCGGCACCAGCAGGTCCCCGACCTGCTCAGCGGCCCGACCGGGCCGTGACCCGAGCACGGCGATGACCGCGTGGTGCCGCACCCCGGCCAGGGCCGGCGGATGAGTTCGCCTGTCCTGCAGGCTGTCCGGCGAGTGACCCTCCCAGTCGGCCGGCACCACGTTGCCGTGGGCGAGGTCCCGCACCCCGACGCTCCGCCGGCGCAGGTAGTCGCCGAGCCAGGCCCCCTTGCCCGAGGTGGCGAGCGCCTCCGCGGCCCGGTGCACACCGCGGGCCACGGGTGATCCGTGATGGGGTGACCCGAGGGCGACCGTGTCCGACACGAGCGGCAGCCAGGCGGCCTGCGGCGGAGCCTGCGCGAGCGCACTGTGGATGACCAGCCCACCCATGGAGTGGCCGATGAGGACGATGCAGGTGACCGGCACCGGCCAGGCCGCCACGAGGCCCTCGAGCAGGCCGGCGAGTGCCTGACCGTTCTCGGAGATCCGCAGGCCGGAGTTGTAGCGGACGAGCACCGGGGTGAGCCCGAGGTCGGCGGCCAGCCGGTCGGCATACGGTCTCCGACGCTCGGCGCCCAGGCGCCAGGACGCCTCGGTCTCGCAGAGCCCGTGGAGGAAGAGGGCGACCTCCCCCGTGGGTGCCTCGTATGCCGTCCGCACGCCTTCCGCCGTCAGCGGCACCGCCCGTCCAGCGGAGCGGATGTGCATGGTCGGGGCGAGGCTGGGCATCCGGGCGTGCACGTGGTCACCGCGGATCCCCAGCCCGACGGCCAGGGCCTGGTGTCCACGAGGAGCATCATGCAGGCTCGTCCGCTCCGTGTCGCGCGCCCGAAGTCGCTGTCCGGCAACGACTCCCGCGACGCGGGCGGCGACATCCACGCCGAGCCCGGTCGCGGCATACGCGACGCCGGCGACGGCGTCGTGGGCGAGCTGGACGGGCGTGGCCACCGGGCCCAGGCCGACGCGCAGGGCGTCGTGGACGGTGTCGCTGATCGCGCTGTGGGCGCCCCGGACGAGGGACGTGGCGTGGCGCAACTCGGTGCCGGCAAAGCGGCCGAGGTCGACGGCTTCCTGCGACTTCATGGACGCCTTCCGATCGAGGTGCTTCTCACTCTCGCACGAGGAATGCCCATTCGGTCGCCCCTGAGCGCGACCGTCGACGCAGGGATCGCCTCGGCGACTGCCCGAGACTCAATTCCTAACCAGTGACGGCACCACGAAGTCCTCAGGCGTGAGGCCGAGGAGACGATAGCGAGCCCACGGGTCGTCAGGCATTGCCTTCTTGGGCTGGCGACTGCGGACGCCCATCTTGTTGAGCTTGACGTCCTCGGCGCGCGAGATGACAGCAAACCCAAGTTCCTTCATCAAGAGCTCCGCCAACTCGTCGGCATTCAGCGCGTCAGCCCGCCGCAGGACCTCGTCACGGACGACCGCGATGGGGATCGCGTGATCAAGCACCAGACCCCAGCCGCCCACAGGGCGACGACCGACACCAGAAATCCGCCCCCAGGCCAGAGGCGACCAGGGGTAGTCGAGCGGGTACTTAGCGCCCAGCGCAGGAGCCGGCTGCCGAGGACGCTCGAAGAAGTAGTAGGAAGCTTCCCGGATGAGCTTGTGTGCGCCGTCTCTGCGCACCGTGACCCCGTCGGTCGACTCCAGCTGGCGCGCACAATGCCGCGCAATCACGAGCACTGACGCGGCGTCGCGGCGGTCCCTTCGTGCGCCGAGGGACACCAAGCGCCCGATCTCTGCCATGGCCGACAACGTGGGGCATCGATGGCTGGGGCGGCAGACCGCGGACCGCCTAGCCTGCCGTCATGACCGGACTGATCGACAGTGCCCGACGGGTGCTCCTTGTCCATGCCCATCCCGACGACGAGACGCTCGCGACCGGGGCCCTGATCGCCGACCTCGTCGCGCGCGGTGTCGAGGTCCACGTCGTCACGGCCACGCGGGGCGAGCGGGGCGAGCTGATGCCCGGGGTGGTCGACGTCGAGCCCGGGTCGGAGGCCTTCGTGGCACACCGCGAGGGTGAGCTGGCAAAAGCGTTGTCCCACTTGGGCGTTCGCCACCACTGCTTCCTCGGCATGCCGCCCGCTCGCGACCGCGCCCACCGCACCTCCCGCCGCTATCGGGACTCCGGCATGCGCTGGATCCGCGAGGGCCTGGCCGGCCCCGCGAAGGACGCCCCCGCAGACGCCTTCACCATTGTGCCCCTCACCGAGCCAGTGGCCGACCTCGCGGCCTACGTTGAGGCGACCGCCCCGGATGTCCTCGTGAGCTACGACGCCGGCGGCGGTTACGGCCACCCCGACCACGTCAGGACGCACGAGGTGACCCGAGAGGTCGCGCGCGCACACGGCATACCGGTGATCGAAGTCATCCCCCCGGATCGGGAGGTCGACGGCGACGCCGCGGCCATCGAATGGACCGATGGCTCAACCCATTTGGCCACCGTGCAGGCCGCACTGCGCGCCCACGCGACGCAGGTGCGCGTCGACGGCACGGACGTCGTCCACGTCGGTGGCCAACGCGAGCCGATCGTCACGCGGATCGGCCTGCGGCACAGGGGTGCGGACGTGGCCGACGTGTGATGACATGGGCGGGTGACCAAGGATCGGCACTCACGCCCCCGACGGCAGCCCAACCGCCAGGCCACCCGGCGTGGGGCAGCTGTGCGGCAGCACCGGGAACCGACCCGCCTCGAGGACCAGCCCATGATCCGGGATCTCCGGCGAGTCCTTCGAAGCGAGGACCCGTGGATGGTGGCGCAGTACGTCTCTGGCGTGGTGGCGTTGGTCGGCTCCGCAGGCGAGGGCGCCAGGGAGCTGGTCGAGAGCTTCCTGAGCGTGCCGATCGCCGAGACCACTGCGGCCCTCCACGTGCTGGCCGAGTACCTCGAGGACGAGCTGCTCGTGGCACGGATCCGTCGAGGCCTGGCGCAGCGTCGGCATCCGATGCCCGATCAGGTCAGCCAGTTCGCGCAGCTGGAGGTGGGTCGGGCCTGCGTCATGACCGATCCGCTCGGCGACGGTGAGGACGTGATCCTTGAGTTGCACGCACCCGGCGTGCCACCGAGTTCACTGCTCATCTATGTCGACCACAACCTGGGCGCGCTCCTCAAGGACGCCTTCGTCGCCGACGACTTCGACACGACCATCGCCCGCCTGACGGAGATCTCGCACGATCAGGGATTGCCGGCCACCTTCGAGGAGATCACCCACGCCGACGTGAGGGCCCGCGTCGAGGAGGCCCTGGCCGCCTACGACCGTGACGACCATGGGGTGCCACCCGGAGAGACCTGGCCCGCGATGCGGGCATTCGTCGGGTATTCCGTGCGCGGGCTTCCCGAGGGCGGCACCGGCTATGACGATGGGTCGGATCGCGACGCCCTCGACGAGGAGGACGAGGCGATCGTGCTGGCGCACGACTTCCTGGACAGTCCAGAGGCCGCGTCCTTGAGCACACCCGAGGACCAGGTGCACGAGATCGCCCACGTGCTCATGGACTTCACGTTGGCGTTCCTGGGCACGGATCCGCTGCGATGGAGTCCGCCAACGGCCGAGATCGCCCTCGATCAGGCTCTTCCCACGATGGTCGACGGGGACTGGGACGGCTACGACGAGGTGCCGGAGGTGCTGGCGGCTCTGGTTCGGTTTGCCCACCGCGTGCGTGAGATCCCGGCGAGCTTGACTCAGGAGACGTTGGCGACCGTCACGATGTTCACCCCGTCCTACCTCTCCAAGCGACATGACCCGGAGGTCATGGAACGCCGGCGTGCGTTGGAGCTCGCCTTCGAGGCCATCAATCAGCGCTCGCTGATGTCGTGGACGGATCGGCAGCTGACGGATGCCGTGGGGTCGGTCGAGGTGGCCCGCACCATGGGCACGGCGCCTCTCCCCGACGAGGGACTGGATCTGACCGGCGTGCCGCCGGACATCTCCGACCGCGTGCTGGCGATCGCCCAACTGGTCGATGGGGCCTGCGCGAGGTTCTTCGACATCGAGGTGCGCACCGCGTGCCGCCGCTTCCTGGCGATGGTGGCGACCAACGACCCGCCGATCTTCCGTCGGCGCTCTCGCGACGACACCACAGCCGCAGCGATAGTGTGGGTGATCGGTCGAGCGAACAGAATCGTGAGCACCTGGGAAGGCGGTCTGCCGGTCGGCGACCTGATGGACCACTTCGGCCTCAGCGGGAGCCCGAGTCAACGCGCACAGACGATGCTCCGTGCGATCGGCGTCGACCCCCACCGTCAGTACGGCGGCATGGACCTGGCGACCCCACTCCTGCTCACGAGCGAGCGGCGGGCGGAGTTGCTCCGCCTGCTCGGCCCGGAGCTCCAGCAGGGCTGACCGGGAGAGCTCAGCTGGACTTGGCTGGCCACCAGATCTTCGGGCCGATGTCGACGGCGAGCGCCGGCACGAGCAGCGAGCGGACGATCAGGGTGTCGAGGAGGACACCGAAGGCCACGATGAACGCGAGCTGCGCCAGGAAGATCAGCGGGATCACGGTGAGCGCTCCGAAGGTCGCCGCGAGCACCAGGCCGGCGCTCGTGATGACGCCACCGGTCACCGAGAGGGCGCGCAGGACACCCTTGCGAGCGCCGAGGTGTGCAGACTCCTCGCGGGCCCTGGTCATGAGGAAGATCGAGTAGTCGATGCCCAGGGCGATGAGGAAGACGAAGCCGTAGAGCACGGTCGTCGGGTCGCCGCCGGGGAACCCGAGGACGTGGTTGAAGACGATCGCCGAGACGCCCATCGCCGCCGCGAAGGACAGCACGTTGGCGACCATGAGGATCAGCGGGGCGACGATCGAGCGCAGCAGCGCGACGAGCACGAGGAAGACGACGAGCAGGATGACCGGGGCGACGAGCTTGAAGTCGCGGTCGGCCGCGGTCCGGGTGTCGAGCTGCTGGGCGGTGTCGCCGCCGACGAGGATCTGCGGGTCGACCCGGTCGAGGTCGGTGCGGATCCGTTGGACCGTGTCGACGGCCTGCGGCGAGTCGATGGCGTCGGACAGGGTGGCCTGGACGATGACCTTGCCGTCGACGACCTTCGGCGGGGCGCCGGGGGGGCCCTGGGTGAGGCCGAGCGAGGGCTGGGTGACACCGGCCTCGTCACCGAGGATCGCGAGCACGTCCTGGGCCTTGTCCTCGGGGCTGAGGATGAGCACCGGTGAGCCGGAACCGGCGTCGAAGTGCTTGGCGAGGAGTTCCTGGCCGGAGACCGAGTCGACCTTGGTGAGGAAGATGTCGGACTGGGCGACCCCGCTGACCTTGAGCGTGGGCAGGAAGGCGGCCGCGACGAGCAGGCCGATGGTCACCCCGACCCAGGTGCGACGCGGGTGGCGACCGACGGCCTCGGCGACCCGGCGCCAGCCGAAGCGGTTGGCGAGCTTGTTCTCGTCGTCGACCTGGTCCACGTGCGGCACCGACGGCCAGAAGATCCAGCGGCGGCCGAGGAGCAGCATGGCGGGCAGGAAGGTGAGCGCCGCGAGGTACGCGCCGGTGATGCCGAGGGCGGCGACCGGGCCCAGGCCGGAGGAGCTCTTGAGGTCGGCGAGCATGAGAGCGAGCAGGCCGAGGATGACGGTGGCGGCGCTGGCGGTGATCGGCTCGACGGTGGCCCGCCATGCCTTCTTCAGCGCGACCCACGTCGAGGCGTGGCGGTGCAGCTCCTCCTTGTAGCGGGAGACGAGGAGCAGTGCATAGTCGGTGGCAGCGCCGACGACGAGGATCGAGAGGATGCCCTGGCTCTGGCCGGAGACGGTGATCAAGCCGGCGTCGGCGACGCGGTAGACGACGTAGCCGGCCGCCGAGAGACCGAAGACGGCGGTGAGCAGGACCGCGATCGGCAGGACCGGGCTCCGGTAGACGATGAGCAGGATGACGAGGACGACGACGAGGGCGACACCGAGGAGGATGCCGTCGATCCCGCCGAACGCGCTGCTCAGGTCGGAGATGAAGCCGGCGGGCCCGGTGACGTATGCCGTCATCCCGGCGTCCCCGAGCTGGCTCGCCACCGCTTCGCGGATGTCGTCGGCGACGACCTTGAGGGCGATGTCCTCCCCGACCTTCTCGGAGATCTTGTCGGCGTTGAGCGGAAGGACGAGGAGGAGCGCCTGGCCGTCCTGGCTCGGGACCGCGGTGAGCGGGACCTGCGGGGGCGTGGCGAGGAAGTCGGCGATCGTGCTGCCGTCGCTGAGTGCGGTGCTGGTGCCGGGGAGCTCCTTGGCGAGGGCCTGGGCACGACCGAGGTCGTCGGGCTGCAGGCCGCCGTCACGGGCGGCGACGATGATCAGCGGCAGGGCGGTGGAGTCCTGGAAGTCGGCGAGCGCATTGGCCACGACCGTGGACTCGGCGTCCTCGGGGAGGAAGCTCGCGGCCGAGTTCTCCTGGAGCTCGGACAGGCCCCCCATGGCCTGGCCGCCGACACCGCCGAGGCCGAACCACACGAGGATCATGGCGATGGCGGCGAGGGTGACGCGGAAGGGGATCTTCACGCGCTCGTCGGGGTGGCTGGACCGCGCCATCAGCAGGGCTCCTCGGCTAGACTTGTCTCGATCGGTTACTTAGAAGATAACTAAGTTGGTGAACGAAAATTAGCACGACGGGCCGGGACGAGTCCACGCGAGGGGTCGCGGGGGGCTCGGGCGTCGCATCGGCGGACTCGGGCGTCGCCCCGGCGGGCTCGGCGCCGGCGGTGGCCGGGGCGGGGCTCGAGGCCTCGCACCGGACGGTGCAGCAGGTCGTGCCGCAGTGGCGCCGCTCGGCCACCCTCGACCGGTTGCAGCAGCTCATCGATGCCTCGGCGACGGCGCCCGCCGCCGTGGCGCGCCGTGCGCACCTGTCCGCCTCGGAGCTGCACGCGTTGCGTCACCTGTCGATGCAGGCCATGGGCCCGGCCGAGCTGGCCAAGGCCCTGGGGGTGACCACGGCCGCGTCCTCCGGAGTGGTGGATCGCCTGGTCGCCCACGGGCACGCCGAGCGTCATCCGCACCCGCTGGACGGTCGCCGGACCGAGGTCCGGCTCACCGACTCCGGGCGGGCCGAGTCCATCGGGCACCTGGCACCGATGTTCGCCGCGCTCGCGGCGCTGGATGCCTCGCTGTCGGATGAGGAGCGCGTGGTCGTGGACCGCTACCTCGACGGCGCCATCGCCGCCGTCCGCACCCTCCTGTAGCGATCCCGCGAATCCGACGGGGCTCGCGACCCGCTCGGTCAGCCAGCGGCGGACTGGGTGCTGGCGCGAGCGATGAGGGTGGGGACGGGACGACGGAGTGCGTCCATGAGGGAGAGGATCGCTTCGCTCGCCACCAGCCGCTCTCGCCCTTCCGGCGTCAGCCGGGGAGGGACCACGCCCCGATCGAACAGGCGAAAGCCCAGGTGCATCTCGAGCTGGTGCACCTGATGGGTGACGGCCGGCTGGGAGTAGCCCAGACTCACGGCAGCCCGACTGAACGAGCCTTCCCGTGCCACGGTCACGAAGGCTCGCAACAATCGCTCATCCATGTCCCCCATGTCCTCTCCCCCAAGGTTCTTCAGTGTGGAGTGGGGGCGGCCGGCCCTGCTCCGGCCGCCCCCACAGGTTCAGGGCGTCGTCGTCGTGGCACGTCCCGCAGCGTCGTAGCTGGTGACGGTGGCGACCTCCGCGCCGGAGGGCCACCAGGCCAGGAAGTAGCCATTGGCGACGGTCGCGGTGACCTCGGTGCCCGAGACGGTCGTGACGACGAGTCGCTTGACGCGCGGGCTCACGAGCCCGAAGGCGACGCGCGCAGCCCCTGTGCCGGAGGTCTGGCCCGGGACCGCGAGCAATGCCACCTCGGCGTCGTTGGGCAACACGGCATCGGTGACCAGGCCGTCGAGGGTGTTGCCCGTCTGGACCTGGTCCTCGCTGCGCTCACCCAACCATTCGGCGCAGACCGAGACCTGGTCACCGGCCGCCACCATCGAGGTGTGGAAGTCACCGCGTCGCTCGCCCGCGACCGGTGCCAGGTCGGCCCGAGCGCTCGGGAAGGCACTGCGGACATTGGCCACGCACGCTGCGCCCTCGGTCCGCATCTCGTCGGGATCCATCGCGGTGGGGCTGGCCGTCCACGAGGCGTAGGCCGGCGCGGGGGCGGCCACGTTGAGCGCAACCGCGACGGCGGCTCCGGCGGCCGCGACGCCGAGGGGCACGAGGCGCGTCCAGCGGAAGGTGCGATGCGGCGCCCTCGGTGAGCTCCCGGCATACGGCCTCGGATCGGCCCCCGGGTGGCGGCGAGCGTGCTCGACGAGCTGGGCGCGGAGGAGGTCCGCACGGCCCGGCGGCAACGCGCGAGGGGCGGGGACCTGGTCAAGGATCGTGGGCATGGCGATCTCCTTCAGCCGTGCTGGGTGACGAGGAGCTGCAGGTGAGGTGCAGCCTTGCTGAGCCGCTGCCGGGCCCGCGAGAGTCGCGAGCGGACGGTGCCGATCGGGATGCCGAGGGCGGCGGCAGCCGAGGCGTAGTCGAGGCCGGCGAAGACGCACACGGCGAGCACGTCCTGCTCGCGCTGCGGCAGCGTGGCGACGACCGAGAGGACCTCGGCCATGGCTCGTTCGTCGTCGAGTCGGGCGGCAATGTCGTCGGAGGGGTCCTGGGTCGCGGAGACCGTGGTCCCGGCGACCCGCGCGGCGAGACCCACCTGACGGGCGACGGAGCGGTGGTGACGGTGCGCGACGCGGGTGGCGATCCCGATGAGCCACGGCCGGAGCGAGCCGGTGTCGAGCGTCATCGGGCGTCGGGTGCGCCACGTCTCGAGGAAGGTCGTGGACATGAGGTCCTCTGCGCTCGCCCAGGACGACACCCGCCGGAAGCAGTAGGTGTAGACCGCCTCGTGATGGCGGGTGAACAGTTCGCCGAAGGCGTCGGCGTCCCCGGCAACACAGGCGTCCCACAGGGCCTGGTCGGTCCGTCCGTCCATGGTGAGCACCTCCTCTGACCTGTTGTGCCCGCTCACCCGGGCCGAGTTCCCGACTCCGGCAAGACCTTTTCGGGCGTATGCCGCGGGGCTGGCCGAGCCGGCGACAGCAGCGTCCTGCCGGATCGCGCGCGCGATCCGGCAGGACGAGTCTGCTGGGTTGGGACTGATCTCGCCTCTCGAGGAGGGATCAGTTCCACTGTCCGGCACCGTTGGGCCAGACGGTCGTGTTGTGGTACGGGTTGGCCTCCTGGATGCAGGAGAAGTACTCGACGTAGCAGAACTTGCGCTGCGTCCAGCTCTGGTACTGGTTCCAGTTGACGCCGTAGCGCTGCCCGGACTGGGTCAGGCCCTTGTCCTTCCAGCCGGGGAAGAAGGTCTCGCCCCAGCGCTCGGTGTAGGCGTAGCTGCGGATCCAGCTCCTGTCACCGCACCAGTTGACGCGGTGATGCGACTTCCACAGGTCGACGCCCACGATGTTCTCGCCGAGCCGCCAGGCGTCCCAGCGCCAGCAGCTCGTGGCGGCGGCGACCTCGAGACCCTCTGGGTCTCGGTGAGGACCTTCCCCTCCTTCTGGGCCCCGGCGAGGAACTCGGCCTTGCTGATCTCGACCGTCGGGGTCTGGCCCTCGACGACCCGAGCGACCTTGGCCTCCTCGGGCATCTGCCCCTTGCCTGAGCCGGCCGGTGTGGCCGAGGCCGCCGTCGGAGCCATCGTTGCCAGCAGGCCCGCCACGAGCACGGCCTTCCATCCACGTGCTGCCTTCATGAGTCGTACCCCTCCCAGGATGATTCCCTCCGAAGCCGGCGAGCCGCTGCACCGCCGGCAGGTCAGAGACTGTCGACGGCATCGCAGGGTCGTCATCGCGCTATTCGGATCATGAATACGGGTCGCGGCGTGCTCCGTGGTCGGGCTGGATGGGGCGTGCCCTTGCCGTCGCAGCACCGGACGCGCGGGAGTTTGCCTCGCAGCGCGTCACCGCACGCTCTGGGGCAAAGTCCGCTCGTGGTTGCGGCGATCAGGACTCGTCGTCGGGTCCGGCCATGTTGAACAGCACGACCGCCACCTCGCGGCCGAAGTCGGTGATCGTCAGCTCGTCCCCGACCCTGCGCCAGATGCCGGTGTCGTCGAACATCCCGACCGAGAAGCCGACCTGCCCCTCGACCACCTCGGCCACCAGCGCCTGGCCGAACTCGTCCGCCCACAGCCCGCGGTCGCCGGCCACGAAGCGCTCGTGGAAGACCTCGCGGACGCGGGCCAGATCGACCGCGCCGTCCGGGTCGACCATGCCATGGGCCAGGATGGCGAGCAGGGGTTGGAGCCGCTCCATGCCGAAGCGGTGGGCCAGACCACCGAGGAGCACCAGCCCGAGCTCGAAGGGATCTGCGACCGGGTCGGAGCCACGGCGGGCGGTCGTCGACGTGATGTCGAGAAGCCCGGCGCCCTCGGCGGGGTACCAGAGGCGATCGAGCGGCTCGCAGTCGCCGGCGCTGCGGATGGCGTCGGCCCACGCCGCAGCCATGACCTCCTTGGCCTCGGGCTTCATCGCGCGCGTCCGCACGCCCTGGTGGCGCTGAAGCCGAAGCTCCCAGTCGAAGAGGCCGAGCGCGGCATACGCCTCCTTTGCCACCGCGGGACGGAGGACGCGGTTGCGGGTGACCGGCCGCCCCTCACCCACC
>Ga0116191_1003259_pt1 | contig 11878 bp, 11 predicted proteins | sample AD_UKC111_MetaG_FD_89897 | JGI IMG/M metagenome (GOLD analysis project Ga0116191, IMG submission 89897) | Active sludge microbial communities of municipal wastewater-treating anaerobic digesters from Hong Kong - AD_UKC111_MetaG | ecosystem: Engineered > Bioreactor > Anaerobic > Digestate...
ATGGCGGGGATGAGCGTCAGCGGCTCGATCTTCATGCGGCCTTCAACTTCGCCGACGCGCTTTGCGATGTTCTTCGCATAGTCGCCGATGCGCTCGAGTACGCCCGAGATCTTGAGTGCTGCGATCACGTCGCGCAGGTCATCCGCCATCGGCGCGCGCAGCGCGATGATGCGCACCGCAAGCCTGTCCACCTCGACCTCAAGCGCATCGATGCGCTTGTCGCCATCGATGACGGCCTGAGCCTTGTCATGGTCGCGCTTGACGAGTGCATCGACGGAATTGGCGACAGCCACTTCGGCCAGCCCGCCCATTTCTGCAATCAGGCCGCGCAGTTCGCCGATTTCGTCGTCAAAGGCCTTGACCGTATGTTCAACCATGTCTGAGCCTCCTTAGCCGTATCGACCGGTGATGTAGTCTTTGGTGCGCTCTTCGCGCGGATTGGTGAAGATGTCGGAAGTCGAGCCATATTCCACCATGGTTCCCAAGTGGAAAAACGCTGTCCGCTGCGAGACGCGGGCTGCCTGCTGCATCGAGTGGGTGACGATCACGATGGCGTAGCGTCCACGCAGATCATCAATCAGTTCCTCGATGCGGGCAGTCGCAATCGGGTCGAGCGCCGAGCAGGGCTCGTCCATGAGGATGACTTCGGGGCTGACAGCAATCGCACGGGCAATGCACAACCGCTGCTGCTGGCCACCCGAAAGGGCGGTGCCGGCATCCGAAAGCCGGTCCTTCACTTCATCCCAAAGCCCCGCGCGCCGCAGCGACTTTTCAACGATGGCGTCCATGTCGGCCTTGCTCGCGGCATGGCCATGGATGCGCGGACCATAGGCCACGTTTTCGTAGATCGACTTGGGGAAGGGATTGGGCTTCTGGAAGACCATGCCGACGCGCGCGCGCAGTTGCACGACGTCCATGCTGTTGCCGTAAATATCTTCGCCATCGAGCGTGATCTGGCCATCGACCCGGCAGCTCGGAATGGTGTCATTCATACGGTTGAGCGTGCGCAGGAAGGTGGACTTCCCGCAGCCCGAGGGGCCGATGAACGCGGTCACATGGTCAGTGGCAATGTCGATCGAGACATTGTTGATCGCCTGCTTTGCGCCGTAGAAGACGCTGACATCGCGGGCTGCAATCTTGAGTGTATCGGTTGACATGGTTCACCAACGGGTTTCGAACTTGTTGCGGAGGTAGATGGCAATGCCGTTCATCGCGAGCAGGAAGACCAGCAGAACGATGATGGCAGCCGAGGTATTTTGAACAAAGGCGCGGTCGACTTCGTCGGACCACAGGAAAATCTGCATCGGCAGCACGCTCGACGGGTCGGTAAAGCCACCCGGCGGCGTCGAGACGAAGGCGCGCATGCCGATCATCAGCAGCGGCGCGGTTTCCCCCAGCGCACGCGCCATGCCGATGATGGCACCCGTGAGGATACCCGGCAGCGCGAGCGGCAGGACGTGGTGGAACACCGTCTGCACCTTGCTGGCGCCAACCGCGAGCGCGGCGTCACGGATTGACGGCGGCACGGCCTTGATCGCGTTGCGCCCGGCAATGACGATGACCGGCATCGTCATCAGCGCGAGCGTCATGCCACCCACCATTGGCGATGAGCGGGGCAGGTGGAAGAAGTTGATGAAGACGGCAAGGCCAAGCAGGCCGAAGATGATCGACGGCACGGCTGCAAGGTTGTTGATCGAGACTTCGACCAAATCCACCCAGCGGTTCTTCGGCGCGAATTCCTCAAGATAGACGGCGGCGAGCACGCCCATAGGCAGCGCCAGCAGAACCGTGACGATCATCGTCAGCAGCGAGCCTTTGACCGCGCCCCAAACCCCGGCGGTCGACGCTTCGGTCGAGTCCGATCCGGTAAGGAAGGCAAGATCAATGCCGCCAATGCCCTGTGAGAGCATCGAGACGAGCAGGAAGGCGAGGAATGCCATCGACACGAGGATCGCGGCAAGGCCAAGCGCCTTGAAACGGCGTTCTGCCGCATAACGCCCCGCGAGGCGCTTGTTTGCTTCTGGCGACTGCCAGTCGATTGCGGCCTTACTCATATGCTTCCCGGAAGCGCTTCACGACACGCAGCGCAATGATGTTGAGGGCAAGGGTGACGACGAACAGCACGAGCCCCAGCGCGAAGGCAGAGAGCGTCTTGGGGCTGTCGAATTCCTGGTCGCCCGTCAGCAACTGCACGATCTGGAAGGTGACCGTGGTCATGCTGGCAAACGGATTGGCGGAAAGGTTGGCAGCGGCACCGGCCGCCATCACGACGATCATAGTCTCGCCAATCGCGCGGCTGATTGCGAGCATCACGCCGGCAACGATGCCGGGCAGAGCGGCCGGAATAAGAACCTTCTTGATCGTTTCCGACGTGGTGGCGCCCATGGCGAGCGAGCCATCGCGCATCGCCTGCGGCACTGCCGCGATGCTGTCGTCCGCCATTGAGGAGACGAACGGGATGATCATGATACCCATGATGAGGCCAGCCGCGAGCGCGCTTTCGGTCGAGGGATTATGAATCCTGATGAACGTTGCGAAATCGCGGATCATCGGGGCTACCGTCAGGGCCGCAAAATAGCCGTACACAACGGTCGGGATGCCCGCGAGAAGCTCCAGCAGGGGCTTCATCCAGCGGCGCACGCGGGCAGTTGCATATTGCGTGAGGTAAATCGCGCTCATCAGGCCAAGCGGAATGGCGACGATCATCGCGATGATCGCACCGATGAAGATGGTGCCCCAGAAGAGGGGGATCGCGCCAAAGCTGCCATTGGTCGGGCTCCAGTGGAGGCCGAAAAGGAACGCGACGGGGCTGACCGAGCGGAAGAATAGCCCGGTTTCATAAAGGAGTGATGCGATGATGCCGACCGTCGTCAGGATCGCAAGCAATGAGGCCACGAGCAGCACAAGCTGCACCACGCGCTCCACGCGCGTCCGGGCCGGGAAGCCAGCGGTGATGCGGGTATAGGCAAAACCGCCGCCTGCAAAGCCGAGCAGAATGGCAATGGCCGCTCCGATGGCGCCAAACTTGGCATTGGCGGCGCGGATGGGCTGAACGAGCTTTTGCGCTTCAGGATTGAAGACGGGCGCTTCGGGGTCACGCGCGAGGTTGAACGCTTCGCTCAGGATCGCATTGCGTTCCATGTCCATCGCCGGAAGCGTGGCCGCCGCAGGATCCGCCATGACGGCGGAATGGATCAGGCCGGGGGAAACAGCGTTCCACCCGATGACGCCGATAAGGGCCGGGACGAGAATCCACAGCGCCACATACCAGGCGTGATGGCCGGGGAGCGAATGAAGCGCTCCCCGACGGGTATTGAGTTTTTGCGCCTTGGCCTTGGCGACCATCCAGCCGATGAGGCTGAAACCGCCGATCAAGATCAGAAGAATGGTCGCCGACATGCCAAGCTCACTTATTTGAGTTGCGATGCGTCCATCAGCTTCATGGACGACGCAATCTCGGCATTGGCCTTGCGCACGTCTTCCGGCGACACGACCATGCCCTTCTTCTTGAGATAGCCGTCGGGGCCCCAGGCGTTTGCGAATTCAGCGACGAATTCCTTGATGCCCTTGATGGCCTTCAAATGAGCTGCCTTGACGTAGATGTAGAGCGGGCGGGCGCCCGGATAGCTGAAGTCCGACACCGACTGATAGGTCGGCACGATACCGCTCATCGGGATGCCTTTGATCTGGTCGGCATTTTCTTCGAGGAAGGAGAAGCCGAAAATGCCGATGGCCTTGTCGTTGGCTTCGATCTTCTGGACGAGCAGGTTGTCGTTTTCGCCGCCATCAATATAGGCGCCGTCTTCACGCACCTTGGTGCAGATTTCCTTGTGCTTGTCCTTGTCGCTGTCCTTCAGCGCCTTCATTGCCGGGTCGGTATCGCAACCCTTGGTGAGGATGAGTTCAGCGAGCGCGTCGCGCGTGCCCGAGGTGCTCGGCGGGCCATAGACGGTGATCGGAATGGCGGGGAGCGACGGATTGACGTCCGCCCAGGTCTTGGCCGTGTTGGGCTTGCCGAACGGCGTGGCGGCGAGTGCCTTGTACACGTCAACCGGCTCAAGCTTCATGCCGGGGCCGCGCTGGCTTTCAGCGAAGGCAATGCCGTCAAGGCCGACCTGGATTTCAACGATGTCCTTGACGCCATTCTTGGCGCAATCCTCATATTCCGACTTCTTCATACGCCGCGAGGCGTTTTCGATGTCGGGGAACTGCGCGCCGACGCCCGCGCAGAAGAGCTTCATGCCCGCACCCGTGCCGGTAGATTCGATGACAGGTGATTTGATGCCTGCAGACTTCGCAGCAGCTTCAGCCACAGCGGTGGCAAACGGATAGACAGTCGAGGAGCCGACGATGCGGACAAAGTCACGCGAATCGGACGAGCCGGCACCCGAACCACCACAGGCCGAGAGGGCAACAGCGGACACAGCGAGGGCCGCGAGAGTTTTGAATGAACGCATCGTATGTGATCCCTTAATTCGAGATGGCGCTGCAATTATGAAAGTGGCGTGACACTTTGATGACAGTCATTTTGACAGGGCAGGGAGAATGACAGTCGCAGTTGTTCCCGCACCGGAACGGCTTGTAATGTCGAAGCGCCCGCGGTGCCGTTCCACAATGTGTTTCACGATGGAAAGGCCAAGTCCTGTGCCGCCGACCTGGCGGCTGCGGCTTTCGTCTGCGCGGTAGAATCGCTCGGTGAGGCGGGGGAGGTGCTCGGGTGCGATGCCGTCGCCTTCATCCTTCACGCACAAGGAGAACCATCCCGAATCGGTCAGATCGATCGTGATCGTCACCTTGCCGTCCGGTGCGCCATATTTGAGCGCGTTATCGACCAGATTGCGCAGCACCTGCGCCAACTGCCCATGGTCGCCGGCAACGACTGCCGAGTCGAGATCGGTCACAATCCGCACCGACGTGCGATGGCGCACTTCGCCAGCTGCTTCCTTGGCGAGCGCGACAAGGTCAACGGGCGTGCGCGGCGCGTCATGCTTGATCGCCTCGATGCGCGAGAGCGACATCAAATCTTCGACGAGCGACTGCATCCGCGCCGCCTCACTCTTGATGATGCCCAAAAAGCGGTTGCGGGTCGCCGCGTCTCCGCCAGCCTTGGTGTCCGACAGCGTTTCGGCATAGCCGATGATCGTGGCAAGCGGGGTGCGCAGCTCATGGCTGGCGTTGGCGACGAAGTCTGCATGGGCGCGGGCGACGCTCTCGGTTGCGGAGAGGTCTTCAAGCGTGACGAAGCGGGTGCCGTCCGAAAGGGCGTTGCTTGTAAGCCCCCAGACGCTGCCAGCGACCGACAGGCCGCTGACGCGCACATGGCCGCCCTCGCTTGCACGCAGGATCGCAAGCGCATCGGGATCGCGCAGGGCAAGGCGTACGTCCTGTCCCTTGATGTGCGAACCCAGCAAATCAAGCGCGGCGGGGTTCGCATAGGCAATGCGGTCGCCGCGCACGAGCAGGGAGGGAACGTCTAGCAGGTCCAGCAATTCGGTTGTTGCGGGTGCTATGTTGATGGAACGCATCGCGGGCTCCTACTGCGGAACTGTGACAGTCCCGTGCCACACGGCCGTGTCAGGCAGCGGCCGTCATCTTTTGCAGCATCTCGCCCATTTTCTGGTGCAGCATGTTCACCGCCTTGAGCGGGCGGACCATCACCTTGAAGTTGGTGATGAGGCCATCATCGTTCCAGGTGATCATGTCGATGCCATCCACCTTGATGCCATCTATTTCGGCATTGAACTCAAGTATCAGGCTGTTCTTGCCTTCCCACTCGCCGACATAATGGAAGCCCGTGTCGCCAAACACATTGCCCGCGCTCGCCAGATATTTGAGCGTGATCGGCTTGCCGCGCTGCGGTGTATGCACAACCGGGCTCTCGAACACGGCATCGTCATGGAGCAGGGCGGACAAGACTGTCTCATCGCCCGAAAGCGCGACTTCGTGCCATTTCTTCGACATTTCGGATGGGGTCATGCTCAATATCCCAGGCTGAGGTTCACGACGGGCGAAAGCGGTTCGCCGGCATGATACCGGTTGAGGTTTTCAAGGAAGCGCTGCGCCGAGCGCACAAACATCTTGTCCTGCGCGCGGCCCGACAAATGCATGGTGACATGCGCGTTTGGCAGATCCCACAGGACGTTTTCAGGCGGCAGCGGTTCGTCCACGGTCACGTCAAGAAAGGCCTCGGCGATTGTCTTTGCCTTCAAGGCTTCGACAAGCGCGGGCTCATCGATCACCGATCCTCGCGCGATGTTCACGATACGCGCCGTGGGCTTCATGGCGGCGAGTTCTGCCGCGCCGATCATGTTCTCGGTTTCGGCAGTGGCGGGGACGGCAAGGATGACCCAGTCAAACGCGCCAAGCTGTGCGCGCCATTCATCCGGACCAAGAGTGCCGGGGCCGGGCGAACGGCGCACGACCGCCACGTCCACCGCAAAGGCCTTGAGGCGCTCCTCGATCAGCTTGCCGATGGCGCCATAGCCCAGCAGCAGCGCTTTTGATCCGTACAGTTCGACCTTGCCGGGGCTGTCGAGCAACCATTCATGCCGGTCTTGCGCATGGACGACCTCACGATAGCCCTTGGCCATCGTCAGCATTCCCATAACGACATATTCGGCAATGGTGATGGCGTTGATCCCGGCGCCATTGGTGACGGTCACGCCACGTTCGCGCAGCAGATCGAGCGGCAAATGGTCGAGCCCGGCATAGATGGAGTTGAGCCATTTGAGCTTGCCTGCCCGACGGATCGCCTCGACCATGGGGGGCTTATATTCCATGTCGAACCAGCCGATCTCGGCCTCGGGCGCGAGTGCGTGCATCTCCTCGACAGATGCATAGAAGCGCGCGTGGAGCCAGTCTGGCAGGCGGTCCGCGATCAACGGCTTTAGGAGCCCCGAAAGTACGGCAACGGTCTTTGTCATCGCTGTTTCTCTCATTCCTCTCCATCAATGCGCGACGGGCAGGCCGCATCGCTTGGCGATGTTGCAGAGGCCTTTCCGATGCGCACCAGCCGCGCTTCGACTGTCGCGATGATTGTCTGAGCGGTTTCAACGGCATCGCGCAAAACGTCAACAGCCGGAATGCGCAATGTGTCGATCCGACGCTCCAAGAGCCAGGCGTCACGGGCGGCATCGCGTGCGGGCCGATCCGCCGTGTCATGCGCTTGGCCGTCGATTTCAATCGCAAGATTTGCCCGGGCACAGAAAAAGTCGAGGATGAACGGGCCTGCCGGATGCTGCTTGCGGAATTTGTGTCCGTTGGGAGAGAGGCGAAGAATTTGCCAGAGCAACCATTCGGGCTTTGTGAGTGCGCGACGCAGCTGTCTTGCGCGCTTTACCGTGATGGATGGCTTATCTGGTCGCAAATTTGGCCCCTCCGTCAGTCCTGCGGACTGCCACCTCCCCAATGCAAGTCATTGGGGAGAAGAAGAACGGTCCTCCCCATCGACCTGCGATGGGGAGGTGGCAGTTGCGAAGCAACTGACGGAGGGGCCAACCTAAACCTCAAGCTTCCAATCCCACCCCAAGGGGTCGCCGTCCATCACTTCCACGCCCTTGGCGATCAAATCGTCACGAATGGCGTCAGAGGCGGCGAAGTCCTTGTTCGCGCGGGCTTCCTTGCGGGCAGCGAGCGCGGCTTCGATGTCGGCCTCGGTGATGATTGCCGCCTTGGGGCGCACGCGCAGGTCTGCGCGTTGCAGGCTGCCAAGGTTCAACCCCAGCACGGCATCCATCCGGACGACCGCCGTCACCACGCATTCCGGCGCGGTCCCTTTCAGGCTCAATGCCTCGTCAAGAATGGTGAGGGCATCGGCGGTATTGAGGTCGGCGGAAATGGCGACTTCGAACCGCCCGACCAATGCATTGGTGACGCGCTCGCGCTCCCAGCAATCACCGGGAACATCGCGTGCAGGCGTGCGCTCCGCCAAGCGGTCCGCCCATTTGCGATAGGCCATCACCAGTCGTTTCAGCCGCGTGGTTGCTGCGGCCAGAATGTCCCAGCTGAACTCCAGCTCGCTGCGATAATGCGCCTGCAGGCACATCAAGCGATAGGCGAGCGGGTGGAAGCCCTTGTCGATGAGCAACTGGATGCGCAGGAACTCGCCGGAAGATTTTGACATCTTTCCAGAGCGTTCGACGAGGAAGTTGTTGTGCATCCACATGCGCGCACCCGAATTGTCGGTGCACGACAGGCTGCCGCAGCCGGTAAATGCCTGGTTCTGGGCAATCTCATTGGGATGGTGAATCTCGCGATGGTCGATGCCGCCGGTGTGGATGTCGAACGGCAGGCCGAGCAGCGCCTGCGACATCACCGAGCATTCAAGGTGCCAGCCGGGTGCGCCGCGGCCCCAGGGGCTGTCCCATTCCATCTGGCGTTTCTCGCCCGGCGGCGTCTTGCGCCAGATGGCGAAGTCCGCCTGATGACGCTTGCCGTCGACTGCCTCGATACGCCCTTCACCTTCCTCGGTCGCGGCACGGGCGAGGCGCCCATAGTCCGCGACAGTCGAGGTGTCGAAATAGAGGCCGCTCTCCAGTTCGTAGCAATGCTTGTCCGCAATCGACTTCGCAAAGTCGATCATCTGCGGGACATAGTCGGTCGCGATTGACCAGTGCGCGGGCTGGCGGATGTTAAGCGCCTTCACATCGGCCCAATAGGCCTGCGTATAGTGCTGCGCGATATCCCAGATGGATTGGGCGCGCTCGCTCGCCATCTTTTCCATCTTGTCTTCGCCCGCATCGGCATCGTCGGTCAGATGGCCGACATCGGTGATGTTGATGACATGCGTGAGCTTGAAGCCTTTGAAGCTCAGCGCGCGGCCAAGCGTATCGGCAAAGACATAGGCGCGCATGTTGCCGATATGCGGATAGTTATAAACGGTCGGCCCGCAGGTATAGACGCGCGCTTCGCCCGGATGGACGGGCTGGAAGGTTTCCACTTGGCGGGTCAGGCTGTTGAACAGCTTCAGGGGCAGGGCTTCAGTCATGCGAGCCTCCTAAGCGGGGAGGCGCGAGCGAGCAAGCGCAGGCAGCAGCTAGCGCGGCACTATCAGCTTGCGGCCCTCATGCGCGATGACGTCCATCTCCATGCCGAAGGCGGCTTCCAGCGTCGCTGGCGTCAGCACCTCTTCGCGCGGGCCAAAGGCGAGGCACTTGCCATCGCGCAGCACCAGCACATCGTCCGCCACGCGGGCCGCCGCGCTTAGTTGGTGCAGCACGACGACGACGCCCTTGCCTTTATCGGCGGCATCACGAAGCAGGCGCAGCACATCGCGCTGATGCGGCGGATCAAGGCTTGCCAGCGGCTCATCGGCGAAAATCCAGTCGGTCTCGCCTGCCAGCACACGGGCGAATTTGGCGCGCGCGCGCTCGCCACCGGAAAGCGTATCGACCGTGCGTGCGGCGAGATGCGCGATGTCTGCATTGGCGAGCGCCTGATCGACCGCCGCATGGTCTGCAGGAGACAGGGCGGCAAAGCGGCTGCGGTGCGGCAGGCGCCCAAGCTCGACCAGTTCGCGCACCGTCATTGCCCAGGCAGGCTGGCCGTTTTGTGGCAGATAGCCAATGCGCCGCGCACGCTCGGCAAGTGACAGGATGGCGAGGGGCGTGTCATCGATGAGGACTTTGCCCGCAGCGGGCGCAACCAGCCCCGCCAGCGCGCGCAACAGGCTCGTCTTGCCCGCACCATTCGCGCCGATGACAGCCGTCACGCGTCCGCGCTGAAGGCCGAGCGAGAGCCCCTCGACAACGCGGCGCTTGCCGAGATCGACACAGAGGTGATCGAGCCGGATCATGCCGCCCGCCCCCGGATGCGCGCGAGGAGCAGGAAAAAGAAGGGCGCGCCAATTGCCGACATGGCAATGCCCAGCCGGACTTCTCCCGGACCGGGAACAAGGCGGACAAGGCTGTCTGCCACCAATGTCAGGATCGCGCCGCCAAGTGCCGAGGGGATGAGCGTGGCCGAAGGGCGCTCTCCGACGAACTGGCGAACGAAGTGCGGCACGATCAGCCCGACAAATCCGACCACGCCCGTCACCGCGACCGAAGCACCCACGGCAAGGCCCGTGCCCAGCGCGATCAGCCATTGCAGCCGATCCGGATTGACGCCGAGGCTGCGCGCCGCATCCTCGCCCAAGGTCAGTGCATCAAGCGCACCGCCCGTGAGGAGCAGCAATGTGCTGCCAGCCGCCATCAGGGGCAAAGCGCGCATGACATCGTCCATCGTCCGGTCGGTCAAAGCGCCCATCAGCCAGGCAATAATCTCGCTCGTGGCGAAGGGATTGGGGTCCAGGCTGATGAGCAGCGCTGTCAGCGCGCCCGAGACAGTCGCCAGCACCATGCCCGCAAGGATGAAGCCCAGCGGCCCGCCGCTGCGCCCGGCGAGCGCCACCAGCAACGCCACGCTCAAGCCCGCACCGGCCATGGCGAAGGCGAACATCGACAGACCCGAAAGCCCGAGCAAAATGGCGACCACGCCGCCCAACGCAGCACTCGAGGAAACACCGACAACAGTGGGGTCCGCAAGTGGATTGCGCAGATAGCCTTGCAGGACCGCACCTGAGAGCCCGAGCACCGCACCGACGCCAGCGCCAAGCAGCGCGCGCGGAAAACGCAGTTCCGCCATGATCCAGCCGCCTGCCGTATCGGCAAACCAGTCTGCCGGGCCGATCCAGACCTTGCCTGCCGCGAGTGACGCCATGAAGGCGAGCGCCAGCAGAGCGAGAAGCGCGATCCGCTTGGTCATGCCGCTGCCTTCATCATGCGCATCGCCTCAATGATTGTCGGGCCACCACAGAAGAGCAAGCGGTCCGGAAAGGATATGATCCGCGTGCGGCCCGACAAGTGCCGCAGCAGGCGTTGGCGTGCCGCGAGCGCCCGCGCGTCATCCCCTTTGGCTCTTGTCGGCATGAAGATGATGTCAGGCGGGTTGCGCACCAGCGTTTCCATGGGGAGCACATCCCATTGGGCAAGGCCGTAGCGCGTGCTGGCATTGGCATATCCGGCACGGGTCAGAAGCTCGTCCTGCAATGTCCCCTTGCCGGGAACGAAGCCGCCGGTCTGCCAGATGATCGCCGACCCGCGAGGGTTCTGCTGGCGGGTTGCAGCGTCAATTTCGCGAACCAATTGCTCACCCGCTTCAACACGCCCGATGGCTTTGGCGACAAGCCGGACTTGCGCCAGGCTGTCAGCAATTGTTGCTGGCACGCCTGCCGAGACGATGGGAATGCCTGCCTTTGCGATGGCATCATTGGTGCCCACGCCTGCCAGATTGCCGGTCAGCAGCAGGCGGGGCCGGGCGGCAATCGCTTCTTCAGCCGTGGGGCCGAGTGCGGGAAAGCGCTTTGCCCAGTCAAGCGGCGCGGAGGCGCCATCCGGATCATGCGACCATTGGCTGACCGCGCCGATCTGGCCGGGCGCTGCGACCCGCGACAGGACGGCATCGATACACGGATTGTTCGATACGATTTTGCCCGGAACGATCTCCGGCCCGCCGCTGCACCCGGCAAGGAGCAAAAGGGCGGGCCAGAGGCGCGTCATCAGAAGCGGACTCGCACGCCGACATGGGCGTTGCGCCCATAGGTTCCATAGCCGCTCACTGTTTCATAGTGCGTGTCGAACAGGTTCTCGACGCGGCCATAGACTTCAAGCCCGTCAGCCAGCGGCAGTGATGCGCGCAGGCCGACCAAAGCATAGCCATCAAGCGAAGTGCGCGAGAAGGTCTCGAAGTCAGTGTCGGCACTGTCACTCGCGAGCCGCAGCGTTGCGCCAAGGCGCAGATCGAGCGGGGTCGTCCAGTCGACATCCGCCGAGAGGCTATTGCGGGGGCGACGCACGAGCGCGAGGCCGTTCGTTCGGTCCTTGGCATCAAGCCAGGTGTA
>Ga0116191_1003265_pt1 | contig 11861 bp, 11 predicted proteins | sample AD_UKC111_MetaG_FD_89897 | JGI IMG/M metagenome (GOLD analysis project Ga0116191, IMG submission 89897) | Active sludge microbial communities of municipal wastewater-treating anaerobic digesters from Hong Kong - AD_UKC111_MetaG | ecosystem: Engineered > Bioreactor > Anaerobic > Digestate...
CCACCGCCGGACTCAGCCGGCCGGCACCGTCAACCCCCGCTGCACCGCCGGCCGCGCGACGAAGGCGTCCAACACGCGGCGCACCTCGGCAAAGCGCTCAAAGCCGACCAGCTCGCCCGCCTCGTACCAGCCGACCAGGTTGCGCACCCACGGAAAGATGGCGATGTCGGCGATGCTGTAGTCCTCGCCCAGCATCCAGGCGCGGCCCTTCAGGTGGCCGTCCAGCACTTTGAGCAGGCGCGCACTTTCATCCACATAGCGGCGCAGCGGGCGCTTGTCCTCATAGTCCTTGCCGGCGTATTTGTGAAAGAAGCCGACCTGGCCGAACATGGGGCCGATGCCGCCCATCTGCCACATCAGCCATTGCAGCGCGTGGTAGCGCGCGGCCGGGTCCTGGGGCAGCAGCTGGCCGGTCTTGTCGGCCAGGTAGACCAGGATGGCGCCGGACTCGAACAGCGCCAGCGGCCGGCCGCCCGGGCCGTTGGGGTCGATGATGGCCGGGATCTTGTTGTTGGGGTTGAGCGACAGGAACTCGGGCGACAGCTGGTCCTGCGTGTCGAAGCCGACGCGGTGTGCCTCGTAGGGCAGGCCGGTTTCCTCCAGCGCGATGGAGGCCTTGACGCCGTTGGGCGTGGGCAGCGAATAAAGCTGCAGGCGGTCCGGGTGGCGCGCGGGCCATTTGCGGGTGATGGGGAAGGTGTCTAGGGCGTGGGTCATCGCGCCAATATAGCCGGCGGGCGCGGCCAGCAAGTGTGCGTGGCGGACACCTCGCACCCGTTGGACGTAAAGTGTCAGGCTTGTCGTTCAAACATTGGAAGGACCCTCGCCATGAACGCCCCTCACACGCCTGAACTCGCCGCCGTCCTCGACGCCGCCGCCGCGCAGCGCCAGATCGATGCCCAGTGGGACGGCGACATCCTGCGCCAGCTCACCGACTACATCGCCATCCCGGCCAAGTCGCTGGCCTTCGATCCGGCCTGGGCGCAGCACGGCTTCATCGACACGGTGGTGCGCAACGCCGCCGCCTGGGTCGAGGCGCAGAAGGTGCCGGGATTGATGCTGGAGGTGATCCGCGTCGAGGGCCGCACGCCGGTGATCTTTTTCGAGATCGCGGGCACCAAGCCAGGGGCCACGCAAACCGCGCTGATGTATGGGCACCTGGACAAGCAGCCCGAATTCAGCGGCTGGCGCGCCGACCTGGGGCCATGGACGCCCAAGCTCGAAGACGGCAAGCTCTACGGCCGCGGCGGCGCCGACGACGGCTACGCGGTGTATGCCGCCATTGCCGCCGTGCAGGCCCTGAAGGCGCAGAAGCTGCCGCACCCGCGCATCGTCGGCCTGATTGAGACCAGCGAGGAAAGCGGCTCGCCCGACCTGCTGCCCTACATCGACGCGCTGCGCCCGCGCCTGGGCGACGTGGGCCTCGTCGTCTGCCTGGACTCGGGCGCCGGCAACTACGACCAGCTGTGGCTGACCACCAGCCTGCGCGGCATGGCGGCCGGCACGCTGAAGGTCGAGGTCTTGAGCGAGGGCGTGCACTCGGGCGATGCCTCGGGCCTGGTGCCCAGCAGCTTTCGCATCCTGCGCCAGGTGCTCGACCGGCTGGAGGACAGCAAGACCGGCCGCCTGCTGCCCCAAAGCTTCCATTGCGAGATCCCGGCCGAGCGCGTCGAGCAGGCCCGCGCCACGGCGCAGATCCTGGGCGATCGCCTGTTTCGCAACTACCCCTGGGCGCATTACGACTGCGGCGGACGCGAGCAGTCGGTGCTGCCCATGTCGGGCGACCCGGTCGAGGCGCTGCTGGCGCGCACCTGGCGGCCCACGCTCAGCGTGATTGGCGCCGAGGGCCTGCCCGCGCTGCAGGACGCCGGCAACGTGCTGCGCCCCTACACGGCCTTCAAGCTCAGCCTGCGCCTGCCGCCGCTGGTCGATGGCGCGCAGGCCGTGCAGGAGCTCAAGCAGCTGCTGGAAGACAACGCGCCCTACCAAGCCAGGGTCACCTTCGAGAGCGCCGGCGCCACCGCCACCGGCTGGAACGCGCCCGACTCGGCGCCGTGGTTTGCGCAGGCGCTGGACGCGGCGTCGCAAGCGCACTTCGGCGCGCCCTGCGGCTATATAGGCCAAGGCGGCACCATCCCGCTGATGAGCCAGCTGAGCGAGGGTTTCCCGACCGCGCAGATGATGGTCTGCGGCGTGCTGGGGCCCAAGAGCAATGCGCACGGGCCCAACGAGTTCTTGCACCTGCCCTACGCCAAGCGCCTGACGGCGGCGGTGGCCGAGGTGATCGCGCGCATGCCGTGAGATGAACGACCCCCTGCGTCGCCTTCGGCGCCTTCCCCCTGAAGGGGGACGGCGCCAGTGGCCGGGCAAAGCCCGCTCCACGGCGTCCGCTGGATTGGCCTGCTCCGCGGCCCTTCGGCTCTTTGGGTTGCATGCGGTGCGGGCACCGCAGCGCCAGGGATAGCTGCAATGAAACACCCCCAGTCTCCACTCGCTGCGCGATGTTTCGCCTTCCCCCTTCAAGGGGGCATCGCCAGTGGCCGGGGAGACCCCGGCCACGGCGATCGCGGGCGTGGCCTGCTTCGCGGCCGCTCGGCTCGTTGGGTTTCATCTGCCGCGGGTGGCGCGCAGCGCCATGGATAACTGATATGGCGGAGGGCATCCACTCTCACCTGGTCCCCGCGCACGGCGATGCGCTGGCGGTGCGCGACTGGCCCCTGCCCGCTGGCGTGGCGCCGCGCGGCGTGGTACTGCTGGTGCATGGCCTGGGCGAGCACGTCGGGCGCTATGCCCACGTGGCCGGCCGGCTGAACGCCTGGGGTTTTGCGGTGCGCGGCTACGACCAGCACGGCCATGGCAACTCCGCCGGCGCACGCGGCGCGCTGCCCGATGACGACCGCCTGTTGAGCGACCTGGCGGCCGTCATCGACGACACGCGCCAGCACATGGGCCCGCGGCGGCCGCTGATTCTGCTGGGCCACTCGATGGGCGGTTTGGTGGCCGCGCGGGCGGTGTCGCTCGGGCTGCGGCCGGTGGAAGGCCTGGTGCTGTCCTCGCCCGCGCTGGATGCCGGCATGGGCGCGCCGCTGCGCGCCCTGGTGCAGGTGCTGGCCGCGCTGGCGCCCGGCCTGCGGCTGGGCAACGGCATCGACGCAGGCCGGCTCACGCATGATGCCGTCGAGGTGCAGGCTTATCGCGATGATCCGCGGGTCCACGACCGCATCAGCGCCCGGCTGGCGCGCTTCATCATGCGCGCCGGCCCGGCCGTCATCGAGGCCGCGCCGCGCTGGACGGTGCCCACGCTACTGCTTTATGCCGGCCAGGACGCCGCCGTGCGCCCGGCCGGCAGTGCAGCCTTTGCGCGTGCGGCGCCCGCGGGGCGGGTGATGACGCAGGCGTTTCCCCAGCACTTTCACGAGCTGTTCAATGAGCGGGATCGGGCGTGCGTGTTCCGTGCGCTGGGCGATTGGCTGACGGCGCGCTGGGCGCCGGTCGATCAAGCACGGCAAAAGATCCGATAAGGGATCGCTGGCTTCAAAGCCAGCGCCGCACGCGAGCCGCGTAGCGCTCGAATTCGGCGCCGAAGCGCTCGGCCAGAATGCGCTCTTCGGGCCGGATCTGCAGCACCGTCAGCAGCGCCATCGACAGCGGCAGTCCCAGCCAGGCCGCGATATTGCCCAGCCAAACGGCCCATCCGGCCAGCACCCCCAGCATGCCCAGGTACATGGGATTGCGCGTGACGCGGTAGATGCCGCGGGTGACCAGGGTGCTGGCGCGCCGCGGCGCCAGCGGGTTGACGGTGGTGTGCGCGCGGCGAAACTCCAAGGTGCCCGCCAGCGCCACCGCGCCGCCCAGCGCCGCCAGCGCCAGCGCCGCGCCGACCACCCCGGAGCTGCCGCCCGGCGGCCACAGCTGCGCTTGCGGCAGTGCGCGCGCCAGTGCCCACATCAGCAGCGCGCATGCCGCGTCGATCAGGGGCGGCGGAATGCGGTGTTCGAGCCAGCGGGGCATGTCGGTTCAACCCGGAAACGGCCGTGCCCGGTTTACCCGGCCGCCGTGCGTGCGGCGCGGCCGCGCGCGGCCAGCCACGCCAGCGCCACGCCCACCACCGCCAGCGGCACCAGCGAGCCGACGTTCAGCCAGGCCCAGCCCTGCGTGGTGACCAGCGCGCCCGAGGCAAACGAGGTGAGCGACATGGTGGCGAACACGCAAAAATTGATGGCCGCCTGGGCGCGGTCCTTTTCCTCCGGGCGGTAGGCCGAGAGCGCCAGCGTGGTGCTGCCGGTGAACAGAAAATTCCAGCCCACGCCCAGCAGCACCAGCGCGCCGACGAAGTGCATCAGCTCCACCCCGCTGAGCGCAATGGCCACGCATAGCCCGTTGAGCACCACGCCCACGCCCATGACGGGCAGCACGCCAAAGCGCTTGATGAGCGAGCCGGTGACGAAGCCCGGCGCGTACATGCCGATCACGTGCCACTGCAGCACCAGGGCGGTGGCGCCGAACTCGAAGCCGCACACCTGCATGGCCAGCGGCGTGGCGGCCATCAGCAGGTTCATCACGCCATAGCCCATGGCCGCGCCCAGCGTGGCCACGATGAAGATGGGCTGGCGCATGATTTGCGCGAGCGGCCGGCCCTGCGGCGCGTGCGCGGCGTGGGCGTGCACGGGCGCAAACTCGATCAGCGCCATCACCCCCATGGCCAGCACCGCGACCAGCGCCAGCGCCAGGTAGGCGCCCACAAAAGGCGTGGGCAGCAGCGCGCGCGTCCAGGCCGCCAGGTTGGGGCCGACGATGCCGCCCAGCAGGCCGCCGGCCAGCACCAGCGACACGGCCTTTTCACGCCAGTCGGGCTTGACCAGTTCGGCCGCGGCAAAGCGGTAGAGCTGGCCGTTGGCGTTGTAGTAGCCGGCGATCACCGTGGCCGCCAGCAGCAGCCAGAAATTCTGGTGCGCGGCCGCATACGCCGCCAGCAGCGCCGAGCCCAGCGCCACGAGCAGGCCAATCTGAAACGAGCCGCGCCGCCCCCAGCGCGATTGACTGCGCGCCACCAGAGGCGCCGCCAGCGCGCCGCCCACCACGTAGCCCATCACCGGCAGCGTCGCCATCCAGGCGTGCGGCGCCAGTTGCAGGCCCACCAGCCCGTTGATGGCGATGAAGGTCACGTTATTGATCAAAAACAGGCCCTGGACCAGGGTCAGCAGCAGCAGGTGGCGGTTCATGGTGGGGCAGGGATCAGGTGGACGTGAGCAGGGCCAGCGCGGCCAGCGGTGCGGTCTCGGCGCGCAGCACGCGCGGGCCCAGGCTGTGGGGGGCAAAGCCGGCGGCGCGGGCGGCGGCTTCTTCGTCGGGGGCCAAGCCGCCTTCGGGGCCGGACAGCAAGATCACGGGCGCGCCCGCCGCCAGGGCACCCGCGCGCTCGCGCAGGCCGGGCGCGGCGGCGTCCAGCGACAGCAGCCAGCGCGCGCCTTCTGCCGTTTGCTGCAAATACTCATTAAATGATAGCTGTTCGCGCACGTCCAGCAAGCGGTTGCGGCCACTTTGCTCGCAAGCGGCGACGGCCACGGCCTGCCAGTGCGCGCGCTTTTTGGCGGCGCGCTCGCCGCTCAGGCGCAGGCTGCTGCGCGCCGTCAGGACGGGCGTCAGGCTGGCGGCGCCCAGCTCGGTGGCTTTCTCCACCAGCCAGTCCATGCGCTCGGCCGCCATCAGGCCCACGGTCAGGTGCACGGCGCGCGCGGCTTCGCGCTCGATGGCGTGGTGCGCACCGACATCCACCTCCACCTCGCTGCGGCCCATGCGCGCGATGGTGGCGGCCCACTCGCCGCCGCGCCCGTCGAACAGCGTGATGCCCAAGCCCGGTTGCAGGCGCAGCACCTGCACGTGGCGCGCGGCGCCGGGCGGCAGGGCGATGCGGGCACCGGCGGCCAGCGCAAGGGGGACGTGAAAGCGGGGCATGGGTGCGCGCGAAAAGGCTTGCGCGCGATGGTACGCTGCGCGCACCATGCCCGATCCAGCCGCCGTCGCCGCCTTGACACCCCCCCTGGCCTGCCCCTCGTGCCGCGCGCCCATGGCCTCGCGCGCCGTGGCGGGGCACAACGGCGCCACCATCGCGCTCGACCTGTGCCATGCCTGCCGCGGCCTGTGGTTCGACGAGGGCGAGAGCCTGCGCCTGTCGCCCGAGGGCATCGTCGATCTGTTCGGCGACCTGAACGCGCACAAGGACGACGCGCAAACCCCGCTGGGGCGCGCCATGGCCTGCCCGCGCTGCCGGCGCACCCTGGCCGAAGGCGTGGACCTGGTGCGCACCGGCCGCTACTTCACCTATCGCTGCCCGCAGCGGCACGGCCGCTTTGCCACTTTTTCCGCCTTCATGGTCGAGAAGGGTTTCGTGCGCCAGCTCACCCAGCCCGAGATCGCCGACCTGGCCGAGCGCGTGCGCATCATCCACTGCGGCAGCTGCGGCGCGCCGATCGACCTGCGCCAGCACGACGCCTGCCCCTACTGCCATTCGGCGCTGTCCTTGCTGGACCCCAAGGCGGTGCAGCAGGCCCTGGCCGACTACCAGGCGCGCGCGCAGCGCGCCGCCGCCGGCCCGCGCGCGCCCGACCTGGCCGACGCGCTGATCCGCATGGAGAAAGACCGCGAGCGCGTGCGGCGCGAGGAGCAGAAGGAGCGCTGGCAGGGTGGAAGCTCTGTAGCCGACGACCTCGATCTCTGGGCGCTGGGCGTGGAGCGCGTTTGGGACTGGCTGAAGCAGCGCTGAACGACGCGCCGAACCGACGCATTGATTTGGGGCGTTTCGCGACCATCAGACTCGAATGTTCTCTCGCGCGACGCCACGGGCGCGAAAGGCCGGGAGCCCCAGCGTGATGAGGACGAACACGGCTGTGGCCAGCTTCAAGTCCCCCGGTTTCAGCCCGATCGAGAGGCCGAGCGACACCAGCTGATAGTAGATGATGCTTCCGACCACGGGCGCCATCAGTTGACGGGTGACCGTGCTGCGTCCCATGATGGCTTCACCGATGACCAGAGACGCCAGGCCATTGATCAACACGCCCAGGCCCATGCCCACGTCGGCGTAGCCCTGCAGCTGTACGATCAATGCACCACCCAGGCCGGTCAGTCCATTGGCCAGGGCCAGCCCGGCAATGGTGTAAGCCCAGACGCTGATGCCCAGCGAGGGAGCCAGATCGGCATTGACTCCGATAACGCGCAGCGCCGCGCCCGATTCAGTGCCCAGATACCAGCGCAAGGCGCCGCCCAGGATCAGGATCAGCAGGGCAAAGAACGCCACCTGCATGCCCACGGATTGGCTTAAATCCGGGTGAATCAGCTGAAACAGGCTTTGGGTGTCGAACAGCGCCACGTTGGATTGACCCAGGATGCGCAGGTTGATGCTGTACAAACCCGTGAAGACCACGATGCCGGCGAGCAGGGGACTGAGTCCGAATCGCAGGTTGACCAGCGCAGTGACCGAGCCCGCCAGCATGCCCGCGACCACACCGGCCAGGGTGGCGGCAACGGGATGCCAACCCAGCAGCAGCAGCGCGGCGCAGGTGCATCCCCCGAGCGGGAAGGAGCCTTCGCAGGTCAGATCCGGGAAGCCGACCAGTCGAAACGGCACCATGATGCCCGTCACCAGCAGCGCGTAGACCAGGCTCTGCGCGAACGTGACCGGCACAAGATTGAAAAAGGCCTGAAGAATGTCCATGGCAGGGTCAATGCTTGAGAAGCATGCGGTCGTTGTCGATCTGAAAGCGTGCGACCAAGGCTTCCGGCGTCAGGGCGCTCTTTTCCTCGCCACGCACGTCATAGCAGATGCGGCCCGCGTCCATCATGATCAGGCGGTTGCCCGTGGCGATCGCCTGGCTCATGTTGTGCGTCACCATCAAGGTGGTCAATTGGCGCTCGGTCACGGCGCGCAAGGTAGCTTGCATCACCCGGTCGGCCGTTCGCGGATCCAGCGCGGCGGTGTGCTCATCGAGCAGCAGCAGCGTGGGTTGGGAGATGACGGCCATCAGCAGTGACAAGGCTTGGCGCTGTCCGCCCGACAGCAGGGCCACCGAGGTGCCCAGGCGGCTTTCGAGCCCCAGCCCGAGCTCTTCCAGCCAGGCCCGGTATTGCGCCCGGCGGCTGTCGGTCAGCAGCGGGCGCGCCCGGTGCGCTCGGCCGCGCCGTTCGGCAATGGCGAGGTTTTCCTCGATCGTCATGGCCGCGGCCGTGCCGATCATGGGGTCCTGAAAAACCCGCGTGACCAAGCCCGCTCGTTTGTGCGGCGCAAGCCGGGTGATGTCGCGTCCGGCGATGGCCAGGCTGCCTTGATCGGGCGTCACGGCGCCCGCGATAGTGTTGAGCAGGGTCGATTTGCCGGCCCCGTTGCCACCGATCAGCACCACGAAATCGCCGGGTTCGACGCGTAGTTCGATCTGGTCGAGGGCGGGCCTGGATTCGGGTAGCTCCTTGTTGAACGTCTTGCTCAGGCCTCGGCACAGGAGGGTCGGATCGGCCACGCTCACTTGATGATCCAGGGGCTGTTGGCCAGCGCTGGTGGCACGGACAGGCCGACCGCCTGGAGACCCTGCGGGCTGATGTAGGCGTCAAAATCCGCGGGCTGGGGCACATAGGGCGCAATGTCGGCGGGCTTCTCGCCCTTCAGAATCCGATCCGCGATGTCGGCCGCGTGCTCGCCGTTCTTCAGATAGGAAACGGCGTGAAAGCCCGCCAGTTGATCCTTGAGTTTTTCGGAGTAAACCGAATTGAACAAGGGCACCCGGATGCGTCGAGCGACTTGGGCCAAAACCGGAATGGACGTCTGGACGATGTTGGACTGGATCTGATAGATCGCGTCCACCTTCCCCGCGAAACTTTGTGCGCGCTGCGGGATGTCGTTGGCGTTGTCCACCGGCACGGCGACCACCTCCAGGCCGAGCTTGCGGGCGGCCTTGTGGTAGAGATCCATGTTGGTCTTGTCGTTGTCTTCGCCCGGGTTGTAGAGCGTGCCAATGCGCTTGACGCCCGGGACGACCTGTTTGACGAATGCCAGCGAAGGTTCAAAGTCCTGCAGCAGCGAGGCGCCGCTGCTCCAGGCGGAGCCGTGCTGCCAGTCGGGAGCCAGGCCCGCCGCCACCGGGTCGACCACGGATGCAAACACGATCGGGATGGACTTGTCCTTGATGCCGCGCACCGCGGCTTGGTTGAGCGGCGTTGTGAGGCCCAGGATCAGGGCCGGCTTCTTGGCCTCGGCGCGCTGCAGGATTTGGGGCACCAGGCTGCGGTCGAAGTTGGCGTGCATGAAGTCGTAGGTTACCTGGCGATCATCGTGGTAGCCCAGTTGATCCATGCGCGCCTTGAAGCCGTCCGTGATCTGGGTGAATGCCGGATGCTCGCCGAAGCTGACGATGGCGATGAGTTTGGGCGCCGGTGTTTGGGCGCCGACGGCACTGGCCAGAGCGAATGCGGCAACGCCCAGAAGGTGTTTGATGTTCATGAAGGCTCTCCAGTTGGGGGGTGGGATCAGTCGGGGCTGGTGTCGAGCCAGTTTTCGGCGGCAACGCGCAGGAAGTTCTCGCCGAGTACGCCCAGGATGTCGTCGTCGCGGTAGCCGAGACGCCCAAGGGCTTCGACCAGCTCGGGCAACTGCTCGGGCTTCACGTCCGCCCATGGCGGGCGCGGGTAGCCGCGTTGCGCCATCATGGGGCTGGCGTCGTAGAGCTGCGTCATGAAGGCTTGATAGAAAACCACGTCCAGGCCCAGTCCCACGTGCCGCGCACCGACGAGTTGCGCCATGTGGTCGATATGACGCACCAGACCGGGCACGCCGGAACGGTTGTCGCTGCTCACAAACGCACCGATCGAGTTGACGCCCACAACGCCCCCGCGCGCGGCGAGCGCGCGGATTTGCTGATCGGTGATGTTGCGTTCGTGGTCCTTGACGGCGCGCGCGTTGGAGTGCGAGAAGATGACAGGCTTGCTGGAATGCTCGATGATGTCCAGCGAGGTCCGGATGCCTGCATGGCTCGCATCCAGCATCATGCCGACACGGTTGGCTTCCGCCACAAAGGTGCGGCCCAGCATCGAGAGTCCGGCATCGGCGGGTTCGTGGCAGCCGTCGCCCAGCGGGTTGCGCGTGTTGTAGGCAGGGATGATCCAGCGCACGCCCAGGCGATGCCAGGTGGCGAGCAGCGCGGGGTCGTGGCCCAGCGGCCCCGCACCCTGCAGGTGAAAGCCCACACCCAGCCGGCCGTCGGTTTTTGCGCGGCGGATGTCGGCCACGCTTTCCACCACGCTCAGGTGGGCTTGCGTTTCGAGCCAGCGGCGCTGTTGGGCGAAATGCCGCAGCGTCGGCTCGGGCCGGTCCCAGTCGGCGCCGATGGTCAGCGAAACAAAGGAAAAGCCGCTGGCCAGGAAGCGCTCAAGCATCTGCGCGCCTTCGGCCAGGCATTCAGGCGTCCAGCCGACGGCGCTTTCCCACACCAGGGCGCGCTCCAGCAGCGCCACCGAGGGACGAGAGTTTGACAAGGGTGAGTTCATTGCATTGGCCCGCGCGTCAATTGGGTGAGGGCTTCATTTTTCTGATGCCGTCGCGGAATACTTGGACTTCATGTGCTTCTCAGGCCTTGGGCCCTGACATCAACTTGCGTGCTGCTGACAGCCCCTTGCATGGGTTCAACAGGGGCCGTACAGCCGTGATCTTACATGGGGGCGCACCGGTTTGCTATCCGAAAACCGCCATTCGCCATCCGAAGGTCGAAAGACGTGTGGACTCGGCAATCTTCAGAGGCCAAGAGTTCTGGCGCGAGCAGCGGACGGGAGCAAACGACCCTCAGCCAATCCGCCATTTGTGTTCGCTTCAAGTCGCGCGCGAATGGACGCGGGCCGAGCGTTATTTCGTGGTGGCCGCCAGCACCGTCCCCCGGCACTCCCCAAACCCGATGCGCGCCGCGCCGGGCTTTTCGCACCAGCCGCGCAGGATGACGGTGTCGCCGTCCGCCAGAAAGCCGCGCTGCTCGCCACCGCCGATGTCCACCGGCTGTTGGCCGCCGTGCGCCAGTTCGATCATGGCGCCGGCCTCGCCGGGGCCAGGGCCCGAGATGGTGCCGGTGCCGATCAGGTCGCCCGCTTGCAGAGCGCAGCCGCCGGCCGTGTGGTGCGCGAGCATCTGCGCCGCGCTCCAGTACTGGTGGCGAAAGCTGGTGCCCGTCAGGCGCGCCGGGCCGCGCCCCGCGCGCGCTGCGGCTTCGCTCTGCAGCCGCACCTCCAGTTGAATGTCCAGCGCCGCCGTCGCGCGCTGCGCGCCCAGCTCCAGATAGGGCAGCGGCTGCGGGTCGGCGGCCGGCCGCGTCCACGCCGTGCGGTAGGGCGCCAGCGCGTCCATCGTCACGATCCAGGGCGAGACGGTGGTGGCGAAGTTCTTGGCGTGGAAGGGGCCCAGGGGGTTCATCTCCCACATCTGGATGTCGCGCGCCGACCAGTCGTTGAGCAGGCACACGCCGAACAGGTGCTGCTCGGCCTGGTCGATCGCAATCGGCTGGCCGGCCGCGTTGCCGGGGCCGACCCACAGGCCCAGCTCCAGCTCGTAGTCCATCGCGGTGCAGGGCGCGAACACCGGCGCGCTGGCGCCCGGCGGCAGAAACTGCCCGCGCGGGCGGTGAAAGCGCTGCCCGCTCACGCCGATCGTCGATGCGCGCCCGTGGTAGGCCTGCGGCAGCCAGCGGAAGTTGGGCGTGACGTCGGCCTCGGGCCGCATGATGCGCATGCAGTTGAGCGCGTGGTCGAGCGAGGTGTAGAAGTCGGTGTAGTCGGCGATGCGCGCGGGCAGGGCGTATTCCACGTCGGCGAGCGGCAGCAGGCAGGCGCGCACC
>Ga0116191_1003266_pt1 | contig 11860 bp, 10 predicted proteins | sample AD_UKC111_MetaG_FD_89897 | JGI IMG/M metagenome (GOLD analysis project Ga0116191, IMG submission 89897) | Active sludge microbial communities of municipal wastewater-treating anaerobic digesters from Hong Kong - AD_UKC111_MetaG | ecosystem: Engineered > Bioreactor > Anaerobic > Digestate...
CAACATCGTTACCTATTATGCGAGAAGGGCAGGACGAAATGTGAATCTTTGGTCTCAGAAGATGAAAAGATCGTCATTCCCTATCGATCTGCATGCAATTGAGTGTAGAAAAGAAAAACCAATTGACCTTTGGATCGGATTTTGTAGGTGAGATTGTCAGTGCTGGAAATTACTAAAACATGATTTGGAGCAAGAGCAGAGATGAATTCATTGATCGGACAAACGATCGCACATTATCATATAGTTGAACAATTGGGCGAGGGGGGCATGGCAATCGTCTATAAGGCGTTCGACACTCACCTCGAACGCGACGTGGCGGTCAAGGTGATCCGCACGGACCAGTTCGCGCCGGCCATCCTGGAGAAGATCCTCAAGCGTTTTGAACGCGAAGCCAAACTACTGGCGAAGTTATCTCATCCGAACATTGTTGGCGTGATCGATTATGGCGAGTATGAAAATATCCCCTACCTGGTGATGGAGTATCTCCCGAGCGGCACGTTAAAAGAGCGCCTGGGTAAACCCATCCCCGCGGACGAAGCTGCCCGGCTCCTCCTGCCCATCGCCAGGGCGCTGGATTCTGCCCACCGTCAGGGGATGATCCATCGTGACGTTAAACCGTCCAACATATTGATCACGAACGACGGCGAACCGATGTTGACCGATTTTGGCATCGCCAAACTTCTCGACGCGGAGGAAGGTCAAACCCTGACCGGCACAGGAGTCGGGATTGGCACCCCGGAATACATGGCTCCTGAGCAATGGCTGGGACAAGCCACTGCGAAGAGCGATCAATATTCATTAGGCGTGATCTTCTATGAGATGGTGACAGGTCATAAGCCATATACCGCCGATACGCCCGCGGCGATTTTGCTCAAACAGACCAATGATCCGCTGCCTTCACCGAAATCGTTCTTCAATGAAATCAGTAAAGAGACAGAGAATCTTATTTACAAAGCAATGGCTCGTGATTCGCGAGACCGTTTCGCAGATATGGGAGTCTTTTCAGAAGCGTTACAATCTCTGGCATCGACAATGCCACGAAGGAACATATTGGCAACAGCTTCAACCACACAGGTGGACGAATTTTTGACCGTTGATGAATGTGTCACGGATGTTTCAAATATTACACAGGAAAAATTACAAACGGAGAATACCTTATCCAATTCTTCGATACCAATAGATTCAAAAGGTGCAATGCCGCCACCAGTTTTTTCATTTCAACAGACACCTCGGAATACATCTTCGCCGTTAGGCAAACCAGGTAGCCAGCCGATTTTTACAGACCGAACTTTCTGGATCAGTTTGGGGATTATCGTAGCTGGCTGGTTTACTTCAGGCGTGGTTTGGTCCATTCATGCAGTTATTGTTGAGGCGATGTATGCAAGGGGATATGCTTATCCGTTTTGGTTGTGGTATGTGTTTGGAATAATCACTGTATTGATCTATGGTTTCAGTACAGGGTTGGCAATTCGTCTTTATAAGAAAATTTCCTGGTCGCAGGTGATTATTGTTTTTTTGGGTTTTTTGGTAGCTCAAGTATTATTTGATATTCTTTCAGCGATAAATTTGTCAATGGATATCACTATATTTTATGTAATTTGTTTCGGATTTTTCGGCGGTTTAGGAATCAGTATATCGTGTTCACGTTCATTGAAACTGACATGGTGGAAGATGATTTTGATCATCGTAATTTGGGTTTCGGGGTACATCCTTAATCAATATACTCTTGTTCGTATCATGATTAACTCCGGATTAAGTGCTATCCCCATTGACCTAATAGGAACCCCGATTCTGGGTTTGATCAATGGTTTTCTTACATTGCTGATCATCAGCACTACTCCGCTAAGGAACCAAGAAGCAGTTAAGTAATGACTTCTATTGAATGATCTTATCGGTCATAGAACCGGTTATTGACATATTGTCGAGCAACTTGGTGAGGGTGCAAGGCGATCGTCAATAAGACGTTCGTTCCCCCTCTCGAACGTTATTAGTGGCGACCACTCGGAGGACTTAAGTGGGAGATTTGTTGTCCCACAAAGAACTTGGGATTATCTAATTCTTGAATTTGATTAACTGATCTTGAAATTCGTCACACCCGGCATGGTTGAGAGCGCGGATTGGATATCCTCGAAGGATTCTTCCTCAATCGCCTTGACCACCAGGTTGACCGTGGTGGAATTCTGAACCAGGTCTTTCTCGATACCCACCGAGATGATCTTCTTTTTCAATTTTTTGAACTCCGCCTGGAGCGCCTCCGCCAGGTCCGGTTTGTTTTTTGCTGTGACCATGATGTTGACGGTGGTGTAAACACGGATCAGTTTCTTCTCAAGAACGTTCAATAAAACGAGTACCGCCAGCAAGGCCAGTGTAGTGGCAACGGACGCGAAATAATGCCCGGCGCCTACCGCCAGCCCGACGATGGCGATCGTCCACAGGCTGGTGGCCGTGGTCAAGCCTTTGACGTTGGTGCCGTAGCGCATGATGGCTCCCGCGCCCAGGAAACCGATGCCAGAAACCACCTGCGCAGCCAACCTGCCGGGGTCACCGTTGGGGACAAGCGGGTAAAACTGCATGGCAATATTGATCGAAATGGTCATCGCCAGGCACGAACCGATGGCCAATATGGTGTGAGTGCGTAAGCCGGCAGGCTGGTTCTGTCGTTCACGTTCATAGCCAACGATCATTCCGAGCAAAGCGGCCAATCCAAGCCGTAAAACGATTTCAGTATCAGCGATCATCTTGTACCTTCTTTACAATTGGAAAAAGAATTCGGATTCAATTTCAGCGGCAGTCTCACGCATCTCCGGCACGAAGTACGGCGCGAAGACCGGAAATGCCTTACGCAGCTCACTGGAGAGTTGCTGCGCCACGCGCCGCACGGAGAAATGCGCGTTCGCTGCTGAACGCAGCTTGATGAAGTGCAGTAAACTGCGCAGGTTGGATGTGACAATGAAACCGCGGTTGTACGCGTTGGGGATCACATACGCCGCCAAATCCAGATCGATTTTGGCGATATCCTGATAGGTTTTCTTTGCCATTTCCATGCATTCACGGTATTCATCGGTCAATCCAGCGGTTTCGATGATTCTGGGGATGTCGTATCCCAGGTCAGCGGTCAATCGCTGAGAGGTCAGCGTCATCATGCGGTGACGTTTGATCTCGTAGAACGCTCCCTGGTCCACGGTCATCTCAATGGTGACAACAGCATGCTCCAGTTCACGCAGTGGATCCAGATGCCGGTTCTCGCATTCGAACAGGTTATTGGCGAACCGTTTTTTCTCATCCAACGTGAAGTTCTCGATTTGCCTGATCGCCTGTTCGTACGAAATATTATTGAATCGATACAGGCAAGCGGCTAAAACCCGGTTTTCAGCATCCGGGTCGGATTTGATTAGTCTGCACCAGTCTGAGGCTTCACGAATAGTTGGTTCGGTAAATCGAAATTTCTCCTCGGCGCATTCCAGGTAATCATCTGAATTGGCATACTTTAAAAGAGTCGGCACCTGCTCCACCGCGCATGCTTTGATATTTTTCCCAACCTCGCGCACTTCCCGCAGGGGGCTGGATAGCAGTTTGGTGATGGCGTGTTCCAGCGCGCGCGCGTTAATGGTCATGCCCACGTTGGCCAGCGACGATGCTGGCAACAGGAATCGGCAGGCATCCGACGTCATCGACCGCACACGACGCTCGTAAGCCGAAGCAGACTCATCCGCGGCAGATGGGAATTTCTTCTTGATGGTATCACTCACCAATGGCATGAAGCTTAAGTAGGTCGCCAACAATTTTTGACAGGTTTCAGTGTACTCCTGCCTGAGGGTGGGGTTGCCAAGGTTTTCGGGGATGAAGAACGCATCCGCGTTCCAGGTTTGATAGCGTGTCGATTTCTCGGTATAGGATGCCAGCCTGTTTGATTCCAGACATTCAACCGCCAGCCTGGAGATGTTCTCAACCGCGATATGCAGTACGGCATGCTCAGCCACCGAGGAATGCCCGTAACCGACCACCCATTTTTCGTTGAACTCCGCGCTTTTGGCATCGTTCAACTCGTCCGCGATCACTTTGAATGACTCGGGCGAACGGGATGTCTTGGCGAAGGCCACGGCGATAGTTTCCGGCGAATATTTCTGAGGGTCGAGCAGGTAGACTTGCAGATTAGCGGTCATGATCGATCAACTCCCTCGTTTTCTGGATATCCCGGTTCACCTGCGCGATCAGGTCCTGCGGGCTGTCAAAGGCCTTCTCAGGTCTGAGATATTCGATCAGCTCCAATTCCATGTAGTGACCGTAGAGGTCCTTCGCCAGGTCAATCAGATGCGGTTCCACCCGCGGGGAGGGGAGGGGATTCTCGAACGTGGGCCGCACGCCAATGTTGGTGACAGCTGTGTAAACCATCCCTTCCACTTTGGCACGGCAGGCGTACACGCCTTTGGCTGGCAGAAGCCTGTTTCCAGCGATTTCCAGGTTCGCGGTGGGGAATCCCAGTTTATTGCCGCGGTGTTCTCCATGGACCACATTCCCTTCAAGCGAGTAAGCCCTGCCAAGCAACAAGTTGGCAAGATCCAGTTTCCCTTCTTGCAATAAGCCGCGGATCTGGCTGGAGGAGATGACCTCGCCATCGACCTTGACAGGGGGGGTGATCTCCACAATGTATCCTATTTGCTTGCCAATTTCTTGCAGCGCTGGGACGTCGCCGCCGCGGCCACGGCCGAGCGCAAAATTGCTCCCCACCAGCAGGTGAGTAATGCCCAGTGATTGTTTTACTTGCTGCATGAATTGTTCTGCGGTAAGCGCGGCAATGTTCTCATCAAATTCAATTGTGATCACCTGATCCACGCCCTGCTCTATGAGTAACTTTTCGCGTTGCTCCACGCTGCATAAATTGTAAGCCAGAGGCGCTCGCTTGAAAAAAACCGCCGGGTTGGGCGAGAAGGTGATAACCACAGCTTTTTCGCCAGCAGCGTGAGCACGCGCTGCCAGCTCGCGGACCAATGCCTGATGTCCGAGATGCACGCCATCAAAGGAACCCACGGTGACCCAGGATCGATCGATGTTAGAAGTGATGAGTGGTTTGATCTTGTTCATTGGCTAATTATATAGGATATGCAAATAGTCCAAAAGAAGCCCCCTCGTTTTGCGAGGGGGAGGTTTGCTTAGGAGAAAAAAACCTTCTTGGGCTGCCACTCGTTGGTGGCTTCGTCGAGTTCCAAAAGAGCCACCAGTTCACCCTGCTGACTGATTCCGCGGGCTTTCTTTTCTGGCGTGGGGATGGCGGGGATGCGGTTGCCGTGTCGCACGGTTTCCATTTCTTCATTGCTGAGTTCAAGCGCCGGCCAATCGGAGAGGGCTTCAGCCGCCGGGATCAGGTACTGGTACCAGGTGCCATCAGTGAACGCCTCATTGAGTTTCCGCAAGGGAACAGCATCACGCAGAGTAAAGCGTCCGCTCTTGGTGCGACGCAAACCGGTAAGGGTGGCTCCGCAGCCAAGGCGTTCGCCCAGGTCATTAGCCAGCGAACGAACATAAGTACCTGATGAACAGAAAATATCGATCACCACTTCGGGAGGAGCCCATTCCAGTAATTCCAGGGAGTAGACGCTGATGATGCGGGGAGCCAGATCGACCTCTTCACCCTCTCGTGCCATTTCATAGGCTTTACGGCCTTGCACTTTCACCGCCGAGTAGGGAGGAGGTACCTGTTCGATATCACCGATGAAGGTTTTTAGTTCTTTTTCAAATTGTTCTTCGGTGACATTCACTTCAGCAGAGGCGAGCTGCTTGCCGTCTTCATCGAAGGTATCGGTTTTCTTGCCAAGTGTGATCACAGCCTGGTAGCGTTTATCGGAAGCGGAGACGTATTCGCTCAGGCGGACTGCTGGTCCGACCAGGACGATCAACACACCTGAGGCGCGCGGGTCGAGCGTACCGGTATGTCCGGCGCGGCGAATATTCGTCCCCTTGCGTACTACCTGCACCACATCGTGAGAGGTCATTCCTACTGGTTTATCGATGACCAGTACCCCAGAGATTGCATTTTTTAAATCGAAATTATCTTGTTGTTGGCTCATATCAACTCCTATAAGTCCTTGCCACCCATAATATGTTTCCCATTTGTTTCTTCTACTTTTATTTGATCAAGATACTTGCGCGTTGCTGTTAAAACAAGGTTCTGCACCTCATCCAGCGTTCCCTTGATTTCAGCTCCAGAGGCAGCTGGATGACCACCGCCTCCAAATGAGGTTGCCAGTGGAGAAATATCGAGTCCAGGCCTCGCCCGCCAGCTCACCTTTGTCAGATCAGCTTTTTGCTCAACGAACAACACGGCAACATCAAGTGGATCGATACTGGAGAGGATATTGGTCAGATCGGCATCATCGTTGCCGCTGTAACCTGAATTGGTCCGATCCTGCAGCGTAAGCGAGGTCCACACAAGATTGTCTTCGTGCTGCAGCCGTGCCAAAGCGTACCCCCAGTAATTGGTGGCTGAATAACTACGATAGATCAACGCTTTATTGTAAAGCTCGGAAATGTTCGCGCCAACATCCATCAGGTCCGCAGCGAGACGGAGTGATTTCGCGGTAGTGTTTGAGGTGCGGAATCCGATCGAGTCGCTGATAATGCCGGTGAGTAGCGCCCGGGCGACTGCAAGGGTTACCGGCAAATTCCACAGAGGTAGATGCTCCGCCAAAATCTCGCAGGTGGCCACGGCTTCGGGGACGATCAGGTTTACTGAAGCGTAACTATCGTTGGTGATGTGGTGATCGATCGCGATACCGACCTGTTTTCCATCCAAAACGCCGCCGACTCTTTTAATATCAGAGCAATCGACGGCGACATAAAGATCGCATTCTTCTGTGAAATTAGATTTGATCATTTCAGACCCTTCCAAATGCCGGAAAGAATGGGAAACCCCATCTTTCAGTACCATTTGGACGTTCTTGCCCGCCTGGATCAGGGACATCCCCAACCCCAATACAGAACCGATCGCATCTCCATCCGGACGAATATGCGCGGTGATACCAATAAGATGCGCACTTTCGAATTTTGTTCTAATCTGTTCGTCTATCATTCCCATTCCAATTTCAGTATTACTTTTTTTCAGCATGCAATTTATAGATGATCCTTTCGATCTTGTCCGCGTTTTCAGGAGTATTATCCCAATGGAAGCGAAGTCTTGGAAAGGTACGTAACTCAATACGGGAGGCTAGCGCTTTCCGCAAAAAGCCTGACGCGGTTTCCAATCCTTCCAAAACATCCTTGGCTCGACTGGATCCTTCGACTGCCGATACAAATATATTGGCATAAGAAAGTTCGCGGTCGACATTAACTTCTGTAAAGGAGATACCTTCCAGACGTGGATCATGAATCTCGCCTTTCGCCAACATTTCAGAAAGCTCCTGGCGGATGCGATCTCCGATTCTTTTTAACCTTAAAGGTGAGGGCATGATTTACTCCATTCCTGTCCGCGCTCAAGGTTATTTTGCTGTCTTTTCAAGGATGTAGCAGTCTAAAATATCGCCTTCGACGATATCATTATACCCTTTTAAAGAAATTCCACAATCCAAGCCTTGACGCACGTCACGGACATCGTCTTTTTCGTGCTTTAAAGATGAAACTTCGCCATCGAAGACTTCCTTGCCATTTCGCATGACACGGATATGTGAATTTCGGCGCAACTCACCCTGGGTCACACGACAACCGGCGATGGTGCCGACTTTGTTGATCTTGAAAATCTGTCGTACTGACGCGGAACCAATATGGACTTCCTTGATCTCTGGTTCCAGCATACCTTTGAGCGCTTTTTCGATGTCTTCCGTCATTCGATAGATGATATCGTACAGGCGAATCGAAACACCTTCGTTGTCCGCGAGGTTTCTAACAGAAGAATCGACCTGTACATTGAATCCGATCACAATTGCTTTTGAGGCGGCGGCTAGCATCACATCGTTCTCGCTGATATTGCCTGTTTCTGCCTGCAGAATGTTAATCTTGATCTCGCCCTTGCTCAATTCGTTCAGTTCTGAGACGATCGGTTCCAGGGATCCCTGTACATCGGCTTTGACAATGAGAGGCAATTCACGCACCTCTCCGGCCTGGAATTTTTCAAAGAGTTGTTCCAGCGTCGCCTTAGGAGCAGCGGTGTTTGCTTCGGCTTTTGCCGCGGCTTTAGTTTCAATGATCGCGCGGGCTTCACGTTCGTTGGGTACCACCTGGAAGATCTCACCGGCAGCAGGTACACCATTCAAACCCATTACCAACACAGGGGTGGAAGGTCCGGCGCTCTTGATTTTTTTGCCGCGGAAATCAGACATCGCCCGGATGTTTCCATACGCATCTCCCGCCAGCACGGTGTTTCCCAATTCGAGGGTGCCGTTTTGCACCAGCAGGGTGGCAACCACACCCTTGGCTTTGTCCATCTGAGCTTCGATGACCGTTCCGATCACCTTACCGTTGGGGTTCGCTTTGATCTCGAGGCTGTCATTTACCAGCAAGATACCCTCAAGCAGATCTTCCAAACCCTTACGCATTTTCGCTGAAACAGGCACGACCAGGGTTGTTCCATCCCATTCATCGGGCACCAGGCCGTTTTCGGCCAGTTGATGTTTGACAAAATCGGGATTGGCTTCGGGGCGGTCGATCTTGTTGAGCGCGACAATGATGGGAACGCGGGCAGCACGGGCGTGAGCGATCGCTTCTTTGGTCTGCGGCATTACACCATCGGTGGCCGCGACGACCAGGATGACGATATCCGCTCCTTGCGCGCCACGCGCGCGCATGGCAGTGAATGCCGCGTGGCCCGGGGTGTCGAGGAAGGTCAGCAGACGGCCTTTATGCTCCACCTGGTATGCACCAATATGCTGGGTAATACCGCCGGCTTCTCCACCGGCCACGTTGGTGTTGCGGATGGCATCCAGTAGAGTGGTCTTGCCGTGATCGACATGCCCAAGAATGGTTACCACTGGCGGGCGCGTGACAAGGTGTTTTGGATCTTCATCCATAATCAGGCGACGCCAGAGGGGGATTTCTCCCTCTTCTTCAGCCGGTTTGGTTTCTTTTGATTTTTCGAGGACGGCTTCGTAGCCGAGTTCGGAGGCGACAATCGCTGCGGTATCAAAATCAATGATCTGGTTGATGTTGGCCATTACCCCGTTGGTCATTAAAACCTTGATCACCTGGATGGGACTGGCATCCATTCTTTGCGCTAATTCTCTAACTGTAATTGAACCAGGAAATTCTATGGTTTTCTGTCCATTTTCGCTCATATAACACCTCCATTAAGTATTCGCCTGGAACTATCTTGATGATAGTGAGTCTCTGATTTTCCACCAGACCCGGTATTCGAGCAATTTTTGGACAGCTTATGCGGTCATTTGGCTAAACCTCATTGCTGTTCACCGGTTTCCGGCTCAGACTCTTCAGGCAATGTAATCATGTAATCAGATAAACGCTGTCTATCTGTTTCGGTCAATTCAATTTTCAAGGCATTCCCAACCGGACCTTTCAAGGCTCGTTCCCAGCAGGAACGTTTACCGTGAATGTAAGCGCCTCTTCCAGGCAACTTTCCGGTCAAATCCACCTGTACCCCTTCAGGCGTTCGGACGATTCTGATCAATGTCTTTTTTGCCAGAACCGTCTTGCAGCCAATGCAAGTACGTTGTGGAATATGCTTCACGCGTTTTTGCGGTTTCTTGCTCACCCTACTTTCTCTCAGGTTAACTAAACATCCCAATCCCAATCGCCTTCACCACCGCGTTTATGTTTCTTCTTGGCAATGGTCAAATCACGGTCTGGGTCATAGGTGACTTCAACGTGTTTACTCTTCTTCTTACCTTTCTTCTTGTTCTTATCACCTTCTTCGTCTTCTTCGTCGCTGGTGACAACGTTCTCAAGAACCTCAGGACGGAGTTTGAACAACTCTTCAAGAGATTGTTCTTCTTCGGGTTCGGTAGTCTCAACCGCTTTTTCAGGCTCTGTTATTTCTTCCGTAACGGTTTCAGTGGCAATCGGTTCAGCAACTTTTTCTTCAACAACAACTGTTTCAACCGGTTCAACCTCCGCTGTCTTTTCCTTCTTCAAAGCATCCGCTGCTAGTTGCTCATCCAGGCTAACCATTAACGCGTCGATGCTTTCCATGGCGCGGGGGCCTATTCCTTGTAGTCGCAGGATGTTGTCGGAATCGACTTTCATCTGGATCGCGAGCTCACCAGTCGTGGCATAACCCGCTTCCTGGAGGATGTAAGCAACATGTTCAGGCAGGCCGCTGTCGAGAATATTGGTCTCGAACGCAGAAGCCGGGATGTTCTTCTTGAGTTCCATGAAGCGATCTTCTTCAGCCTGTTTTTGTTCGGGAGTTTTAGTGGTGGCTTTTCGTTCCACCCGATCCACAAATTTGGCCATGAAATCATATTCTTCAGGGGTTAATGGTCGCCCATCGGCCTTACGAGCAAGCAGCTCTTGCATACGCTCGATATTCTCTTTTTCAGATTCGAGCAACAAAACAAGCGCGGGGTCTGAGGTGATCTTTGCAAGGGCGTCCGAACCGGCTTCTGGCAAGCTCTTAATATCGATGCGCCAGCTTGTCAGCTTGGCTGCCAGACGGGCATTCTGACCGTCTCGGCCAATCGCCAGACTGAGTTGATCTTCAGGGACAACAACTGTGGCGGTTTTTCCACCACCGCTCTTCTGTTCGTTCAGGTAAACTCCGTTGACACGCGCGGGGCTGATCGCTTTAGCGATGAAGACCGCGGGATCAGCATTCCACTCGATGACATCAATCTTCTCATCGTGTAATTCTTTTACAATCGCCTGGATGCGTACACCGCGGATACCCACGCAGGCACCAACCGGGTCGATACCCTGTTGGGTGGCGGATACAGCCACTTTGGCGCGTTGACCAGGTTCACGGGCGATGGAACGGATCTCAACGATACCATGAAATATTTCAGGGACTTCATTTTCAAGCAAACGGCGCAGGAAATTACGATGAGTCCTGGAGAGGATGATCTGCGGCCCACGCTGGTTATCTTTGACTTCGGCAACAAGTGAGCGGACTCGTTCATGGATGTGGAATCTCTCGCCGGGAATCATTTCTTTGCGCGGCATACTGGCTTCGGTCTTCATTTCGAGACCGACCGTTAGACCAGTGGCACTGACCGCCTGGACCACACCGCTGACGATCTCGCCAAGTTGTTTTTCATAAAATGACAACTGTGCCTGCCGTTCGGCATCGCGTATGCGTTGTTGGATAACCTGGCGGGCTGTCTGAGCGGCGACACGGCCAAAATCTGCCGGAGTAGCGTCCACCATCACCAGGCTGCCGAGTTCTGCATTCGCGTCATATTCACGGGCTTCTTCAAGTGAAACCTCGGTGATCGGGTTTTGAACATCTTCGACCACTTCCTTTTCAGCAAAGATCTTGATCTTGCCAGTCTCAAGGTCTATCGACGCTTCGATCTTGCGGGTGACATCCGTTTTAACCGACCGGTTATATGCGGAAATGATCGCCGATTCGAGCGCTTTAATGATGATCTCCTTCGGGAGGCCTTTCTCTTCGAGGACTTCGTTGAATGCCAGTGTAAATTCGTTCTTCATACTTGGTTTTCTCCACCTGATAACATATCTTGCGGGTCACATAATAAGAAAAGTGGGGGTTGCCCACTTTTCGTTGACGGCTGTTACGTTTGACTTGCGTAGATATTCTATCATGCCCATATTCACATTGCAAGGGTGGCAAATAGGTTGTTAAACCAAAGTAGAAATGTCCCCTTTTACCAAAGTTAAAATGTCCCCATACGTGGAGGAAGAAAGTGGACAGACTACACACGATGAGTGAAAAAGAGATCAAGAAGACAGAAATGATGAG
>Ga0116191_1003268_pt1 | contig 11857 bp, 9 predicted proteins | sample AD_UKC111_MetaG_FD_89897 | JGI IMG/M metagenome (GOLD analysis project Ga0116191, IMG submission 89897) | Active sludge microbial communities of municipal wastewater-treating anaerobic digesters from Hong Kong - AD_UKC111_MetaG | ecosystem: Engineered > Bioreactor > Anaerobic > Digestate | place...
CCCCGTCGATTATACGCAGGTAAAAAACGTGAAAAAGTCTGCCGGGGCAAAGCCCGGCATGGTCATCTACGAGTCGCACAAAACGCTGTACGTCACCCCGCGCCAAATCGCGGAAAACCGGCGCGGGCACATTTAAATGCGGTTTTCCGGCGCGCCCGCGCAGATTCTGCAAGGGTGCTGGTAAATTTTACATATTTTTTGGAGGTATCGCTATGCCGCACGTAATAGTAAAAATGTATAAGGGGCGCACCGACGAGCAGAAGAAAATGCTGGCGGAGGGCATCCGCGAGACCCTTGTTCGGACGATAGGGGCGGGGGAAGCCCATATCAGCGTTTCCGTTGAGGATTACGACCCTGCCGACTGGCATACGGTGGAAGCCGCAGAGATAGACGGCAAGCCGGAAAGCCTTTATATGAAGGCCGGAAGGCTTGTAAAATAAAATTTAAAATAGCGGCTGCAGGTTGTTTAGCGAATTATTTTTTTAAAACAGGGCTTGCATTTCAAAGGGCGCTCTGTCAAAATAGTAAAAAAGCGGCTCGCAAGTTCGGTGACCGCCCATAGGTTTAAAGGAGTGGCGTTTGTGGCGCATCAGTCGGTTCTCGTTTTGGATTTCGGAGGCCAGTATAATCAACTTATAGCGCGCAGGGTGCGGGAATGCGGGGTGTACTGCGAGGTAATGCCCTACACCGTGCCCGTTGAAAGGATACGTGCCTTTTCGCCGGCAGGTATAATCTTCACCGGCGGGCCCGCGAGCGTGAACGCCGAAAACGCGCCGCGCTGCTCCGTAAAGGTGCTGGAATTGGGCGTTCCCGTTTTAGGCATCTGCTACGGGCATCAGCTTATCGCAAGCCTTCTGGGGGGCTGTGTGGACGGCGGGTCGGCCCGCGAATACGGCAAGACGGATATAGAATACAAGGACAGCGCACTCTTTAAGGGCATCCCGAAACGGGGCGTTTGCTGGATGAGCCACACCGATTACGTTGTGCGCGTGCCTGAGGGCTTTACCGTCACGGCGGAAACGGCGAGCTGTCCGGCCGCCGCTATGGAGGACAGGACGCGCAGGCTTTACGGCGTACAGTTCCACCCCGAGGTAGTGCACACAAGCCATGGCACGGATATCCTAAGGAATTTTCTTTTCGATGTCTGCGGCTGCACGGGCGACTGGCACATGGGCGCTTATATAAAGGACGCCGTACGCTCCATCCGGGAGAAGGTGGGGGACAAACGGGTGCTGTGCGCCCTTTCGGGAGGCGTGGATTCCTCGGTGGCGGCCGCGCTGGTGCATCGCGCGGTGGGCAGGCAGCTCACCTGCATATTCGTTGACCACGGGCTCTTGCGCAAAAACGAGGCTGACGAGGTCGAGGCGGTTTTTCGCGGCTTCGATATGAATTTTGTGCGCGTCAACGCCCAGGAGCGTTTTTTAAGCCGCCTTGCCGGGATAACCGAGCCGGAGCGCAAGCGTAAAATCATAGGCGAGGAGTTCATCCGGGTGTTCGAGGACGAGGCCAGGCGCGTCGGCCGGGTGGATTTTTTGGTGCAGGGGACCATTTACCCCGACGTGATAGAATCGGGCGCGGGAGACGCCGCCGTCATCAAGAGCCATCACAACGTGGGCGGACTGCCGGAGGACGTGGATTTTCGGGAGATTATAGAGCCGCTGCGGCTTTTGTTCAAGGACGAGGTGCGCAAGCTGGGAGCCGAGCTGGGGTTGCCGGAAACGCTGGTCTGGCGTCAGCCGTTTCCGGGCCCGGGGCTTGCCATACGCGTCATAGGGGAGGTCACGGAAGAACGCCTGTCGATCCTGCGGGAGGCCGACGCCATATTCCGCAAGGAGATAGCACGCGCCGGACTTGGCCGCGACATCCACCAGTATTTCGCCGTGCTGACCGATATGCGCAGCGTGGGAGTGATGGGGGACGAGCGCACCTATGATTACACGATAGCCCTGCGCGGCGTGACGACCACCGATTTCATGACGGCCGACTGGGCTCGTATACCCTACGACGTGCTCGCGCTTATATCGAGCCGCATAGTCAACGAGGTGCCGTCGGTCAACCGCGTCGTCTACGACGTCACCACCAAGCCCCCGGCGACAATAGAGTGGGAATAAGAATAGAAACGCTGAAAACCCGTATGGTTACTGGGTTTTTTATGCTCGATTATGATTTGGAACACTGAATCAGCGTTCTTTTAAAAAGGAAGTTTGGTGTATCACTTGCCGTGATGAGAGGTTTGTTTATGCTTGAAAATTTTATAAACACAAAAGCTAAAGCCTTTGTTGTGTTTCTGTTCTCCATAGTATCACTCGGGATTTTGGCGCTCTCCACCCAAGTTGCCGTTTTTTTGTGCTCAAAGTGGTATGGACTGCTTGTCGGAGCAGCCTTTATGGTTGCGGCAATTCCACTGCACATTTTGGGTAAAAAGTGTTCGCTTTTATATGTTTTTAGCTTTTTGGTTAATTTTATAGGTTGCGGTTTTTCAGTTTCGGCTTATTATTTGACAAAAGGTTTATCGGTAAATATTTTAGAGTTAATCATTGCGGCGATACCCTCCGTCGCTATACTGACGCTGATTTACCTTATGCTGCAGGCTCATTCAAAAACCAAAAAAGTGACGCTTTCTACAGCGGCTATTATAAATTTCGCATTATTAATTGTTGCGGTCGTTTACTGGGTCAAAACAGGTGAAACCTTCTTTAGCTTCGGTTTTTTCTGTTTGCTTGTATCTTTGTTTTCTGTTTGTGTTTTCGGTGTTACCGTCAACCATGACGAACGCCCTGTCCTTAGGGATATTTCATACGGAAGCTTCGGCTCTTTTGTCATACTGACCGTGGTGGTTATTGTAATTTTATCGGAAGGCGATGTTTTAGAGATAGGCGACCTGGGTATCGACGGCGGTAGCAGAAAGAAAAAAGGAAAGACCTGATAAGCAAACACAAAAAAATGTAACATATAAGCGCAGAGGAAGTTTTTTGAATCAAATTTCCGTCTTAATTTGCCCTAAATTCACTATATATTTTGCCTCAAAAAGGCTGATGCCATGCGGTGGACCCGCGTGGCATCTTTTAAGGCTGAATTCTGGCGGAGAAGGAGTGGACGTGTATCAGGGCGTGAAGTTCCCCGAAATTTTCCCTTGGCAGAACGAGTATGATCCGGCTGAATTTGTGCAGCATTTTGAGCGGCGCATATGAGGTGAGGAAAGATCCTTTGCATTAATTTGCATTAAAAGGTAATACAAGATATGTATTAGTTGCATTGTCTTTTAGGGTTTTAACACTTACGTCCGCGGATTCATCCGCCGACAGTTAACGCTCCGTTTTTCTCAGTAACATGCAAAAAAACCGGCCGTTCCAGCGCCTTTTCATTTGGGGTGTGAAACGTGAGCATACATTGGTTTTCTTTGGTTTTAAAAATCATCCCGTGTCCGCCGTCTTTGTCATAGAACGGTGTGCTTTGGTGTATCCACTCCCCCAAAATGCCTCCGCTCGAAACTGCTTGTCCGATGGCGTAGCCTTTGTCCGAAAAGCTTGACCATATCATGGACAGCCGCCCGTCAGAAAGCCGGTAAAGAAAAGGACCATCCGTGACATAATTTTTATTTCCGCTTTTTTTATCCACACCTATAGCTTTGACCCAGGGCGCCTGTGAAGCAGTAAAAAGCAGAAACGGCTCCCCTATACACCGTGTCAAATCATCGGCAAGCTGTACGGCATAGATCCTGCCGTCATTCACTTCCAACCATTCTCTGCAGAAGATAAGCCAGGGTTTGCCCTGTTCAACGTAAAGTGTTCCGTCAAGGCACCACCAGTCGGGAGGCGTAATCGGGTCATCCATTGGAAAAAACGGGCCGAAAGGGCTGCCGCTTTTCAGAATATGACAGGCCCGGTTCTTGTTTTGCGCCTTAAAAGATGCGATCATATAAAACTCGTTTTTATGTCGGGATACCTCGGGCGCCCAGAAATTCTCATCTGCCCAAAAACCGCGCCTGGTCGAAAATACGGTGTACGGCCCCTGCCAGCGCGCCAGATCTTCGCTGACATAAACGTCAAAGCCCTCCGCTTTTCCGTTCCAGGGGTCAGTGTCGGTCGTCCCGTAAAGATAATACCGCCCGTCTTCCAATAAAACAAACGGGTCGCGGATGCGAATATCACTGCTTTTCAACATGCGGCATCCGTCCTCTTATCAAGTTTCACCACAGCCACGCCAAAAGGCTCCAGACTACATCGTGATTCTATAGCCGTGTTTTGGAACAACTCTTTTCCGCAAAAAGACACGGGCAGATCCACGGCATTGTTGTTATGGTTCAAAATAACGATGTATTCTTCGCCGTCAAGCGTCTTTTTTACCATTTCCACGCCGTCATGAGCCGGTACGCTTATCGGCCTTATGTCAGCGCGTTCCAAAACCAATTCCGTGAAACGTTTTTGCGCGCCGGCATCCATATCGCATCCCACGTAGAACACCTGTCCGCTGCCGTAATCGTTGCGCGTGATACACGGCGCGCCTTTATAATAATCAGCGGTATAACGCGCTATTACCTCGGTGTCCTTAGGGTCGATGATGTCGCACCAGATACTGATATCGCCCTCTCCGAAAGCACCGCTGAAGCTGCATTTACGATCAGTATTCATGGAATCATACTCTAAAAGCTCAATGCCGGCAAGCGTTCTGAAATATCCCGGTAGGACCTTTTCGGTCATCCTGTTGTTCCATTCCTTTATTCCGCTCCGAAAGGTCAACACGATGACTCCGCCCTTTTTGACATAATCCTCAATCTTCGCGTATATGTCCTCATCCATCAGAGAAACGGCGGGCAGAAACACCAGACGGTAATCTGAAAAATGTTCTTTCAGGTCGATAATATCACAATTGACATTGTTGTCGATGAGGCCGTTGTAGTAAACCTTTAAAAGACCGTCATAGGAAAACCGCGGACTGTGCCACTGATAACGGCTGCTCCACAGATTATCATATGATTTAACGATGGCAACCTCGACTTTGTTACGGCCCCTTTCAAATATGTCCCCGACGGTCTCGAGTTCTCTGGAGAGCCGTCCTATCTCCCTGTATCTTCTTCTCGGGACACCATCGTGGTCTAAAATTCCGTGCCAATATTCCTCATTCCCGAAACAGCAGGTGCGCCACCGAAAATAGATCAGGGCTTTAGCCCCATGTGCCAGCGAAGCGTAGCTCCAGAGCCGTATCTGTCCCGGTTTGGGCGCGTCGCCCATAGCACAGGTGCCGCTTGGACCGCTCTGGTGCTCCATCACCCAGAAATTGTCATGCCGGACGCTCCGCATCAAGTCATGCGCCATGGCGTCCTGCCGATAATCGTTTTTGCCGAAAGGGAAGAGGGGATAATTGTCCCACGAGACAAAGTCCAATTCTTTTGCCAGCGCATAATAGTCAATATCCGGCGCATGCCCCATCAGATTATGGGTGATAGGCGCCTTGATTCCGTATTCGCGCAAAAGGCCAATCTGAAAGGATTGATATGCCACGAAAGACTCGGAGGAAAACCGCGAAAAATCCAAAAGCAATCCCGGATTATGAGGATATATCCGCCGGTTGGGGTCTTCCAGGACGGTGTATACCGGCAGCTCTACCTCATTGAAATCCGTGAGCGTCTGACCCCAAAAAATCATTCCCCATTCTTCGTTGAGACGTTCGACCGTGTGATATCTAGCTTTGAGCCATGCCTGAAACGCCGCGCGGCAATGGCTGCAGTAACACATCGTTGTATCATGACAGCCGAATTCATTGTCGATCTGCCAGGCAGCGACACGAGGATCGGAATGGTAACGTTTCGCCATCTCAACGACGATCCTGCGCGTTTCACGACGATAATTAGGATTATTGCAGCAATAATGCCTACGGCTCCCGAAACCCCTTTGCCTGCCATAACCGTCCCGCTGGAAGATATCCGTTTCGCATAGCCATTTCGGTGGCGTGGCCGTAGGGGTGCAAAGAACAACGTCTATCCCGTTTTGTCCCAGCACCCCAATCGCTCTGTCAAGCCATCCAAAATCGTATTCGCCGCGTTTGGGTTCAAGCTTGCTCCACGCAAATTCGGCTATGCGCACGGTATTCAAGCCGATAGCGTGCATCAATTCTGCATCAGTCTGCCACCGTTCTTCCGGCCAGTGTTCGGGATAATAATCAGCACCCAATCTGATAAGGCATCATTCCTTTTTAATACAACTTGTGTAAGGCGGACAAAAATCCTCTGTCCGTCTGATTCATTTGTAGTCTTCTTTTAGCGTATCATACAGCGGCCTTAACTCAATTGACGCCCGCGATATACTCTGCCGTAATAAAGCATCATAATTCGCTTCGCCAACAGTCTGCTTCAGTTCTGCTTCCAAATTCAGAAAATACCATCCGAGGTATTCGTCCATAGAAAACTGTTGCGGGCCGTACACTGGTTCCCCTCTGGCAAGCTTTTCCTTACGGTTTTGATTTTCTCTTTTCATCCCATTCAGCAGGCCCTTATAGGTTATGTCGTCAGCAAGTCCGTTTTGCCTTGCCAGAATCAGGATGACTTTTTGTTGGGTACACTCGTCCAAAGCCCTTTGAAATAAAATGTCCACCGGTCTTCCTCCGGCCAGTTTAGCAAGCCAAAACCCATCCCCGTTATATTCACCGCACAGCTGTGAGAAGACATCGCCCCGATTTCGGTCACACGCTGCAAGGAACTCCTGCTCCGTGACGGGTTGACCGTTGACCGCAGCGACAATGTTTTCTCCAAGTGTGTTGAAGAAAAGAAAGCCTGTTAACGCCGCAAAAACAAGTATAACGCCCCCAGTCGCAAAAACAGCCTTTTTTTTACCCGGTATCATAGTCAGAGTCATCCTTTCGAAGTGGCCGGGATGTTTCAGCCGGTCCGGCAAAGCCGGATTCGCGCCTTTTTAGGCGTGAAAGAACAAAACCCAAGTTTGGCGCAGAACGTCTACATCATTATAACGAATCACGGTATTTTAGGGGTGTTACCCCGACTATATCTTTAAAAAAGCGTCCGAAATTCGCAGGCCTGTCAAAGCCCACCATCTCGGATATCTCCGCTATTTTCAGGCTTGAATTCGCCAAAAGCTCTTTCGCCCTTTTTATCCTCGCGCCGGAAATATACTTCTTCACGTTTTCACCTGTGATGTCCTTGTATATCCGTGAAAAATACGCCGGATTATAATGTATGATCTCGGCGAGCTGATTAAGGGACAGATCCTTATCCAGATGAGTGTCAATATAGCTGTTTACCGATTCAATCATCCTGTTTATCGAACTTTCTCTGAAGTTCGTGCGCAGCCGGACGATTTCCAAAACGATCCCCATCAGGTAACCTGTCGCCGCCTTCCAGGTGGGATGCATCTCAAAATTCATCAGCTTCTTCATGGGGTGTGTCTTTTCCACCTGCGCGGTCAGATGATACCGGTTCATCATTGAAATGAGCTCTGAAACGATGGTGGAATAAGTCTCGTAATGAATATACGGGTTGACTTCGTCCTCTCTGCTGGGCTCATAACTGATCTTCTCAAAGTAACGTTCTATCTCCTCAGTGTCTCCGTCACGAATGAGCCTCTCCAATATCTGATAATCTTCAGCCGAAGTTTTATAGTTGTCGCACATATATTCATTTGGTTGCACTTCGTCCCCGCGGCCTGAATACAGTAAAATCTCTCTGCCTCTCGGCCTCTGATGATAAAAAAGCGTCTGCTTCAAACGCTGGTAAACCTCGTTTATGTTTTCCCAGCCTGCCGGTTCGCTCGTGATGACGATACTGACCGGAACCCCGAGAAAACCCTCTATCATGTTCTGAATGACGGGCATATTTCCGTTCAGCATGGAAAAGCATAGTTTCGTCTTTTCATCGTCTTTGACATATAGACTGGAATCGTTAGGCTGGACCATCCAGACAAGATAATCGCGCTCCAGAAAAACCCCTCTGCAGATACATCCTGCCGAGAGGGTCTTCTCCACCTCCTGAATGATGCTGAATCGTTTGACCTTATCGTATTGATAAAGCCGAACCTCATCCGAATCGGCAGCGGCCAAAAATAGAAACGCCGGTTCCTGAAGCTTAAAGCAGTCAAGGGATTCGGTTACATATTGTTGATTGAGCTGGCTTCCGTTTATCTCTCCCCTGAGAATATCCGTTATAAGGTATCTCCGATACCGTTCCTTATGTATCCGCTGTTCCCTGGTTATCTTTTCCAGAATATCAGCGCTGCCGGCGCCCTGTTTTATTTCCTCTGTCAGATCGCGGACGGTCTTTATAATCTTTTCGATCTTTTCCGTCTTCAGAAGATATTGTGCATTTTGGGACTGCATGGCGGTGTAAATATATTCAAATTTGCTGTGGGCGGTAAGAAAGACGATTTTGCAGTTAATCCACCGTCTTGCTATCTCCTGCATCAATTCAATTCCGCTCATCCCGGGCATCTCTATATCTGTCATCACGATGTCAAAGCGCTGACGGTTCAAAAGCTCCAGAGCCTCTTGGGCGCAGTAAGCCTTTGATATCTCCAGATCCATGTCCTGATTTGAGAAGATCTGAAACAGGGAATCGCAGATATACTCCTCATCGTCTACAATCAGCAAATTAAACAATCGACACCATCCCCCTGTGATATGTGATTTTCGTCTTCAAAAAAGATGTTGATCACAACCGTCAGCCCCTCCGTGGCGTTCGGCTGAAAATACACGCCGCTCTTCGCGCCGTACATGATCTGAAGGCGGTGATGGATGTTTACCACAGCCGAAGTGTTGCCATCCTCCCTGAGCATGGCGTTCATGCGTTCGATTTCCTGCGCGTCCAGTGTCCCCCCGGTGTCCGCAATACGAATAATCAGCCCCTGCCGGACTTTTTCAAAGGCCACCCGCACGTTTGTTTTCCTGCGGCTTTTTTTAATGCCGTGCTCAATAGTATTTTCAATAAACGGCTGAAGTATAAGGCGAGGGACACTTCGTTCACCTAAATCATCGGCAACAGGTCCGAATTCAACCGTAAAGCTACGCTGAAAACGCATCATTTGTATACTCGAATACGCTTTGGCGTGTTGTATTTCGTCATTTAAGGAGGCATAGTCGCTCTTGTTTCGGGTGACATACTGATAATATTCGCCCAAATATTGAATGAACCGGTCCGCCTCTTCCATCCGGCCGCATTTGAGCATCGTTTTCAGCATAAAAAAGCTGTTGAATAAAAAATGGGGATCAATCTGTGTCTGAAGCTGTTTAAGCTCTGCCCGTTTTGTCAGAATCTCCTGCTTATACACCTTCCCGACCAGGGTGTCCAGGGAGTCCATCATGTGGTTGAAGCCGTTGATCAAAAACTGAAGCTCATTGCTGCACCGGTAGGTTATCCGATTGTGAAAGTCCCCGTTCTCCACCCTTTCTATCGCGTGCAGCAGTACGACGATAGGCTTCTGAATAGTCCGGTAAATCATTGCTGAAAAAAGCGCGATCATCAAAACGGTAATCGCGGTAAGCAGGATCAATATCCAGCGGTAGGCGGTGAGATTGGATAAATAAACGTTGTCGGTGACAATCTGCAAAAGCGCCATATCAAAATATTCCGAATAGATGTAGCAGGTATTGACTTTTTTACCAAGCACTTTGTTGAATGCGAAACTGCTTTTACTGCCACTCTCCAGGCTTACCGGGTCGATGTACTCGTCAAAAATCTCCGTATTCCCACCGCCGTAATAAAAGAACATTTGCTTATGTCTGTCGGTGAAACAAATCTCGGCGTTACTCTGTTCCGCGGTCTGGCGGATAATATCGGTTATAGCTTCCCTTGAAAGCGTCGCATCTATGATGAAGGACGGTTGCTGCAAAGCGCCTTTGTCGTAGAAAATCGGATGAGTTATGATATGGTAAGTGTTATTATACAGTATAATGCCTGCGCCGGTCTGCTTTTGCGTATTCCAAAGGGTGTTGTATTCCGATTCGGCAATGTGGCTTATGCCGTTCTCCGCGGAGACATTGAATCCTAAAGCCAGAATGCCGATATTTATATCCTGAAGAAGGCGGCTGCTGTCTTTTATGGTTTGGATTCGCTGCGTCATCCGCTGAACAGCTATATGTTTTTCAAACGGGTCCATATCCGGAAGATTGGCGATATCGTTGAGGTCCTTATCCTCCATGCATTTATAAAGCAGATAGTTGATTCTTTCGACTTCCTTTTCAAGTGTCTCGATTACATATCCGCTTTTAAGCATGAGAGATCTTGCTATTTCATTGACGGTCAGATTCGATCCGTAAGAATAAACGTAATAGCCGAGCGAGACTACCGGTAGCATAGCAATGAAAAAAATAAGCATGACCCTGGTGAAAACCGATTTATAAAGCTGTGCAAAGATCTTTCGCATGTTTTTCACCCTATTCCCAAATACAACTTATATTTATCATAGTATAACATATTTGTTTCCGGTTTTCATTGTTTTTTGTTAGTAATGTTGTCGAAAACTAGTATAAAACAGGTTATCCAATGTCAATCTGCTAATCGGGATTTAGATCAGCAAAAAGATAACCTGTTTTCATACATGCTATAACACGATACAAAAAGTATTCGGGCTAAGAAGGCGTAAAAACACACTTTATCTGCATTTGCGCGCAGTTTTAACAAAGGTAAGTATACCGGCGCCCGCCAGCGCGGTCAGCGCTAAGAGGATACCGAGCCCGTCTCCGGTATTAGGAATGTCGTCTCCGCCGGAAGCGCTGTCGGGATAGACGATGGCAATCTGTCCGAGCGTCTGGGTCTCGAACACAAGCTTGCTGTCGATCAGCTGAGAATTGACGATGTTCAGGGAACCGTCTTCCCCTGCTATGACTATTTTAAGCCCTGTCTTGTCTGCCAGCTTATCAGGTACACTGATGCTCACGGTGACGTTTTCGGTCAGCTCTATCGGCAGATTATCCCTCTCTAGAGAAACATCATAAAGGATGAAGTTATCGAATCCGTTGTAATCCTCCGAAAGCTGCTCAAAGACATCGCCGCTCATAATCGTCGAGGTGTATAAGTCTGCGCCAGCCAGACCAATGCCGGTTACCGAAATGCCGGTTAAAACGTCTTCCAGCGTCGCCTCCGTATCGGGGTCGTAGGTCTGAGTGTTGCCCTTGTTTGCGTTGTAATAAGCGAGAACCTGTTCCGCAGTCAAGACCGATTTATAAAACGCCACGTCATCCAGCGCATAGTTTGGCACGCCTGTCGGAAGGCTACCGTCATCCAGCTGAAATACACCGATTCCTACATTTTGACGGTTGGTGTTGGCGCTTAGGTTTTCCCGGTCAAATCCCTTAACAGCGACCTCATTGCCGTCAATATACATATAGTATTTTTTATTGGGCTGGTCAAATGAAACCGTAATAAGATGCCAACAGCCGTCAAAATAATCGAGCTCGAATGAGCTAGCGCCCCATGTTCCGGCAAAATCATTTCCGCTGCCGGTTCCCGCCACGGCTGCGTTAATGGACGCATACCCGTTGCCGTCACGGTTTAATGCAATGACGAAGCCTGTGTCGCCTTCGCCCCAAAGACCCGACTGGAAAAATCTTTCCATTTTATTCAATTCATGTTCGGCGGAGAACTTGACCCAAAAGGATACCGCAAACCCGTCCGTGCCGAAATCGAAAGCGTCAGCGGGCGCGACGAAATAACCTTCGCTGCTGACATTTAAGTACTTCCCTTGCGGTCCGGCCTCGTCTTCCGTTTTTGTTCCGAAGACAGGAGTTCCGATCGCGATGGCGTCATTCTTAGCCGTTCCGCTGTCAGTACCGGTCCCGTCGTCAAACGAATAAAACATCCACGGGGTTACCTCATCTTCTTCTGCCGACACAAGACACAATGCGCCGCACAGCG
>Ga0116191_1003269_pt1 | contig 11857 bp, 9 predicted proteins | sample AD_UKC111_MetaG_FD_89897 | JGI IMG/M metagenome (GOLD analysis project Ga0116191, IMG submission 89897) | Active sludge microbial communities of municipal wastewater-treating anaerobic digesters from Hong Kong - AD_UKC111_MetaG | ecosystem: Engineered > Bioreactor > Anaerobic > Digestate | place...
CGGGCTTTGCACGAAGAGGGGGCGACGCAAGCCCCAGTAGGTTTTACAGATAGCTCGCACAGCGAGCGAGAGGGGGAGTCTCTTCGGGCTTTGCACGAAGAGGGGGCGACGCAAGCCCCAGTAATAGACGAATACGTCGTAAACTTTGATGAATATGCAGGTCTCGGGAGTGGTTCTATCGGTTATATCGAAGGCAGCGCCTATGCAAACACATTCGATATAAAAGAATATATCGACAAGGTAAATAAAGGACTTTTACCGGTAGTCGCAATAAAGAATTTTTCCATGAAAGAAAGGCTCTGCTATGACCTTCTAATGAAACTTTTCGGCCTAAGCCTCGATATAAAACAACTGACCCAAAAACATGGCGTCAATATTTACAGGTATCTTTGGCCTGAAATTTTATTTTTCAGACTCACCGGCGGCATCGAAAAACATGGCGATATGTTGATGCTCACAAAAAAGGGACAGTATTACTGGGTTCTTATGATGCGCGAATTCTTTATCGGCGTGAATAACTTCAGGGACTACTGCAGGGCGCAAAACAAGATAAAGGGTTCAGCATAACCGATAAACCTGAGTATGTACACATCAAACGTTTTAAACATATAGTCAGTCATGACAATTTCATGCTAACCATTTATTCACTTTTGAGCACAGTCACCTTCCAATCGTCAGATATCTTACTGTGCTGAATCAGGATATCTTCCGGTGTAATTTCAAGATATACTATCCTTCCTCCATACAATCTGCACATGCCTGCATCTACATCGATAAGCTTCAGCCCGTAAGCTGTTTTTAGCTCGCTTTTCCCTGTAGGCGTATGACCAAATATCTGGGGGATATCCCATGCCCTGTCAGAAGAGCTTATCGAAGAGAAATCACACCAGAATATACCTCCAACAGGATCGCTGCCTCCCCTACGCCAATCAACATGGAATATCGGATGCCGCTTAAGGTCACCACTCTCTACAGATGCCTTGAATATCTTGTTTATGTAATCTGACAACAAAAAAAGGTCTATATCTTCAGCATTTAGAGCCGGTCTGATGGATTTGATGTCATCCAAAAGCGTTTGGGCTATAGATGACCTAAGACCTGCATGAGTATAGAGTCTTTTCCCATCGGTATACGAAGCAACCACATCATTTTTTGAGATTTCCTTTTTGAGGGCTTGGGCAAAGGCATAAGGATCGTCAATATTTGTGTAATAGTAATATCCCTGTAGAATCATCAGTTCGTGATTACCACAGAGACGAACAACCTCACCATTGGCTTTCACCGCTTCTTTTTGTAGTTTTCTCAGAAAATCGAAGCTATCAAGCGAGTAAGGCCCCCGGTCAATGGCATCGCCTGTTTGAATCAGTATATTATCGCCGCCTATCCACCTACCTTTGTTATCGATCAACCCGGCATTTCTTATAATCTCCTTGAAGATATTCAGCTCTCCATGTATATCACCGACAATAATTCGCCTTTTCTGTTCCGAAACCATTTTCGACCGGATCGCTCTTTTTAATGAGTTAATTTCTCTTGTAATTTTTAAAATTTATGTTATGAATAGTAGCATTAAGAATGGTAATGTCAAGAGTAAATGCTCATTTTCAAATAAACAGCAAAAGTTTTGGGATTTCATTTTTTAAAATTGTGCAGTATTAGAATATTTTGAAACCATGGACCGTCTCGGAATAGACATAGGAACGGTAAGCGTGAAATACCTGCGCTGGAAAGGCAAAAAAGGTAAAGGCATTGTTGTCTCAACGGGCAGTTATGCCTATACCGGCGAATACGATAAGCTTGCGGAGATACTTGACGATATCATATTGAAGGAAGGCAGCGAACTTGAAGTATCCGTTGGTCTTTCCTCGCAGGACATACAAAAACGCATTTTTACGATTCCAATACTTCCGAAAAACGAGTTGAGCGAAGCCCTCAAGTGGTCAGTTTCAAAGCTTTTATCCACACCTCTTGAAGAAATGATCTATGAATTTTCAATGCTTGGCGAGATTGAAGAGAGAGGCACAAAAAAGCAGGAAGTGCTATTTATCGGCATTCAGAAAACAGACGCAGACAACATTCTAAAGGTTATCAATCAGACGGGTTTTCAGAGACTCATAATGTTTACCGATACCGCCTTTACATTCGCACCGGTTACCGAAAAGGACGACAAAAATTCTATCGCTGTAATAGATGTTGGTGGCAGACAAACCGGCATTTATATCTTTTACAACCAGCAACTGTGCTTCGTAAGGGATATAATGACCGCCTCTGAAAGCTTTACCGATGCTTTGATGAGTGGTTTGAATCTCTCATACAATGACGCAGAAAGATACAAACGTGACTTTGGATTTCACGAGGATGCACTTATCGCTTTAAATACACCTCTTGAACGGCTATCGGGCGAAATCCAGAGGACTTTCAGCGTATACAACCAAAGATACCAGGGGAAATCGATAAAAAAGATATACATCACAGGCGGAGGCTCAAAGATACCAGGCTTTATAAATAAGCTTTCCGAGTCTTTGACTGAAGAAACAGAGACCATGCAAACCCTTCCAAATATCGATGATAATTATTTGCCAGCCTATAACCTCTGTCTTTACGCTGAAGGTTTTGTGAATTTATTGCCTTCAGAGATAAAGGAAACAGTAAAGCAGGAGATTTACAAGAAATGGATTAGGATCGGCACAGTCGCGGTAGCATCATTGCTTGTAATATTATCGTTGAATATTATAAGTAAGTTGAACAGCATAAATATAACACTGAAGGCCGAAAAAAATGTTTTAGATGAGAAGAAAAAACAATACGACACGCTTTCAAGGATTGCAGCGGCAAGCACACAATACAGCGAGTTCGTCGCGATTCAGAATGAGATACAAAAAAAAGATATCACTTTTCTCACCCTCATGAAGTATCTCTCGTCAACCTTACCGGAAAATGTTCATATCAGGGAATTGGAATTTGACAGATATAACAAACTAATGGCAAGCATACCAAGGGATTCGGTAAAAGAGGCGCTTAAAAAAGACGAGAAAACCATTACGGAATCGATGAAAATTCCTGGATTAACCGGTGACCCGCAGAAAGATGCTGCTGCTTCAGAGGCGGCAAAAAAGGCATCAGAGGCATCAGGAAAAGAGTACGGCATAAAAATTATCGGATACATATACGGCGATGCCGATATGGTTGAGGCATCACTTATGAGCGCGATGGTAAGATTGCAGAAGATGGGTTTTTTATACAACATCGATATAGCACAAAAAGAGGTAAAGGATATAAAGGGTCAGAATGTTTTGGAGTTTATGCTAACCGCAAGGTGTATGAAATATGAAATTTGAATTCAAAAAGTTTTATTTATGGTTCCTGCTGCCCTTGACCTTAATCGTTGTATGGATTTTCGTTTTTTATATGCCTTTTTCTGCAAAGGTCAAGCAGAAAGAAAAAGAGATTGCGACGATCAAACAGGAGATTAAAGCGATTGAACTAAACATCAACAACGTAATGGATATAAAAAGAAGAGGTGACCAGGTGAAGGCATCTATTCAGGAAATACAGTTGCAACTACCTACCATAGATGTATTTCCAGATTTTATGATAAAAGTGCTTAAAAGTATTAGGAAAGAATCTATAAAATTAAGTAGTTTTAGCAGCAACCTTTCATCACTTGAAGGCAAACCAAATCTATTGCTCGTTCACCCTGTTTTTGAAATCGGACTAAAAGGCAGGTTTATCAACATGGGAAAGTTTATCGACGAACTTGATGACGGTAAATATTTTAGAGGGATTTTAAGGGCGAAGATTTCATATGATGAAAAGGAATATCCTATTTTGACAGGAAAGTTCACTACCGAGTTTACCGCAAGGAGGTCAGGCGTTCTTGAAGATAAGTAAACCGGTCATTTTTACCCTTGTTTTCGCCATTGGCGTGTTCCTTTATCTTTTTGTTTTTTCGGGTAAAAAACCACCTCAAAACCAGGTGCCAAATCCGCAAACAAGCCAGACATCCCTTCCACAACAACTGCTTGCCTTAACAGGTGCATCCGACAACCAGCAACCTGCAGTTTCAAAAGACAACGAAAATGTAAGGGCAAAGGTCTATGCAGAACTGAAAAGCATTGACTGGAAAAGAGACCCATTCGCCCTGCCGGGATATGTAGAACAAAAGTTGAGTGAGCAGACAAAGGATTCTACGAAAGTTGTTGCAATTATAGAAGGAAAAAATGAAAATGTTGCAATTATAGATAACGAAATAGTAAAAAAAGGCGATACGATTGGCAACGAGAAAGTCCATGAAATAGGTGGGGGCAAGGTTGTGCTTGTCAACAAAGGCGTGAAAAGGGTTATCACCATTCAGGATACTCTGACTACAAACGTTGATATAAAAGTAAAAAAGAGAGGGAAGTGATGAAAAGCATAAACCTCAACTATAATAAAAGTCACAAACCAAGCGGTTTGGAAATCCTAAATGCTAATCACAAAATACTAAATAAATTCAAATGTTCAAAATATACATCAAAAAACCGGTTTGAATTAATTGTTTCGATGTTCGATATCCGGTGTCCGATGCCCGATATTAGGAATCGCTTTGGGTTTAGAAATTCTGAATTAGGATTTGTAAATCTTCATTTCAAATATATTCGTTTGGCAGTGTTTTTGATGTTTCTTTTTGTCTCTTGCGCCCATGTTGATAAGACAAAGGATACAAAGACCCCCACTATAAGCCCCGATCAGATTGCCAGCCCCATAAGCGCATCGGTGGAACAAGAAAAGAAGATAGAAATTATAAAACCGAAGGAACTCTATTCATTTTCGTTGCGGGATGCGGATGTAAAGGATGTGTTGCGTGCCATCGCCAAACAGACAAACTACAATGTTGTGATAGAACCGGATATAGAAGGTGAATGCACGGTCGATCTGAAAGATGTGACACTTGAAAAGGCGCTTGAATATATCGTCGAGCCATTGGAATTTACATATAAGATAGAAGGCAAAACAGTGTATGTTTCAAAACCCAAACTCGAGACAAAGATGTTCCCGATCAATTATCTGGCACTAAAAAAAATAGGGAACAGTTCCGTTGACGGAAGCATCGGAGGCACCCAGACAGGAGGAACAAGCACCACCGGAGGCACATCATCTTCTTCTGGCAGCGTGTCAGGAAGTGGGAGTTTCGTCAAGCTCGAAAGCAAAACAGAGGCAGATATCTGGAAATCCCTTGAGGATAACATCAATAAACTCATATCAAAAGAAGGCAGGATATTTGTCAACAATCAGGCAAATATGGTCGTTGTCACGGACTATCCAAGGCATTTGAAATCTATTTCAAAGTTTCTTGAAGGTATCGAGGCAATAGTGCACAGACAGGTGATGATAGAGGCAAAGATCGTAGAGGTCCAGTTGAGCGAGGGCTACAAGGAAGGTATCAACTGGCAACTTCTCAACGGCAAATTATGGGACTACAGCATAAACGTCGGTCAGCAATTGAGGTCCCCAATAACGCTTCCAGGCGGGGCTCAAACCGCTACCTCTCCTCCGTTTTTTGCCTTTTTCGTCGGCGGGACGCACCTCGACATAAATAATACCTTTGTTGAACTTCTAAAAACACAGGGCACCATAAACATAATATCAAGCCCGAGGATTGCCACTATGAACAACCAACGGGCTGTTATAAAGGTTGCAAAACAGGACGTATATTTTGACGTCCAGCAAAGCACAAGCACGGGCGGGTCAACACCAACGGTTACATATACACCAAAGTTTATCAACGTTGGGCTCATACTCGATGTTATTCCACAGATAGACGATAACGGCAATATCATTCTCAACATCCATCCCATGCTTACCAACAAAGTAAGCGAAGTGGCACAACCGATAAATACGGGCACAGGACCTACTACATTCACATACGTACCTGTTCTCGATGTAAGAGAAACAGACACAATGGTCAAGATGAAAGACGGAGATACGGTAATTATAGGAGGTCTTTTACAGGATTATAAGAAAAATGATATAAAGGGGATACCGGGACTTATGTCTATTCCGCTTTTTGGAAAACTTTTCTCATACACCGAAGAAACATCAACAAAGGTCGAACTTGTTGTACTGCTTACCCCAAGAATCGTTCACAATGGAGCACAAAGATGAGCATAATCCTTGATGCACTGAAGAGGGCGCAGGAAGAGAGAAAAAAGATTACACAGATCGGTTTTCCAAAATTACGTGCAAACAGTTCGACAGGCAAACAGAAATGGGTATTCTATGGTGTTGCGGGTGGGCTTGTATGTTTAATCTTTATCGTACTCTTATACCCTTCCCCTAAAAAACAAGCACATGTGCAAACCCCCGTCGCAAACAACCCGCCCATTACCGCTGCCGCACCAAAAAAGGTTGAAGCTGAGGCCAAGATCGATGTTAAAGTTACCCCCAAGATTGAGGCAAAAACCGATACTCAGTCGAAAACCGAATCTCCGGTGCAACCAGCTGCTATAGCATCGATAGGACAACCCTATCATCCAAAAAAACAACTCGAAACCGAAAAAAAGACAGCTACTTATGTCCCGAAACGGAAAACCGTGTCCAAACAACAAATGCAGGATTCCCATAAAGCAATGTTGCCTCAGGAAAGTAAGCAGGTCGTTGTAAAAAAGGTTGATGATGAAAAAATAGTCGGCTTATTCAACGAAGCCGTTGAAGAGACAAAAAACGGCAGGTTCGAGGTTGCCAAAGGTTTATATATGAGCATCCTCGAAGAGAAGCCTGATTATATCGAAGCGATCAACAACATAGGCGTAATAGAAATGAAACGGGGCGATTTAAAAGAAGCTATGACTTATTTCAGAAAGTGTCTCAGCTTCAGGAAGGATTATGCTAAGGCATACAACAATATCGGGCTTGTTTTGATGTCCCAGGGTGACAAAAAGGCAGCAGAGGAATATTTCATGAAATCTATCGAGATTGACAAGGATAAGGTCGAGCCTTATCTAAATATCTCTGCCGTCATGAGGGAAGAAAAAAGATATGATGAGGCATCCAAATTGTTGGAATCATTGATAGGCAGACAGGTGAGGGACGCATCGTTGTATCTTTCTCTTGCACTGATAAAGGATGAAATGGGCAAATACAGCGATGCAATAAAGTACTACCGTTATTACCTTAACACCGGCAGCAACAGCAAAGAAAGAAACGCAGTCATCAACAGGTTGAAGGTACTTGAGGAAAATCAAGCTACAGCAAATCGTTGAAAGAGGCCTCTCCCAGGGGATAAAGAGCATCTTCCTCTTTTCCGGTTTCTCACCCTTAGGACATGGAGGCAGGATAGTGGAGCTCGGCGGCGGCGTACTAAATGACGAAGAACTAAACGGTATTTTAAAGGCCACAACAACAAGATGGCAGTATGAAACATTCACAGAGCAAAAGGAAATCGATTATAGCTATACAATAGAAGGATTGGGGCGTTTCAGGATAAGCGCATTCCTGCGGAACAAACACATGGGGCTTGTTATGCGGCCAATCCCGCAGGAAATTCCACGCTTTGAAAATCTCGGACTGCCTCCAATATTAAAAAAATTCATAAATGCAAGATGCGGCCTTATCCTTATCACAGGGCCTGCCGGAAGCGGAAAATCTACAACACTTGCCGCAATGGTCGATTTAATCAATCAACAGAGGGCCTGCCACATAGTTGTAATCGAAGATATCATTGAATTCATCTATAAACCTGCCAAATCAATAGTAAGTCAAAGGGAGGTTGGGAACGACACAAAATCATACGACGAGGCATTAAAAAGGGTATTAAGGGAAGACCCAGACGTGATAGTTGTTGGTGAAATAAGGGACGAACACACAATGAAATCTGTCCTCGAAATAGCCGAAACAGGACACCTTACGCTTGCAACTCTGCACACATCCGGTGCAGTTCAAAGCTTAAACAGAATAATCGATTTTTTCCCTGATTTTGAAAAAAAACAGATAAGAAATCAGATTGCAAACGAACTCATAGGAATAGCATCGCAGAGGCTTTTAAGAAATACGAATGAAGAGAGGTTTTTTTGCGCTTGCGAGATACTGGTGAACACACAGCCCGTTAAAAAGCTCATAAATGAAGGGCAGATTCACCAGATATCCTCTGTAATGGACATATCGAAAAAAGAAGGTATGGTAACAATGAACAATGCGCTCCTTGAGCTATATGAAAAAAATGCGATAAGTATGTCGGACACGATTGAATACTCTTCAAAAGAAAAAGGATTTATTGAAAAGGTCGTTGAAAGAACGCCATCCGAAAAGGAGTTGTTTGGAGGGGAAGGCTTTCTTAATGTTCAGAAGGGAATGGTTCTTTACGAAGCCGATTACAACAGAAAGAATCTGAGTTATTTTGATTCATCGGGCAATCTTATCAATACACCGCTTGGTCTCAATTTTAGGGATACCGGCCGAACAAAAAGCGGCCTTCACTTCATTGTGGATTACACAATTGTGAACGGCATCAGGGAGTCCTTCCCGCTAAAATCTCTTTTTAGCCTCACCTATAAAATATCAGATGTCAAAATGAGAAAGAACTCTTATAATTTTAGTATCAAGTTTTATTTTAAGGATAAGGATGCAATCGAACTTCCAAAGGAACCTGCGAAACTTATTAGTGATGGTGACTGGCATTCACTTGCTATACCGATTCCCAAACAATATGCGGGAACAATGTTGAAGTATTATATGCTACTATTTGAACACGATATCAGAGAGATGGCTCTTAAAAACATATATTTTGTGTGAGGGACTGTCATGAACATAATTGACATGCTATACATGGTAATAGAAAAAAATGCATCAGATCTGCATCTGATAAAGGGCATCCCACCTGCAATGAGAATTAACGGTGAGCTTGTCTATCTTAATAACACACCGTTAACAGAAAATAACCTGCTTATGATTCTAAACGACGTGATAAAAGACGAAAACAAAAGAAGCAGCTTTCTGGATGAAAAGGAGTATGATTTTGCCTATGAGCTTGGCAGTGACGCCAGATTCAGGTTTAATTTATATTATCAAATGAATTCGGTTGCATTTTCGATACGTCATGTACCCATGAAGATACCGAAGCTCGAGGACATTAACCTGCCGAAGATTTTAAGGGAACTTATCAAAAAACAAAACGGACTAATACTCGTTACTGGCCCCACTGGGAGCGGAAAATCTACAACGCTTGCCTCCATGATTGATTTGATTAACCAGGAACAGTCCCTCCATATTGTAACGATTGAAGACCCCATCGAATATGTATACAAGCCCAAAAAAAGCATCATATCACAACGGGAGGTGGGCGGCGACACACAATCCTTTTCAAGTGCACTGAAACATGTGTTAAGACAGGACCCTGACGTGATTCTCATTGGTGAAATTAGAGATTTGGAAACTATGCAGGCAGGGATTACCGCTGCCGAGACTGGACACCTTGTGTTTTCCACACTGCATACCACAAGTGCATCACAGACAATCGACAGGATCATTGACATCTTTCCACCCCATCAACAGGCGCAGATACGTTCACAACTTTCCATAACACTGCAGGCCGTCGTTACACAAAGACTTGCAAGAAGAATCGATATGAAGGGCAGGATACCGACAACAGAGGTACTTATTGCAACGCCTGCCATAAGAAGTATGATAAGGGAAGGTAAATCGCAGCAGATATACTCTGTCATAGAAATGGGAAGGGAATACGGTATGCACACGATGGAGCAAAGCACAAACGATCTAATTACTAAAGGTATCTTGAGGCGGGAAGATGCTGCAACAATATCAGGATTTGCGGCATAGAAATGAATAAAATGAAAATAACCATTAACTTTTGGAGGTAACGTGGTTCAGCGCATCAAAAAACGTTTGGGCGAGATTTTATTAGAAGCGAATAAGATATCAGAGAATGACCTACTTAGGGCGCTTGCGGAGCAAAAAAAGTACGGTGAAAAACTCGGTCAAATAATTATAAGACTCGGTTTTTTGTCTTCCAAAGAGATTCTTGAAACTGTAAGCCAACAACTCCATATACCCATCGTTAATCTCGACAAAAAGCAGATTCCTGAGGAGCTTCTCAAATTACTCCCTGAAGATATCGTAAAGAACTATATGGTGTTGCCTATTGAAAGACGCTTTAACGTCCTGAGACTTGCTATGGTAGACCCGCTCGATATCAATGCGATGGATGAAGTCGCAAGGACTGTGAAGATGGAGGTCGAACCCTGCATCGTCACAGAGGCAGAGATGAAACGCGCGCTCGAGAAGTATTACGGCTTAAAAACACTCGTGGAAGAAACCCTTGAACGGATGAAAGAAGGTGACGAACTAACCCTCTTGAAAGAAGAAGACGAAGAAAAGGATGAATTTGTATCGGTGGATATGACACAGGAAGAGCCTGTTGTGAGATTTGTGAATAGCCTTCTCGCGCAGGCTTTAAACGACGGTGCAAGCGATATCCATGTGGAACCCCAAGAAAAGAAGATGAGGGTAAGGATGCGTATAGACGGAAAGCTAAGGGAGGTGCCCTCGCCTGACAAGAAGATGTTTCTTCCCATTATCTCAAGGATAAAGATTCTTGCAGGCATGGATATCGCAAAGACAAGGGTCCCTCAGGACGGCCGATTCAATATCAGGGAAGGTTCGAAGGATGTCGGGCTTAGGGTCTCCACATTCCCCACTATCCACGGAGAAAAGGCTGTTTTAAGGCTTCTTGACAAAAGTGCAGCCCTCTATGGCATTGAAAAGCTGGGATTCCTCTCACATGATGAGGAAAAGGTAAAGAACGTCATTAAAAAACCTTATGGTTTTATTCTCTCAACAGGGCCGACCGGAAGCGGTAAGTCAACAACCCTATATGCAATCCTGAACTATCTGAATTCCCCGGAAAAAAATATAATCACCGTTGAAGACCCTGTTGAGTATACACTTGACGGACTTGCACAGGCACAGGTCAATCCGAAGGCAGGTCTTACCTTCGAATCCGGTTTAAGGTCAATATTGCGTCAAGACCCTGATATTATTATGGTTGGCGAGATACGTGACAAAGAGACTGCAACAATTGCGATCCATTCGGCCCTTACCGGCCACCTCGTGCTGTCAACACTTCACACCAACGATGCCCCAGGAGCTGTTTCGAGACTTGTAGAGATGGGGGTTGAGCCATTTCTTGTCGCATCTTCCGTTACATGTGTTATTGGCCAGAGACTTCTACGCAAAATATGCGATGAATGCAAAACAGCCTTTCATCCGTCTCAGCCGGTACGTGAAAAACTTGGAATAGGGCCCGATGCAGTGCTATATAAAGGCACAGGCTGTCCTGCATGCAAATACACAGGCTACAGGGGTAGAACAGGCGTATATGAGGTGCTTGTAATGGACGACGATTTAAGGGAGCTTGTCTTGACAAAGATATCCAGCGATTTAATCAGGAAAATGGCTATTGAGAAAGGGATGATGCTCATGTATGATGATGCTATGGAAAAGGTCCGTCTCGGACGCACCACGCTTGAAGAGGCATTGAACGTAACACAGGAAGAGTGATGAAGCCGCATATCGAATATCGATTTAAGATTTACGATTTACGATTTACGGGTTACGGGTTACGGGTTATTTATTATGTCTAAGTTTGCATATAGGGCACGAGATGACAAGGGCGCACTGGTAACAGGCGTTATGGAGGGCGAAAACGCCCGATACATATACGCACAACTTGAGAAAATGGGACTTTTTCCAATCTCTGCGAAAGAAGAGAAAAAGGCTGCTTCATTATCCACCAATATAGACTTCGCTATGTTCAACAAGGTCAAGTATGATGACCTGATATTTTTTACACGTCAACTCCAGA
>Ga0116191_1003274_pt1 | contig 11848 bp, 9 predicted proteins | sample AD_UKC111_MetaG_FD_89897 | JGI IMG/M metagenome (GOLD analysis project Ga0116191, IMG submission 89897) | Active sludge microbial communities of municipal wastewater-treating anaerobic digesters from Hong Kong - AD_UKC111_MetaG | ecosystem: Engineered > Bioreactor > Anaerobic > Digestate | place...
CCAGGTTGTAACCCAGCGAAGTGAAGGCGGCCTGCAGGTCGGGATTGCTGGTGGCCACGTTGCCGGCCAACAGGCTGTTCTTCAGGCTCACGGTGCCGCTGATCTGCATGAGACCGCCACCGTTGGTTCCCGCGCGGTTGTAGGTCACGGTCGTGTTCACCAGTGCTGCGGCAGCGGTGAAGCTGGACGTGTTCTGCAGGTCGATGCCGCCGCCCGAAGCGGCACCGGCGAGATTGTTGGAAACGGTCGAATTGATGCTGTAGAGGGAACCGCCGAACACGAAGATGCCGCCACCGTCCGAGTCTGCCGTATTCCCCGTCACCAGGCTGCGTTCCAGCGTCAGGGTGCTGGCGAGCGACAGGCGGTAGACGTAGAGCCCACCCGCGAAGCGCGCCTTGTTGCCGCTGATGGTGCTGTCGCGTAGGGTCAGCGCACTCTCCTGCGAGGCGATACCGCCGCCGAGCGAAGTGCCCAGACTGGGCACCGAATTGCCGGTGATGTGGCTGTAGGTCAGCACCAGCGGCTGGCCCGAGACGTGGCGGATGCCGCCTCCGGCCGCACCGGCGATGTTGCCGGCGAAGGTGCTGCTGTCGATGCGCGAGGGCGCGCTGCCGATGTCCATCAGCCCGCCGCCTTCGCTGCCGGCGGTGTTGTCGCTGATGTCGCTGGCCGTGATGGTGTAGCTGCCGGTAGCGATGAACACGCCGCCGCCGCGCGCGCTGGCGTGATTGGAGCGCACCGCGCAGTCGTTCAGGGTGAGCGTACCGGCGCTGTAGATGCCGCCGCCGTCCGCCGCGGCGCCGTGCTGCAGCACCAGGGAGTCGAGGGTCAGGTTGCCGCCGGTCAGCGTCAGGACACGCACGCTGTCGCGTCCATCCAGGGCAACACCCGGTCCGCCGACCACCTGCAGCGACTTGTTCACCGTCAGGGTGCTGTCCAGATAGACCGTGCCGGTCAGGCCTGGGGCGAACGCGATGCTGTCGCCGGATGCGGCATCGGCAATGGCCTGGCGCAGTGAGCCCGCGCCGCTGTCGGCCAGGCTGGTGACCTGCAGGGTGTTGGCCCATGCCGATCCCGTGCTTGCAAGGGCGAGCAGCACGAACGTCGCGCTCGCGGCGCTGCGGCGATGACGGGTGTTGCGGCCGACGGCGGGAAACGGCGGGCTGGCATGGGAGGGTACTCCGGCGACAGGGGAAACCAAGCCACGCAATCGCAATCCGGCACCGGCGCCTATCATCCGCCACGCGGCCCCTGGCGGTTCATCGCCCGAGCGTCCACGCCGCCGGAACCGTTCGCGCCGTCGATGGTGCGGGTTGTCCCGAGCAGGTTGCAGACGATGCGTCCGGCGGTGCAGTAATTGCTGCCGCAAGTCAGCGCCCGGGCCGCGCACAGCACGACGGTGGGCGCCGCGGTGCTCGGCAGCGCGGCGGCCAGGATCTGGCGCGGCGCCCGCGCCGACGCCTTCCTGCGCGGCGGGCGCGCCGTCGATCCCGGCTTGTGCCGCCAGGACATCGACTGCACGGCTTGCTTCCCCGCGCGGGCCCGTCGCTGCGCAGACCGCATACCGGTGATACCGGGTCGGGCCCGGCGGCGCGACCATTGCGCCAAAGGGCAGTGGGCGGACATCGCGCCCGCCTCACGCGGCTTGACCTGGATCATCGGCTGGCCGTTCGCACCGGCGCATGCTCCCCGCCGTCGCGGTTTGACGCTTTCTTCGAGTCGACCCGGTTACAAGGCCGCCATGCCGCATTGCCGCCGCCATCATCGATGGATTGCCGTGATCGCCCTGCTGGGACTGCTGCTGCAGCAGTTCGCGCTGGCGGCCTACGCCTGCCCGATGGGGCGTGGTGGCGCGCACGCGGCTGCCGCCGCGCCGTCCTGCCATGGTCAGGAGGAGGCGAGTGATCGCGGCGATCCCGTGCGCTGCCAGGCACATTGCCATCCGCAGCCGACCTCGGCCGACCACGCGCCGAGCCCCACCGTACCCGCGGCGCTGCTGCCGGCTACCACCTGGTGGCGCGGCGAGGACGCGGGGCAGCCGGGGCATGCCGCGGCGCCGCGTGCCGAGCTCATGGCGCGCGCCACGGCGCCGCCGCTGAATGTGCAGCACTGCAGCCTGCAGATCTAGGCCACCGCGACTGAGTCGTCGGCAGCCGCGCCCGTGCGCGGCCGGTTCCGTCCCGTCGTGGAGTGGCCATGTCCCGTTTTCTGCGTTTCGATCGGCGCCTGCGTGTTGCCGCGGCGGCCCTGCTTGCCTTCTGCCTGGTGTCCGGCGCCGACGCGGCGTCCCTGTCCCTGTTCGAAGCGGTGCGCGCGGCCGAAGCGCAGTCGCCCGAGCTGGACGCCCGCCGCGCCGCACTGGCGGCGGCCACCGACGCCGTGCTGCCGGCCTCGCAGCAGCCCGACCCGCAGCTCGTCGCCGGCATCGAGAACCTGCCGCTCGACGGCGTCGACGCCTACCGCATCGGTCGCGACAACATGACGATGCGCAAGGTAGGTCTGATGCAGACTTTCGTGCGCGGGGAGAAGCGCCGCCAGCGCGGCCTGCGTGCCCAGGCCGAGGCCGCGCGCGAAGAGGCCACGCTCGCCGCCAGCCGCCTCGCCGTGCGCGAGGCAACGGCGCGCGCCTGGATCGCCTGCGCCACGGCAGAGCGCCGGCTCGACCTGCTGCACGAGCTGGGGCCGCGCGCCGACGCCGCGGTCGCCGTCGCCGCCGCGGCGCTTGCGGCGGGACGCGCCGCTGCGGCCGACGGTCTCGCCGCGCAGGCCGCCGTGGCCATGCTGCAGGACCGCCTCAGCGATGCAGAACGCGAGCGCGCCGATGCTCGCGCCGAGCTGGCGCGCTGGTTGCCGGAAGCCGCAGAGCGCGAACTCGGCGAGGCACCGGATTTCGGCGAGCTCGGCCGCGCGCCCGAGGCATTCCTCGCCCACGCCGACCGCCACCGCGAGATGCTGACCTACGCGGCGGCCGAAGCCGAGGCGCAGGCGGAGCTGGCGCTGGCGCGGCAGGAGACACGTCCTGACTGGTCGCTGGAACTGGCCTACGCCCGGCGCGGCGCCGGCTTCGCGGACATGCTGTCGCTGCAGGTGCGGGTGGATCTGCCGCTGTTCGCCGCGCGCCGCCAGGATCCGGCCATCGCTGCGCGTCGCGCCCGCCTGGACCAGGTGCAGGCCGAGCGCGCCGACGCACTGCGCCAGCATACGGCCAGCCTGCGCAAGACCCTGGCGGCCTGGCGCAGCGCGCGCGATCGCGCGCAGCGCTACGAGCGCGAGCTGCTGCCGCTGGCGCAGGCGCGTGCCGACGCGGCGCTGGCGGCCTATCGCGGCGGCCGCGGCGACCTCGCTGGCACGCTCGCCGCCTTCGACGCCGCGGTGGAGCAGCGCCTCGCCTACTCCGATGTGCTGAACGCCGTGGGCCAGTCCTGGGCCAGCCTCTACTTCGCCTTTGCGCAGGAGGACTGACCGTGCGCACGCTTCCCGTTCTGCTCTGCGCCGCCGCGGCATTCGCGGCCGGCGTCGCGGCCACCGCGCTGTGGCTGCCCACCCGCGTCCCCGCCACCACCGACGCGCCGGCGGCGGGCGCCGCGCGCCGTGTGCTCTATTGGTACGACCCGATGGTGCCTGGCCAGCACTTCGACAAGCCGGGCAAATCGCCCTACATGGACATGGCCCTGGTGCCGCGCTACGCCGATGACGACGCGCCGGCACCGGGCGCACTGCGCATCGACCCGCGCCTGGTGCAGAACCTCGGCGTGCGCAGCGCCGTCGTGCGGCGCGGCGTGCTGGCGCGCACGCTGCGCGCCAGCGGGACCCTGGCCTTCGACGAGGGCGCCGTCAGCCTGGTGCAGGCGCGCGTGGCTGGCGTGGTGGAACACCTCGCCGTGCGCACGCCGCTGGCCAGCGTGCGGCGCGGCGAGGTGCTGCTGAGCCTGCTGGCGCCGGATTGGACCGCGGCGCAGGAGGACTACCTCGCCCTGCGCGGCGCGGGGTTCGAGTCGCTGCGCACCGCGGCGCTGCAGCGGCTGCGCTTGCTCGGCATGGAGGAGGCGCAAATCGCCGCGATGCAGCGCGCAGGACGCGCCCAGGTGGCCATCGCCGTCACCGCGCCGCGCGACGGCGTGGTCGGCGAGCTGGTCGTGCGCGAGGGCGCGACGGTGCAGGCGGGTACGCCGCTGCTGCGCATCAACGGTCTGGATACGCTGTGGCTCGACGTGGCCGTTCCCGAAGCGCAGATCGCGCAGGCGACGCCGGGCGCGCGCGTCACGGCGCGGCTGCCGGCCTTTCCCGGCGAAGAGTTCGCCGGGACGGTCAGCGCGCTGCTGCCGCAAGTCGACGCCGCTACGCGCACGCTCACCGCACGCGTGGTGCTGGAGAATCCGCAGCACCGCCTCGTGCCGGGCATGGTTGCCGAAGCGTCGATCGCCACCCCGCCCGGCGCGCCGCAGCTGCTGGTGCCGAGCGAAGCGGTCATCGCCACCGGCACGCGCAGCGTGGTGATCGTGGCGCAGGGGCAGGGGCACTTCCGCGCGCAGGAGGTCCGCACGGGTGCCGAGGCGGAGGGTCAGACCGTGGTGCTCGACGGGCTCGCCGAGGGCGAGCGGGTGGTCGCGTCGGCGCAGTTCCTGATCGATTCCGAGGCCAGCCTGCGCGGCACCCTGGCGCGACTGCAGGGGCAGGACGCGGCCGCGCCCCCGACCGACGCCGCGGCGCCTGAGGCAAGGCCAGAGGCTGCAGCGCACCCCGACGGGGCCGCCGAGACGCTCGATGCCAGCGGCCGCATCGCCGCCATCGACGGCGCGCGCTGGCGCATCGACACCGACGCCATTCCGGCACTGGGCATGGGTGCGATGGCGATGGACTTCCACGTGCCCGCCGAGGTCGGTGCCGGTACGCTGCGCCCGGGACAGCGCGTGCGCCTGCGCTTCGTGCGTGGGGACAACGGCTTGGAGGTTACGCAGATCACCGCCGAGCCCGCGCGTGACGCCCCCGCGCACCGGGGGCATGCACCGGGCGGTGCGCCGTGATCGCGCGCCTGATCCACTGGTCGCTGGCGCATCGCGTATTCGTGCTGCTGGCCAGCGCGGTGCTGGCGGCGGCGGGCCTGGTGGCCCTGCGCCACACGCCAGTCGACGCCCTGCCGGACCTGTCTGATGTGCAGGTGATTGTGCGCACCAACTGGCCCGGCCAGGCGCCGCAGATCGTCGAGGACCAGGTCACCTATCCGCTCACCACCGCGCTGCTGTCTGTGCCGGGCGCGCGCACGGTGCGCGGCTATTCGTTCTTCGGCGAGTCCTTCGTCTACGTGCTGTTTGCCGACGGTACCGACCTGTACTGGGCGCGTTCGCGCGTGCTGGAGTATCTCGGCCAGGCGCAGGCGCGCCTGCCGCGCGGGGCCAGCGCGGCCCTGGGCCCCGACGCGACGGGGCTGGGCTGGATCTACGAGTACGCCCTGGTAGACCGCAGCGGGCAGCACGATCTTGCCGAGCTGCGGGCCCTGCAGGACTGGTTCCTGCGCTTTGAGCTGAAGACGGTGCCCGACGTGGCCGAGGTGGCCACGCTGGGCGGCATGGTGCGCCAGTACCAGATCGTGCTCGATCCGGCACGCCTGCAGGCCTATGGCCTGACCCACGCGGCGGTGCGCGAGGCCGTGCAGCGCGCCAACGGCGCTGTCGGCGGCGCGGTGCTGGAATTGGCCGAGGCCGAGTACATCGTGCGCGCGAACGGCTACCTGCAGTCGCTGGACGACCTGCGCGAGGTGCCTCTGAAGACCGGCGCCGGCGGCGTGCCCGTGCGGCTGGCCGACGTCGCGCGCGTGCAGTTTGGACCGGAGATGCGCCGCGGCGTCGCTGACCTGGACGGCGAGGGCGAGGTGGTGGGCGGCATCGTGGTGATGCGTTCGGGTCGCAATGCCCAGGCCACCATCACCGCGGTGAAGGCGCGCCTGGCGGCACTGCGCGCCAGCCTGCCGGCGGGCGTGGAGATTGTGGAGACCTACGATCGCTCCCAGCTCATCGGTCGCGCCGTGGACAACCTGCGCGGCAAGTTGGTCGAGGAGTTCCTGGTTGTCGCCGCGGTCTGCGCGCTGTTCCTGCTCCACCTGCGCTCGGCGTTCGTGGCGATCGTCGCGCTTCCGCTGGGCGTGCTGGCGGCCTTCCTCGTGATGCAGTGGCAGGGTATCAACGCCAACCTACTGTCGCTGGGCGGCATCGCCATTGCCGTGGGCGCGATGGTCGACGCGGCGGTGGTGATGATCGAGAACGCGCACAAGCATCTGGAGGCTTGGCAGCTCGGCCACGCCGGCGCCGCGGCCGATGCCGCCACGCGCTGGCGTCTGGTGGGCGAGGCCGCAGCCGAGGTGGGGCCGGCGCTGTTCTTCAGCCTGCTGGTGATCACCCTCTCGTTCCTGCCGGTGTTCACGCTGGAGGCGCAGGAGGGGCGGCTGTTTGCGCCGCTCGCCTACACCAAGACCTGGGCCATGGCGGCAGCGGCGGGACTGTCCGTGACCCTGGTGCCGGTGCTTATGGGGTACTGGATTCGGGGGCGCATCCCCAGCGAGGCGGCCAATCCGCTGTCGCGCGCGCTAATCGTCCTGTACCGGCCCGCGCTCGCTGCGGTGCTGCGCCGTCCGCGCGCCACGCTGGTGCTCGCGCTTTTGGTCCTGCTGGCCACGCTGTGGCCGCTGTCGCGCCTCGGCGGCGAGTTCCTGCCGCCACTGGACGAAGGCGACCTGCTGTACATGCCCACGGCGCTGCCGGGCCTGTCCGCGGGCGAGGCGCAGCGCCTGCTGCAGCTCACCGACCGCATGATCCGCAGCGTGCCCGAGGTGGAGCGCGTGTTCGGCAAGATCGGCCGCGCCGACACGGCCACCGATCCCGCGCCACTGGAAATGATGGAAACGACCGTGCGCCTGAAACCGCGCGCGCAGTGGCGCCCGGGCATGACGCCGCAGCGATTGCTGAGCGAGCTGGACGCCGCCGTGCAGGTGCCCGGCCTCACCAACCTGTGGGTGCCGCCGATCCGCAACCGCCTGGACATGCTCGCCACCGGAATCAAGAGCGCCATCGGCATCAAGCTCGCGGGAGGCGATCTGGCCACACTGGACCGCGTGGCCGCTGCGGTGGAGGCGGCGGCACGCGGCGTGCCGGGGGTGGTATCGGCCCAGGCCGAGCGCCTCGTCGGTGGACGCTATGTCGACATCACCATCGACCGAACCGCCGCCGCGCGCTACGGCCTGGATCTCGCTGCCGTGCAGGACGTCATCGCCGCGGTGATCGGTGGTGAAAGTCTGGGGGAAACCATCGAGGGGCGGCGCCGCTTTCCCATCAGCCTGCGCTATCCGCGCGAACTGCGCGACAGCGTGGCGGCGCTGCGCGCGCTGCAGCTGCTGTCGCCCTCGGGCGCGCAGCTCACCCTCGGCAGCGTGGCGCGCGTGGATATCGCCGACGGGCCGCCTATGATCCGCAGCGAGAACGCGCGCCTCAGTGGCTGGGTCTACGTGGACGCGCGCGGCGGTGACCTTGCCGGGGTGGTGCAGCGCCTGCGTGAGCGCGTGGCGCGCGAGGTCGCGCTCCCGCCCGGCGTGTCGCTCACCTGGTCGGGCCAGTTCGAGTTCTACGAGCGCGCGCTGGCGCGCCTTCGCCTGGTCGTGCCGGCGACCCTTGGCATCATCTTCCTGCTGCTGTACGCGACCTTCGGCCGTGTCGATGAGGCCCTGCTCATCCTGCTCAGCGTTCCCTTCGCCCTGGTCGGCGGCTTCTGGCTGCTGTACTTGCTGGGTCACGCGGTGTCGGTGGCCTCTGCGGTGGGCTTCATTGCGCTCGCCGGGGTGGCGGCGGAGTTCGGCGTGATCATGCTGCTGTACCTGCGCCACGCCTGGGAGCGGCGCCTCGCGGCCGGAGAGCCTGCCGATGCGCAGACCCTGCACGCCGCAATCATCGAGGGCGCCCTGCAGCGGGTGCGGCCCAAGGCGATGACCGTGGCCGTGATCCTGGCCGGCCTGCTGCCGATCCTGCTCGGGCAGGGCAGCGGCGCGGAGCTGATGCAGCGCATCGCCGCGCCCATGGTCGGCGGCATGGTGACGGCACCGCTGCTGTCGCTGCTGGTGCTGCCGGCGGCCTACGGACTGATGCGTCGACGCGCCCTGGACGCGGCCGGCCCGGGGCACGCGCGCACCGCTTGAACTCCGGGGGGTGCTTGTGATTTCGTCGGGGTCAAGCACCGCTCCGCCGCGGTGCCGGGGTAAAGCCCGATGACCGAATCCGCCAGCGCCAGCAAGCCCCGTGTGCTCGTGGTGGACGATTCGCGCCTGATCCAGAAGGCGATCCGCAAGATGCTGGAGCACGAGTTTGACGTGGCCGCGGCCGACGACGGCGTCGAGGCTTGGGCCATCATTGAGGTCGATCCGGCCATCCAGGTGGTCTTCTCCGATCTGGACATGCCGCGCATGGACGGCTTCGAGCTGCTGCGGACGATCCGCGCCGCCACCGACACGCGCGTGCAGGAGCTGCCGGTGATCATTGTCACGGGCGCCCGCGACGACGACGCGGCGCGGCGCGAGGCGCTGGAGCTCGGCGCCACCGATTTCATCACCAAGCCCTTTGCCTCCACCGACCTGGTGGCACGGGCGCGGGCCCACGCCAGCCACCAGCGCCTGACGCGGGAGCTGCGCGCGCAGACCACGCTGGATGCGCTCACCGGCCTGCTCAATCGCGCCGGTTTCTTGCAGCGCCTGCAGCAGGACATCTCCTACGCGCGGCGGCACCAGCAGGCGCTGTCCCTGCTGCGGCTGGAGATTGACGATCTGCGCGGCCTGTTCCTGCGCCACGGCAAGGAGGCGGCCGAGCGCCTGTTGACGCACGTGGCGGCGCTGCTGCGCGCCAATATCCGCACCGAGGACAGCGCCGCGCGCATCGGCCTCGGCGGCTTCGCCCTGTCCCTGCCGGCGGTGACGGCGGAGGCGGCACAGGGCCTGCTGCAGCGCCTGCGCGAGGAGGTGCTTGCGGGCAGCCCGCTGCCGCTGCGTGTGCTGGGCGTACGCCTGGGCGACCTCGGCGCGGACGCGCAGGCGGCGTTGGAGCAGGCCCAGGCCGAATTGGAGCGATCGCGCCCCGCGACCAGCGCCGACGGCGCCGCGGCGACTAGCGCGACAGTCGCCAGCCCGGCGCCGCGCCCCGTTGCCGCACCGGCGCCAGCGCCGCAGAACGCGACGGTGGCGCCGCCGCGGCCCGCCGCAGCGGACGCGGCGCCGCTGCGCCTGGACCCGATACTCGACGCGGTCGCCCGCGGCGAGATTGCGGCAGCGCAGCCGCTCATGCCGCAGATCCTGCAGCGGCTGCTGCCTCTGCTGCGCCTGGGCACGGCGGCGCAGCGCGCCGGTCTGGCGCGCCTGCTCCTGCAGGCCGAGCGCGGCCACGGTTGAGCCCGCGCGGTGCCGGCGCCACGGCTCCGGGGACGCTTGATCCGGATCAGTGCGCGGCGGAGCGCGGCGATCGAGCCTAGCCGCACCGACGCCGCATCGGCGTCACCAGTCCGGAGCTTCCATGGAATTCCACATCGCCCTGGGATCCGCGCGTGCGGACCTGTCCAGTCTGCAGGACGTGCTGCGCGATGCCGATCCCGCCGCCACGGTGGACCTCGATCCCAACGGCAGCGTGCTGCGCGTGGCGGCCGAACTGAGTCCCGCGGAGCTGGCGCAGGCCATGCGTCGCGCGGGTCTGGAGATCACGCCGCTCCAGGTGGTGCAACAACCGTCCATCTGCTGCGGCGGCTGCGGCGGCTGAGCGGGGCAGGGGCCGCACCACGGGCGGCGGGGCCGCGGCCGGGAGACATACTCGCGCGGGCTCAGCGTTCTCCCGGTGCCGCTGCGGCGCGCGTCGCGGGCGTGCCGCGCACGGCCAGCTCGCGTTCGATCGCCTCCATGGCCGGATCGCGTTGCGACAGCCAGGCGGCGCTGTCCAGCGGCGCGCTGAGGTCCGGGCGCAGATTGCCGGCGCGTGCGTCTAGCTTGTCCCCATAGCATCCGGGCGTCGACGCGCAGCCGGACGCCAGATTCCACAGCCCCGTCGTGCGGTGGAGGCAGTAGTGCGAGCCCGGCAGACACACGTCCTGTCCCTCCGACCACCAGATCAGGCGGTCGCCCACGGGCTCACCCACCAGGCGCACCCGCGGGCCGCCGTCGTGGCGCAGCGCGGCCTCGGCGACGATGCCCGCGGAGAAGGTGTAGCGACTGGTCAGCACGTACAGCGTGCCCGGCACGCGCCCGGGCAGGGTGCGCAGCCAGGCGCGCGTCAGATCAGAGTTGCCGCCGAGGTTGAAGCGCAGGTCGAACACCAGGTGACGCGGCCTGTGCGCGGACAGTGCCGCATCGGCGCGTGCCATGAAGTCTGCCAAGGTCTGCTCCCTGGCGCCGTAGTTCGAGCGCATCTGCAGGTACAGCGCATCCATCTGCGGCAGCGGCACGACGCGGAAAAGGCGATCGGCCTCGCCCAGGTACAGCGGCTGATCTGCGCCGATCGCGCTGCGCCAGCCGGCTTCGGCCTCGCCCGGCAGCGGATCGTGCGACCACAGGCGTGCAGGCGGACCACCGGACGGCAGCGCGTCGCTGCGCACGAAGGCGATATCCCGACGCACGCGCCGGCCATCGCGCAGGCGCAGGTCCAGGCGCAGCGAGTCCGCGCGCCGGGCGAGTCCGGCGGCGTGCAACAGTCCCGCGTTCTCCACCAGCCACTGCAGGTTCCAGCGCCGCGAGCTGTCCGGCCCGCCCCACAGGTGGCGCAGACGGCGGAACAGGGCGTCGGAGGTCCGCCCCTCGATGGCGAGCACCCGCGCGCCAAGCAGGTCGGCGTGTTCGGCGCCGGCACGCGCGACCACCCAACCCTCCGGAAACCAGATCAGGCGCAGGGGCAGGCGCGCGCTGGGCCACCAGGCGCCGTCGGCGGTGTTGAGCACATCGTGGCCGTTGTCGGCATAGGCCGGAATCGCCATCACGCACAGCAGGAACTGTTCCGGCGACATGCGCCCGACGCGCGGCTTCTGCCGCTCAATGTAGGCCAGGGCACGCTGGCGCTGGGCCGGTGAGAAGGCCGGACTGCGCAGGACGTACTGGCTGCGCGCCATCTCCAGGTCAGCGACCCGTGTTGCCCCATCGCTCGCCGCCGCGACGGATGCCCTCGCCGCCAGCAGCATCGCCGCGGCGCATCGCCATGCCCGCATCGCCCACCGAGTTCGCATTTCGCGCCGTCCCCTGTGCGGCAGACCGGTGCCGCGCCCGCCGGCCGAGTGTGGCAGGCGGGCGCTGGGATGCATGCGCCGGAAGGCAGGGTTTAGCGGCGGGCGTGACGACGGCGCGCCAGGGTCACGCCACGGCGTCCAGCGCACGCTCGCCGGCGGCCGAAGCCAGCAGGAACTCCAGCGGCACGGCGCGCGCGCTGGCGCGGAACAGCAGCATCTGCGCCGTGTGGCCGTCGCGCGGGCTGTGGGCACCGCCGAGCATCAACGCCAGCCCTGGCTGCAAGCCAGCGGCCCATGCGGTTCGCCCACTCCGCCCGCACGCGGACGCCCACGTTGTCAGGCGCACGCCCCAAGCGGCGCAGTCGGGTGTCGATGGCCGGGTGGCTCAGGCGCGGCAGAGCGGCCCCTGAGGCGCGTCGGCCGCAGAGGCGCCGCTGCCTGCTAGAGTCCGAACGCACCCGCCGCTGCGAGACCTGGGCCATGCACTTCGTCATCTGAGCAGTTTGAAAAAACCTCTCCGGACTCCGCACGCGCTGCCGTCGCCGCGCGGCGGGACAGATCAGGCGCGACGAACGCAGCGGTTGCCCGTCCTGGAGGGCGCGAACGCGCGCCGCGCGGC
>Ga0116191_1003278_pt1 | contig 11842 bp, 10 predicted proteins | sample AD_UKC111_MetaG_FD_89897 | JGI IMG/M metagenome (GOLD analysis project Ga0116191, IMG submission 89897) | Active sludge microbial communities of municipal wastewater-treating anaerobic digesters from Hong Kong - AD_UKC111_MetaG | ecosystem: Engineered > Bioreactor > Anaerobic > Digestate...
GCGCGGCTACTGCGGCGTTTGCGCCCCGATGTGGTGCTTGGCTATGCCGCCAAGCCTGTGATTTACGGCAGCATGGCTGCGCGGCTGGCAGGCGTGCCGCGCCGCTTCCTGGTCTATATCGACGATCTGGGTTTCGAGGATGGCGACGGTGCCGGACCGCGCGCACTGCGATCATGGCTGGAAGGCGGGGTAGAGGCGCGGCCGGGCAATGTCCGACTGGCGGTTACCGCCAACCGCCGGGCGATCGTCGCCCGACATCTGTCCGAGCAGGACGATCCGATCAATCCCCGCGATGCCGTGGACGACAAGCTGGCACTGGCCGATCGCTTTGGCCTGTCGATCGGCTTTCACAATTGCAGCCAGGACGATTATCTGGCGATAATCGCTGGTTACTGCGCCGCGCGCGGTCTGCATTGGGACGCGGCGGAAGCGCTCGAATGGTCGAAGCGCCGCGGTGCGCGTTCGGGACGGGTGGCGTGGCAATTCGTCACCGAACTGGCCGGACGCGCGGGGTTGCAGCTTTAGCGATCCGCGCGCCGGCGGATCGCGCTGTGGCTACTGCGCCTTTACCGTCGAATCTTCGCCCAGCTTGGCCTTGTACTGAGCATTCGGATCGCTGTTGAGACTGCGCTGCGGCGGCATGTGCCCGGTCACCACCGGCTTGATCGGCGGATTCGGCGCCGCTCCCGGCGCAATTACCCGCCAGACGATGCCAGCGGTATCGTCACTGACCAGCAAGGCCCCATCCTTGGCCCAGGCAACCCAGGTCGGGCGACCGTGTGTGGTGCCCTTGCCGGTAAGGAAGCCGGTCAGCAGCGGTACCGGCAACCCTAGCGGATTGCCGTTGGCATCGAACTTCACGAACACCACATCGTAGCCCGATAGCGGAGTGCGGTTCCAGGACCCGTGCCGCGCAATCACCGCGCCATTGGTGAATTCCGGACCCAACCGTTCACCGCCGTGCATGAAGACCATACCCAGCGGTGCGACATGCGCACCCAGCGCATATTCGGGCTTGCGCACGAAATCGTCGAAATATTCCGGCGGTGCGGCAACGACCCGTTCGTCATCGTATTTCTTCCACCAGACCCAGGGCCACCCGTAATGCGCTCCGACCGGAACATTGGTCAGGTAGTCCGGCACCAGATCGGGGCCAAGCATGTCACGCTCGTTGACAACCACCCACAGCTCGCCGCTTGCCGGGTTCCAGTCGAGACCGTTCGGATTGCGCAAACCTTGGGCATATTGGCGGGCGTTACCGTCCTTGGTCAGGTCCTTTTCCCAGATCGCAGCGCGGCCCACTTCCTTGTCCATCCCGTTTTCGCCGATGTTCGACGATGAGCCGACCGCGACAAAGAGGTGGTTGGCATCGGGACTGAGCAGGATATTGCGCATCCAATGGTTGCCGGCGGCGGGGAGGTCCATGACCTTGCGCGGATCGCCTGTCAGCGCAGTTTCGCCCAGTTTGTAATCGAAGACGATCACTGCGTCGTGATTGGCGACATAGAGCCGGTTGTCTGCCCAGGCGAGACCTGAAGGCGAAGCCAGGTTCTTGTCGGCCAACAGGGTGAACTTCTGTTCTGCCTTGCCATCTCCATCGCCGTCGCGCAGCAGCACCAGTGTATCCGGCGAAGCCCCATGCGCCCCAGCGCGCTTCATGATCGCGCTGGCAACCATGGCGCCAAACCCTTTGCCCAGATTGGCGCCCGGCGCATCGGCCTCGGCCGCAATCACATCGCCGTTGGGTAAGGTATAAATCACGCGCGGATGCGCCAGCCCTTCGGCAAAGCGGGTGACCTGCAATCCCTTGGCCGCGACCGGGGCCTCATTCGCGCCCCAGCCTACAGGTTTTGCGATCGCGACCGAAGGGATCTCTTCCGCTTTGGGTTCGACCAGGACCGGATCCTTGCCCGACAATTCGTCGAGTGTGTGCTTGGCAGGCGTGCCGCGCCAGATCCAGTAGAAGAAACCGCCGAAGACCAGCAGGACAACGGCGAGGGCGACAAGCAGCTTGCGTTTGGTCGACATGGCGTCAGAGATAGGCGCAAGGTGCCCGCACGGCAACAAGTTAGGCGAGACAATGTATCACTTTGCCCCCGACCCAGATCAGCCCAAGGCAGCCCTTTACGCCGAACTGGTCGAAGCCGCGCAGGCACTGGTTTCGGGAGAGCGCGATCCGATTGCCAATCTCGCCAATCTCAGCGCCCTGATCTGGCAATTCGTCCCGCAGCTCAATTGGGCCGGATTCTACCGACTTCAGGATGGTGAACTGGTGCTGGGTCCGTTTCAGGGCAAGCCCGCCTGTATCCGCATTCCGCTGGGCCAAGGCGTGTGCGGCGCGGCAGCGGCCAGCGGGGAGACCCAGCTGGTTGCCGATGTGCACGCCTTCCCCGGCCATATCGCCTGCGATGCTGCCAGCCGCAGCGAGCTGGTCGTTCCGGTGCTCCGCGATGGCGTGGTGCTGGCGGTAATCGACCTCGACAGTCCGGAACCGGCGCGTTTCGACAGCGATGACGCTGCGGGGATCGAGAGCCTCGCAGCGTTGGTCGCCCGATTGCTCTGACGCCAATCCGCTCCGTTTCGGGACAGATTGCAAGACGCTGCGTTACCGAGCTTGGAACTGGGCCGTGGCTGATGCTAAATTCCGGGTTAACGCCGGAATCGCCCGGCCATTCAGGGGATTGCCATGAATTCTCGACGTCTCGGCCTGCCGCTGCTCGGCGCGCTGTCGATCGCCATTGCAGCGCCGGCACTGGCGCAGCCCGATGGTGCGCCCGCGCCCGATCCGCGCCCCGAATGGCCCGGTGCGCCGAATGCTTCGGCGCCGCATCCCGGCTATGATCGCGCGGCCTTTGAACAGGCGCGGGCCGATTGGCTGGCAGAATGCCGCGCCAATCGCGGCAACGGCAAGACGGTTGGCGGTGCGGTGCTGGGCGGACTGGTTGGCGGGGTAATCGGCAACCGCGTGGCTGGGCGCGGCAATCGCACTGTCGGCACCGTGGTTGGTGCGGCTGCCGGAGCCGCCGCTGGCGGCGCGATCGGCAGCGCCGCAGATCGCCGCGACGGCCGCGATTATTGCGAAGCTTACCTCGATCGCTACACGATGTCGGGTCGCGGCATGATGGGGCCCGGAACGATGCGCTATGGCCAGCCGATGGCCTGGGGTTATGCCCCGATGATGGTCATGGTACCGGTGGCCATGGTGCCAATGGCCGCACCGCCGCAGCCCCAGCGCGAATGCAAGGAAACTGTCGTGACCGAGGAATGGGTCCCGGTTCCAGGCCGTCACATCCGCTATATCCCGCCCCGCCGGGTTCCCGACAAGCGGGTGAAAGTGGTTCCCGACAAACGCGTGCGGGTAAACTGAGAAACGAAGGGGGCCTTGCGGCCCCCTTTTCGCATCACAGCTTGCGGCCGATCAGTTCCTTCATGATCTCGTTGGTGCCGCCAAAGATCCGGGTCACGCGGGCGCCGCGCCACATCCGGGCGATTGGGTATTCGTTCATATAGCCCGCCCCGCCGAACAGCTGCAGGCACTTGTCCATCGTTTCCCATTGCAGGTCGGTGTGCCACAGCTTGGCCGCCGCACCCTCCTCCGGGGTCAGTTCCTTCTTCATGTGCCGTGCCAGCGCCCAGTCAAGGTGCGCCCAGCCAACCTGGAGCTTGGCCTTGAGATCGGCCAGTACGAACCGGCTGTTCTGGAAATCGAGGATCGGTTTGCCAAAGGCTTTGCGGTCGCGGGTATATTCGACTGTCATGTCGAACGCACGCTGCGCGCTGGCCTGGGCCGAAACCGCAATCGACAGGCGTTCCTGCGGCAATTCGCTCATCAGGTAGATGAAGCCCATCCCCTCCTGACCAAGGCAATTGGTGATCGGTACCCTTACGTCCTCGAAGAACAGTTCCGAGGTATCGGCTTCGTCCTGCCCGATCTTGTCGAGATTTCGGCCGCGCTTGAAGCCTTCGCGGTGCGCTTCGACCAGTACGATCGAAACACCCTTCCAGGCTGGCTGCACTTCGGTATCGGTCTTGCAACAGACCAGAATCAGGTCGGCATTCTGGCCATTGGTGATATAGGTCTTCGACCCATTGATGACATAGTGGTTGCCGTCTTTCTTGGCGGTGGTGCGCATCCCCTGCAAATCGGACCCGGTGCCAGGTTCGGTCATTGCGATCGCGGTGATAACCTCGCCCGCGACCATCTTGGGCAGCCATTCGCGCTTCTGCTCCTCGGATCCGTGGGCGATGATATAGTTGGCGACGATGTCCGACTGCAGTGAAAAGCCGGTGGTTACCCCGCCGTGATAGGCGCTTTCCTCATCGACGATCGCATTATAGCCGAAGTCCAGCCCCAGTCCGCCGTATTCCTCGGGCACGGTCGGACACAGCAGCCCAAGTTCTCCGGCCTTGGGCCAGATCGACTTCGGCACGATTCCGGCTTCGGCCCATTCGGCCTGATGCGGGGCGATTTCCTCGGTTACGAACCTGCGCACGGTCTGGCGGAAGGCCTCATGATCTTCGGTATAGGCGGTACGGGCCAGCGAATCCATCGACATGGAACGATCCTCTCTGCAAAATTGCTTTGCGAGAGGCCTATCCCCGGCGGCGGCGTGCGGTCAACCGGAATTTAATCGAACGATTAAGGGTTGCGCGCGATCGGCGGAGAGGGCGTTCCCGAGGCCGGGACAGACAGCAGCCGGATTCGGCCAAGCCGCTGCGAAGGCCCGGCCTTGTCGATCAGCAGATCGGTACCGATCCTGCTGGCCAGCCCCAGCTTTGCGGCGCTCTTGTCGGCGAGCCGCAGTCGGTACTGGCCGTAGGGCACAGTATCGAACAGCACATAGCCATCGAAGTCGCTGATTGTCCTGAACAGCACATTGCCGGCTGGATCGGTCAGCTCGATCGTAGCACCACCTGCGGCCTCACCATCGGGACCGAGCAGATAGGCTTCCACCTCACCGGTCGGAGCCAGCGGCAACAGCACTTTGGCAGCAACCCCGGGACGCGGCACCACCACCATCCCCCGGCCTTTGGGCCGCAGCAACGGATCTTCCAGCTTGCCCTCGTCGATCGAAACCAGCACCGGAACATAGGGCACCAGCCCGTCGATCACCGCGCGGCCCGATCCATTCGTCGGTTCCTCCGCATGACGGAAGCCCGCTTCGACCGCGACGCCTTCGATACCTGGCTCGCCAGCCTGACGCAGGCCATCGCCATTGTCGTCGCGGAACACTTCGACAGTTGCCTGGCCCTGTTCGGCCAGCCGCTCGCGCGACACTCGCCAGCCGCCATCGACCGGATCAGGGCCCATGCTGAAAGCCAGAGTCAGGCCCAGCGCCACTGTGCCGCGGTTGTCGAGCGAGCCCTCGCCGCGGACGGCGAAGTGCTTGAACTGGCGGACATAGCCCAGCGTTGCGGTGCGCAAATCGGCAGTCTGGTCAATCTCAAACCCACCGCGCAGGCTGGACTGGTCGCCGATTCGTGCATCGACCACCAGCTGTGCTTGCTGGAACCCGGTGCGGGTGCCATCGAGCGCGAAACGCGCCTGACGACGCAGCTGGACCCGCCCGGTCCGGGTGTTTACGACCAACTGGATCAGATTGCCGTGGTCTTCCAGGGCGGTCAGTACGGGATCGCCGGAGACCGCGCGGTGCAGCAGTTCGACCGTCAGGTTCGCACGACTGATGCGGAAGGAACCGTGTGTTAACAATTCGGTAACCTTTACCCCGTTGCGGCCAAGGGTCTGGCGTGCGCCGAATTCGACCGGCAGGCGCCAGGCCCCCAGTTTGAGAGTACCTCCCAGGCGGATATCGAATTCCCGGCGCTGCGATAGCGACACCTGATCGCTGTCGAACGCGCCATCGACCCACATAGCGTGGCCGCCAAAATGGATTCCACCGGTCCGTCCGATCACTTCGCCGCGCAGCGCCCGGCCGGCTCCCAATTGCTGGGCGCCCGAAAGCTCGATCAGCGCCGGCCCGATCGAGCGGCGCAACACGGATTCAAGGTAGTGACGGCGACGCCCGAACAGCACCAGACTGGTGTAGGACGCCCCCAGGGTGGTTCGTCGATCAATTCCGCGTTCGACGCCGACCCCCCAACGCCAGCCAGTCTGCGGATCGATCCCGCGCAGCGAAGTGCCGATCAGGTCATGCCCCTGTTGCAGCACTCCGGCCCAGTACCAGGTCTTTCCGGCAGGCAGACTTTCGATCCCGACCGGGAAGGCCGAACGCTGATGGCGAATTTGGCCTTGCGGTCCATAGAGCACCACATCGAAATCGTTTTCGCCGAACACCAGCTCGATATCGGCGAATTCAAAACGGCCATCACCGCGATCCGCCTGATAGGCGCGCAGTTCGCCGTTGCGATAGAGTTCGGCATCCCATCCGGCCGGTAACTCACCGCGCAGCGTGGTCACGCCGAACCGTGCGGGCAGGCCCAGCGGGCGGTTGGTCACAAAGGCCCCCCGGCCATAAGCGCTTTGCGCACTAAGCGCGGTTTGCGGTGTATCGACATCGCCCACCGCGACCCTTGTTGCCCGCAGCGGGCCAAGCAGGCCGCCATCGGGATCGTTGCGGTAAAGCCGGAGACGCAGCGAATCCGGCGCCAGGCTGTCGGCTCCCGCCAATCGAGCCGAATAGCTCATCCCCAGCACTTCGCCCGTGGCCAGCCCTTCATATTGTACGTTTGCCCCGCCGCGGCTGCGCCACCGGCCCTGGATCTGGACATCGACGGAAGGCGTCCGCCAGCTTTGGTAAGGGGCGTCGGCCTTGGGCAAGGTTGCCAGGTTGAATTGCGAATCCTCTGGCTTGCGAAGTCGCGCCGCGCGACTTTTGCGCTCGATCGCCTCGAGGAACGGCAATTTTCGATCGGTTTCGAGCCGAATCGCCAGGTTGCGCAGGTCCGGCTTCAGCCGCACGCCCATCCAGCTGGACAAGGCATCGAGATCCATGCACCAGCCTTCGGGTGTATCATGAATGGCACCAGCGGGGATCTGTGTGCGATTGTTCACGGTTTGTACCGTATTTGAATCGCGATCGATGGTGATCCGCTGATCTTCCGCAAACAACCAGCCAGTTGCGCGGCGCGACTTCTTGTCGAGCCGGACCGGCAGGTCGAGTGTCTGAATAAGATCGGCAAAATCGACGCAGACGCCGTTCGGGTCTGATACCCGCGCAGCGTGTCGCCAACTTTATACGAACCGGTGTGCAGTTCGAGCAGCAGCGCGTCGTCCGGGTCGGCGCTCCAGCCCTGGGCCAGGCTGGGGACCGACCAAACGGCAAGTGCCGCCGCACCAAGTGCGACGGCCCGCCTGATCGGATTGGCCCAGCGTTTCATGACGTCAGATTTCCGTCAACCTGTTGATATTGGGTAATATCATGGGAAGACCGTGCTCGTTTCAGCCAGCAGGGCGCCGCCGTTTTCGGGCAATTCGCGGTATTCGATCTTCACGGCCCCCTTAAGCTTGGGCAAAGCCTCAGCTGGCACTGGGATCTGCACCTTGCGGTGGGTCACTTCGGCATAGATCGCGATACCCTTGAGATCGAAGACCTGCTCACCGCGGGCATTCTTGCCGATCAACTCGCCATAGACCGAACGCTGACCGGTCCGGTTCATATCGAGCTCGAGATAGGCGCCGGCCTCGGTGCGAACCAGGTGCGAGCCCGAAAGGCTGGCCCCGCCCTCAAGCCGGCCCCGGCGCAGGAACACCGGGATCGTAATGCCATAAACCGGTACCAGTTTGATCGAGAGACCTGTCGCAGGCGCGGCAGCAGGATCTTCGGGCGCGAGTGCTGGCGGAACCGCGCGGAAATTCATGTGGACGCGGTATTCCCCGTCAGCCAGCCCTTCGGGCGGGCGGATCGCGATTCGCACCGATTGCGGCTGACCGGGTAGCAGAGTGATCCGCCGCGGCGCGAAAGTGACCATCGCCAGCGCGGCTCTTTCGACCGGATTGGCATCGGCTTCCTTGACCTCGACAAAGTCCCCGTCCTCGGTCATCCGCCGAAGTTCTGCCGATATCCGGTAGGTCGCAGGCTGATTTCCGATATTGCTCAGCACCACTTCGGTGCTGCCACCCTGGTTGATCACTACCCGGGTCGGCGCAACCAGCAGGTCTCCTTGGGCCTGAGCCGGCGCAGCCAGCAAGGTGGTAAAGGCGGCCCCGGCAACAAGCAGGCGGCGCAGCGGTGCAACAAGCGACATCTCTGATCCCTCGAACGGTTACCGCAAGGTGCCGGGCACCTCGGGAAATTCACCTACGGGGATAGGCAAACAGGGTTAATTTTCGGCTAAGCATAAGGCCAGACCGGCAAACGAAAGGGCCGCATCCGCCGGGTGGGGATGCGGCCCTCTGATTCGCGCCCGTTTGGGGCGGAACTGAACTTACTGGTATTCAACCGAAACGTTGAAAGTGCCCGAATAGACACCGGCAACCTGGTTGGAACCAACCGTCAGCGTACCGCCAACGGCAAAGTTGGCCTGGCCGGTGGTCGGGCTCAGCTGGAACGCACCAACCGGGTTGGTGTTGAAACCGCCCAGCGACATCGTTTCGGTGCCGCCCGAACGGGTCAGGTTGACCGGAGCCGCCGGCAGGGTGACGACGACCGAAGCGCCGTTGGTGCCGGTCACGGTGAAACCAGCCGGAACGCGGGTGCCGGTCGAAACCAGGCCGCCGGTCGACGAAACGGTGTTGTCGGCGTTCACGGTGACGGTGCCACCGGTGTTGGCAGCGATCAGGCCGAAGTCGAGCGCCGAATCGGCGGTCAGCGTCAGCGAGCTGAGAACTTCGGCGGTGGCGGTAGCCGTCGCAGTGGCGGCAGCCGAAGCCGAGGTAGCGAACGAAGCGGCGGCGAGCGCGGCGCCGACTGCAGCGAGACGAAGCGAAGTACGCATGGTTGTTCTGGTCCCTTCAAATATGCCAGCAGCACGAATGCTGCCCCCGAATGGCTGGCAAACCCCCCATTCGCGGCTCCACTAAGTAGGAACACAGTGTTCAGTGTTTGCTGCCCGGTGTGGTTAACGCAGCAAGGTCGGAAATTAACGTTCTGTCCGGAAAAGTGCCTAAATTCCGCCGCCTGTCAGTCGCTGGCAGATCAGGTCAAGCTGATCGAGCGTGCGGTATCGGATAGTCACTGCGCCGGATCGCGGATCGGCATCGGTGTTGATCCTGACCGACAGGCCCAGAAACTCTTCGAGATGGCTTTGGACTGCGGCAATATCCGCAGCGGCGCCGGTATCGCGATCGCTCCGCGCGCTGCGTACCGCGCGCGGGGCCGCATTGCCGCGCCGCGCGAGCCGTTCGACCTCTCGCACCGACAGATGCTTGGCAACCGCCTGAACCGCCAGTTCCAGCGCGCCATCGACCCCAACCAGCGCACGCGCGTGGCCCATCGACAGCTTTCCTTCCTCAACCAGCTCGATCACCGGTTCGGGCAAGGTCAACAACCGCTGCAGGTTGGCAACGTGGCTGCGGCTCTTTTCGACCAGACGCGCGATCTCGGCCTGGGTCATCGCCTCATCCTCGGCCAGACGATGGTAGGCACGGGCCTCTTCGATCGGACCCAGGTCTTCGCGCTGTAGATTCTCGATCAACGCCAGCGCTGTGATCTCGCGTTCATCCAGATCGCGAATAATCGCTGGAATTTCATGTAGTTGCGCTCTCTGGGCGGCACGCCAACGGCGTTCACCGGCAACCAGCCGCCAACGACCGGGGCCATGTGGCGTAACGATGACCGGCTGGATCACACCGCGTGCAGCGATCGAGGCTGCCAGTTCGGCCAGCGCAGCTTCCTCGAAGCGCCGCCGCGGCTGGCCGGGATGCGGCTCGATATCGGCAATCGCCAGCATGGCCATGCCCGAGGCTGGCAGCGCGCCGACAGCGGCGGTTCCGCCCGGACCCGCTGATGGAGTAACCAGCGGCTCTTCCCGGCGAGTCTCACCCAGCAAGGCGCCCAGCCCGCGGCCCAATGCCGGACGTTTTGCTCCGCCCTCAGCCTTGGGAACGGTGATGCGGATGACCGGATCCTGGCTCATGCGGCTTTCCTCTGCTGCGGAAGTCGGGAAATCAGCTCGCGCGCGAGCGCCATATAGGCGCGACTGCCCGAACAGGTGTGATCATAGACCAGCGCCGGGAGGCCGTGGCTGGGCGCTTCGGACAAGCGGACATTTCGCGGTATCACCGCCTCGAAGACCAGATTGCCCAGGCAGGAGCGGACATCGTCGGCGACTTGATCGGTCAAGCGATTGCGCCGGTCAAACATGGTCAGTGCCACACCGACAATGCCCAGGTCGGGATTGAAGCGCTGTTGCACCCGTTCCACAGTCTGCAGGAGCTGCGAAAGTCCTTCGAGCGCAAAGAATTCGCACTGCAGCGGCACCAGCAATGTATCGGCAGCGCACAGCGCGTTAAGCGTCAGCAGCCCCAGCGACGGCGGGCAATCGATGAACACCACATCATATCCCTGATCGCCGGCCAGCGCCTGACGCAGACGGTCGGTGCGGTTCTCGACCGCGACCAGCTCTACCTCGGCGCCGGAAAGGTCGACCGTGGCCGGAACAACATCGAGCCCAGGGATTCGCGTCGGATGGACACAATCGCGCAGCGGGACCTGGTCAACCAGCACGTCGTATGAGGAACTGGTCCGGTCGGCCGCCGCGATTCCGATCCCGGTTGAGGCATTGCCTTGGGGGTCCAAATCGATCAGCAGGACTTTCCAGCCTGTGGCGGCCATGGCCGTGGCGATATTGATCGCAGTCGTGGTCTTACCCACTCCGCCCTTCTGGTTGGCGATCGCAACGCGAATCACGGCTTTTTCCCTTTCTTTCCGGTCATTCCGGCCAAAGTGCCGACGATTACCCCCGCATCCGGGTCGGTCAGCGATTGTTCCACGTGGAACATATGATTCCAGCCGGACAGGTCCAGCAATTCCTGCCGGGCCGACCGCCCTTTGGGCAACAGCCAGACGGTGTCTGGTGTGGAAAAGCGTGCGGATATGTCGAGCAATCTGGGGAGCGGGGCAAAGGCCCGTGCCGAAATGGTGCAAACCGGCTGCGATGGGACCAATTCAAGGCGGGACCCCTCGACTCTCGCGCGGGAAAGCCCGAGGGCGATTCGCGCTCGCTCAAGCCAGTCGACCCGCCTCGTCCGCGATTCGACCATCACCACCTCGCATTCCGGTCGCAATGCAGCGATCACAAGCCCGGGAAAGCCTGCCCCGGTGCCAAGGTCGAGCCAGGGCGAACATGTTTCACGTGGAACATGGGCCAGCAATTGCGCCGAATCGACGATATGCCGCAGCCACACGGCATCGAGACTGGCTGCTGAAACCAGATTCTGGCGCTGATTCTCTTCGCCCAGCAAGGCTACGAGGCGCTCCAGCCGCTCCCGCGCCGTCTGATCCCATTCGGGTCTTTGCTCAAGCCAGGCGCGGGCTTCGCTTTCTCCGGTCAGGATCATACGGCCCGCCGCCGGGCGTGGACCAGCAAGGCGGCCAGTGCGGCGGGGGTAATCCCCGGCACACGTCCCGCCGCAGCCAGGGTGGCCGGGCGCGCCTTGGTCAATCTTTCGACCATTTCTCGCGAAAGGCCTGGAATGGCGGCATAGGGAAAGTCATCGCCCAGCGGCAAAGCCTCACCCGCACGCAAATCGCGCAGCTCGTTCTCTTGGCGGGTAAGGTAGGGGGCATAGGCTGCGTCCTCCTCGATTTCAGCGAGAAGCTCGGCGTCTTCGGGCAATTCCTCATCGAGCCATGGCACCAGATCGGTCAATCCCACGCCGCCAAACCGCAACCATTCACGCAGCGGCAAGCGTCCGGCATCCGGCCGCACGGGCAACCCTGCC
>Ga0116191_1003279_pt1 | contig 11841 bp, 9 predicted proteins | sample AD_UKC111_MetaG_FD_89897 | JGI IMG/M metagenome (GOLD analysis project Ga0116191, IMG submission 89897) | Active sludge microbial communities of municipal wastewater-treating anaerobic digesters from Hong Kong - AD_UKC111_MetaG | ecosystem: Engineered > Bioreactor > Anaerobic > Digestate | place...
CGATCTCAATGGCATTGACGCTTTCTGCATCCCAGCCAAGCCTGATTTTAGCGGTCACCGGCTTTGCTGTATTCGCCACGGCGGCTTTTACAACGGCTTCCGCAAGCTTCGGATCCTTCAGCAGCGCCGAACCCTCGCCGTTTCGGACGACCTTCGGCACGGGGCAGCCCATGTTGATATCCAGGATGCAGTTTTCGCGATCTTCCAGTTTTCTCGCCGCAAAGCCCATGATCTCCGGTTCGGATCCGAAAATCTGGATTGCCGCGGGCTTTTCATCCTCATAGATCGAAAGCAGCCGTTCCGTGGCTTTATCGTTATAGAAGAGCCCTTTTGCGCTGACCATTTCAGAATAAACGAGGCCGGCGCCCTGCTCCTTGCAGATCCTTCTGAAAGGAGCATCGGTGATACCCGCAAGAGGCGCCAGAAAAAAAGGGTTTTCCAGCGTTATATTACCGATCCTCATGCTTTGTGTCCCTTATTCTTTTCGTATATGATTTCCAGCCCCTCCAGGGTCAGAAGCTTGTCGATGCAGTCGATGCAGTTGATACCGCTCGCAATCAGCGTTGCAAGGCCGCCCGTTGCAACGACCTTCGGTATTTTGCCGGTACTGGAGTATTGTACTAATTCTTCTTTCATTCTGTTGACGATGAATTCGACCATGCCCATATGTCCGTACACCAGTCCGGACTGCATGCTTTCAATGGTATTCTTGCAGATGACACGGCCCGGCGTTTCCAGCTCCACCTTCGGCAGCTTTGCAGTCTTTTCGAACAGCGCATCTGAGGAGATTTTAATTCCCGGCGCAATGCTTCCTCCCAAGTATTCCGCATTCTCGGTGATGGCGCAGAAGGTGGTCGCGGTGCCGAAGTCCACGATAATCAACGGGCCGCCGTATTTGGCGAACGCGCCGACGGCGTTAACGATCCTGTCTGCTCCCACCTGCTTCGGATTGTCATACTTGATGACAAGACCCGTTTTGATCCCGGGGCCTACGATGATGGCCCTTCTGTTAAAGTACTTCATGGACAAATGCTGCAGCGTATACAGTACCGATGGAACTACCGTTGAAATAATGACGTCTTTTACTTCTTTGGTGTTCAGACCTTCATAGCTGAAAAGCTGATTGATGATCATTCCGTACTCGTCTGCGCTTTTATTGTTGTCCGTCTCCATTCTCCAGTTCTGAATCAGATTGCCGTCCTTGAAAACTCCTAAAACGATATTCGTATTCCCTACGTCAAATGCCAGTAACATATCTGTTCTCCCTTCACGATTCCGTTGTTATGTGCGCGGACGCGCATTTTCCCCAGGCTGTCGCTGTTCTCTTCCGAATCGGCGCAGCGCTTTGGTTTCTCAAATTGATTAATATAGTATAATTCAAACAAATCGCTTTTACAACAGAAATATCGAGTAAATTCATAGCAATGATAGAAAGGCTATTCGCCTTTTTTTGCCGATTTTCCCGATAATGCAAGCATGATTCTCGTCGCGCAGAAGAACAGAATGAGCACCGCGAATACGCCGCCCAATCCAAAGGCGGAGACAGCAAGGCCTGTTCCGATCAATTGCATATCCATATCGAATCCTCCCATCCCATTCGTATTACATCGCAGCCAGTACGGCCGGCACCAGGGCAAGTATCAGGCTTCCCGCAACGACGGAGCCAAGCTGGCCGGCCACATTGGCGCTCATGGCCTGCATCAGGATGAAGTTGGACGGGTCATCCTTGGCTGCCAATTTTTGTACCACGCGTCCGGACATCGGAAAAGCGGAAATTCCCGCGGCTCCGATCATCGGATTCACCTTTTTCCGCAGAAACAGGTTCAAAAGCTTTGCGAAGAGCACGCCGCCGGCGGTATCAAAGATAAATGCCACGAGACCCATTCCCATGATCATGAGCGTTCTGATATCGAGGAAAGCATCGGCAGCCATCGTTGATCCGATGGTGATTCCAAGCAGCAGGGTTACCAGATTGGCCAATTCGTTCTGCGCGGCGCGGGAAAGTCTCGCCAGTACGCCGCTGACTCTGATCAGGTTGCCGAACATCAGGGATCCGACCAATGCTGCGCTGATCGGAGCAATGATACCTGCAATCAATGTGATCACGATCGGAAAAATGATTTCAACCACTTTGGGGACCTCAACCTCATGATACTCCATTCTTATTTTTCTTTCATGGCCGGTCGTGAGCAGCCTGATCACCGGCGGCTGAATGATCGGTACAAGCGACATATATGAATATGCGGCAACGGAGATGGGCCCCAGGTAATTCCGGGCAAACTCCTTCGCGACAAAGATGGATGTCGGACCGTCCGCAGCGCCAATGATTCCGATGGCCGCCGCTTCTTTCAGATTGAAAAAGCCGGTGGAAAGCGCAAATAACATGGTCAGGAAGATCCCCAACTGCGCCGCAGCCCCGAAAAAAAGCATAAACGGATTCTGTATCAGCGGCTTGAAGTCGATCATCGCGCCTGCCGCAATGAAGATCAGCACCGGGAACAGTTCCGTTTTGATACCGACCTGATAAAGGATCGTTAAAAAGCCATCCTCGCCGACCGCTGATGAAAGCGGGATATTGCACAGTATCGCTCCGAAACCGATTGGCAGAAGCAGCATCGGTTCATACTCTCTTGCGATTGCCAGGTAGATCAGCAACCCGCCCACTGCGAACATGACGATCTGGTTCCATTCCAGATTCAGAATTCCTGCCAGAAGTTCATTCCATAGATTGTTCATTCATCATTCCTTCTTTCCTGGATGATTGGATGCGGCGTCCCGAACCGGGGCGGCTGCCCCCTCCTCGGAAGGGAGCAGGTCCCCGAAAAACAAGGAGCGGCATTGAACATGAAAATGCCCAATGCCGTTCATCACCACATCGATATGTTCGCCGCCGAATCATGAATAGGAACCGTTCGGCAGTTGTTATGTCTTATTTTATTGTAAGGAGAGTATCTCCTGCGTTTACGGAGGCGCCCTTGCTCACCTGGATCGTGTCGATGGTGCCCGCGCTCGGAGCGATAATTTCGTTTTCCATCTTCATCGCCTCCAGGATCAGCAGAACCTGTCCCGATTTAACAGCTTCGCCGGGTTTCACCTTGATGTCGAGGATGGTTCCGGGCATCGGGCATTCCACTTTTGTGGCGCCGGCGGACGGAGCTGCTGCGGGCGCTGCCGGTGCCGGAGCGGGAGCTTCCGCCTTGGCTGCTGCAGGCGCCGCTGCAGGCGCGGGAGCCGGAGCGGGAGCCGGAGCCGTCGCAGGTGCGGGCGCTGCCGCAGGCGCTGATGCTGCGGATCCGCCTACTTCTTCTACCTCGACTGTATAAGCAGTACCGTTAACAATGATATTATATTTTTTCATAGTATTCGTCTCCTTTTCTATCTTTAAAATCTTCTGCTATCGATACATTCCATCAAACCGGCATTGCTCCAGGAAAGCTTCTCTCCGTGTATCCTGCTGATTTTTCTGACGATAAAACCATTGGAACCGGTTGATCCGCTGTCCATCATCGCTGCGATCGCGGCGGTTATGACGGCAACGATCTCCGTGCTGATTTCCCCGCCTGCGGCTGATGCGGCAGCCGGTTCGGTTGAAACGGCTGTTGCCGCCGTTGCCGGCACTTTCGGCTCTTTTTTCCATTTAAAAAACATTCTGATCACCCCCCGTTAGAGCGGAATATTTCCGTGCTTCTTGGCAGGCAGTGACTGTCTCTTGGATGCAAGCATGTCGAATCCGTTGATGATCCTCTGTCTGGCCGTGGCGGGCTCGATGATGTCGTCAACATAGCCCATCTCAGCCGCCCGGTACGGATTATTGAATTTTTCTTCGTATTCGGCAACCTTTTCCTGTCTCTTCGCAACGGGATCGGCCGCTTCCTTGATCTCGTTCTTGAATACGATATTGGCCGCGCCTTCCGCGCCCATGACGGCGATCTGCGCCGACGGCCATGCCAGAACGAGGTCTGCGCCCAGTTCCTTGTTGCACATGCCGATATATGCTCCGCCGTAAGCTTTTCTCAGGATCATTGTGATCTTCGGCACCGTCGCCTCACAATAGGCGTAAAGCATTTTGGCGCCGTGTCTGATGATTCCGCCATACTCCTGATCGGTTCCCGGCAGGAAGCCGGGAACGTCTACGATGGTAAGCAGAGGAATATTGAACGCATCGCATCTTCTGATGAAGCGTGCGGCCTTATCGGATGCGTTGATATCAAGGCATCCGGCGGCAAACTTCGGTTGATTCGCGATGACGCCGACGGTCTGTCCGTTCATACGGATAAAGCAGGTTACGATGTTTTTGGCATAATACGGCATAACATCGTAGAGCACTTCGTTGTCGGCAAGTTTTTTGATGATATCATAAATATCGTAAGCTTTATTCGGATTCTCTGGTATGATTTCATTGAATTCGGGAATCAGTCTGTTCGGATCGTCACCGGTGGCATAAACAGGCGCTGTTTCCAGGTTATTGGATGGAAGGTAGCTAAGCAGGTCTCTCACCTGATTGAGAGTATCCGTGTCGTCTTTTCCCATGAAATGGGCGACTCCGCTGATGGAGTTATGCGTCATGGCTCCGCCGAGCTTTTCCGCGGAAATGTCTTCTCCGGTTACCGTCTTGATGACCTGAGGTCCGGTGATAAACATCTGGCTCGTCTTATCCACCATGAAGATAAAGTCCATGATCGCGGGAGAATATACCGCACCGCCTGCGCATGGTCCCATGATAACGGAAATCTGCGGGATGACTCCTGATGAGATCGTGTTATTGTAGAAGATTTTTGCAAATCCGGAAAGCGAGTTGACTCCTTCCTGGATTCTGGCTCCGCCGGAGTCGTTCAGACCGACGATGGGAGCTCCCATTTTCAGGGCCATGTTCTGCACCTTAACGATTTTTTCCGCATGGTATTCTCCGAGAGAACCGCCAAGTACCGTAAAATCCTGCGCGTAAGCAAACACCAGTCTGCCGTCTATGGTACCATAACCCGTTACGACACCGTCTCCGGGCGCATGCGTGTTGGCCATATCGAAATTGTTGCATCTGTGTGAAACAAACACGTCCATTTCAACGAAGCTTCCCTCGTCAAACAGGATATTCAGTCTTTCCCTCGCCGTCAACTTTCCCTGCGCATGCTGGGCATCAATTCTTTTCTGACCTCCGCCCATGGCAATTTCCGATTTTTTAGCGCGAAGTTCTTCAAGCTTGTTCATACGTTCTTCCTCCTATGATTCGTTTTGCATCTATATCCCAAATTGTCCGTTCATGCCTTAGGTATATTATATCAATCGTTCATATAAAGCATACCAATGATAATATAAATGAATTCAACGAAATTATCAATAAAATGATATCGTGTATACATTATATTTCAGAGACGGTCGGATCCGGCGTTATCTGCCCCCGCCGGAGCTCTGAAACAGACTGCCGGCGGCATCCAGCAGCAGTTTTTCCGTGGTTTTGCCGGGATTCGCCCCCTCCGGCAGCAGGATGATCGTATCGCTGTTCTCAATAAAATTTCTGCCTGTCACGCATCGGTAAAACTCTCCGGCAGCCATGGCTTTGTTGAGATAGAGAGTCACGGGGAACCGTAATCTGGTCAGCCTGAAACCTTTTCTGACGATATTGGTGTCTGCCATGATCATACTTTTTTCTTTGTGAAAGACGATGGAGATATCCCTTCCTTTGTCCATGGTCACGGAAGAAGCGCCTAAATATTGAAGCGTCGCGGAAAGCGGGAGCATAAGCTTTCCATGGCTCCCTTTCCGTACCGCAAGCAGCTCCGCACCGTTGGTATAGCGCTCCGGTCTTCCGTCTGCATAAAAGACGGACTCCCCTTCTCTGGCGATCAGGGAATGCTCCAGAATGCTCCTGATTTCCTCCGGAACGTTTCCGTCCTGCAATACGGCGCCGAAGTCTCTTTCCGAGCCGAGCGCGTCGAGGCGGTATTCATATTTTTTATGTACGATACGGCAATGATCCGTATCCTTCCAAAGATAATAGATCAGCGTGCCTTTGACCGTCTGTCCGTTCAGGATCCTTACTGTCAGGCGGTGCTTCCCCGACTGCAATTCCAAAAACGCCTCCTCGCCGACACACTGCAGTGACTGATCAAGATAAAAAAGAACGGCGTCTCCTTGCTTCCGCCCGTGCAGTATCAAATCCCCGAAGCCCCGGATTCGCTCGTCGGCCAGCTTGACCGCAGTCCCGCGGGGGCTTTGCGCCGTCAGATAGTAATCCTTCTCAACACCGGCGAATTCTTCCGGAAGCAGCGAGCCCGAATAGACACCGTACGCGCCCTGCTTCATAAAACCGATCGCTTCCTCATACCCGGAAACAGGGTGGATATAAACCGTGATCCCTTTGTCGGAAAGCTCTTTGCAATATCCTTTCTCCGCATAGTAATCCGGCATTGCAACGGCATAGATCTCATGAGTCTTCACGAATTCCGACAGCTTCTCCATATCCGGATCCGCCATGGCATAAAGGGTAAAAATGATGTCGGAAAACCCGAGTTCTCTCACTTCGCGCCACTGGCCGTAATCATAGATCTGAGGAATGAACCGGCTCACGAGGTCGGGATATTGTTCCGCTATCGTGTTCAGCACGCTCAGATTATCGCCTTTCGTATCCGTCACGATCCTGACGTCCCCGTGCTTTTTCAGGATCCGAACCAGCTTGTCAAGGGTCAGCACCTCCAGTTTTCCGTGAACGGACAGGCGCGAAAACTGAGCCTGGCTGAGCTTTTTCGGAAAGCTTGTCCCGTAATAGTGCTTCGCCGTTCTGTCCCAGTCGTGAAGCATGATGACCCTGCCGTCAGAGGAAAGCTCCATGTCCAGTTCAATGATTTTAAAGCCGTTGGCGATGGCGTTGTTTACCGCCTCCACCGAGTTGGTGGTTTCATATCCGCGATAGCTTCCTCCCCCGTGGGCTATGACCCTTTCATAAACGGGCGCCTGTTCCTGCCCTTTCTGCCCGTCCGCCGCAAATGCGGACGGCGGCTGTATCAATAACAGGGTTGTTAAAACCGTGAGTAAAATTCTTCGTGTGAAACCTGCTGCCATGTTGTTCTCCGATGTCTTCTGCTAAAGCATTCTTGTAATTTTCTCGATGCGCTCCACCGCAAGGGCGACCGTCAATCCCGGGATAACCGTGGTTCCCATGATGTCCGCCTGCAGGATCTCGCGGATCCGTTTCAGACGGTATTGGACCGTGTTGGTATGGATATTCATCATTTTTGCCGTTCGTGTCGTATTCATGCCGGCGTCCAGCACGAAGATCTCCAGCGTTTCCAGCAACTGCCTTCCCTTTCCTTCTTTCGCCGTCTTAAACGGCGCGATGAGATCCATATAATTTTTCTTGACCGAATCGCTTTTGATGGATATGTTGATGCAGTTGCTGGCAAGGGCGAGTTCATACTTCGTAAAGATATACTGGTGCGGGAAGATGTGACGGATAAACGGCCAGGCCTCGTTGATCAGCTGGTAGGCGTCGGAGGAGCCTTCGATGCCGTCCACGCCGGTCACGTGAAAAATGATGACAGAATCGTCGGTATGCAGTTCCTGGTAAAGCTCCGTACAGGATTCCTCGGTCCCTTCCGTTCTTCCGCCCTCCCCTTCCAGAATGATTCCGAAAAGCTCGTCTCCCTCATGAATTTTCAGGACTACATAGCCCGTTTTCTTCTCAAAGGCGGTAATCCTCTTCAGTGCGTCGTCCCGTTCAATGCCGGAAATACAGAAAACGCTGAGGATCTCGCCTCCCTCCGCTATGGCCTCCTCCTTGAGGCAGTGGGCAAGGCTCTTGTTGCCTCTTCTCAGCGCTTTGATAAACTCTCCTTTGGCGTCCTTGACCGGGCTGTATTTCCACATCCCCATTGCGATTTCCAGGATCTCGGCCAGTTTTATGATTTCTCCCTGCGAATAGGAATCCTCGTTATCCACAATGAACATATAGTGCTTTTCCCCATTGATGGTTACGGGCCCCCAATACGTAAGCGCGCCGTTGATATCGATCCTGGTATAGACTGCGGATTTGTCGACGCCCCGTTCGATGCCCGCGCGGATCGCCTCGGCGATGGTAGTCCGGTGTCTCGTTTCGACGGAGAAAATCGGATTGAAGTCTTCGCTCAGAATTACCATCTGAAAATTGTTGTTGATCGCCGCCTCTCGCGCGGCGGATTGAAAGTTGCTGTGTTTCTCAAAGTTCAGGAGATGGAAAATGGTATTGCTGATGAGCCTGTTGGCGAAATTGTCGCCGTACAGGACCCTCTCCATCACCGCATCGATCACGTCGGCATATGTAATACCGGCGTCTCCGGGGATCTGGATGATGGGGAACTGCAATTCATCGGAAAGAGTCAGGACGCTTTCCGGCCACTTCTGAGCCGGCATTTCCGGCGCGATCAGCACCAGCGCCGCTTCTCCCTTCTCGGCCAATGACCGGACCAGCGAAAGCAGCGTTTCTTCACCGGTGCGTTCCGGCAATGACGCCGTCAGGATCATTTCATCCTTTTTGTGCATTCCGGATTTTATGCCGCCATCATTTCCGGCTTCCAAAAAGGAAATTGCGCTCACGCGATTGTCCAATCCCAGCCTTCCCGACATGACCGACGCCTTTTTAAAAACCGGCAGTTCCAGACAGTGTTTCACCGTTACCTTCATAATCCACCTCCGCGTAAGATTAAGCTTGAAACAAAGAGGCAGGTATTCCACCTGCCCCAATGACTTGTCATTTCTTCTCTTCCGGGGTATCCTCCCGTTCGTCTGTTTCCTCGCCGGCTTCTTCCTCGTCAAGGGCTTCCTCTGCTTCCACTTCTTCCTCTGCTTCCTCGTCATCCTCGTCGTCTTCGAGATCCTGGGCGGCCTCCAGGGCATTGGCTTCTTGGAGGGCTTTTTCCATATGGTGGACCTCTTCGATCAGCTGCTGTGAAGTCTTTGCTCCCGTAAACAGCGCCTCGAACTGCTCGCCGTCGAGGGTTTCGATCTCAAGCAGCGTCTGCGCCACCGTATGAAGCTTGTCGATGTTTTCGGTCAGCAGCTTTTCCGCAGTCGCATAGGCGTCCTCGATGATGGTTCTGATCTCTTCGTCGATTTCCGAAGCCATTTCCTCGGAGTAATTCTTCCTGGTGGAAAAGTCCTTGCCCAAGAACACCTCGTCGGCTGAGCTGTAATTGACCGGTCCCAGCCTGTCGCTGAAGCCGTATTTCGTCACCATGTCCCTTGCGATCTCCGTCGCCCGCTGGATATCGTTGCTGGCTCCGGTGCTGATATCGTTCAGCGTCAGCTTTTCCGCCACTCTTCCGCCGAGCAGGTGGACGATCTGCTCCATCATCATGGTCTTCGTGGAATAGTACTTGTCTTCTTTCGGCAGGATCATGGTAAAGCCGCCCGCCCTGCCTCTCGGAATGATGGTGACCTGATGCACCGGATCCGTGTTCGGCATCATTCTGGCAACCAGGGCATGACCCGCTTCATGATAGGCCGTAAGCTTTCTTTCGGCTTCACTGATTACTCTGCTCTTCTTTTCCGGACCTGCGATGACCTTTGTGATCGCTTCTTCAATTTCGTCCATGCGGATCTTTCTGCCGTTTCTTCTGGCCGTGAGCAGCGCCGCTTCGTTCAGCATGTTTTCTATATCGGCGGGCGTAAAGCCCGGGGTTCTTCTTGCCAATACCTTCGGATCCACCGCGTCATCCAGCGGTTTGTTCCGGGAGTGCACCCGGAAGATCGCTTCTCTTCCCTTGATGTCCGGGATGCCGATGACGATCTGTCTGTCAAACCTGCCCGGTCTCAGAAGAGCCGGATCCAGGATGTCGGGCCGGTTGGTAGCCGCAAGGATGATAATTCCGGTATTTTCCGCAAATCCGTCCATTTCAACCAGCAGCTGGTTCAGGGTTTGCTCTCTTTCGTCATGTCCGCCGCCGAGGCCTGCCCCTCTCTTTCTTCCGACCGCATCGATTTCATCGATGAAGATGATGCACGGTGAGTTTTTCTTTGCCTGTTCAAACAAATCTCTGACACGGGATGCGCCGACCCCGACGAACATTTCCACAAAGTCAGATCCGCTGATGCTGAAAAACGGTACGCCCGCTTCTCCGGCGGTCGCTTTGGAAATATATGTTTTTCCTGTTCCCGGAGGACCGACCAGAAGGATGCCCTTCGGGATCCTCGCTCCGAGGTTGTTATATTTTTTCGGATTTTTCAGGAAGTCCACCACTTCCTCCAGTTCTTCCTTCTCTTCTTCAAGCCCTGCCACATCGGCAAAGGTTATTTTTCTGAGATCGTCCTCCTTGTGCAGTTTTGCCCTGCTCTTGCCGAATGACATGACCTTTCCGCCGCCGCCCTGTCCCTGATTCATGAATACGAACCAGAAAACGATAAGGATGACGACCATGATAATGGTCGGAAGAAGCGTTACGATCCAGGGCGTTTCCTTGGGTTCGTCGCTTTTCACCGTCAGCTTGCCCTCTTCCATCTGAGGGAAGATATATTGTTCGTTAAGTATATTGATATCTAAAATCGACGGTGCGTATGTGACGATTTTCTCTCCGTTTTTCAGTGTTCCGGTCATGGTGCGGTCGTTGATCGTCAGCTCCGTGACTCTTTCATTTTTTAATTGCGTTGCGAAATATGAATAATCAACCTCTTTGACCTCCTGCTCCGGCGTGCCCTGATAGAACCAGGCCATGGCCAGCACCAGACCAAAGATCACGATATATATTCCTAAGTTCTTGAAAGCTCTGTTCAATGTTGTTCCCCTTTCTCGGACTCATCTTCAAATGGCAATAAAAAATTTTATCATGTTTTCGTTGAATATTCAAGTGCTATGATTCTCTCCGTGCGGTCCTCGACTTTGTAATTCTCGCTGATTCTTCTTCCGACCACCCAGAGGACCTCCGATCCCAGACAAAGGACCGGGATCCTGTCTCTTTCCGCTCTTGCAACCTTCTCATCAACAAAAAAATCCTGAAGCTTCTTTCGTCCCTGCATCCCCAGGGGCACGATGTAATCTCCCCGCCTTCTCGTTCTCAGCACGGGGTTCCGTCCGCTTTCCAATATCCGGTCAAAGCTCAGCCGGCAGACGGCGCTTTCCGCGCCGGATCCCGCTTCATTTTCCTTCGGATTCTGCCATTCCTGCCTGCTAAGAATTCTTACCCTTAATACGGCATTTAATTCAGAAATTTCCGTAACGCCTGCCATTCCGATCTCATACTCAAAACCGGAGGCTCCTTTTTCAAGCCCGGAGGAAGCGTCTCCTCCCTTCCGATAGAACTCAACTGTCTGATAGGATATTTCCATCGCGTAGCCGGCGGTAAAATCCGTTGCGGAGGATGTTCTTCCTTCTTTGAGCAGCCGGTCTGCCTGCTCAAGATGAGCGGCGGTGACGTCCCTCTCCAGTCCGATGCTTTCAAGAAGTCTCATGATGATCCTGTGACGTACGGCAGGATGCTCGCCGATCAGAACCTCTTTGGGTATGGCCGCCCGGCCCTCCCCTTTGCGGACGGCGCTTTCTGCGATGACCGATTCTACTCTTCGGCCGAAATAATCCTTGTCTTCCTTTGCGATCCGTGACAGGCGGTTCAACGCCGAAACGATATTGGTATTGTAATTTTCGCTTAGATACGGCAGCAGCTCCAGACGGATCTTGTTTCTCGTATAGACAGGTTCCAGATTCGTCAGGTCGATCCGCGGATTCAGGCCGTTCTCCCTGCAGTATGCTTCGATCTCTTCCCGTGAAACATCCAGCAGCGGGCGAATGACGGTTTTTCCCTTCTCCGTTCTCAGGTATTCGATCCCGCTGAGGCCTTCGGTTCCGGTTCCCCGCAAGATCCTCATGAGGACGGTCTCCGC
>Ga0116191_1003284_pt1 | contig 11828 bp, 8 predicted proteins | sample AD_UKC111_MetaG_FD_89897 | JGI IMG/M metagenome (GOLD analysis project Ga0116191, IMG submission 89897) | Active sludge microbial communities of municipal wastewater-treating anaerobic digesters from Hong Kong - AD_UKC111_MetaG | ecosystem: Engineered > Bioreactor > Anaerobic > Digestate | place...
CATCACCATCCACTACGAAGGCCGCTTTTTTAACGGGCGAATTTTCGACTCCACCCGCAAGCGTAACGAACCATTTCAGTTTGTTTACGGCGATAAATGGCAGGTTATTCCCGGTATTGACGAAGCGTTGGGAACCATGCGCGAGGGCGAGAAATCAATGCTGATTGTTCCATCCCATCTGGCTTTTGGCCAGCAGGGGAACACCAGTGGTATTATTCCGCCATTTACCTCCCTGGTTTTTGAGTTGGAGGTGGTTGAGGTGAAAAAGGGTGTTCAGCTATGATCCAAAAGATTTTTTTTAACGCAATCCTGCTATTGGCTCCTCTGCTGATAGTCGCCTGCGATAACTCGCTCAAGGAGGATAAGCGCAACGACGAGGAAAAAATTATTGAGAGCATAATTAAATCTAAAAAGTTGACCTACACCAAGTCCGAGGGGGTTTACCATGTTGCAGTTCAGCCCTCCTATGGCTACGAGGTTGGCTATGGCGACACGGTTTCCTTCTGGTATAAGGGCTACACCATCCAGTCGCCCATATTGGTTTTTGACACCAATATTAAATCGGAAGCTATTGTGGCCAAACTCGATACCAATACCCGTAGTTTTGAACCTGTTAGCGTTATTGCGGGTAAGACAAGGCTTATTGAAGGGCTTAAGCGGGGACTGATGCTTTGCAGGCAAGGAGAAAAATCAACCATTTTTTTTACCTCCGATATTGGATTTGGCGACAATCAGGTTGGCCCACTACCACCATGGACGCCGCTGGCCTACGATGTCGAGGTGATTGCCCTTAACGGTAAGGGTATAGAATCGGAACAAAACATTATCAAATCATTGAATCTTGAAGGTTTTACGCTCCATCCCAGCGGAATGTACTACCGCTACCTTGTTGATTCTTCAACGGTTCGTCCCCTGGCGAATAGCATAGTTTACGGATGGTACAGCATATCCCTGACCGATGGAACTCCTGTAACCCAAACTTCCGGAGCGAATGAGAAAATCAACCTTTCCAGCCAAATGCCCGAGGCCATAAGGCTTGGCTTTCAGCTAGCATCGTTGGGCGGAAGAGTCTCGATTGTGGCTCCGTCCCCATTGGGATATGGAAAAAAAGGAAGTAGCAGGGTGATGCCCTATATGCCCATAGCTGTTGATATTAGGCTTGATAGTATTGAATAAGCGCTGCACTATACCTTGATTTATGAATTTTTAGCATTTTATTAAAGGTTAAAATGTTTATTTTGCGTTTTTTATTTGTATTTAGATATTCTATTGAACTGTAATCATTGACCTTTTAACCGTACAATTTTTTATTCCTTAAGGGACGGAATAAATTCGTGAGACGTGAAGAAGTTAAAAGTTAAAAGTTAGAGGGAAGAAGATGAATACTTTTAATCCGCCAGTGGGCGGACAAGTTCCGCCAGTGGGCGGACAAGTTCCGCCAGTGGGCGGACAAGTTCCGTCAAAAGCCGGACAAGTTCCGCCGGCAGGCGGACAAATTTTTGAATTTTGAATTAAATAGTAACCATGAGAAAAACATTTTTTTTATTGACTTCGACTTTTTTACTGGCATTAGCGTTGGTAGCCTGCGATAGGGATTTTTCCGATAAGCAGGGTGATGAGCTGGCTATGCTGAATGCTTGGGTCCAGGTTAACGGTATTCCTGCCGAATCGCTTAAACCAAGCGGTCTATATTTCATCAGCCAGCAGGAAGGAACTGGGCTTTCGCCCAGCGAGGGTGATTTTGTTATATACTCCTATAAAGAAAAATCACTTGACGGAATAGTTTTGTCAACCAATGATAGCGCTACGGCCGTGCTTTACGGTGAGTATAATGCAAACGTTCACTACTCGCAGCTATTTACTAAGTACGACAAATCTAACTCAACGGTTGAGGGTTATCAGCGCGAGATGGTTAAGGGGGTTTACGAAGGGTTGGGCTACATGAAAGAAGGGGGAAAGGCTATGCTGGTTATGCCCTCTAAACTTGCATACGGGAAACGAAGCGTTTCATACATTAGTTCTGTCATAAGACCATACCAATCGCTGGTTTATGAGGTTGAGCTGCACAAGGTGGTCAAAAATCCTCGCGAGTACGAGCTTCAACTGCTTCACAATTACATGAATCTACACTACCCTGGGCTTGAGCCTGTTAACGATAGCATTTACTACATTCAACTTTCGCCTCCAACCAACGACACGGTAACCCTGGCAAAGGATTCGATTGCCTATGTTTACTACAAAGGTATGCTGCTTGATGGCTACATGTTCGATAGCAACATTGACAGTGTTGCCACCAGGCTGGGACGGAAATTCTCCTCTACCGATTCCCTTAAGGTAACCGTAGGAACCGGTGTCATTAAGGGATTTAGCCAGGCTCTTGTGCTGATGAAGAAGGGCGAATGGGGTAGGGTGATTATGCCCTCATACTGTGGCTACGATTCCGTGGGTAGTACTACCATACCACCCTACTCCCCGCTGATTTTCGATCTCTACTTCAGCAGTAAGTCTGTAGTGACTAAGCCAAAGTCAAAATAGCAGGGCAAAAACCGCATTAACCTTGTTGATATCAGGGATGGGAAGTTGTTTCCACTCCCTGATTTTTTTTGTGGCAATATACTCGCCCTCCAGGGTGAGACCTGCAGCAATAGTCAACCTGGCTTCATCGGCACAAGTCTGGAGAATATCCCTGAAGAGGGCAACGTTGCGGTAGGGCGCCTCGATAAAAAGCTGGGTTTGGTTTTCCAACCTCGATCGTTGTTCCAGCTGCCTTAGCCGCCTTTTTCTTTCCTCTGGTTTAACGGGCAGATAGCCAACAAAGGCAAAATTTTGCCCATTCAGCCCGCTGGCCATCATGGTCATGATGATGGAGCTGGGGCCGCACAGCGGTACAACCCTAATGCCCTGCTGGTGTGCAGCCAACACCAGCATTGAACCCGGGTCGGCAACTGCCGGTAAGCCCGATTCCGACATCAGCCCAACATCATTCCCATCAAGTAGAGGTTTAAGCATATCGGTTAAGTCTGCAGCCGAGGAATGCTCGTTAAGGGTAAAAAAACAAAGCTCATCAATAGGTGTAGAAATACCTAGCGCTGAAAGGTAACGACGGGCTGTACGGAGCTCTTCCACCACAAAGAATTTCAACCCTCTGGTTAGCTCTACTACTCCGCTTGGAATCACCTCGTTCCAGCTAGTAGAGCCAATCGTAGTGGGTACCAGGTAAAGTTTTCCGGTCATCCTTAAGTTTTTATTTACTGCAACAAGCTATATTTACTGAAATTTTTTGCTAAGGTAGCGTTTCGTTGGGATATTGATAAGTTGGCTTGAAGTTGGTTAAAACATTTCCTGCTGGTTGATGTTTTTGTTGGATGGTTTAACTTGCCGGCGGAGACGATTTGGGTTACTCTAACATTTTTTACAGTGAAGATTACTTTTTTAGGAACTGGAACCGCGCAGGGTATTCCCGTGATAGCTTGTCAGTGCCCGGTGTGTGCGTCAACCGATTTGCGCGACAAGCGGCTTCGAACCTCCGCTCTTATTGAGGAGCAGGGAGTTAACATTTTGCTTGATGCCGGTCCCGATTTCCGGCAGCAAATGCTTAACGCCAACGTGAAAAACCTCAATGCCATTTTGATAACCCATGAGCATCGTGATCATGTGGCTGGCCTTGATGATGTGAGGGCATTCAACTGGGTGCAGCGTCAGCCCATGGATATTTGGGCCGAGGATAGGGTGCTGGAAGCCATTCAGAAGGAGTACGCCTATATTTTTGCCGAACGAAAATACCCTGGCATTCCCGAAGTTGCTTTACATCAAGTTTTTGAGCACCCATTTGATATTCTTGGAATTACTGTTACCCCTATTCGGGTTTACCATTACAAGCTGCCAATATTCGGCTTTCGAATAGGCGATTTAACCTATATTACCGATGCCAGCTTTATTTCAGAGGAGGAAAAGGACAAAATTGTAGGTACCAGGGTGCTGGTTATAAATGCAATAAGGTTTCAAAAAAGCCTCTCGCATTTTTCTCTTCCCGAGGCATTAAAGTTGATAGCTGAGCTTAGTCCCCGAAAAGCCTACATTACACACATTAGCCACCAAATGGGATTTTACAGGGATGTTTCCCAGCAGCTACCCGACAATGTTTTTTTGGCCTACGATGGGCTTGAAGTTGAAGTATAGGGAGTTTATAAAAGCAATTCCCCGGGTCGCCTCATAATTTTCTGACTAGTACATTTTTCTTAACATCAAGTTTGATGTTGCTGCATTAAAGGGTGGTTAGCTCGCTGATGATGTGCTGGGCATTGGCAAACTTATCAACAATAAATAGCACATACCGGATATCAACTGCAATGGTTCGCTGAGTCTCCGGTTCAAACATGAAGTCGCAAGCCATAGCCTCGGAGTTTCCATCAAATGCTATACCGATAAGGTTTCCATTACCGTCTAAAACCGGACTACCGGAGTTTCCACCCGTTATGTCGGTGTTAGTCAGAAAGCAAACGGGCATTATGCCGTTACTTGAATATTGGCCATAGTCCTTGTTCTGCCATAGCTGGCGGAGTTTTGGATCAACTGTAAAGATGTCCTCATTTGGGTTTGCCTTCTCCATCACGCCATCAAGCGTGGTGAAAGGTTTGTAGTACAGCCCGTCGGCGGGCTTATATCCGGTAACCCTGCCATAGGTTAACCGCATGGTGGAGTTGGCGTCCGGGTAAAGCAGCTTGCCTGCATTCATCTCCATCAACCCTTTGGTGTAAAGCTGCATAGCTTTCTGAAAATCCATTCTGGCGTTGTGCATTTGTGGGTATATGGAATCCCATAGCGCGCTATAGTTATGGTAAAGGATGAAAAGAGGATCGGTAAGCAGTGAGTCCATGTAGGGGTACTTGATGAGTTTCTCCAGGTTTTGGGCCTTGGTGAAGTAGGATTTCTCATAAAAACCCTGTATGTAGTATGGGTATAGGCTGTCGATGTTGTCAACCTTTTTTATCGCATTAAGCAAGCCTAAATTTTGGCAATTGCCAATGTTGGCAATCAGGTTCCCAAAAGCTGTTGCGTACAAACGCATATCCGGTTCATAGAAGTAGCTGTCAAAAATGCCGGGAATGTTTTTCTTGAGCCCCCTGGCTTCCCTTCTAATGCGGTCAACCTTCCAGAATTTTAAGGGGTTGTACGGTTTATTTTGCTCAAAAATGGCTCCCAGCAAGTTGTTGCAGGCATTTACATTTTTGTAAACATCAACAGGGAAAAAGGAAAGGGCCGAAAGCGAGTTTTCAAGCGCTTCCCATTTGTTTTGAGTTGACTGTTCAAAAAAGTTTCGGGCAACAGGGATGGACGATAGGTACCTGCTTCGGAGCGAGGGGTTTTGGTTAACCCAAGCCTTTAGGCTATCCTCACGCGCTGCCAGCCTTTCAACAACATTGTAGCGGAACATTGATTGGGCTTGCCACACATCCTTTTGATAGAAGTTGACCAGGTAGTCGTGCTTATCGGTGTAGGCCACTTTAGCCTTCGGGTTGTAATCCCTGGCCTGCTTCACAATGCTGATGAAGTTGCCCCAAACATCAACTTTCCAAGGAGCAACCACGTCGCGGCTGTACTGGGCTTCGTAGGAGGTAGCATACCGGTATGTAGTACCCGGGTATCCCATAATCATGGCGAAATCGCCTTCATTAACACCCTTTAGGCTGATTTTGAGGAAGTTTTTGGGTTTGTAGGGAACGTTTCTAGGGCTATAGGCCGCAGGCTTGCCATCGGGGGCAGTGTAAATTCTGAATATGCAGAAATCTCCTGTGTGCCTGGGCCAATGCCAATTATCCACATCACCCCCAAAGTTCCCAATTGAGGTGGGGGGAACGCCAACCAACCTGACATCCAGAAATCGTTCGTAGGTAAACATGAAGAACTGGTTGTAGCTGTAGAATGGTTTCACTATGGTATGGTAACCGGTTGCCCGGGAGGTTTCATCTTCAAGCTGCTGCATGATCTCCTGCATTTTATCGAAGTAGTCCTGGTTGGAGAGGCTTGCACTAAGCCCAGCTAAAACTTTGGCTGTTACATCCTCAACTCCTACCAGGATGAGGGCAACCTGCCCCTGGGCAGGAAGTTCCTCGGAGAGGCTTTTGGCCCAGTAGCCATTTCCCAGCAGGTTATTTTTTTCGGAGCTCAACGCCTGAACGGCTTCCACTCCGCAATGGTGGTTAGTAAAGAACATTCCCTGAGCCGAAACCAGCTCACCCGTGCACCCTCCGTCATTAAACTGAACAACGGCATCCTTTAGGCTGGAGTGGTTCAGGCTGTAAATGTCCTCTGCCGTGAGCTTTAAGCCCATTGTCTGCATTGTTGCAATGTTCTGGTGGATTAAGTTTACCATCCACATCCCCTCATCAGCATGGGCACTCCATGCACCGAAACAGGTAATTGCAGGGAAAAGCAGCAGTTTTACAAGATTTCTTTTCATCTACCTTCAATTATTAGGTGTAGCCTCACATGCTTTTAAAAATCTAAAGTCAAGTTGACGGAACACCATTAAACCGATTCATTTGTGCAGATAATTTGATAGAATATAGGCATTTCGTCAGATAATATTCATCTTTCCCTTCGGCGTTTAATCTGAAATTCAACAGCAAAAATTCTGAAATTAAGTTTTCCCCCCTTTGGAAGTATGATGTACGAGTTTTCTATTAAAAAGTTGAAACTTTTGCAACCTTATGGTTAGCGTTTACTATGGCAAAAGTATCATTTTAAAATGATTTTACTACAGGGCTAATATTTTAGGCGGGCATCGAGAACGTCCCCGTGAATGGTGTAGCATTCTTCGTCGCAGGCGCTACTTTCCAGTTTAATTCTTAGCAATGCGCCATCTACTACGTATATAGCCCTTCCCTTGCTGATGTATCTTGCCTTAACAGAATAGAATTGGTTGATTTCGGCACGCCAGTAATATTCGGCTACGACGGAGGTATCGGTAAATAGCAATTCTCCGCTGTCGGCATTCCCCTTGTAAACGTCGAATATGACCCAGGGATTTTCGTCATTGATGGTTAGCTTTAAGGTGATGTCGGTGCGGTTAATTTTGTCTTTGAAGCATTGCGAGCAGTCAACAAACCAGCTGTTTAGCTCCTCGCATGATAAGGGTATTGTCGCAAGCAGTGCAATGAAAATCAACTCTTTACCTAACTTACCTGACATATTTTAGGGATTTGTTAACAATTTTCGGTTTAGCGGTGGGTAGGTTATACCTGATGCCAACGGTTGTTCTATGTGGCGAGGCATCCAGTGTTTTTAACCATGTGTAGTCCCATCCAACGGTAATTTCTATAGAATTTATGCGCATATTCAGGGCTGCATTTGCACCCATCCTCACCACATTCGGAGGGTTGGTGGCGGTTCCGTGGGTGTTACGGCTAATCCAATCGAAAGATGGGCCAAACTGAGCTTTCAACCCGATTCCTTTAGGGCGATACACAATAGGTATGTAGTGTTGCAGTTTAATTGAAACAACCTGTTTTTTTTCACGGAACTGGAAAAGCTTGTTGTTTTGGGGGTAAAGCGTAGCAACGGGCGATGGGCGAAACCAATAGCCGATAGCTAGTCCTATTTTGCTTATACTCTCAATTGGCACAACTTCAAACCCCCAAAGAAATTCATGATTGTTAAATATGAAGCCCGTTCCAACCCCAATGTTGCCTATGGAGGGATTGAGTTTTGTTTTTAATCCGTTTTTCCTAAGAATCTCTAAAACCTCTTTACTGCCCGATTCGGCAGCCAGCTGGTAGTAGCTCTTCGAGAGCACATAGCTACCGGCATTATTATCAAGGAGCAGTTGAATGGCCTGTGATGAACGGTTAGCAATGGCAATTGCCAGAGCGTTGGCACTATTATTATCAACCAGCGAAATATTTGCCTTGTAGCTTAGTAGCAGGTTACATAAAAGGGTATCGTTAAACTGGGCTGCCACCATTAATGGCGATTTTCCCTCCTTATCCTGAATATCGGGGTCTGCTCCTGATTCCAGCAACAGGTTGGCGCATAGGTTTGTGCCGTTGTAAACCGAAAGCATTAGAGGAGTATTGCCGTGGTTGTCCTGAGCATTTACTTTGGCGCCGTAGTAAATTAGTAGGTCGGTGAGGTAGGGAAGACCATTCCAAACAGCATAATGAAGCGGTGTAAGTCCCTTTCGGTTGGCTACATTTACTTCAGCATTATAGTCCAGCAGTAGCTCGGCAATGCTGTCGTTACCAGCTTTTACCGAGGCAATAAGGGCTGTATTTCCATCAAATGGTGCCAGGTTAGGGTTGGCTCCATTTTTCAGCAGCAGCTCGGCAATATCCCTGTATCCCCATTGCGAGGCATACATAAGAGGCGTAACACCTTGCTCAGTTTGTGCGTTGGGGTCGGCACCCAGCTCCAGCAGGTACTGAACCATGTCGGTATGCCCAGAGTCGGCCTCAAATATCAACAGCATGTTGTAGTGTGATTTAAACTCTGCCGAATCTGTTGGCAGCAGTTCATCATCCTGAGCCCACAACCAGGTGGCAGGGAGAAGAATTAAGAATAGCTGGATAACAACTCGGGTAATTTTTGATTTTTGCCTGCTCATGGCACAAAAATAAAAAAACGCCTCCAAACTGGAGGCGTTGGTAGTAAAAAAACAGTTAGGCTATTTTCCGTACTTAATGCTTGCCTGCGAAGCTGCAAGGCGAGCTATGGGAACCCTGAAGGGTGAACAGCTAACATAGGTAAGGCCGGTTTTGAAGCAGAACTCAACCGAAGCAGGATCGCCTCCCTGTTCGCCACAAATACCCACCTTAAGCTCGGGACGAGTGCTGCGACCCTTTTCTACCGCCATTTGTATAAGTTGGCCAACACCTTTTTGGTCAATGGTTTGAAACGGATCGGCAGGCAAAAGTTTTTTATCCAGGTAATCGGGAAGGAAACCACCCGCATCGTCGCGGCTAAATCCGAATGTCATCTGGGTTAAATCATTTGTTCCGAAAGAGAAGAACTCCGTAGTGCGAGCAATCTCATCGGCCAGAAGGCAAGCGCGTGGTATTTCGATCATTGTGCCATACTTGAATTCGAAGGATTTCATCCCAAACTTTTGGCAAACCTCTGCGTACACGCGGTCAACAATCTTACGGGTGAAGTCGAGTTCGGCAACCTCGCAGGTTACCGGAACCATTATTTCGGGGTGAGGTAATTTTCCTTCCTTAAGAAGTTCGGCAGTGGCCTCAAAAACAGCACGTACCTGCATTTCGGTAACTTCCGGGTAGGTAATACCCAAACGAACTCCTCTATGTCCCATCATGGGGTTAACCTCGTGCAGGTTTTCGCCACGCTTAGCTACAGCCTCAACAGTAATTCCAAGCGATTTTGCAAGTTCTGCCTGTTTTTCCGGGCTTTGAGGAACAAATTCGTGAAGTGGCGGGTCAAGAAGGCGGAAGGTAACAGGCAGGGTGTCCATGGCGATGAGCGTGTTTTTAATATCACGCTTTACAAATATAAAGAGTTCGTCCAGCGCCTTTCTACGTTCTTCAACAGTTGTGCTAAGTATCATCTTTCTGAGCAGGAACAAGGGTTCTTCAGAACCTTTACCGTAGAACATGTGCTCGGTCCTGAAAAGCCCAATTCCCTCGGCACCAAACTCGCGGGCAATTTTTGCATCCTCGGGTGTATCGGCATTGGTGCGAACGCCCATCTTACGATACTTGTCAACCAGCTTCATAAATTCACGGAAGCGTGGATTTTCGGTTGCCTCCATTAGTTTAAGTGCGTTGGAATATACGTGTCCACGGGTACCGTTAAGGGTAAGGGTGTCACCCTCCTTAATAACAATGTTAGTTCCTGAAATTTTAACGATTTTTTCGGATGAGTTCACCAGCATGGCGCCTGCCCCAACAATGCAGCACTTGCCCCACCCGCGGGCAACCAAAGCTGCATGTGAGGTCATTCCGCCCCTGGCGGTTAGGATGCCAACAGCAGCCCTCATTCCCTCAACGTCTTCAGGATTGGTTTCCTCGCGGACCAGGATAACACTTTCGCCCCTTCGTGCGGCAGCAACAGCGTCTTCGGCGGTAAATACTACCTTCCCAACAGCTGCACCCGGTCCTGCTGGCAGTCCCTTAACAATGGGGGAAACTTTCTTCTCCTCCTCCGGATCGCAGATTGGGTGAAGCAGCTCATCAAGCTGGGCTGGTTCCACGCGCAGCACAACAGTTTTTTCGTCTATTAGGCCTTCATGAAGCATATCCATAGCCATGTTCAGGGCTGCTGTCCCGGTGCGTTTTCCTGTACGGCACTGTAGCATGTAAAGTTTGCCCTCCTGAATGGTAAACTCTATGTCCTGCATGTCCTTGAACGATTTTTCGAGGGTGTTGCGAACCGCTACAAGCTCCTTGTAGGTGTCGGGCATCAGCTCCTCCATGCTTGGGAGATGCTTATTTTGGTCGTTCTTGGTTTCGTTATTCAACGGGTTGGGGGTACGAATACCGGCCACCACATCTTCGCCCTGAGCATTGATAAGCCATTCGCCGTAGAACACATTTTCACCGGTGGCGGGGTTGCGGGTGAAGGCAACGCCTGTTGCCGAGCTGTTGCCCATGTTCCCAAATACCATGGCCTGAACGTTTACTGCCGTTCCCCAGTCGTCTGGAATTCCCTCAATTCTGCGGTACGAAACAGCCTTCTTACCGTTCCAGCTCTTAAAAACAGCTTTAATTCCACCAATGAGCTGTTCCTTGGCATCATCGGGGAACTCCTTGCCTAGCGATTTCTTAACCTGCTTTTTAAATTCTTCGGATAGATGTTGAAGGTCTTCTGCGGATAGCTGGGTATCATCCTTGTACCCCTTGCTGTTCTTAAACTCATCAAGTATATCATCGAGTAATTTTCGAATGCCCTTACCTTCAGCAGGTTCAACACCCTCAGCTTTTTCCATTACCACATCGGCATACATCATGATTAACCGACGGTAGGAATCCCATACGAATCTGGGGTTATTGGTTTTTTTAATCAATCCGGGGATGGTGGACGAGCATAGACCTATGTTCAGCACCGTGTCCATCATACCGGGCATTGACTTTCTGGCGCCAGAGCGACAGCTCACAAGTAGCGGGTTTTCTGGATCGCCAAACTTCATTCCCATGATTTTTTCGATGTTCTTCATGGCCTCCCAGATATCGGGAATAAGGTCGGCGGGTAGCTCATGGTTGTTCTGGTAGTACTCGTTGCAAGTATCAGTGGTTATGGTGAACCCTGCAGGAACGGGTAGTCCCAGTAGGCACATTTCGGCCAGATTTGCACCCTTTCCTCCCAGCAGATTTTTCATATCTGCTTTACCTTCAGCCTTCTTGTTGCCAAAGGTGTAAACTCTCTTAACTTTAGACATTTATCAATTAAGTTTTAATTAGACTATTAGTAACGTACAGGAAACACAAGTTGAAAATTTTAGACAGGTTACAAAAGTATTAAAAAATATTAGACGTGATTTTCTGTTTCCTTTTGAGTTCAACATTTTCTTGCAATCGTTTGAATATTCGGATACCGGTTTGGTTACCTTGTTATGCTAGTGAACTCGTGAACCGGAAAGAGGCTAAAAGTCTTCCCGATCATGCCGAAGGAACATGTTTGCCCTCCGGCGTAAAGGTTCTGAAATCCGCCAGTAGGCGGACAGGTTCTGGAATCCGCCAGTAGGTGGACAAGTTCTGGAATCTGGAATCTGGAATTGAAATCTGGAATCTGAAATCTGGAATCCATCTTCTTTATCCTTTATCCTTTTATTCCGCCCCTTCAGGGCTTGTAGAAATCGTTCGTTCCATACAAGGGGC
>Ga0116191_1003285_pt1 | contig 11828 bp, 11 predicted proteins | sample AD_UKC111_MetaG_FD_89897 | JGI IMG/M metagenome (GOLD analysis project Ga0116191, IMG submission 89897) | Active sludge microbial communities of municipal wastewater-treating anaerobic digesters from Hong Kong - AD_UKC111_MetaG | ecosystem: Engineered > Bioreactor > Anaerobic > Digestate...
GTCGCCAAGCAGAGAAACTTCGTTCATAATCTGCCCGAGATTTTGCCTTGCCTTGACTGCTGTTATCTTCTTTACCATTTGGCTATCCTGTTAATCATTATGGTCATAATGATTAGTATAACCTATCTGCTATTATTGTCAAGAAAATGTGTGAGCAAAAAACCCCCTCAAAAATGCCGGTTTGAGAATCAATAATATCAGCTATTTACGCCGGTGCAAAACGGTGAGCAGAAAACTAATGATTTATCCTCTTTTATTTTTATAAAATATATTTAAAGAAAAGTTCTTTATTTGTTTAAAATTAATAGGCTAATTTCTAAAACTAATCAATAAAATCAACTTAATAAGCGTGTGTATATTCCGTTTTGGCATATTACAGAATGGAATATACAATAAGTCACGAATAATAGGGGACCATTTATGAAAAAAACAATTTATTCAAAAGAACACAAGTCTTTAGTTATCAAATTAAAAAAAGCCAGAATCGAGGCGGGCCTTGATCAAGAAGGCGCCGCTAAATTATTAGAAAAAAGCCAATCCTATATCTCAAAAATTGAAGCAGGCCAAAGAAGGATTGACACCGTTCAATTAAAGGAATTCGCAAAAATTTATAAAAAGTCGATCGACTTTTTTATTAACGAATAAAAAGGGGAAATATGCCAATTACACTGCAGGACCTAAAAGAGGAATTAACAAAAATTAAAGCTATGGGCTTTATTCAAACCCACAGGGTGCACGATACGGGCATTGGTAAAACGCTCGAAGACTTGTTAGGTATAAAAGAAAACAACCTACGCCTTCCGGATCTTGGGGAAGTGGAGTTAAAAGCGAAAAGGCTTGATTCGGGAAGCATGCTTACAATTGCCACAAAGTCACCGGAACCAAAGGGAATTAATAAATTACTATTTGAGAAATATAAGTATTTAGATGGTGAAGGATGTTTTAATTTGCACTCTACTGTTTACGGTTCTCGCGAAAACCCCCAGTTTTTCAAAGTTGTTTTTGAAGACAACCAGCTTGTTTTAAAAAACAAATTAAATTTACCAGCTTATTGGCCGATTTCAATGTTTGATGATGTTTTGCGGGCAAAGTCAGATAAAATTTTACTGGTCTTTGCTGAAACAAAAGGAGAAAGAAAAACCGAGGACGAGAAGTTTCATTTTGTAGAAGCTTATTTGCTTTCAGATCTGAATATAGACAAGTTCCAGTCAGCCGTCGAAAGCGACAAGCTGAAAATAGATATCAGAATAGGTGTTTACAGAAGCGGTAAGAATAAAGGAAAATACCACGACCACGGCACCGGTTTTAGGATAAACAAAAGAGATTTTTTACATCTTTTCGATAAACTTACTCAAATTCTTTAATCAGAGATTGCTAAAACTTTATTGAAAAGTGGGTGATATGAAGCCACTGCCCTAATTTTTCCTCAGGACAACAATACTTTCTTTGTTCATCGTTTCTTCTAATGCACCAACAATATTGGTTGGGGAATTTTTAATAGGCATTCTCTTGCCAGGGATATTTCTTACGAAAACATCTTCACAAGTAAAACCTATTTTCTCACCCAATTCTGCTATTATAAAGTCTGTTGGTATTCTCACTTGTTTCACTAGTCGGTTTCCAATTACTAAACAAAAATATTTTTTTGATTTAAGTATTTTGTAAGCCCGTTTCAAACAATCATTTAGGCCCATATAAAAGCTCAGGACATCCTTTGCTCTTTTTTCGTCTTGCTGCGCAATTTTATGCAATGAATCCTTTAAATAGTTTGAATTTAATGAATGATCGAGGGTTTTACTTGCCTTTCCTCCAAGCAACTCATTATCTACCCCGGAAGCCTTGTTGGGATCCTCAAAAATATCTATCCATTGTGCAGACAAGCGAGAAAATTGACCATAGGCAACAGTTGTTCTGCTGTCCCCATAGGGTGGGGAAGTAATAATACAATCAATTGAGTTTTCTTTTATGCCATTATCCATCGAGGAATTACCATAAACAATTTTTGTCCAGACTTCTTTGTTTGCGTCTTTGTAAAAGTCATCCATCCCTTTTATATTTGCTTCAGTTTTCTTTTTAAATATTCCTAGGACATCCGGATCATAGTTTTCTAATTTTTCTTTGTTTACCCTAACCAGCTTAAATTCTCCACTTTTTGTATTAGAAACCAACCGCACAATTTCACTAAAAGAGACCATAAAATAATTTCTTATGCTGGTGTCTTTAATCCCATAAATGGCTTTTTTAATTTTTGCTAATTGAATAATGACCTTTTTTTTAAACCAGAAATCTATATTATTGAAATTCGGTATTTTGATTTCTCGGTCTTTAATTTTCTCGATCTCAGAAAGAAGATTAAAATATTCACCGGAAAGGATAGAAGATTTTATGGGTGTTGTTTTGGCTTTCGCTAAGAAGATCGCCAAGGGGTTTAAATCAATACCGTAAGCGTTCCGCCCTAACAACTTGCTTTCAACCAATGCTGTACCAGACCCGCAAAAAATATCACAAACAGTATCGCCCTTTTGGCTAAAGTTTTCCAAGAGCCTTCTTGCAACTTGAGGAATAAACATTGCCGGGTAAGTATGTATTCCGTGGGTATAACTCTTTGTATTTTCTCCTTTATAATCCCATGAGTAATCTATCCTTCTGATAAATTTTTCATCTTTGACTTTTTCTTTTTCAATTTCAGTATCTAAATTTCTGATAATCTTTATAACAACGCCTCTGATTTCGACTTCTTTCCTATAAATAGGAAAAAGCGACGGGTTTGCTGGTTGTAACCTTATTTGGTTTTTCTCTTTATAGATTTTCTTCAAAGTGGCTTCGTTATCGTCGATTACCGCAACGACAGTTTGACCGTTTTCGGCAGACTCTTGCTTTCTTATAATTACAATATCGCCGTCAAAAATCCCCTCACCAACCATGCTATTGCCCTGCACGCGCAAAGCGTAGTGCTGGCCATGTTTCCCGACTTCATCTTTTGACACGGTTATAGTTTCACTAACAATTTCAACGGCTTCAATTGGCAACCCCGCAGCGATTGTCCCTACCATGGGAACTTCGATTATTTCTTTTCCTTTTATTGGAGATACCGCCCTTGGTTGGTTATACTCCTTATGTAAATATCCGGACTCTTGGAGTTTTTTTACATGGTAGTGTGCAGTAGAGACCGATGATAGTTTAAGGTGTTTTTTTATTTCCTCTAAAGACGGGGCGATGTCCTTTCTTTTTTTGTATGAGGTTATAAAATCCATGGTTTGTTTCTGGCGTTTTGTGAGCATATATTTATTGTTAATTCTCTTTCGCTTTATTTTCTACTATTTAATTGTAAATTATTTGTTTTATGCCGTCAATAGTTGTCCTTCCGATATATTTAAGTACTGCATAAAAAAAGGGCAGGGGATTAAACCCCCGCCCGCTTCTTTATGCCGTCTTTGGCTCGACCTGCTTTTCATAAAAGAGGTTGATCGTCTTGGGTAGCCTTTCTATGACCTCGCCGGTTTTTTTGTCAGTCTTTTCGATAATGACGAAAGACTTGATGGCCTTTTCGCCTTTGCGAACGATATAGCCGTTAAGAAGCCACTTCCTGAACGTTAGGCAATTCTCTTTCGGGTTGTAACGCTCGGCTTCTTCATCGCCCCACCGCTCCGCGATCTGCTTGTGGACCAGGTTGAAAGTGTTCTCTGAACCTGTCCAGTTTGATTTGACTTTGATAGTCATATGTTTATGGCGCGGTCTTATAAGTTAATCTGATGGAGCACTATCTAAAAATCGTAGTATCTCTGAATCTTTTATCCCTTTTTCGCGCTTTTTCACAATAATGGACCATTCGTCTTCGCTGAGCGTGTAATCATGTCTTTGAACGAATAACTCCTGAAGTTCATCATGTGAGACCGCTTCGTCCCTTATCAATTTGATCAGCTTGTCATCAACCTCTTTGTCTTCGATAATTATAGATGTTTTTGTCTTCCTGCGCTTGTTCAATTCAATCCTAAGTTCACGGTCACCTATAACTGGACCCATCATAATCTTTCTTCTCTTAAATAAAAAAATATTATTATCCGAGTCTCTGCAAACAATTGCTATCACAGGGTTTTCCGCAATTGTACCCCTCAGGATTCTTCTAGCAAATTTTGTATTCGAAAACAAAAAAACCACTTCTAATGTTCTGTTTTTTTCGGCAAGGAAATAAATAAGCCGGAAGTCTATCCCTGGCAAAAAAATGTTTTCCGGGAGATGCATAATTATAACATCGTCAGACAAGAAAGGGTTTGCTGTGGGGTCAGATAGATAGTCAGGATTAATGTTTATGTTTGGTGCTATTTTTTCTATAGTTCTCGCCGATAGGGACCCCTTGTGTTTTTCGAAGATGTTTATAGCTTGGGGCGTAACCCCCCCGGCCAATCCTATATCTGCCTGGGTCTTCCCCTGCATTGTCCGGGCAAGCCTGAACAGTAGCGGATAATCCATACAGTACTATAACACGCTAATGGTTAATAATAAATATATATTTACTTAAATTTTAAGTTTAAAATAACAATCGTTTTGTGGTATAATTTAATTAATTTGGGGAGGGTTATTATGTCCGAAAGATCCACTAAGTGCAGAACAACAAAAGTACGAGAAAAACTAGTAAAAGAAAACGAGGTCGTGGCAATATTCCACTCTAGGTTGCTGGCGGGCCAGAAAATAGACAGTGATGCGGGACCTGAAATCACCGACCAGTACTTTGCTTTTAAGGTCACCAGCAGAGAATATCCCAAAAAAACAAGCGTGCTCTACTGCGGCACCCATACTGCGGCAGATTTTTTTAGAAAGACCGGCCAAAAAAGCATTCCTTTTTTCGATCCACTCAAGTCAACGCATAGCAATGCTTCATCTGATGGCGACAGCACCGGCGGTAAAAAGAAAATCCATTGGAACCCTTTGGCGCTTGAACTTCATAACATTTGTGGTTTGATTTTGTGTGCATGGGGTGCCAACGCTATAAAAAAATCTCCGGACGGACCCCTTCAAAGAATTATTTATGAAATAATGGAACGCCCGCTTTACGAACCTTCCCTCTCACAAATCAAAAGCATTAATACCACCCTGGGCGCTGACAAAGATAAGCGTGACATGCACGAAATTGTCGCCTACCTTCGATCCAACAATCCAACTCTGAAAAATTATACCTTTGAACTAATACATAATTTTTTAAAGGAACACGGTATTCGTAGCAACATTAAAAAAGAAAAGGAGAATGGACCAAGGTAAAAACTGGGATGATTACTTCCCCAAAGTTATCGAAACGTTGCCGTCACGCTGGCTGCCGTACTCAATGCAGTTTTTGTAAACGCCAACATACGAGCTTCCGCCACCCTTGGACTTCGTGATAGTTATCTTTTTAGTGCCCCCATCCATGCATTTCTGAACTTTGCCGTTGTTTTTGGCCCTTTCCTGTGGAGGTCCCAAATCGTTAACCATTTCCTGTATCTTGACCCGCGTGTCGTCATAGGCAACCGCAAAACCAAAAGCCAAGCACACAAACAACAACGCCAACAACATCTTTTTCACTTGCTACCCCCTTGCTTTTCGTATTCAATATTAATACCTATCGTGCTGATGTAGCCGAAAAGCCAGCTACCGTAACGTGAAAAATAAATCTCTCTGCCATTGAGTTTCAGGTTCTCCGAAATGGACTTGAGGATAGTTGCGCCTGCCATTATGTTGTCCGCGGTGAACACTTTCTTGACTGAGTTGACCTGCTTTTCGGCATTTGCCCTCGCCTCTTTGTTCTTTATCTTTGAGAGGTCTACGTTGAAGATCCCGTTCTTCTTTTTGACCGCCATATCGTAGAACCTATTGATGTCTTCCGTCTTTATACGCATAAAAGTGTCCTGATTTTCAGGATAAAGTATGGTTGCCATTGCCCAGACTGCCCCGCCGACCATAAAAACAGGTGCGCGTTCGAGAATGGGCGGATTTTTTGTTGATTCCTGTTTCAGCAGTGGCGCCAACTTATTGGCTGATATGCCGGAAAGGGTTGATGGGTAGTTAGCCCCCGATGAATTGGCCTTCTTTGCTTCATCGGTCAAGGATACGGTTCCGTATGGCAGTTCCGCTGAAACTGTTCTTTTTCCCTCATCGACCAAATACCCGAACTTTGTGTTTCCGCTTCCCACGTCGATCAGCAGAGCGGAGGCCTGGTGTTTGTTCGGTACGGAGCCAATAAGACCGTAAAGAACTTCGGTATCCTTATACGCAAAGCCCATATTGCTGCCGGTCAATTTGTTAACCCTAACTTCAAGCGTGCCGGCATTCTGCACATACGCGAGGGCGCTGCTGCCTACAATGTGGATATCCTCTTTCTTTATATTTGCCCGTTCGACAATTATATCCATTATTTTCTTTACCGCTGTGGCCGTTTCCTCTATAGCATCATCCTTAAACATGCCGGTCTTTGCCACGCCTGAAATAATAGAGGTATTGATGTTATGCCTCATTATTTCGTTCAGGTTATAAAACCCTTCTTTATCAGTCGGCGATATTTCAACGACCATTCCCTTTACGCCCTTTGAGCCTATTTCAATACCTGCATAGAGACCTTTCGGTGTTCGCTTCTCCAGCATGCTGAATGCAAACAGAACATCGGCAACTCCCTCCTTGGCCCCTATGGATTGAAATAGATTGTAAGCCTCTGTGAAATTTGCTATTGCGCTTGTTTTATCCCCCTTGTCCATATACAGCGAGCCAATATATTTGTATGCGCCGGCCTCCCAGAATTTGTCCCCGACCTTTTTTATCATCGCAAGGCCTTCGTTAAGTGTCGCAAGCCCTTTGTCGTAATCCTTAGTTTGCCGATAAATACCGCCAAGATTGAGCATGCTTATCGCCAAACCGTGATAGTTCCCGTATTTTCTGCAAATTTCTATGGATTTTTTTTGGTATCCTTCTGCTTTCTGATAATTACCTTTATCCACGTAAATGAGGGCAAGATTGCTGTAAATAGCTGCTTTATCGGCTTCATTAGCCCTTAGCCTCAACGATTCCTCGAAGTATTCAAGCGCTTTATCTGTATCGCCTTTCTTTCTATAAATTAAGGCAATACTACTCATGGCTACAGCAACTTCTCTCGTGTTCCCCAATTCTCGTGCCAGGGACATATATCTGCTGTTGTACATGATTGCGTTATCCAAATCGCCTAAATTGTCATAAATTAAACCGATTAGATTGTATACAAACATCAAATCTTTTTTTGAGGAAGCATACTTTTCTGCCTTTTTCATCTGCTCAAGAGCAGGGTTGAACTGGCCCATTAGATAATAGCTTTTGCCAAGACAATAATGAGCATCCACATCTTTCGGATAAAGCTTAACCGCTTTATTGCCCGCTTCGGCTGCCCTCTGGTAGTCACCGGCCTCTATATAGTTATAACATTTGTTGATTTCGCTCTGTTTTTGAGCGTAAGAAATCGAAGAAAAAAGAAAGACTAACAACAATGGCAGGATTAATATTATGCTCTTTTTCACTTTTTACCTCCATCAATATATATGCCTCAAGGCTTTTAAGCGGTAAAGTGCTCTCAGAGGGAACACCCAAAAAAAATATATTCCTTTGTTGGTTATTAAATAATAATCGGTTTTTCAGAGAAAAACTTAATCAGACTTTGACATCCTCACGCCCTGAACGTCAGGGTTTTACGGCGTGGGGGATAAACCGGGCAGACAATTCACCAGGCCATTCTTACTCACAAAAACCACTCGTAACTGCAGACGAAAACAATAGGTTTAGGCTTTGAAAATTAATTGAGAATATTTTTTTCTCTTACGCACGCAACCCTTCAAAAAGGTAGGTCGATACTGATTCGCAGACTAAACAGAGAAGCTATTTTAGGTATCTCTCGGTTATGTCGGGCCTTTGATGGCCCATCTCATGAGAAACAATGTGAAGTGCATCTTCTCTTGAGTAGCCGTGTTGCTGGAGTTCAGCAAACCTTTCTTGGGCATGCGTATGCCGAAAATCATGAGTACCATAGTAATTTACCTCGGATATTTCAGCAGCAAATTTTACCGACATTGAATAATCATACTCATCGACCTTCAGTTCATGTTTTGCACTACTAACAATGAGATTTTGTAATTCTGTGTAGGTTTTTTGACTAACGGAAGAACTGTATAATTTTCCTCCTTTTCCGCACACTTCGATGCATCCCTTGATTTTACCAGTGTAGGGATCTTGTTTAATTCCCATCAACTGGTGTTCTTTGATCCACGTCGCCTCAGATATTCGAAAACCGGCTTCGTACTGGATCAGGGCAATTAATCGGTAATTAAGATCCTGAAGTTCGGAAATTATCGCGAGTGGATTTTCAAGGGCACGCGACACATCTTGGGATCTATCCATTTTGCGCAGATCGATGCGTACATCCTCTATGGCCTTTTCGATATCCCAAGCCACGCTAGGGGACAAAGATCGTAGGGCTGTAGCAAATTTTTCGATGGCTGAAAGTTCCGTTTTTATCGTACTGTGCTTGCTGTGTAGCATTCTCTCGGAGAAAAATGCTTTTACAGCATCTGGAGAGGTTTTAGTCAAATCTTTTATTCCGTATTTTTCTTTCTGAAATCTGCAAAAATTTAATACTGTAGTTTTATATGAATTAAGTGTTCTGGTCGAATGGATCCCCGTTTTTTTGCCGATGTCGTGAGATTTCAAGGCACCCTCAAGTCTGGCCGCGCCTTTTGCAACGTGGCGTGATTGACCCCTTCTGTCTAAAGTGCGCATTATCTGGTCAACCTGCCAGGGGATGGCCCCCCTCAATTATCCTCCTACCGCAATATCAAGCGGATTTTACTTTTTTTGCCTGTTATAAGCCCGGCTTAGTGGCGACTGGGTTTAGCGTTTCAAGCTTTTTGAGAGGAAGCTACCTCTTTTGGCCCAATTGCCAATATACATAACCGTATCAACAATGGCTCTTTCCCGGACACAATGACTGTAACCTGATTTGAGAAATCATGTGTACCCGGAACAGGAACATACCCAGCCATGACATGGTACAATGTTCCTGTCCGCGTTCCAAAAGGTTTTAGGGGACGCGAACTCCCGTGCCGCGATAGGCAAAATTACCCTTATCAAACGGCATGCAGCCGGCGACATAATGCTATCGCATATGTTCCTACGGCTGCAAAAAAGTAAATAACCATTTCAAAAAATAGTAAATATTTTGCAATTTGTCAAGATAATTATTATAATAATCACTGTTTGTATTATAATACAAACAATATATTATTATATATAACTAATCAATACTATTAGATTATAATATATTTATTTGTAAACAATTTATATAATAATTTACTATAATAATTTATAGTAATAGATTACTTAATATGGAGGTAATATTAATGTATGAAATAGATATGGACACCGTTGATATGTTGTCGGGGACCAGCAGCACTGATAGGCGAAAATTATTCGTCTGGTTTTCCAAACAACCAGACGGTGTGCGGGCAGAAGCTCTAAAAATTCAAAGAGACCTTATTCGACAAAATAAAGAGAGGAAAAATCCTAGCAATGAGAATGAGTTTTATTATTCACTCCTGGTAAAATCTGTTTTTATGATGCTGAGCAAGGAATTAAAATCAAAAAGAAAAATTGACGAGGAAAAGGTAATGCCTGATAATGCCATCTTTTGGCGTGATGTAGCGCGGGCGCTGCAAAACAAAAAAAAACGTCAACCCAAGCTCGCAAAACGTATTAAAACCGGATATGTTCAGGAGCTTATAAAGCTCCGATCGGCTGGTCTCTCATACCGCAGTTTATCTTTGCACATGAAAATAAAGCATAAAATTTCTATATCAGCAATGTATCTATCTAAAATAATTAAAGATAGTATAAAGGAGCGTATTTATGGTTGATGAAAGCGTATGGATGTATATTGAAAAAAGTAGAGAGGAAAAAAACAAAAGCGCAAGAAATTTCGTAAAAGAAATAATACAAAAGAAATATGATATTTATGATGAAATAAAAGTGTTGGTATCACATGTTATATATGTACATACACCTAATAATTCAACGGAAACTCGCATTACGCTAGCAAGATCTGAGTTTCTTGGATTGCTAATACCAATTATGGAGGGGTATTCAGGAATAGATGCATACTCTAAAATTAACGAAGACGGTGCAATAGAGTTTCTCGAATCCGTGCAATGTTTTTTGTACAATAATCTTCCTAAAGCTGAATATGAGATTAGCGCAGACAATTATACTTTGCAAATAATGCCTGTTAAACAAAAGGAGGAACCTTTTCTGTGTGTTCGGGTTGTTAATGTTTTGGGCACTGAACGACGTTTTAAACTGAATGAAAAATTTTTTAACAAACGGGATTGCAGAATAATTTTACATAGACTTGGTAAAATATTATCAAAATGTTCGTTTCCTTGGTAGAATTATACCCAAAAAGGTGGGGAAATTCTTGTACCGTCTTATGATACATTATGACCAACAGCAGTCATAAGACAAAAACATCTCATCAAAGTTAGTATGAATATTTATGTCTATTGTTGTTTATACAACAACAATGGTTGTTGTAGTTTGTATAGTTTGTATAGTTTTTAGAACGTCTATCTGATTAATATTAAAGAATAATTTGGACGAAAGGTCATAATTTACGGGACGAAAGGTCATAATTTACGGGACGAAAGGTCATAATTTACGGGACGAAAGGTCATAATTTACGGGACGAAAGGTCATAATAAATGCTTTACAAATATGTCCAAACTGATATAATGAAACTATTAATTTTTAAAAAAGGAATGTGTTCTTGTCAACCAAAGAAGTTATAAAGCATAGTGGGGCCGTTCAAGTTTCGGCTAACCAAATATCTCTCCTGCAAAGAAAAATCTGGAATGTTCTGCTTGCAAATGCTTTTGATGATTTATTGAGTAAAGATGAATATTCAATCAAAATAAAGGATCTCGCAGAAATACTAAAATTTGATAGTAACGATATTGAAATAGTAAAAGAAGCTGTAACAAAAATGCAAACCGTGTTGGTCCAATGGAATGTGCTGGAAAAGGACGACGAGATATGGATAAGTACGCAGTTCTTGGGAGAAGTAAAAATAGTAAAAAAGAGCGGGGTAATTTGTTACACCTGGAGCAAATATCTTAGAGAAAAGCTGCACAACCCAACGATGTACGCCAAAATCAATTTAGCAATCCAAAGCCGGTTTAAAAGCAAGTATTCCCTGGTGCTTTATGAGTTGTGCGTTGATTACTTCATAAGAAAACAGGGCAAAGGCGAAACCCCTTGGGTCAGCATTGAGGACTTTAAAAAACTAATGGGTCTTGAAAATGATAAGTATTGCCAAGAATATAAACGGTTAAATAATTTTGTAATAAAAAAAGCAGTTAAAGAGGTTAATGAAAAATCAGATATTTTTATAGCGGTAGATGTGAAGAAAGAAGGCCGAAAGGTTATAGGCTTGAAATTTCACATATCCCCCACCCCTCGCTCCAACAATCTGCTAACCAGGCTTATAAAGCCCCCGAAACAGGGTGAACTATCTTTTAAATCAGAAGACGAAGAGCAAAAGGAACTATACGAGAGGATGACTAAGGCCTTTACTTTAAGCGATCGGCAGGCCCAGGAGATACTAAGCACCATGCATGACTTTGAAGAGGTCAAAGAAATTTTAGACATGGTGGAGAGAAAAATAAAAAGAAATGAAATTATGAATATCGGGGCATATACCTATAAGGCCCTCAAAGATCAGTATCAACCCAGAAAAAGCATTATTGCGATCGAAAGGGAGCAGGAAGCCGAAGCCAGGGTAAATGAAGAAAAGA
>Ga0116191_1003291_pt1 | contig 11809 bp, 8 predicted proteins | sample AD_UKC111_MetaG_FD_89897 | JGI IMG/M metagenome (GOLD analysis project Ga0116191, IMG submission 89897) | Active sludge microbial communities of municipal wastewater-treating anaerobic digesters from Hong Kong - AD_UKC111_MetaG | ecosystem: Engineered > Bioreactor > Anaerobic > Digestate | place...
AAAATTTCTTCTTGGTTTAAAAAAATCAAAAACACCTTCGGTTGCTACGCCAACTTCTTTTGAAAAACTCAAAATTCTTGGATTAGCAGTAATTAGCATCGCAATCGAACCTGCGCCTTGTGTATATTCGCCTGTAGAGTTTAAGTCATATTTGGCATTATCAGAAGCAATAACAATTGCTTTTTTATCTGGGTTAACTCTAATGTAATCAAGGCAATTTTGCAGCGCATCAACAGCTCCAATACAGGCAAATGTCAAATCGACTACATCACAGTTTTTAAAACTTCTATCACCAAATATTTGTTCTAAATTGGATAAAACATAGGAACCAACAGGTTTTGAGCTGTCAACACCGCTTTCTGTTCCAATGTAAATTCTATTGATTTCGTGTGGATTTAATTTCTCTTGTTGGATTAGTTTTAATGCTGCATTTGATGCCATTGTCACTACATCTTGATGCACATCGAGAAAGCTCATTTTGTGTAATCCTAAACCTTTTACCAGCTTGTCTGCTTCAATATTTCGGTTTTCTGCTAATGTGGCAATTGGAAGATAAATTTTTGGAATGTCAAAGGCAATACTGTCTATACCAACTTTCATTTTCAATTTTTTTGAGAAAGCAAAATTAAAAAAGGTAACTTCAATTCTACTTGAAATTACCTTTAAAATAAAGAGTTCAGTTACGATTTATGATTTATATAAAAAATCTGTTTTTAAATTTTTGAATTATAAATTTAACTCAAAATAAATGAGAATTTTTAATCTAAAAGAGCTGAAAATGTATCACCTTGCTTGATATCTCCAGTTTTATAACCTTTCATAAACCATTCCATGCGTTGTTCTGATGTTCCGTGAGTAAAACTATCTGGAACCACATGTCCTTGCATTTTGCTTTGTATTGCATCATCACCAACTGCATTTGCTGCGCTCAGCGCTTCTTCGATGTCTCCAGCTTCTAGCAAATTTTTATTGTAATGTGCCCAAACTCCAGCATAGAAATCAGCTTGAAGTTCTTGACATACTGACAGTTTATTGGCATCTGCTTCGCTTTTTCCTTGTTGTAATTGACGAACTTTAGAAGATGTTCCTAATAATGTTTGCAAATGATGTCCCATTTCATGAGCAATTACATAGGCAATAGCAAAATCACCACCTTCTGCTCCAAAACGAGTTTTTAGTTCTTCAAAAAAACGCAAATCCATGTAAACTTTTCTATCACCAGGACAATAGAATGGTCCAGCTGCAGAAGTAGCGCTTCCACAAGCAGTGTTTACACCATCGTCAAAAAGTACCATTCCGGGTTCTTCATATTGCATACCGTTTTCTTGAAAAACTTTTTGCCAAGTTTCATTGTTGTAGACAAAGCAAGCTTCCGAAAAATCGCCAAGTTGCTTTTCTTCTTCAGAAAGTTCACGAGTTTTTGTTCCATCTGTTTGTTCAGTCTGTTGAGCACCTTGTGTTTGCTGGAGAATGTTTCCTATGGTTTGCCCTGTTTCACCACCAAACATATTGAGTAAAAGTATTATAATACCAATAGCTCCACCACCAATCAATGCTTTTCCACCACCAGATAAACCACGTCTATCTTCAAAGTTTCCACTGTCTTTTTTATCCCATTTCATTTTTAATAAAATTTGTTGTTATTGTAAATTTAGCAAAATTTAGACCAAATTAATCCATCGATTGAGAACATTTTTAAGCTGTTCTTTATCGATAGGTTTAGAGATATAATCATTCATGCCAGTTTCCAAGCATTTCTCTTTTTCTCCATCTGTAGTTCCTGCGGTTAAGGCTATTATTGGTGTGTTACTAAATTTTACATTTTTTCTAAGTTCAATGGTAGTTTCATAGCCATTCATTTCGGGCATTTGAATATCCATCAAGATTAAATCAACTTTTTCATAAATGTCAATTTTATCAAATAGCTGTTTTCCATTTTCAAATTCAAAGATATTTGAGTTTGGTAAATATTGCTTTATCAATGTTTTGGCTAAAAGCATATTTATTTTATTGTCTTCAAAAATGAAAATATTAAAAGTGTTTTGCGAAACTATTTCGAAAACATTGTTTTTTTCTGATGTGTTTTTATTTTGTGAAGATTTATCTTTTTCTAAATCAGAATATTTAACATTGATGCTGAAATGAAAGTCACTTCCTTTACCATATTCGCTTTCGAGTTCAAGTTTACTATCCATTAATCCTAGAAGTTGATTTGATATGGATAATCCAAGTCCAGTTCCTCCAAAACGTTTATTGGTTGTTGCATCTTCTTGGGCAAAAGCTTCAAAAATTTTATTCTTATTTTTTTGTTTAATTCCAATTCCTGTGTCTTTTATTGAAAATTTAATTTTTGCATAATTTTCATCTACAAATTGATCTACGCTTATATGGAAAATTATTTTTCCTTTTTCAGTGAATTTTACTGCATTGCTCAATAGATTGATTAAAACTTGTTTTAAGCGAACATAATCAACCCAAATATATTTTGGTACATTGCTATCAATATCAAGAACTAAATCAATATTTTTTTGATTTGTTTCATATTGAACTAAATCAATAACTTGATTAGCAATGTCATATATTTTGTTTTTTTCAATTGATAATTCAATTTTTCCTGATTCTAGTTTAGAAAAATCGAGTATATTATTGATTACTTCCATCAACGAAATTGCAGATTCGTTTATGGTTGACATATATTTTTGTTGAATATTTTCAAGATTTGTATTCATTAACAACTGAGTGAAACCAATGATACCGTTTAGCGGAGTTCTAATTTCATGACTCATGTGTGCAAGGAATTCAGATTTTGCTTTGTTTGCAGCTTCGGCATACTCTTTATCTTTTATTGCGTTTTCTGCATTTTTTCTTTCTGTAACATCCAGAAAAATTCCTTCTATAGATGATATCTTCCCATCTTTGTGAATAGCATCTCCAAATTCTTCAATCCAAGCGATAGAATTATCTTTTCTTATAATTCTGTATATAAAATGAAAAGGTTTACACTCATTGATTGCTTTATGCTGTTCTTCTAGTGTTTTTTCTTTCTCATCAGGATGAACTAAATCAATAAAATTTAACTTTCCATCAATAAAGTCTTCTTTTTTATAACCGGTCAGTTTCTCAACTTGTTCGTTGAGGTAAATTTTGGTAAAGTTTTTATCGTTATTTGACAAATAAACTACTCCAGGTATATTATCAGCCAATAGCCTGAATTTTTCCTCACTTTCTTGAATAATTGTTTCGTTTAAATTACGCTCTAATGCAAATGATATGTTCTTTGAGAGAGTTTCTAGTGTGCTTAACTCATCTTTTGACCAATCCCTTTCATTTGTTGAGTCGTCAAAAACAATAAAACCATAAAAATCTGATTTAATGAATATTGGTAAAAAAAGTATTGATTTAGTATTTAATCCGTTTAGATAGTCTTTGGTTGCTTGGTTCTTAATTTTTCTAACTACTGAAAAGTATATTTCTTTTTGCTGGAGTTTTTCAGTGACATCTGGTATAACATTTATATCTACATCAACTAAGTTAGGGTTTGGCGGAGTTAAAGATTTTGCGCTTGCTGTCCATCTGTATTGTTGAGTGTATTTATTTTCTACAGAATTAAATTCAAAAAAAGAAACTTTGTCAACATTTGTAACATTACCTATGGTAAGAATTATACCTTCGAGAATTTCTTTATTAGTTTTAGAAAAAAGGAATTTTTCTGTGTTTTTTATAATCTCTTCTTGAATTCCACTCTTGTAAGCTAATTTTTTTTCAGCATCTATTCGCATTTTCGCTTCTATCGAAATGGCAATCAAATCTGATATTGAGCGAGCAAAGTTTATGTCCTCGTTGTCCCATTCTTTTATGTTTTCTGTAATTTCGAAGCATAGAATACCAACAACTTTGTTGTTGATAAAAATAGGTGTATCTAGTAAGGATTTAATGTTGTTTTTAGGGAAATATTCATAGCAAAGTTCTTCAAGTATTTTGTTTTCATAGACATTGGATGCTACAATTTGCAAACCTGTTTCTATTCCTTCAAAATATTTTTCGAAATCGGTTTTATTCAAAACAAAATTCTTTTCAAATCTTTTAGATTTTAAATAGTAGATGCTTTCACATTTTATAGCATCATCAAGATGTGTCCAATAACTTATTCTGTCAATATTACAATTGTTCGAAACAGTTTGAATAATGTTTTTTAGTGTTGTATTAAAGTTTTCATCATTGGAATAGCTACGAGATGTTAATTGTTTTATGATTTGATTGTGAATACGAATTTTTGAAGCTCTTTCAAAATGTTCAATCTCAAGGCTTTTGATGAGAGTAATATCTCTAGCATAAGCATAATAACTTATTTTGTTTTCAGCATCATTATGTTTGATTGTTACTTTCTGCGAAACCCAAATGGTTTCACCATCTTTTTTTATTAGAGGAAATACAAATTCCTGAAAATCACTTGTTTTATCGGGTCTATTTAAATAATATTCTTTAACTTGGTCTAAATAATCTGGTCTAATGAAAGCTTCATAAGAATTACTAAAAATTTCTTCCTTGGAATATCCTAATGTTTTTATTGTAAAAGCATTTACGTAAAATATATTTCCGTTTTCATCAATTTCATAAATCAAATCTTTTGCGGTTTCAATAAGGTCTCTGTAGTGATTTTTAATGTTTATCTCTTCAGTAACGTCTTGTCCTATACCAATAATAATATTTTCAGAAAATTTTTTGTCTTTCCACTGAATATATTTGTAATCACCATTTTTACATTTTAGTTTTCTGACATATAGGCGATTATCTATATATTCGTTGTGATATTCTTCACCCACAAACTCTGGATCTTCTGTTAATCTCCAATATTCCATGCCAAGTACTTCTTCTGCTTTATATCCTAATATTTCTGTTATAGACTCGCTGCAAAATGAAACTTCTCCTTTTTTGTTTGTTATTAAAATAATTGAACTTCCATTATTTACAACCATGTTAGCAAAAAGAAATTTGTTCCTGTTTTCTATTAATGCCAAGTGGCGTGATGTGTGGATAGCTACTGTCAGGATTAATGAACAAACTAAAACTATTGTGTTCTCTTTTGGGATTAGTTCATAATTATAGGATGCTACAAGAAGCAAAAAAAGAGTTATTATATAAACCCAATAATGGAGAATGTTTTTGAAAACAAAATAGGATAGAAATACTGCAACAATAAGACTAACAAAAGATATTAATTCGAATTCTTTGCAATAGACATTGTGTATTATAAAGACAAAATAACTAAAATAACAAAGGATGAAAACTGAATTAATTCTTTTTGAAAAAAAAGCAGTTCTTGTGCATAAATTGTAAAAACTTATTAGAATAATTCCAACAGTAACATTAATAAAAAGAAAGCTTTTACTTCGTATATCAAAATAATTAAGAATAACTTCGATAAGGGGTATTGAAATTCCAAAAAACAACAAAAAAAAGCTATATTGTCTTTCTCTTGGTTCAAAATCACTGTAGTTGTTAATATTTAATGATTTTGTTAAATTTTTACTGGTAAAGAAAAAAGAAGCATATAGTAATATCAACAATGTGATAATAACTAGTAAGTTGATGTTAGAAAAAGTAAAATATTCGCTCAAAATAACAAGGTTTTATAATAAAAATTTGGGTTTACCAAATGTATAAATCCTTGTTAAAATTACAACCATTTTGCTATTTTTTTTAATGCTCTAATTTTATTTTTATAAGGTGCGTATCTTAATTTGATATCAAGCCAAGTTGGTTTTTTTACGATAGCTTTTTGGTGTGAGAAAATATTAAAACTTAATTTTCCATGATAAGCTCCAATACCGCTATGACCTACACCACCAAAAGGTAATCTATTGTTTGCAAAATGTACAAGTGTATCATTGACACAACCTCCACCAAAACTCAAATTTTTTATCAAATCCTCTGAGAATTTTTTATTATTTGAAAAGACATACAATGCTAGAGGTTTTTCATATCTTTCAATGATTTTATTGATTTGATTTTTGTTTTCAAAAGTTAGAATAGGAAGAATTGGTCCAAAAATTTCTTCCTGCATTACTGGACTTTCTAAACTAGGTTCATCTATTAATGTTGGGGATAAAAAAATATCATTTTCATCATGTTTACCGCCATAAATTATTTTTTGATTTTTAGTAAAACCAACCAATCTTTCCCAGTTTTTCTTAGTTATTATTCTAGGATAATCATTAGAGTTTTGCTGATTTGTGCCGTATGAAGTCTCAATCTCATGAATTAGCTTTTTAGTCAGTTCTTCTTTTACTGATTTTTCCACCAATAGAAAATCTGGAGCAATGCATGTCTGCCCAGCGTTAACAAATTTTCCCCAAACAATCCTTTTAGCCGCAACATCTAAATCAACTTTTTTGTCAATTATACATGGATTTTTTCCACCTAATTCTAGTGTTACAGGTGTTAAATTCTCAGCAGCAGCTTTGGCAATTATTTTACCCACATTTACACTTCCTGTAAAGAAAATATAATCCCATCGTCTTGATAGTAATTCTTGCGACACCTCAATTCCGCCTTGAATGACTTCTACATGTTCTTTTTCAAATACCTCAGAAAATATTTTTGCAATCAATTTTGAAGTATTTGGCGTTAGTTCAGATGGTTTTATGGTTACAGAATTACCTGCTGCTATAGCTGCAATAGCCGGCGAAACAGCAAGTTGAAAAGGATAATTCCATGGCGAAATTATCAAGACTTTGCCATAAGGTTCTTTGTAGATATAGTCGAGAGAAGGGAAATTCAAAATAGAAGGCAAAACCATATTTGGTTTTGCCCATTTCTTCATGTTTTTTATCGTTACTTTTAGTTCAGAGATTACTATAAAAGTTTCCGTGAGGAATGCTTCAAATTCAGTTTTTTTGAAATCATTATTAAGCGCTTTTGCAATTTCATTTTGATTTTTTTCAATTGCATAAAGTAACTTTATTAATCGTTGTTTTCTATAGTTAATATCTGTTCTAAACATTTTTTATATTATAAAAATCCCCAACGGAAACCCATGTATACATCACCTTGTTTGCTATCGTTTATCAATGCAGTAATCATTGAACTTGTTCCTAGGTAGAAACCGCCAAGTCTAAAACCAATTCCAACATTTGTTCCAGATATTTCGTGGAAAGTTAGTGGAATATAGCCTTCAAAAAAGCCTAGATTTACTCTAGGAGTAATGCTAAAAATATTTGACGCTGTTATCTGCTCGTTCGCTTCATCTTTATTGGTTTTTTGTTGCAAAAAAGCTGTTACATAAAATTTAGGAATAATTTTAACATCGGCATATGCATTGATTGTTGTTGGTAATTTAACACTAAAATCTTTTTTTTCAGGGTTTTTAGACAAATAACCACCATCAATCAATATTTGTTCAACATCACTCAAATTATCAATATCGTTGAATAAGCTTAAATCCAAAGGACTATTGCCTTGAGTTGTAAAAACATAGTTTGTGCTGTAATTATTGTCATCTTTGAATGTCATGCTTCCTAAATTTCTCAAAGATAAACCCAAGTTCAGAACACTTTTGTATTGATAATTTAAACCGATATCACCTGAAAAACCATTTAAACCACCAAAAATTGACTTACTGTAATCATCAAAATTTGAGAAACTTTCGGCAAGATTTCCCGAATAGGCAATATTTAAACTTGCAGGACTATTGGTTGTTAAATAAGCGTTTCCGGCAGATTGAACAATAGTTCCATCTAATTTGCTTAAACCAAAGTTTGAATATGAACCTGGAAAAAGTATTTTTAATGTAATTCCAACACTAAATTTATGGTTGTCCTTTTCGTAAATAGTTCTTCCAGCAGATAATCCAATTTCGCCATATGATGTTCCACTCAATTTTTGATTACCTGAATTGTTTAATAGTGTTGTGTTTAAAACCAAATTGTCATTTGTGATTGCATTTCCTATAGTTGGATCAACATTAACCATATCAAACATTGCATGAGCTTTTGTTGTAAAAGCAAATCCCCATTTGTTCCATTTCATTGCAAATCCTGGTCCCATAATTTCAGTATTAATTCTAGCATTTACTGGATCGGTTCCTGTAAAAAGCAATGTTTCAAGATTGGTGTCTGAAGAAAAATCACTAAAGCCAATTTTATTGTTGGCTACATTAAAACTCATTCCATAAATGTTTACTTCAAACTTCTTTGAAAGATTCGGAAGTTCAGCAGGATTAATATTCGAGTTTAAAATTCCAACTCTATTTGATGTACTTATCCCAGAAAAATGTTCTTGGGAAATTGCAAAAAGAGAGTTGAACAAAAGGAAGATTAAAATTATTTTTTTCATAGTATTTTGATTTGAAATACAAATATTAAACGTAAAAATACAAATTTATTGTTTAACATCATCCCATAATGTATCGTTTGGAGTAGGTGCAATAACTGTTAATTGTTCTTTGGTAACTGGATGAATAAAACTGAGTTTTCTTGCATGAAGATGAATGCCACCATCAGGATTACTACGGTCAAAACCATATTTCAAATCACCTTTTATTGGACAACCAATAGCTTGAAGTTGTGACCTTATTTGATGATGTCTTCCAGTGTGAAGGTTGATTTCTAGGACAAAGTAATTATTCAACTCTTTGATGATTGTATAATCTAGACTTGCTTTTTTACTATCAGGAACTTCTTTTAGATGCGCTTTTGAAGTATTGTTTTTTGGATTTCTTTTCAAATAATGAACAAGTATATCCGAAGTTTTTGGAGGTTTGTTTTTCACAACTGCCCAATACGTTTTTTGAGTTTCTCTGTTGCTGAACATAGCATTCAATCTTTCTAGAGCTTTACTTGTTCTCGCAAAAACAACAATTCCAGTTGTAGGTCTATCTAATCGATGAACAACACCAAGAAAAACTTCTCCGGGTTTATTATATTTTTCTTTGATATATTCTTTTACAATCTCCGATAAGGGTTTATCGCCAGTTTTATCGCCTTGAACAATATCTCCAACACGCTTATTCACAACAATAATGTGATTGTCTTCGTGAAGAATTTGGAGATTGTCTTTATTTGAGACCAACTTAGGCATTTTAGAAATCTTAGAGAATTAGATTTTTAGAGTAGTTTGAAATCGAGAAATCATTTTTATGATTTCATTTAATTCTGTAGCAACTTTTTCTATTTCATCTGTATTTATAAAGTTTAAATCAAAGGCAATTAAGAGTTGGGTTTCAATTTCATAAGCTGAACCTATAGCTATTTCCAAAAATCTTAAAAAATCTTTATTGGAACTTCTGGACGAACCTTCTGCAATATTAGACGGAATCGATACACAAGCTCTTCGCAATTGATTAGTAAGTCCAAATTTCTCACTCTCAGGAAAATTTGAAGTAATTTTATAAATTTCAGAACAAAAAAGCCTACCTCTTTTCCAAATCTCAAGTTCTTTGAATTGATGCATATAATTTGATTCTACGTCTAAAATGTCTAAGGTTTCTGAAATGTCTAATCCAATCTGAACTAATATTGTTCATTCGAATTAGGAAAATCCTTCGATTTCACATCAGTAACATATTGACCAATAGCTTTTGTCATATCTTCATATAAATTCATGTAACGACGCAAAAACCTTGGGCTAAACTCATGAGTCATACCAATCATATCGTGTAAAACTAAAACCTGACCATCAACGCCGCTTCCAGCACCAATACCAATAACAGGAATGGATATGCTTTCAGCAACTTTTTGAGCCAAAGCAGCCGGAATTTTTTCTAGAACTAAAGCAAAACAACCTTCGCGTTCAAGCATTTTTGCATCTTCTAAAAGTTTCTCAGCTTCTGCTTCTTCTTTAGCACGAACTGTGTATGTTCCAAATTTATAAATAGATTGTGGTGTTAATCCCAAATGTCCCATTACTGGAATCCCAGCGTTCAGGATACGGCGAATGCTGTCTTTTATTTCGCTTCCACCTTCCAGTTTTACTGCATGTCCACCACTTTCTTTCATTATTCTAATTGCTGAACGCAATGCTTCCTTTGGATCACTTTGATAACTTCCAAATGGTAAATCAACAACAATCAAAGCTCTTTCCGCAGCACGAACAACCGATGATGCATGATAAATCATTTGATCCAGCGTAATTGGCAACGTCGTTTCGTGTCCAGCCATGACATTACTCGCCGAATCACCAACCAAAATCACATCAACACCAGCACTATCAACGATTTTTGCCATGGTATAATCATAAGCTGTTAGCATGGAGATTTTCTCTCCATTGGCTTTCATATCGATTAGCGATTTTGTGGTTACTCTTTTATAATCTTTTTTTGCGGTTGACATATTTGTTAAAATTTGGAATTGTAAAAGTATAAAATCTATTTGTCTTACAACAAACATCGGAGACTTTATGCTACTTTTGCAAATATCAATTCAGAAATTGTATTTAAAATGTCAAAAATATTAATCATAGAAGACGAAGCAGCTATCAGAAGAGTGTTAACAAAAATACTTTCTGAAGAAAGCGATACATATATAGTTGAAGAAGCCGAAGATGGAATTCAAGGTTTTGAAAAAATAAAAAACGAAGATTATGATTTAGTGCTTTGTGATATCAAAATGCCAAAAATGGATGGTGAAGAATTACTCGAAGCGGTAAAAAAAATAAAACCCGAAATCCCTATGGTCATGATTTCTGGTCATGGAGATTTAGAAACAGCAGTAAACACAATGCGTCTCGGTGCATTTGATTATATTTCAAAACCACCAGATTTGAATAGATTACTCAACACGGTTCGAAATGCTCTTGACAAAAAACAATTGGTTGTTGAGAATAAAATTCTAAAAAAGAAAGTTTCAAAAAACTATGAAATTGTCGGTCAAAGTGAGCCAATCAATCAAATCAAGGAAATGATTGAAAAAGTAGCCAAAACTGATGCTCGAGTTTTGATTACTGGTCCAAATGGTACTGGAAAAGAATTAGTTGCTCATCAATTGCATGAACAAAGTGAACGCTCAAATGCGCCGTTAATTGAAGTGAATTGTGCTGCAATCCCTAGTGAATTAATTGAAAGTGAGTTATTTGGACATGTAAAAGGTGCGTTTACTTCTGCGGTAAAAGATAGAGCTGGAAAGTTTGAAGCTGCTGATGGTGGAACTATTTTCTTGGATGAAATAGGCGATATGAGTTTACCTGCTCAAGCCAAAGTTTTACGTGCTTTGCAGGAAAATTTAATTCAACGTGTTGGTGCTGAAAAAGATATTAAGGTAAATGTTCGTGTTGTTGCTGCAACCAATAAAGATTTAAAGAAAGAAATTGCAGAAGGTCGTTTTCGTGAAGATTTATACCATAGATTGGCAGTAATTCTCATAAAAGTTCCAGCTTTAAATGATAGAAGAGATGATATTCCTTTATTGATTGAATATTTTTCTTCAAAAATAGCCGAAGAACAAGGAAATGCCCAAAAATCATTTTCAAAAGAAGCTATTAAATTATTGCAAGAATATGACTGGACTGGAAATATACGCGAACTGCGAAATGTGGTTGAACGATTAATAATTCTTGGCGGTAATGAAATTTCTGAAACCGATGTAAAATTGTTTGCATCTAAATAATTGTTACAGGCAGTAAGCCATAAGCAATACGCTTTTGTTTTGCTTACGGCTTAAAGCTTACGGCTTAAAGCTTAAAAAATGAACCTAAAAAAAATAAATCCCAATCTTCAAAATGCACTCGTTGAATTAGGTTTGACTGATGCTAATGAGATGCAACAAGAAACTTTTTCAACAATAAAAAGTGGTGCTGATGCTGTTATCCAAGCCGA
>Ga0116191_1003295_pt1 | contig 11797 bp, 9 predicted proteins | sample AD_UKC111_MetaG_FD_89897 | JGI IMG/M metagenome (GOLD analysis project Ga0116191, IMG submission 89897) | Active sludge microbial communities of municipal wastewater-treating anaerobic digesters from Hong Kong - AD_UKC111_MetaG | ecosystem: Engineered > Bioreactor > Anaerobic > Digestate | place...
ACAAGGGTTTTGCGATAGTGGGGCGAAACTGCAAAGTTCAACGGTTGTTCTTCGGTTCAACTTTTGTACAAAATTGAAGATTTGTGCTTCGATTGCCCCACCATCGCAAAGCCCTGAAACGTTAGCTGTAATGTTGCTAAAAAACAGAACTTTAAAACAATAATCCATAATTAAATAAAATTTGAAAGAATTTAATATTTTTGAAAAGCAATTTGTTTGGACGAGAACTAATATTATCAATTGTATAATTTTAATATTAGTCTTAATTATTCTTTTTACTTCTCTAATATTGAAAATTGAAAAATCCACGTTTTTAACATATTTATTAATTATCACTTTTATTTTTTATCTAATTGGTGTTACATTGAAGCTTACAAACTTTAATAATATTCAACAACTGAAAGGTAAATTGACTGGGAAATTTATTTTTGAGAAAGATTACATTCAAATCAACGAAAAAAGAATTAATCTTGAAGAAATAAAGAAAATCGAAATCAGTGGCGTTGATTGGATTGGTCTTAGAAGCACAAATTACATACTAGATTATAATTACGAAAACGGACTTTCCAATGGTACCAAAAATTATCTGATAATAGAATATAACAACAATGCAAAACTGAAAATTCAATTTCAACAAAAAGATGCATGTGAATTTAAAGAAATTGAAGAAGTAATAAAACACTATTATATGAATAACAAAATAGGCTATTTAAATTGTGTTGATATTTTATGCTTATCTGAGCAAAAAGAATGGAACGAATTTAAAAATCTGAATAAACACTACAGCTAACAGGCGTTTGGCAAGATTGCGAATTTTGTAGTAAATACAAGTTTATTTCTCGCAAGAAATTTTATCTTTGATAGAAAATAATCGGTTCCGAAGTTCGCAACCTCGCCAAGCGCCGGAACGTTATAGGTAATTGCTAAGATTTCTTAGCATAATCATCATTAGGATTTAAATTTGCTATCACATCGTTAATAATACCCCCTAATTTAGAATACTGATTTGACACTTTTAACGCTTGATTCAATTGCCCTATTAAAGCATTAATACCTTCGGAATCAGTTTCAAATCGTAATTCTTTCAATTCGTTTCCTTTTATAATTTTTTGTCCTTTTAAATCATATTTTGGCTGTGTAATCAAAATTATTATTTCAGTTGTAGGTGATAATTGATTATTTTCATAATTCACACCAAAAGTTTGATTTGACCTAATGCTGATTAATCTCATAATTTTTGTGTTTAAATATTGCAACTACCTATAACAGCGGTTTTGTGCAATAGCTTGGTTAGTAATAATTTAAAATTTGTTTTGTATCTGTTGTGTACGCTCCGAAATCGTGCCGATTTATACGCTACTGACACAAAGCCGCGATACGTTGGAGGAAACCATTGAGCTACACGAAACGCTAAGAAACCGTATAAAAAGTTATAACAATTTAACAACTAAAACCAAAAACAATGAAAAAACAACACAAATTATTACTTCTTTTTTTTATGTTGACAAGCTTTCTAAAAAGCTATTCGCAAGAATATGAAATTAATCTTTCGCCTGAAGGTAAGCTAGAAACGGTTTATGATAACAAAGGAAATCAATTAAAACTTAAAGATATTTTAATTATTGCTCCTAAAAATTCAGGAGTTTTAAATACAACAAATTTAAACTGTTCAACTACATCTTATTTCAACTTATATTTTGAACCTGGTTGTGGTATGGAAGACACTACAAATCCGATACACAATACAAGACGGGCTGTACTATGCAAGGTTTTTGAAGACATTTCTAACTTTATTACTTCACCATTATCAACTACAGGTAATAAAGTGAATATTTGGGTTAGAAACATTGCAAACGAGAGTGTGCCAACTGGCACATTAGGTTTAGCTTCTTCTTTTTATATTCCATATTCAAACGGCACAAATACAATTGGCGGAATTTTAGACGGTGAAATTTGGAAAACCATTCATTTAGGTGTAGATTCTTATACCAACATTTCAAGTGGAACAAATACCTTTTATCATGGAAAAGTTTCTTTTAATTTTAACGACCCTAGTATAAATTGGAATACTAATTTATCTATCAATTCACCTAGCAATTTATACGATTTATACACTGTTATTTTACACGAAGTTGTTCACTCTTTAGGTTTTGGTAGTTTCATAAATCAAAATGGTGCGTCAATTGACCCATCACCTTATTATAGCAGATATGATACTTTTTTGAGAACTAACAATAACATACCTTTGCTATCTGTAGGTAGTTGCAGTATGTATGATGTTAGTTTTAATTCAGCAATTTCACCAACAGTATTAAGACCTGGTTGCACATTACCTAATAATATAAGTAATGGGGTTCTAAACACTACTAGTTGTGCAAATGCAATAAAATATGTAGGCTCTTCAACAGTCCCAGTTTACACACCAACCTGCTTTGAGCAAGGAAGTAGTTTAAGCCACTTTGAAGATATGCTTTATCCTACTTGTGCTTCACCATACGCAAACGATAGTTACTTTGTATTAAGTAATGTCAATCTTTTAGGAACAACTAAGCGTTATTTAAAACCTGAAGAACGAAATGTTCTTTGTGATATTGGCTATAACGTAAAAACAACTTTTGGTGTAAGTTCAACATTTGGTGGATTTTTTAATTATGGTGGAACAGCTTGTGCTGGCATTTCTGTAGCTGGTGTAAACGATGGTATAAATAATAGTACTGGTTCTTATACATTTATTGGCAGTATTGCAACTACTGGTGCAACAAGTACAGTAGTTTCTATATCGGGTCTTTTAGCAAATGATGTTAATGCAGCTAGTTTCGAATGTTTACAAGATATCACAGCACCAACAACAACTTCTATTGTAAATGTTTCGGGGACAAATTCAACAATTTCATCATTTACAACAACAACCCCAGGCTTACATATATTACGTTATATTCCTGTAAACGGAACAAAAAGAGGTAATTTAACTTATATCTATGTTTATATTTCAACGCCACCATCAATGGGTGGATGTAGCCCAACACCAAAAGCTTGTGATTTAATCATGAATGGAAATTTTGAACAATATTCAAGTTTACCGACAGATATTCATCAAATAATTAAAGCCTGTGGTTGGAATACTCCTATAGCCAGTATTAACGAACAATACACTCCTTCGTATTTCAATTCAAATGTAATTCCTACATCTTCTCCTTTTTCATTCAGGGTTGATGTGCCTTGTAATCTTTATGGCAATCAAGTATGTAATAAAAGTATAGGAAATGGATATTCCACAATTTTTACAACCAGACACGGTGGAAAACAACATCTATATACTATATTGAAAGAACAATTACAACCTAATACAAATTATCAATTAAGTTTTGATGTTTCATTAACAGAAGGCAAAAGTAATTTTGCTAGTAGTTTACAAGTATATTTATCTAACACAAATTTAATTAATTTTAATACTGCTACTAATTATGAGATGAATACTGTGCCAAATCCTTCAATGCTATTCATTTCTCCAATAGTCACTAGAAATGTTAATGGTTGGGATACTATTACATTTAATTTTACAACAACGACTGGTGGCGAAAGATATTTATATTTAGGCTTATTAAAAAATGTAATTATTTCAACTAATACTCCTGCTACAATAGATGCAACTTGTAATTTTAACAATACAACTACGGACTCATATAGTCAATCTTTGGCTTATTATATTGACAATGTTTCTTTAATTCCAACTAACGGTGCAGTTTTAAATTTACCCGCATCAATTTGTAACACTCAAAACCTAAGTAACTTATCTTTATATCTAAATGGTACAACTGCTACTGGTGTTTTTTCTGGTACAGGCGTTACTTTTGCAAATGGCGTATATTCATTTAATGCTTCTGTTGCAGGTGTTGGGACTACTACAATTGGCTATACTTTTACAAATAGTAATGGCTGTTCTGTTACTTTATATGACACAATAAATATTAGCACAACATCATCAAACACGATTGTTGTTGATGCTATAAACGATGATTTTTCTAGTATGCCAATTAGCTCAACAACAGGCGGTATTACTACTAGCGTTTACAGTAATGATTTATACAATGGTATGCCTACAAGTTCTGCAAACATTAATAATGTAATATTTAATTTAGTAGCACCTATTTCGATTGCTGGTGCTACAATTGATAGTCAAGGCGTTTTATCTATTCCATCAGGAGTAGCAACTGGTACTTATACCTTAAATTATAGACTGAATGCAATTGGCAATTGCACAAATTCGGATATTGCAACCGTAACTATAGTCGTTGCTGATGGTAGTATTACTCCAACAATAGTAGCCGGATTAAGAGCAAACAACGCAGTTAATTTAATTGGGTTGCAAAGCTCTAACAAGTCAATTATATCAGGTTATTTTACCCAATATAATAATATTTTAAAAAACAGAATTGCTCGATTAAATACGAATTTAACTTTAGATGCAACATTTAACTCAAGCGGGCCAACACCATCAAATCAGCCACCTCAAAGTATGGCTATTCAAAGTGACAACAAAATAATTGTTGTCGGTTCATTTACAGGATTTAGTGGCGGTAGCAATGGTTTCGGTATAGCTAGACTGAATCAAGATGGTAGTATTGATAATAGCTTTAATGCTGGTGGAACTGGTATAAGTTTATTAAATTATGTAGCATATACCTGTGCTATTCAACAAGACGGCAAAATTTTAGTTGGTGGTCAATTTGGCACTTATAATGGTGTTAATTGTGCTAGCTTAATACGTTTAAATAGCAACGGCTCTATTGATCCAACGTTTACGTTTCCAAATTATGCTTATTCATGGGTGAGTAGAGTTTTAATTCAACCTGATGGTAAAATATTAGTTGAAGGCCTTTTTGGATATGCATTTACTGACCCAACAAATAGACATTTGATAAGATTAAATTCAAATGGAACATTAGATTCTACATTTACTTCTGGATATACTGGCCCAACTGGTCCTATTCCAAGTGTCTCATATAGCAATGTAATTACATTGCAAAATATGGCTTTACAATCTGACGGTAAAATTATTATTGTTGGAGCATTTACAAATTATAATGGTACAAGCACAAAAAATATAATCCGTTTATTCAGTAATGGACAAATTGATTCCACATTTAACACATCGACTGGAGTGGAACGAGGAATTAATGATGTAATTATCGAACCGCTTACTAATAAATTAATTATTGGAGGGGAGTTTACAACTTTTGGAACAACAGCTGTTAAAAAACTTATTAGACTTAACACAAATGGAACATTAGACACAAGTTTTAACATTGGCGTTGGTACAACTGACTCTACAACATCAACGACTTGTCCTTTCTGTTCAAATTATGTAAAAGCACTAAAGATACAACCCGATGGAAAAATAATAGTAGGTGGAAAGTTCACTAATTTTAATGGATTGTCGGCAACTAACATTACTAGAATTTTTGGTTCAGCTGGTGTTCAAGCTAAAGGTAGTGCAATCGAGTATCAAAGTGAACCAGAAATAGATACTAATCCAAGTTATAATGCGATTATTATTTATCCAAATCCAAGTAAAGGTATTTATACCATAGACTTAAGTTATGAAGAAGAAATTACTAACATAACTATATATAATGTTTTAGGTGAGCTTGTTTATGACCAATCATTAACACCACAAACTCAAAATCAAATCGACCTTACTCATTTAGCAAATGGCTATTACATTGCTCGACTTAATAATGAGTCAAGAAGCACACAACAAAAACTAATAAAAAACTAATAACTAAACTAAATCCATTGTCAAAGTTGTAACTTTGACAATGGATTTCTAATATTTATAATTATGAAAAAAATAATAACTTTACTTGTTTTGCTTACCTTTTTCAAAGGTAATACACAATGTCCAGCTCCTTCAAATTTAATTCTATCAATTCCTAATGCTACTTCCGCTCAGTTAACTTGGACTGAAAACGGAACAGCTAATTCTTGGGAAGTTGCAGTAATGCCAGATTTTTATATTGGAGCACCATTACCATCCAATGGTACAATTGCTACAAGCAATTCATATCTAGTAACCGATTTACCACCAGGATATGGATGTTATGCTTTTTTTGTAAGGTCTGTTTGTTCTGCAACTGATGTTAGCTCTTGGATTGCTGTTGGGTCTTTAGGTTGTTCAACAAATGTATTTAACTATCTAGCTACTTTATCAAATGATAGTTTCGTAGCTGACGACAATAGACTTAAAATTTTTCCAAATCCTTCAAGTACTATTTTTAAAATAGTATCAGATACTAATATTGATAAAATAACAATTTTTGACACTTTAGGAAAAGAAATTTTAACACAATCCCAAAACAATAATGAAGTTAATATAGAAAAACTATCAAAAGGTATTTATCTTATTGAAATTACTTCAGAAAATGAAAAGGTTTACAAAAAATTAATTAAAGAGTAACAAATATTAATCAATTAAATACTAAAAAGTTATGGCTAAGCCATAACTTTTTATTTTTAATATATACTACATTTTAGAATAAAAAAATTATTATGTTTGTTTAAATTTTAAAACTAAAAAATATGGCTTCTACATCTGAAAAAGGTCACGCAAAAAACATTGCAAACGCAAATTTATTGAACACATATATTGTTCAATTAGTTGCAATTTACAATCCAAGTAATCCAAAATTACTTTTAACAAACTTGCAAAACATCTACACAAATTCTTTTTCACATCAAGAAAGTGTAAATACATTAGTTGCACCCTACTCCATTGCAGTTGATAATCGTGAAAATGTTTTTGCACCAATTAGCAAAAAAATCACAAAACTTCGCAAAGTATATAAAGCAACCGAAGGCGTAACACCAGCACAATTAGAAGATTTTATGACAATTGCTCGAAAATTAAAAGGTATTCGTAAAGTAAATAACGCACCAACAACAGATACAACAGTTGAGCAAACGCAACATTCAACCTCACAAATGAGTTATGACCAACGCACAAATAATTACGATTTGTTAATTTCACAACTTCAAAACACACCAAACTATAACCCAAACGAAACAGAATATCAAATTGCTACATTGCAAGCAGAAAAAGCCCAAATGTTGCAAGCAACGCAAGGCGTTGCTAACACTTTTGTTCCTTTAAACAATGCTCGTAGTATTCGTAACAATTCAATGTATCTATCCGATGACAATTTAGTAGATACTTTCAACAAAGCCAAAGATTACCTATTTACAATCCTTGATAGTAATTCTGTTCAATACAAAGCAATTGCAAAAATTAAATTCAAAAAAGTAGGTCAAGCATAAAAAACGCATAAGGCTTGTGTAAAACTGCATAAGCCTTATACCAAAATAGTTAAGACTTGTACCAAACTAAATAAGCCTTATGCCAAAGTAAATATGACAACTGCCAAAATAGATAAACCTTGTGCAAAAGTAGTTATAACTTATGTCAAAATAGATAAGACTTGTGAAAAAGTAGATAAGGCTTATGCCAAAATAGATAAGACTTGTGCACCAGTAAAATAGGCACTTAACAAAAATAAATAATCCGAATAAAAAACGGAAAATCGTGGTAGAAAAAGATATGGCTTCCTCCAACAAGCGTTTTGCAAGATTGCGGGGTAAATGTTTAATTTAAAGTTTTGGCATATCAATAAAGTTCAGTAATAACCTAAAAGTAAAGGCTTATTTAGTCCGCAACCTCGCAAAGCGCTGGGACGTTGGTGGCAACACTGCCAAAATTGCGCAGAAAAAAAGTAGATTTACATCAAAATTTAAGTATTTATACCTATATAGAATATTGTGTAAATACTTATTTTTGAAAAAACTTGTTACAACAAACACAATAAAATATCGTTATAAAAATATTATTTGGCCAATAATTGAGGGATTTCTCTATTACCCAAAATAAAAAAATAGAGTAGGAAAATCTTGTACGCCTGAGAAAAGAAGAAGAAAAAATCTTAATATAAATATTTTAAAAATGAAAAAATCATTTTTTGGCTTAATAGCCATCGCTTTTATTTCATTGAGTTCTTTTACAACAAAAAGCACAGATGAATTAGTTCTTCACAATTGTACATATAATATGTACAATGCATCGGGACAATTTTTAGGGCAATTAACACTTTATGATGTACCAGACAATGTTTCTTGTGGTAGTTCTAAAGCAAAACAAGTTGCAATTGATTATTGGAACGGGACACACTAATTAGAATTTATTTGGGAGTAAAATATATTTACATATTTTTACTCCCAATTGTTTAACAAATCATTAAAATTACTTTTATGAAATTTAAAATATTATTATTGTTACTTGTATTTTCAAAGTTGATAGCTCAACAAAATAATTCTGTTGTAAAAATTCAATATTCAGAAACTATTCAATATATACCTACAACAGTAAACAATTACACAGGGACATTATTGGTTCAAAATGAATATAGCTACTATGTATCAGATTATATAAATACAGATAAAGCAACAAAAAATGAAGATGAAGAGGATGTGATTGTTGTTAATACACCTGAATTCAAATTTAATGGTGAGGTATTTACCAACACTAAAACAAAAGAACTAACCGAAAATTTATATGAAAATAAATTCTTAAAAAAATCTTTTTCTGTTACAGAGGCACTCCCAAAAATAAAATGGACGCTTTTAAAGGGTGAAAAAAAATTCAACAACTTCATATGTAAAAAAGCTAAAGCAACTTTTAGAGGAAGAACATATAATGTTTGGTACACAGAAAAAATACCAGTTTCAGCAGGTCCTTGGAAATTGAACGGACTACCAGGACTTATACTGTCGGCTGAAGATACAGATGGGATATACAAATGGGAAGTTAAAAACATCAAATACCCTTACACAGAAAAAGGGCTAAATTTAAAAGACACCTATTCAAAAAGAATTAAGTATAAAAAAGTTGCATTCAAAGAATTTGATGAAATGGTTGTTAAAGCAATAAAAAATAAAATTAAAATGATTAGTGCAAGAAATTCAAATAGAGATGGTATTAAAGTTGGATTTGGATATAATACATTGCAAGATAGAGAGCCAACCAATGAATGGAGAACTCAAACTGATTTTAATTAAAATGAAATATTACTTTTTTTTTATTTTCCTTTTTAATTTAAATATTTTTTCGCAAACAACTATTAAAGGTAAAATAAGCGACACTAATAATCAACCAATAGTTTCTGCAAGTGTTATTCTAAAAACTGACACAGATGAAACTATTGGTTTTTCAACAACTGATGAACTAGGCAAATTTGAAATAATTTTTGAAGAAGTTGGAAATCTAAAAATTCAAATAAATTCTTTAGGTTATGAGACAAAGGAACAGAGTATAAATGTTATAAAAAAAAATGAAATTAAGACCTATGACTTTATTCTAAAAACAAAAGAAACTTTACTAGAAGAAGTATTTATTGAAACAAAAAAACCAATTACAGTAAAAAAAGACACAATCATCTTCAATGCAAAATCTTTTCTTCGTGGCGATGAACAAGTTGTCGAAGATTTACTAAAAAAAATACCAGGGTTAAACATTACTTCTGATGGTACAGTCAAAATTGGTAATCAAGAAGTAGAAAAAATTATGATTGACGGTGATGATATGTTTGAAAAAGGGTACAAAATCCTAACAAAAAATATGCCCGTTAATCCTATTGATAAAGTAGAATTATATCAAAATTATTCAAATAACAAACATTTAAAAGGAATTGAAAGCAGCGACAAAGTAGCACTAAACCTTACTCTGAAAGAAGATTATAAACGCCAATGGTTCGGTAATATGAATATAGGGTACGGGCTTATTTCGGAAAACAGATATGATACTCGAAGTAATTTAATGAACTTCGGTAAAAAAAGTAAATACTATTTTTTGACCAATCTCAATAATATTGGTTATGATGCTGTTGGCGAAATTGATAATTTAATTCGCCCTTATCGTGTTGGAGAACCGGGAAGTATTGGCGACAATCAATCAGTTAAAACACTTTTATCAATTGGTATAGAAACACCCGATTTAAAACCAAAAAGAACAAATTTTAATAATGCCGAAATGCTTTCTTTAAATTCTATTTTTACGTTATCAGAAAAAGTTAAGCTAAAAACAATAGGATTTTTAAATACTGATGAAAATGATTATTTTAAAAATAGTTTTCAATCTTTTAATGTCGGAAATGAAACTTTTATAAATACAGAGGATTTAATAGGGAAAAAAACTAAATTGATATGTTTTGGTAAAATAGATTTAATCTACGATATTTCTAAAACCAAAACTTTAGAAACTACAACAAAGTTTAACCAAACTAATGAGAAGAACTCGACGAGTTTGTTTTTTAACAACGATTTATTAAACGAAAAGTTAACAAATAACAATCAACTCTTTGATCAAAAAATAGTTTTTACTAGCAAGTTTCAAGAAAGTAAAGTTTTTTTACTTTCTAGTAGATACATCAATGAAAAAACACCACAAGAATATTTTGTCAATCAATTTATTTTACAAGATTTATTTATGCTAAACGCCAACAATACCAATCAATATAGCCAAAACAAAATGCAGTTTGTTGGTATTGAAGCACATTTATTAAGCAAAAAGAAAAATGATGATTTATTTGAAATTAAGTTAGGTAATCAATTAAGAATAGATAATCTAAAAACAAAGTTTCAAATATTAAATAATGAAACTAGCCTTTCATTACCAATAAATTTTCAAAATAATTTAACCTATTTTGTCAACAATATATATGCTTCAGTAAAATATCGCTGGAAAATAAATAATTTTAATTTTCTAACACAATCCGATTTTCATCAATTATTTAATGAATTAGAAAATTTAGATAGTAAAATAAATCAAACACCATTTTATATTATTCCAAAAATTGGTATTGATTGGCAAATAAACGAGGTAAATAAAATTACCTCTTCTTACACATACAATACAACTAATACAGGAATTTTAGATATTTATTCAGGGTTTGTGCAAACTGACTTTCGTAGTTTTTCAAAAGGATTAGAAGAATTTAATCAACTCAACTCCTCTAATTTAGCAATTAATTATACTCTTGGCAATTGGGGTGATAAATTTTTTGCAAATACATTTTTCATATATTCAAAAAATAATGATTTTTATAGTAATAATTCCACTATTACACAAAACTATTCATTGTCAGAAAAAATAATAATAAAAGACCGTGAATTTCTATCTCTTTCATCAAATATCGATTACTATTTTAATTTTATAAAATCTAATCTTAAAATTAATTTAGGTGGTTCAAAAACCAATTTTAAAAACATTGTCAATAATTCAAATACTAGAGAAGTAAATAATTTAAATACCATTTATGGTTTCGAATTGCGTTCAGGTTTTAAAGGTTTTTTTAATTACCATTTTGGTTCAAAATGGAATTACAATCAAGTGAAAACTACGATAACAAATGATTTCACAAACAATATAAGTTTTTTAGATTTATCATTTATGTTTTCGAAAAAATTCAACATTCAATTACAATCCGAAAGGTATTTTTTTGCAAATTTAGACAGTAATAATAATAAGTATTATTTTTTAGATTTAGAAGCAAGATATACAGTTAAAGAGAACAAACTAACTTTTTTCCTCTCGGGTAACAATCTATTTAATACAACAACATTCAAAAATTACAATATTACTGACATTGATATTTCAAAAACTGAATATAAATTACAACCAAGATATATCCTTCTAAAAATGGAATTTAGATTTTAAGTATATTTTTAATAAATTTGCTTTTTAAACAAATTA
>Ga0116191_1003297_pt1 | contig 11790 bp, 7 predicted proteins | sample AD_UKC111_MetaG_FD_89897 | JGI IMG/M metagenome (GOLD analysis project Ga0116191, IMG submission 89897) | Active sludge microbial communities of municipal wastewater-treating anaerobic digesters from Hong Kong - AD_UKC111_MetaG | ecosystem: Engineered > Bioreactor > Anaerobic > Digestate | place...
ACTGTAAACTTTGATGTTGTAAGCGGCCCAAAAGGCCCCAGTGCAGCAAACGTAGTAAAAGGCTAAGACCACAATGCAGGCTCAGTTCATCTGAGCCTGCCTCTTTTTTTCAAAACATCCATCAATATTTAAAGAAGTTTAGTCCTGATTTCCCTGCGTCTTTCTCTCGGAAGCACAATCGTAATCTCCGTACCTTTATCGAGCTTACTATCAACATCTATATGACCTTTATGTTCCTGGACAATACGTTTTGCCATTGTAAGTCCAAGCCCCAGATAATTGAATTTGGTTGTAAAAAATGGGTCGAAGATGTAAGGAAGGTCTTTTGTTGAAATCCCGTTTCCATTATCTTTTACACTAATATAAACCTTATTTCCAACAATACCGCATTCAACGATTACTTCGCCATCTTGTGGGACAGCCTCGATGGCATTCTGCACGATACACTGAACGGCACGGATTAACAACGCAAGGTCACCGAAAAGCTGGGTTGTGGGTAGCACTTCCGGTTCCGGGAAAATAATTTTACCAGAATACATTTCAAGGTGACTGTGCAATGCCTTTTTTACGCCAACAACTATTTCTGAAAGGGATAGAGGTGCATACCCGACAGGATAAACCTTTGCAAACTCAACTAAGCGGTCTATTATATATTCCAGACGCCTTGATTCATCATGAATGATCCTTGTATAGTGTGCATATTCCTCATCAGATACCTTTTCTTTCGCCAGTCTTAATGCAAAACCACCTATTGAAACAATGGGATTTCGGATCTGATGAGAGATATGATCGGTCATCATCCCAAGGCCGATAAACCTCTCTGCACCCATATATTCTTTTTCCATTTCCTTCAGGTTTGTAATATCCTGGAATGCAAAGATGATAAATTCATTGCCATCCGAATCACCTTTATACAAGGCAGTAGAAAGGTTTACAAAAAAATTATCCCCATTTTTTCTGCGCAAAAGCGCTTCACCTTCAAAATTATTGCCATCGCGTGTAATTTTCAAGATATTTTGCAGAAATATGTCGATATCCTCAGGGAGAAAAAGTATGTCTATGGATTTTCCCTTAATACAATTAGTCTCGTAACCCAGCAATTCCAATGCCATTTTGTTTGCAAAACGGATATTGGCACTGCTGTCTGTAATAACGATTCCGGTCTTGACGATCTCTATCAACACACTGTTAAGACTTTGCGGCAATGTTATCGCATCCATATTTCACTCCCTTTTTTTAAGTCTTTATCGATATCCCATCATATCCTCTCGTTTGTTGACCTAAGTCTTGACGCCATCTCCTTCAAAATGGCAAGCACAATGTCCGGACTCTCCCTAAGTATTGCATCGAAATTTTCACGTGAGATCTCTACAAGCCTCGTGTCATATTCCATAATTTTCACTGTAGCTGTCCTCGGGGCATCAAGCAGCATAGACATCTCACCAAAATAATCTCCCTTTTTCATAACCCTTATAACCTTGTTATTCCTGATAATGCCGACAGAACCAGACACAACAAAGTACATTTTATCCCCTGCATTGCCCTCATGAAAAACAACATCGTCTTTATTAAACTGCTTAATATATCTATTAATAAATGTTTCCGGTATCGTTTCAACAGCCTCAGCGCCGAGAAAAAGTCTTTTCAAGACAAGCACATCCCTTTTCCCTATGTTTACGATAATCTCGGCACCAAAAAGGATTACAAGAAAACAATAGTATACCCAGACAATCATTATAAAAAACATCTTCAGCGAACCGAAGGCAACCCCATAGTCAGGATTAAAGCTAAGAAAATGGCTGAAAAGTCCTTTCATTAAAACAAGCATTATTGCGGTAATCAAAGATGCATATATAACACGATGCGTCTTGATTCTAATAGGGGGGAATACAATATAAATTGTCACCATGCACAATACCGCTGCAACAAAAGACATAAGTATGTTCAAGTTGTATAATTGATAAACAACCTCTGGAAACCGATTCATAATGTGCAAATACAAAATCTCGATGGCAATAAGCGTTAAAAAAAGCGTGATTATAATAACTGCTGAAGCGAAATTCATCAGTTGCAACTTGATTACAGATATTTCCTGTTTAAAGTTAAATATCCTGAAGAATGCAGTTCTCAATGAATCGCTAATAGTCATAAGCGATACAACAATCATTGTAAGACATAATATACCCCATGTAATCTTGTAGCCGGTGGGAAAACGAAAATCTCTGACCGTAAAGATGTTTAGATTCGGAAATATATGGTATATGAGACTTTCAATGCCATGCATGACATTGCCAAACAAACCTGAATAACTGCCAAAAATATATGACATGAAAAAAAGCAAAGGAAATATCGCAAAGAAACCATAAGATGCAAGCGCAATAGACATCTCAAAATTATTATTACGCAAGAAAGATTTTACTGATTCTTTCAGGATGACAAGGGTAATGCCGTTCGAAACATTATTCCTTCCGAAAGCCATAAAAAATTTATATCATTTTTTCAGAAGCATTGCACCACTTGAATACCCTCCACCAAAAACCGTTACGACAATCAACTCGTCTTTAAGAAATCTATCCCAGTTTTGCGAGAGCGCAACGGCAGTGCTTGCGCACCCTGTATTGCCGGTATTTTCAATATTCATAATACGCTGCCCGTTTTTCAATCCAAGTGTTTTTGCAACATTGTCGATTATCCTGACATTTGCCTGATGTGGTATAAGATAGTCTATATCATCAACTGTAAAATCGTTTCTTTTCAGGATACTTTCAACTTCAGACACCATATATTTGCATGCATGGACAAAGATATCTTTACCGTAGGGCATTTTTAAACCGCCGTTTTTCGGCCTTAGGTATACCCCTTCTATGCCCTTGCCAATATTGCCAAGTCCTGTTGTGTTTAAGTCAAGAATCGCCAAATCATCATCCGAATGCCTTTCTTTTGATATAAAAGCCACCCCAGCGCCGTCACCCCACAGGTATCCCGACTGTTCGTCCTCGTCGTTGTTATATGCGCTATTGTGTTCTGTAGCAATAACAATCGCCTTCTTTGCCTTACTCATGGCAAAATAACCCTCAACTATTTCAATCGCATTGAGAAAGGATGAACATGCAGAGGTAATAGTGATCGCCTTCGCATCCTGGATGTTGAAATAACCCTGAACCGCATGTGCAAGGGTTCCAACGGTATCATACGGTGTATACGTTGCACCCACTATCAAATCTATATCGTTTAACGCATAAGGCAGATTTTCTAAAATCGTTTTTATAGCCTCGATGGACATGGAGTTTGTATTTTCTCCTTCTTTGGCCTTTGTCCTTTGCTTAATGCCAGACCTTTTGTATATCCATTCATCGGTCAATCCGTTCAAGTTCGTGTAATGTTCGTTTAAAACGATTGTTTCCGGCAAATAATGACAAACTGCATTGATATACATAGAATACCCCAAATAATATCGAATTTTTTATTAAATTATCCCTGAATTAGCAATTAAGGAGATCAGAGAAAGCTATTGTGAATGAATCAATCTAAAAAATATCATACATGAAATACATATCCAAACAGGCAATCAGAATACCAATAATATATGCGTATGTCAACGTGAAAGTATATGAATATTGTTGAAATATGTTTCGTTTTAAGGGAAAATTGATGCCTGTGTGTCAAAAAACTGAGACAAAGCATATGAATTCTAATTTAGGGTTGATTATTAATCTTTTTTTTGTCATATTATATCCAAAAGGAGAAACAAGTGACACTACGTGAAGTTAAAGAGATACTCAATGCGGAGGTTTATGTTGGTGATGACCAGTTAGGCATGGAGGTAAAAACCGCATTTGGCGCTGATTTAATGAGTGACGTACTGGCTTTCGCCAAAGCCGGTAGCCTTTTGCTTACAGGACTTACCAACCCTCAGATTGTTAGAACATCAGACGTTCTCGATATTGCAGCCATCATTATCGTTCGTGGAAAGCGTCCTTTGCCTGAAACAATTAGACTGGCCGAAGAGCTAAAAATCCCTATCCTTGGAACAAATTATATCCTTTTTGAAACCGCCGGCAGGTTATATGAAAAAGGGATCGTTGGTTGCGTTGAAACAGTCGGCAAAACAAGCGAACCAAACTGAAAATATTATCTATGAGAAATCATTTACAGTAGAAGGCAAGACCTTCAAACATGCCGGCAAAGTTTCTACACAAGTTAAAGCTATTCTGCAAAACATGAATTACCCCATAGACAAAGTCAGACGTGCTGCAATAGTTACATATGAAGCTGAAATAAATATATGCTCTTATGCAGAAAAAGGTACCATTACACTGCGATTGACACCAGGGAAAATCATAATAGATGTAACGGATAAAGGTCAGGGCATAGCCGATATTAATTTGGCCATGAAAGAGGGTTATTCGACAGCTACAAGAAGAATTTGGCAAATGGGTTTTGGCGCCGGTATGGGATTATCAAACATGAAAAACTATTCCGATGCGTTTGATATATCATCCGAGGCAGGAATAGGTACAAACGTGAAAATGGTTATCAATGTATGATGTTAGCCTATCCATTTGAATTTTTGAACATTCGAATTTGTTTAGAATTTTGTGCTCAGGATCCTGTTCATTCCTGTTTATCGAGATAAGCCATCTCGAACTAATTGTCAGTCTTCTTTTTTGTTTTTGATATAAGACTTATCCTCGATATCCCAAGTATCTGAGCCGCCCTTGTCTTGTTGCCTCCGGTATACTCGAGAACCCTTCTGATATGTTCATCCTCGATCTCCTGAAGCGTTTTTAAAGGCACATCCGTCAATCCTCCCTCACCGAATCCATCATTTTCGAGGAAATAACTCGGCAGGGATTTCTTTTTCAATTCATTCGAGGATTCCACAATAACAGCGCTGTTAATGATATTCATCAGCTCCCTTATATTGCCCGGATAATCATACTGGGTCAGACATTTCATTGCACTTTCTGAGATCTTTTCAATCTTTTTATTGTTCGTCTGAGAAAACCTACGCAGAAAGTGATAAGAGAGTATCGGAATATCCCCTGCCCTTTCCCTTAATGGAGGTAGATAAACCGAATTTATGTTAAGGCGATAAAAAAGGTCTTTTCTGAAATTGCCCTGCTTCATCTCCTCATGGAGATTCTTGTTGGTTGCAGCGATAATGCGAACATCGACCTTCAGGTTCCTTGTTGAACCAAGACGAAAGAATTCACCCTCCTGAAGCACGCGCAGTAGTTTTACTTGAATGGGCAAAGCCAATTCACCTATCTCATCAAGGAACAGCGTTCCCTTATCAGCCTCTTCCAAAAAACCCCTCTTATTGGATGTCGCACCGGTAAATGCACCCTGGTTGTATCCAAAAAATTCAGACGCAAATAGCTCGTTCGCAAACGAGCCTGCGTTCACAGCGACAAAACGTTGCCCACTACGCTTACTTATCCTGTGTATTGCCCGTGCGATAAGCTCCTTTCCTGTCCCACTCTCTCCCCAGATAAGCACACTGTTATCGCTTAGCGCCATCTTTTCTACCATAGTAAATATATCGCGCATCTTGCTGTCTTGTGTAACGATCTCTTTAAAGGCATCCTTAAATCTGAGGTTTGCTTCAGTTCTCAACTCCGCTTCGATATTTTTAGATGCCCTGCGCTGCTCGAGCGTCGTATGCATAAGCGTCAGAAGGCGGTCGTTATCCACCGGTTTCGTCAGATATTCGAGTGCACCAAGCTTCATTGCAGCCACAGCGAGGCTTACATCCTCAACACCCGTAAGGACAATGGTTTCAATGTCAATGCCTTCCTCGTTGATTCTCTTTAGAATGTCAAGCCCTGTAACTTCTGGCATGTCCATATCAAGAAGCAAAAGGTCATATGCGCCGGTCTTTATAAGGTCGAAAGCCTTTGTGCTGTTTGACAACGTTGTCACATCAAAGGTGCCCGCCTGCAAAAGGAATATCCTAAGATAATTAAGCACCGCCTGGTCATCATCTACCACAAGAACCTTATCCATCAAGCCTCCTTAGGACTAACAGGAAGGTGTATAAAGAATGTAGTTCCGATACCCGGCTTACTTTCCACATCTATCCTGCCTTTATGTTCTTTGATAATACCATAAGCTATAGAGAGGCCAAGCCCCGTCCCGCCATGGTGACGTTTTGTCGTAAAAAACGGATCGAAAATCTGTTTTAGGGTCTTTTCATCCATGCCCTTGCCGTTGTCACTTATCTTGAGAACAATCTCTTCAGCATCTTGCCTGTATGTCGATACCGTTATGCTCCCCCTCGGCTTATCAATAGCCTGGGATGCATTTATAAGGACATTTACAACAACCTGCTGTAACTTTTGGGAATTACCGACAATCTCCGGTAGATTAGGATCAAACTCGACCTTGACATCGGATGTCCTTTTTATCTGATTATCAACCAAGCGCAAACAAGATTCTATTATACCGTTAACATTTACCTGTTCGTTGAGAAGCCCCTCATCCTTTTTTGCAAACTTCCTTAAACCATCCACAATTCCCTTTATCCTGTTTGCACCCTGCACCATATCATCAACAAGCACCGGAATAGATTGCCTGAACATCTCATAATTCAGTCGGGCAATCTTTAAGTCGGGATTAGACTCATAAGCACGATCTATAATCGGCAACATGTCGTTTAACGCCTCCTGGATGATTGTAAGATTACCTTTAATGAATGTATTCGGATTGTTAATCTCATGTGCGATGCCTGAAACAAGCTGACCAAGGGATGCAAGCTTATCAGCCTGCAGCAATTGCTGCTCCATGTTCTTTTCCTTTGTAATCACCCTCGAAAATTCCAATACCCCAATAACATTACCGTTGGAGTCAAAAATAGGATAGGCATTTATCAGATAATATTCGTTATCCACCATCCTTTCAAGCTTCACAGATAGTTTTTCAGCAAAAACTTTACTGATATGGCAGTCTTTACAGGCCTCTTTCTGGTTGAATATCTTTTTGTAACATTTTCCCTTGTTGCCTATATTGTTTCGGTTGGCCATAATGATATTGTGATGCGCATCAATAACTACTACAGTATCGGGGATAGCCTTAAATAGGGTTTGCAGCCTCATTTTACTTAGCCTCAGCTTCTCCGTAAGGGCTAAAAGTTCGTTGTTTTTCTTTAAAAGAAGATCTTTCTGATTTTCCAAATCCAATGTTCTCTGCCTTACGTTCCTTTCAAGGTTTTCGTTTTGCTCAATCAATTTTCGTTCCAGTTCTTTTCTTACCCTTATGTCTTTGTAAACCGATTCAACGCAGGGCACACCGTCTACATCGATTATTATGTATGATGCTATAACAGGTATTGGTGTACCGTTTCTGTCGAGCAAGGTAACCTCAAGGCTCTCAACAAAACCGTCCTTTTTCAGTTTATCAAAGAGTACAGGCCTTATGGCCGGATTTTCATATAGTCCATCACGTACAAAATTTAAATGAACGGAACCATCCTCAGGGTATTGAAGCAGCCTATAAAAAGCCCTGTTTGCCTTCATGATATCGCCGTTGAAATATGAAATCAGCATTGGCGTTGGGGCATCATTAAAAAAATCTTCATATCGTTTTTTTGACCTCTCAAGTTCCTGTGTCTTTTCGTCAACCATTTCCTTAAGCCTTCCAACATACTGTTTTAACTCCGCCGCCAGCTCACGCCTTTCTATAACGTTTGAAACCTTAAGGCTGATTTCCTTGATAAGTCTCGTTTCTTCTTCAGACAAACCGGTCTTTTTCTGAAAATATATCTCAACGGTACCCCTTTTATTTCCCGCAACTGTAATATCGAATGAAATGGTCTCAAGTACACGCTCTTTTTGAATGGGTCTCGCGGTGTATTCGATTCCATCCAGCCAAATGGACGCAGAAGCAGTGTCGGGTAATTGAAGACCATCTATAATATGAGCTGTTACAGCCTTCAATCTTTCTTCAGGATTATCATCGAGCCTGTTTTCCGCTGCAACATTATAAAGGCATGCGAGCTCTCGATTGCGTTTTTCAAGGTCTTCTTTAATCTTTTCCAAATCGGATTGTGATTTCATGGTCTAACCTCTGAAATATAACTCAAATGCAAAGTATAAAAAAATTATTTTAAGTGTTTTCTTGCATTGCCTTTTTTGCTTACTGCTTAGCCCCCGTTATCTACTGCATACTGCTTGTTACTCAAAAAAGGGGCAGTGTTAACCTGCCCCTTCAGAACATTATTTTTCTAAATTATCGGCATTATCTTTGCCTTCAACTTTGTGTTGAAGTAATGCTCGCTATACAAATAAGGGATTTTTTCAATGTTTGAGGGGTTAATGTTCACGGGAATTTCAATAAATCTTCCCTTCCCATTTTTTGTCGCAAATTTCTTAACAAGGAAATCTTTTCCCCAAAATCCCTCTTTTGTAAGTTTACCATAAGGCTCCACAACCTGCTCTATCTCTTTATAGACATCGTCTACTGAAGAAAACTCTATGTTTGGACACAAACCCTTTGCAATCATGTTGATGATTTGCAGATTCTCCATGCCGTTTGCCGGTTCAAAAACCTTTTTAAATCTCTGAACCCTTCTGTCACACGTGGTATAAGACCCACTCGTTTCTATGGGCATTGACGCTGGCAGCACCATATCCGCTTCAAGCGCCGTCTCGGTCATATAATGGTCTACCACAAGCATAAATTCCGTGCCACCGGTTAATTTAAGATTCGATATATCTTTAAGAGGGTTCTCTCCAAATATCAGCAGCGCCTTAATGCGGTCATTCTCAAGTTCATCCTTAAGGTCAACAGGTTTAATTACGTCCTTTAGATCAACACCCCATTTTTCACCCAACTTGACAAGTTTGTTCTTTTCTTTTGTGCTGATAAATCCGGGATAGTATTTCGGGTCAAACCCCATATCGAAAAGCCCTTGGGAGTTCGAATAATCCCTGAGGATTATGATGCCATTTCCTGTTTTGCCAATTTTCCCAACAGACATCATTAAATTTCCAATGGCCTGAAGGTCATTTTTCGATTTATCCCATAAAGAATCTATACTGTACATTACAATCAGGTTTGCATCAGGTTTACCAACAACTTCATAGAATTCGGACAGCTTAGTCTTATCAACACCTGTTACTGCAGAGACATAATCAATATCAAACTGGGAAAGCGATTTTTTCAAGGCATCATAATTTTCTGTTCTCTTATCTATAAAAGCTTTGTCCTCAAATCCCATATCCGAAATATATTTGCTTATACCCTGTAAAAGCACGGTATTTGTGCCACGCTTTGGATCTACCCAGAGGTCAGAAAATTTATTTAGAGGTATTTCAGATGAATTGACAGTAACGATTTTTGCACCATTTTTCTGTGCTGCCTTTATCTTCAATTCAGCGATAAGGTTTTCCTCTGAAAGGTCAGCGTTTATAACGAGAATGACATCCGCATTGTTAAGCTCATCCATAGTTGTAGTTGAAACGGTAAACCCAAACATATCATCGAGGCAATCATATTCGACATTATTGAGGATATTGCTAAAACTGCCTATATTGTTGGTCTTTATACCTGCACGGGCAAATTTCTGTAATGCATAAAGTTCTTCGTTAGTCATTCTTGGAGATGCAAATATTGCTACTGACTCAGGTCCGTTTTTTTCAATTATGTTGCGTATTTTATCGACAGCGGTTCTAATGGCATCATCCCAGGTTATTTCAACATGCTGACCTCTTTTATTTAACATCGGTTTCAATAGTCTTTTTTCGTCGAGCATGTATCTGTATCCAAAACGACCTTTTGAACAAAGATAGCCTTTGTTATGGGAATTGCCGTTTACATTATCCACCGTGAAACAGTGGTCAAAAAATACCTTGTAGCTCAGGTTGCACCCCATAGAGCAGTAACTGCAAACAGAATCAACCTTTGTCGATACCCACGGCCCAGGTTTTTTGAATGGCAGTTTCTCTGTTATGGCACCTGTAGGGCATGCGCCGATACAGTTGCCGCAAGATATACAGTTTGTCTGTAGCAGTTTCTTTTCCATAGATGGTCTAACGACTGATTTGAATCCACGGTATACAAAACCAAGTGCTGATATCTTCAAAATCTCCGAGCATGTCCTAACGCAGCGTCCACACGCTATACACTTGTTCGGATCAAGGGTTATGAAAGGGTGGTTTTGATCAACCTTATATTTTCGCACATCCCCAATAAAGCGCTCAATATCCACACCGAAGTCTGTTGCGTATTTCCTGAGTGCACAGTCAAAAAATTCGATGCAACCACATTCAAGACACCTTGTGGTTTCATTTTGTGCCTGCTCATCGGTAAATCCAAGTTCAACCTCTGCAAATGTCTTTATCCTTTGGTCCGGAGGAAGCTCCTTCATCCTTTCCTTTGCAATCTTGACCATGGGCAGAAATTCACTTTCGGGTATTTCGCCAAAATCATCCTTGCGGCTTATAAAACCTATCGATGCAGTTTCCGCTTTTCCTCTACTGAGATAATTGTCGATTGCCTCAGCGGCATATCTACCGTGTGCTATTGCATCGATTGCAACAGCAGGTCCAGTTACCACATCGCCACCGGCAAAGACGCCAGGGATAGATGTAGTAAAGGTTTTGCTTTTATCATCGGCAACTATTGTGTTCCAGCGGGTAGCCTTTAATTGTCCATCAGAACAAACTGTACCGAGGTCGATATCCTGACCGATTGCCGAAACGACGATATCACATTTCAGGTCATATTCAGAGCCGGGGATTGGTACAGGACTACGTCTTCCGCTCGCATCCGGCTTGCCGAGCTCCATCATAATGCATCTTAATCCATCGAGGCGACCATTTGTGCTTAAAATAGCAGTCGGAGCCGATAGATAGATGATATGCACTCCCTCCTCTATTGCTGCATCTATCTCCATTTCATGGGCAGGCATCTCCTTTTTGGTTCTTCTGTAAAGTATAGTAACCTTTTTAGCTCCTAACCTCAAAGCTGACCTGGCCGCATCGATAGCGGTGTTTCCACCGCCGACCACCACTACCTCTTTTTCGTTTAGGTTAGGAATATCAACCATTTGCAGTTGTCTCAAAAATTCAACTCCTCCCACAATACCTTCTGTTTTGTCTTCGCCTTCCAGCCCCATACCTTTTGCCTTCTGGGCACCCATAGCAAGAAAAACTGCGTCATATTGTTCTCTGAGCCCCTCCAGAGTAAAATCCTCACCAAGTTTGACATTTGTCTTTACATCCACTCCGAGGTTTATAATCCAGTTGATCTCCCTGTCGAGCATGCCCTTTGGCAGACGGTACTCCGGGATACCATATCTCAACATGCCCCCAAGATGGGGTGACCTTTCAAGGATGGTTACGGCATATCCTTTTATGGTGAGAAAATACGCACAGGTAAGACCTGCTGGCCCACCTCCCACAACGGCAACCTTTTTGCCATTCTTTGGGGGTAGTTCAGGTGTCCATGGGTCTTCTATATCAATATCGGATGCATATCTTTTCAGATAGTCGATACCAACCGGATCGTCAACATTGTTGCGCCGGCAAGCCGCTTCGCACTCTCTCACACAGACCCTTCCACACACTAGTGGCAGAGGGTTTTTTTCCTTGATGAGTTTTACCGCCTCTCTATTTTTGCCCATTGCTATAAGCGCAATATAGCCCTGCACATCTACACCCGCCGGACATGTTTGTGTACATGGACCCAAACAATCCGCATAGTGGTTGGAAAGAAGCAGTTCAAGCGCCGTTTTTCTTGCCTGTTTTATCCTATCGTTATTAGTATAGATAACCATCCCATCAGCCG
>Ga0116191_1003300_pt1 | contig 11784 bp, 10 predicted proteins | sample AD_UKC111_MetaG_FD_89897 | JGI IMG/M metagenome (GOLD analysis project Ga0116191, IMG submission 89897) | Active sludge microbial communities of municipal wastewater-treating anaerobic digesters from Hong Kong - AD_UKC111_MetaG | ecosystem: Engineered > Bioreactor > Anaerobic > Digestate...
CATCCATACGGTGGGTCCGGTCTGGCAGGGAGGCGGCAGGAATGAGGCAGAACTGCTGTACCGCTGCTATATCAATTCTCTTCAGCTGGCTCTCGAGCATAAATTAAAGTCCATCGCCTTTCCCCTTATCTCATCAGGAATCTACGGCTACCCCAAGGACCAGGCACTGAGGATCGCCATTTCAGCCATCGGCGAGTTCCTGTTAAACCATGAGATGACGGTCTGTCTGGTAGTCTTTGATAAAAAAGCCTTCCAGTTAAGTGAGAAGATCTTTACTGCCATAGAAAAATACATCGATGACCATTATGTGGAAGAACATCTGGAACGTGACCGCCGCCGCAGACACAGGCAAGCGCTTGAAATCAAAAGATTGCAGGCAGACAGCAAATTCTCAGAGACGGAAGAAGATGTTGACAACCGGCTGCTGGAAGAAAACATTTTGTCCTATAATGTTTTTGAATCCGCCCCTGCACCAGAGGCCAAACGCAGTCTGGAGGACGTGCTGGGCCAGCTGGATGAATCATTTTCCGAAATGCTTTTAAGACTGATCGATGAAAAAGGCATGACTGATGTAGAAACTTATCAGAGAGCCAATATCGACCGCAAACTGTTTTCCAAGATCCGCAGCAGGAAAGATTACAAGCCAAAAAAAGTGACAGCCATTGCCTTTGCCATTGCTTTGAGGCTGAATCTGGATGAGACCCGGGATCTGCTGGGCAAAGCCGGGTATGCGCTATCCCACAGCAGCAAATTTGATTTGATCATCGAGTATTTCATCCGGGAAGGAAACTACAACATTAACGAAATCAACGAAGCACTGTTCGCCTTTGACCAGATCCTCCTGGGTGCATAAATGTCGCTTCCCGGGCGACCAATCCAATTTCATTAGTTGTTATCCTTAAATCATCAAAAACAAGGAGGATAACAATTATGAAAAAAGATCTCACTGAATTGGTTTTCATTCTGGACAAAAGCGGCTCCATGGCAGGATTGGAGTCAGACACCATCGGCGGCTACAACGCCATGTTGAAAAAACAGCAGGAACAGCCGGGAGAAGCCATCGTGACCACCGTTCTTTTCGATGATAAATATGAACTGCTCCACGACCGCATCAATATCAAAGGCATCAAACCCATCACCGAAAAAGAATATTTTGTGGAAGGCTGCACCGCTCTATTAGATGCTATCGGCAAAACCATCAAAAAGATCGACAATGCCCAAAAACATACCAGTGAAGAAGAGCAGGCCGAAAAAGTCATGTTCGTCATCACCACCGACGGCATGGAAAATGCCAGCAAGGAATACAACTACAAAAAAGTAAAGGCCATGGTTGAACAGCAGAAGGAGAAATACGGCTGGGAATTCATCTTCCTGGGGGCCAATATCGATGCCGCGGAAACTGCCGGGAGGTTTGGCATCGATGCTGACAGAGCCGCCAACTACCACGCGGACAGCAAAGGGACCAACCTGAATTTCGAAGTAGTCAGTGAAGCTGTCAGTCATATCCGGATGAATAAGGCCATGGCTCCTGACTGGAAAAAAAGGATCGATGAGGATTTTGAAAAGCGGGGGAAGAAGAACGGAGGGAAAAAGTAAAACGTTATTCGTGTATAGTTGGAAGTAACATCATAGAATTTGAAGACTGGATTTTGAAAAACAGGTGCTGCAAGAAAAAGATTTGCTTAATAAATTATCATTGGGGATAAATGTTGATTGGAAAGAATTATGCTCAAGAAGAGGAAGACAATTTTAGGGCAATATAATGCAGGGTTGCAGGGTCAATCCCGAACTCTGTGTAGAGTCCGATGTAAAATAAGGCAGTGTTTTTTGGGGGGACAATTGGCTTTGGAGCCAGTTGTCCTCTTTGAAACGTATTAGACTTAATTCAATTGCTGGTAGCCATAAAATTGACGATAAATAATTAGTATTTGTTCGAATGAGAAGGGTTTGCCATATTTGTATCGAAAGAGTTGTAAAGTAATTTTATGAACATTTGGCCCAATAGTAAACACATAAATGTAATAAACAGGCTATTTCTAACATGAATGATATTTCCCAAGATCCAAGTAATAGCAACTATTATGTATCCATGAGTTTATATAAAAGCATCATATATTTTAGTTCCGCACACATATAAAATGACTCTTCTATTTCTTCCAATGATCGCAACAGTAAATAAGAAGTCTGAGGGAAGTGTATGTATGAATTCTGATCACACGGCATCTCAGGAGAGCCTGCGAAATTCTATTATTGATATGGCAGTCGAAGCATGGCGTTTTGGAAAAGTCTTTGAAAAAGTACTGCAAAAATTAGATGCTTTAGATCAAAAAAAATATATCAGCCAATACAATTGGTTTTTTAAGAAGGTTGGAAATGCCCTCGAAAATGCTGGACTTAGAATAGTGAATGTAGAGGGCCAGATCTATGACATTGGTATGGCTGTGACTCCGATCAATTTAAACGAGTTCGCAACAGACGATACTCTGGTAATTGAATTAATGATTGAACCGATTATTATGGACACGGGTTCAGTCGTTAAAACAGGAACCGTTTTACTTAATAAATGGGAGGGTTAATTCATGCAAAGTTTAGAAAAAAAATTTTACATTGGGATCGATTTAGGCACAACCAATAGTGCAATTTGCTCGTTTGATGGAGAAAACGTGACTATATGGAAAAGTTCTGATGGATATGACGTGACTCCTTCTGCAATTTATGTAGACAAACGGGGAAAACGTTATTATGGCCAACATGCTTATAACAAATCATCGCAAGACCCTGATAATTCTGCAACCTTATTTAAAAGATTTATGGGGACCAGCACAAAGATAAATCTTTCTGCCATTGGTACAAGTATGACACCAGAAGAATGCAGTGCAGAGATTCTTCAGGTCCTATTCGGATACTTACCTGAAGAAATTCGCACAGGTGCAGACGTTGCCACAGTGATCACTGTTCCAGCTGCTTTTAATCAAATGCAAAAAGAAGCTACGTTAGAAGCAGCAAATAAGGCTGGCCTAGGTAAGGTTGCGCTACTGCAGGAACCAGTTGCTGCAATAATGAGCATTATGAGAACCCGAAAACAGGAGGGGACCTTCTTAGTCTATGATTTGGGTGGTGGTACTTTTGATGTCACTATCGCTGATAATTATACTGGAAAGGTCAATTTACTAGCTCTTGGGGGGAAAGCTTCATGTGGCGGCAGGGATTTAGATCGTTTAATTTTTAACAACACTGTTGTTCCCTGGCTTTTCAGTAGTTTCAATATGCCTGATGATTTTGTAACAAATCAAGAGTACAAAAAACTCAATAGAATGGCGCACTTGGCAGTTGAAAGAGCCAAAATTGAGCTTTCATCAAAAAATGAAAGTACAATAGCACTCAGTGAGATTGAAGCAAGTGCAGTTGATCTCGATGGAGAAGAAATATATTTGGATATACCGATTACAAGAGAAGAAATTGATCCTCTTTTCGAGGAGTTAATCATGGAAACAATTGAAATAACCAGGGAGACCATGGCCAAGCAAGGGTTAACCAGTAATGAAATAGATAGAATTATTTTTATCGGTGGGCCAACCAATTATAAGAACCTAAGAGATAAAGTTATATTTGAATTAGGCCTACCCCCTGCAGGAACAGATTTGAATCCTGTCAATCCAATGACGGCTGTTGCAGAAGGGGCAAGTATTTTTGCTGAATCGATTGATTGGAGTACTGAAAAACACAAACAAAAAGCTTCAACCGGTGAACTTAAATTGGGTGACGAAATTAATCTTTCTTTTAAGTATGTAGCCAGGACAGCAAATAATAATGCAAGAGTTGTAGCTCAAATTGATAATGGATTAGATGGCTATATGTTTGAAATCACGAGCATAAATACTGGTTGGATATCAGGCAGAATGAATCTTGAAAAGGATAAAACAATCGAATTACCGTTGCCAAATAAAGGAGAGAACATTTTTAGAGTAAATGTTTATAACGCAAAAGGGCAAGCGATAAAGCTTAAGGAAAATAAAATTGTTATTACAAAAACAATAGCATCTATAGAAGCCATTCCTGCGTCACATTCAGTGGGAGTTGCGGTCCTTCAAAAGCTACAAGGACCGACAACAATGCAATATTTAGTTAAAGACGGTGAGGCGCTCCCCAAAAAAGGGTCATTTAATGTTTATGCCGGGGAGACCATCAAGGCAGGCTCGAGCCAGTCTCTGGATATAAGAATATTCGAAGGCGATAATGAAGATGATGTTACAGATAACCGTCCTGTAGGTGAACTCAGGATAGTTGGCACTGATTTTGATCATGGAATTATACCCACAGGAGATAGACTGGAATGCGAATACGAAGTCTCTGATTCAGGCACAATCAGCTTTGAAGTATCTGTTCCTAGTATTGGAGCCGTCTTCCCCGCAAAGTTTATAATTGATGATAAACCTGATTTGAACGATATAGATCGGGTCATCAAGGATGGCAATAAATTACTTGAACGGATCAGTGAGATTGAAGATCAGCTAGAATCAGAAGATCCCAGACTGCTAAAGGCTAGAGAAAAATCTGAAAAAGCAGCTTACTTAGCAGACCAAGCAGCAGAACCTGAAGATGTACAACAAGCGATGGATGAAGTCTTTCATGCTAAAAAACTGCTTGCGCAGATTAAATCGAAATATAAAAAACCTATAAACCAAATGGATCTAGACCATTGCGTAGCTTTTTTCAATGAATACGTAAGGGAATACGCAAGACCATCAGAAGAAAAAGCATTTGACAATCAAGCTAAAACTGCACAACGTTCAATTGATCGTAATAGTGACGATTTCAAAAATATTTTATCAGAATTAAATCGTAAAATTTTTATAATATTATGGCGGCAGGATTGGTTTACAATTCAAATGTTTAATTCATTGGTTAAAAACCCCAATGATTTTACAGAATTAAATAAATTTAATGAGCTTAAACAGTTGGGTACAATCTACCTGCACAATGATGAAATAGATAAACTCCGGAAAGTAATAGCAGCAATGCAGGATATTCGGAAAGTCAATTCTTATAACACTGAAGACATGATGGCAAACGTGAATATAATCAGAGGAGAGACTAATGGATAGCAGAAGTTGGCTAAAAAGAGGGCAAATCCTTCCTGATAATTCAGTAATAAGAAACTTGGAAATATGTTTTGACGAAGTACAAGTTTTCCTAACCAGTTATGAGAGCTATGTAATTATAGTACAAAAGCAACTCTTGCGTCGTTGGGTAGAACAAAGACTCATTTCTGATACTTTATTCAGTAAAGTCGATTCTTCAAAGGAAGACCTGTACTGGTTTATTTCAAAGCCTGACTATATTGTTTCCTCTTTACAATATGGCCCTTTCCCTATTGCCTTTATTGATGCTCAGGCGTTTGCGATAGCTTTGAGAGAGACACGGAAAATAGTACCAGATGTTTCATTACTTGATGCGATATATATCGAACAGATATCAAGGTTGCTTCCCCTTTATAAGATAGCCGACGAACCCAACGACCAACTAGTACTTGGCACTTGGCTATCTGGAGGGGTGCATATCTCAACCGATGATATTAAGAGGCTCAGTAAACTAGTTGGCTGGATGGAAGTCAGCGATTTAAAGGAAGTTGTTGCAAGTGCCGGGTTTGAGGTTACGCAGGATGGCCAGTATTTAACCAAACATAAATCACAGGACAGGAAACACGAAGATGAAACCACGGTTAAAAACAAACACAACCGTAAAAGAACTGAAGGTGTACGTTTCAAGCTTCCCGGAAGGCCTTTTCTCGAGGAATTCTTTAATGAAAACGTAATTGAAATCATTTTTAATATTGAAAAGTACAAAAAAATGGGCATAGAATTTCCCTCGGCAATTATTCTACATGGTCCCCCAGGTTGCGGAAAGACATATGCCGTCGATAAACTGATCGAATTTATAAATTGGCCGAGTTATTCAATTGATTCGAGCAGTATTGCCAGCCCTTACATTCATGATACTAGCAAGAAAATTGCTGAAGTATTTGATCAGGCTATTGAAAACGCCCCATCCATCATAGTAATTGATGAAATGGAGGCATATGTATCTGACCGTGGGACCGGACAATCCTCTGGCTTGCACCATGTTGAAGAAGTAGCTGAGTTTCTTAGGCTTATTCCGAAGGCTATTAATAGTCAAGTTCTTATAATTGCAATGACGAATAAAATCGACATGATTGATCCAGCTATTCTGCGTCGAGGCCGTTTTGATCATATCATTCAAATAGGAATGCCTTCCTTCCAAGAAGTGAAGGTTCTTCTTCAATCACTTTTAGATAATCTCCCCATCGCAGAGGATATAGATATAGATTTTTTAGCAAGCAATCTAAAAGGCAGACCATTGTCAGATGTTGCATTCACTGTACGCGAAGCGGGAAGAATTGCAGTAAAAAGTGACAAAACTGTTATTGATAATGATTGCCTGATACTAGCTTTAAAGAATGCGGGTAGTTCATTAAGGGATGAACCAAGAAGGATAGGATTCCGATAGGAGGTGAAATAATGAGTATATTCGAGAATCCCTTTTATATCTTGGGCGCGACAATAAGAGACAACAGATCAAAAATCAATGAATTAGCTGAAGAAAAAAGCCTCCTGTCGAGCTCTGATGATTGTACAGAAGCCCGTAATATTTTAACCAATCCAAGAAAAAGGCTTTCTGCAGAAGTTCGCTGGTTTCCAGGATTGTCACCCAATAATGTAAAAATGATAGTGGAATACGTTATGAATCCAGATGAAGAAGAACTCGATATTAACTCATTCCATTCACTTGCTAAACTCAACATACTTAAAGGAGAATTTGATCATTTTAATAGGATATGTGGCTATTGTGAGGATAGTCAGAGGGATTTTTTTATCACCTATCTCATTATCATCATTAAAAATATAAACACTGTCTTTGAAGAAATCGATTTCGATGAAATACTACTATTAATAAATGAGGATCGTAGTGTTTCTGGTTTTCCGCAAATAGAAGACACAAAACCAATTGAAAAAGAGATTCGACAAATGAGATTAGATTTTCAGGATTTGCTTAATAACTCTCTGTCCCAATATGTACAGGAAGAATACATAGAAATCATCAACAGGCTTACTAACGAATGTATTGATGAGAATGAAATTCTAGAAGGAGTTGTAATTAATGATTTATTGGAGTCGTACGAGCTTCAAACAAAAAATTTGATTGAGAAGCAAGCAGAGGATATTATTGCTCTAGCTAAAAACATTAAATATGAAGATGGTGAAACTGAATTAAATTATATGCTGGACATATTGATTCAGAGAATCGAAATCTTTGATAGAATTGCACAACCGTTACAGTTAAAAGCTAGATCAGAAGGAACTAGGCATAAAGAAAGCGAAAACGTAGCCCATATAATAAGGGGTTTAGCAATAGAACTACATAATAATCATACTGCAACCGATTTTGCCATAAAACTTACAAGCTGTCTGAAATCAACTTTTGCTGAGCTAGATGAGTTTGCACAAATAACGGAAGAAGATAGTGTAGCATTAGATAACATAAGACAAAAGCAGCAAGCTGAGAAAAAAGAACATGACAAAATGCTAACAGAAAATACTTCGGATAAAAACTATTCTGTAACGGTAATAAAAGCTAGATTTGCAATGCCACCTTATTGCACATGTTGCTTTAAACCAACAGATATCCGCGAACGCGTTGAAGGCAAAATCTCAGAGACCTATTATAATACCAAGGAAACACGCTCAATTACTTTGGATTTTCCCGTTTGTGCTGATTGTTTAAAGCACAGGAAACAAATAACTTATAGAAAATGGTTACTTATATTATTAACATTAGCTATATCTACAGGTTTATTTGCATTATTGTGTTTAACAAATACGGAGTACAATACTTTAATTGCATGTTATTTTGGATTAACAGTATTTATATACATTATTTCGGGAAACTGTTTAAGACTCCCTTATATAACGCGCGATCATTCATCTTGGGAAGAAAGCGTAAGGATTACTCCTGTTTCAATGAAAGGCAATGGGGTTATTTTTGAGTTCACTAACTGGAGATATGCTTTTTGTTTTGCTAAAGCCAATAATGCAGAATTAAATATTAGTAAGAGCAGAAGCACAGTAAAGAATAATAAAATTATAACATCATTAGACCATCCTTATAGTGTTGCCTTTTCTGTTCTCTGTTTAGTACTATTAGTCTCTATTTTCATTGGACCAAGTATGTATCAAAGTATAGCATCAAACTCACAAGCGAAACCTTCTGCACAAAACAATTCTAATTCACAGAGTTATTCAAATAACAACACAAGTTCATCTAGGTACGAACAAATGAAAGATTTGGAAAATGAATTGGACGAGAAAAAGAGAATCATCGATAGTATGGAAAATGAACTTGCAAATATAGAGTCGGATCTAGAATATTATGATAGGATGTTAAATACAAGCAATAACAACTATTATGCTGATAAGTATAATGGGCTCCTTGAAGATTATGAATACCTATACTACAATTATGAATCAGAAATTAATGAATATAATCGGCTTGTTAATCACTATAACTCGGAATATGTGGATTAATTAGTTTTTCTAACAATAGTATTCTAGCAGTATAAATTTACATAAGAAAGGTAGGGATGAGATGGTGTTTAGTTTTTTTAATAATTATGAAAGACAGGTTTCGAAACTATACAAAGGAATGAATCCTAAAACCTTACCACTTATGTTCCCGGGTGGCAAGGAGCAATTTAAGGATACTTTATTTTCTTTGGCTAAACTCATTGAAGGAGATAAACCTCCAAAAGAGCTATTAATGGTTTATATTAATACTTTTTCGCGTCTTCTTACTGGGATGAATAAAGATAATATACCTAGGAGTTTGATTAATAAACATCCCGGAACAATTACTCAGGAAAACGTTTATAGGATCATATCATATGTAATGATAACCATGAAAAATCCTTCGTTTGTCATCAAAACGGATGAAGATATTGCAGCAATAGAAATGATGGAGGAATTTCAACGGGAAAGTGAAAAAATAAGAAAGGTTAATACAGGATTGCACAGCAATCATATGACTACAGAGCAATACGGATTAATACCACAAGAGCCTATTTATACCCGTGATGTAGAGGGATCGCATAATTATTTAAATCGGTTGAGAACTGAAACAGGAGAAAAATTAAAATACCAAAGAACCGGATCCTTGAGCTTGGATTCTGTATATGGAGTAGTTGATAAATATGATATGTTTTTACATTCAGGGGAGCTATATAAAACAATTTATATCAATATGTATAGCCAAGAGAATTCTGTACAAGCACCAAAGGGATTTATTCTAATTCCAGAAACAAATAATAGTAAGATTTATTGACATAGATTTGTCTCAAGGTGAAACCTATCTAGTTTTCATTGTAGTATCCTTGCTTATATCGAAAATAAGAAGTAGCCTATCTCCTGATCAATGTATTAGTTTGTTTTACAGCAAAGGGACCAACCTGAATTTCGAAGTAGTCAGTGAAGCTGTCAGTCATATCCGGATGAATAAGGCTATGGCTCCTGACTGGAAAAAAAGGATCGATGAGGATTTTGAAAAGCGGGGGAAGAAGCAGCCGGAAAATTAGATTAATAAAAAGAGCAGGAAAAGCCCTGCTCTTTTTATTTTACAGGTATTTGGAAAGATGCTGTTGCTACACTATCGAATATATTCTTATAAAAATTAAGGGTTTGGCCTATACCCGATTTGTCGGACACACAGTAGTTAGGTAAAATAACAACTGTGGAGGGATTAATAAATGGGGAACAATGGAAAACGTTATGATACTGAATTCAGGGCAGATGCAACCAGATTAGTTAAAGAAAACGGCAGATCAGTCGCAAGTGTGGCAAAGGATCTGGGAATAAATCCACAGACTCTGAGAAATTGGTTAGGAAAAGATAAAAAGAGACAATCTCCTGATAAAGCAAGGATAATGGAGCTGGAGGCTGAATTAAGAGCTGAAAAGCGTAGAAATACTGACTTAGAGGAGTCGGTAGCAATATTAAAAAAAGCTGCGGCCATCTTCGCGACAAGCAACCGGAAGTAACCTATAAATTTATCAAGGAACATAGCTCCGTATTCCCGGTTGAGAAGATGTGCCAGGTCCTCGAAGTATCGCGGAGCGGCTATTATGATTGGAAAGACCGGCTCCCAAGTAAACGTAAGCTTGAGAACCAAGAAATACTTAAAACTGCCCAACAAAGTTACGATGAATGTCATGGCATGTGCGGTCTGGACAAAATCCTTGCGGATGTAAGGGAAAAGTTTCCCCATTGCAGCCGTAAGAGACTTTACGAAATCCAGAAGAAAAACAAGCTATATGCAAAACGGAAAAAGAAATTTAAAGCTACAACAAATTCCAATCATAAACTGCCAGTGGCAGAAAACCTTTTAAATCAGGATTTTACGACCAATAGACCGGCTGCCGTGTGGGTAACGGATATCAGTTACATAAACACTTATGAAGGATGGCTGTACCTGGCCACTGTAAAAGATATATTCACCAAGGAGATAGTGGGCTGGGCAACAGACAATAACATGAGAACAGAGCTTTGTATTAGAGCTCTAGAGAATGCTGTCAGAAGACATAAACCACCCAAGGGAATTATTCACCATTCAGATCGAGGCGTACAATACTGCAGCAGGGACTATCAGGCGGTTCTGAAAAAATACGGAATGATCTGCAGCATGAGCCGGAAAGGTAATTGTTATGATAACGCCTGTGCGGAGACGTTTTTCAGCACTATAAAATGTGAGATGCTCTACCATAAACGCTATATGACTCGGGAACAGGCCCGCCAGGACATCTTTTGGTATATAGAAGTGTTCTATAACCGCAAAAGGAGGCACCAAGCCCTGGGATACATAACCCCGGCGGCATTTAAACAAAGATATTTGGGGCAAAAGGCAGCTTAAAAAGCTGGAATTATGAAATATTGAGCAATATTGCGATTCCGTGAGAAAACCTAACTATGGACTGTCTGTTTTATCGGGAAAACCCCAGTATGGCTCAACAATCGCTTATTGTGCTTAGTAGCCTCATTTTTGATTGCATGTGCAACATCCCCATAATAACTGTCTGTAATTTGATCAGTATCAATGCAATACCCTTCTAGAGTTTCTTTATCATAGATGGCAGCATCATAAAAAAAATGAGTTTTGCCGAGACTCTTTACTAAATCGAAAAAGTCCTCCACTGCATTATCCGATTCCAGAATATCTATTTGAAAAGGTCGAGGGCCGCTGCATCCATTAATCATTAACAATCCACGTTCCTTGGCCTTTTGGGCAATCAGTTTTTTTGATGGAATAGCCATAATATCATCCCCCTTAATCTGTTGCAACGTAGCAGTATCAGTTTAGACACCTCTTTTAGATTATCGGTGGACAATTTCAAAACATAAATACGTTCAAGAAAATGTGTCCCTTTATTTTCAGCTTTAGTGCCGAATTTTTCATTGGTTTTCTCGATGATCACCGACAGGGATTTTTATCGTTTATAATCTTTTGAATCATCTTATTATCTTCTAATGGTTCTTTATTAAATTTATATAAACTTTTAGGAAAAGGTTGAGGATCCACAATTTGTATCAACTTATTATGTCTATTTAAACTCATATATTCATCAGTTGTTACTGCCACCCCATAATGTCCGGCGATAGACGGTGTAATTTGTCCAAAAGCTGACGGACATAGTGGCCCGAAGTTTTTGCCCCTTAAGGG
>Ga0116191_1003301_pt1 | contig 11783 bp, 9 predicted proteins | sample AD_UKC111_MetaG_FD_89897 | JGI IMG/M metagenome (GOLD analysis project Ga0116191, IMG submission 89897) | Active sludge microbial communities of municipal wastewater-treating anaerobic digesters from Hong Kong - AD_UKC111_MetaG | ecosystem: Engineered > Bioreactor > Anaerobic > Digestate | place...
AATCAAGCGGGACGTCGTGATGGCGGATCTGCACGCCGCCGTGTGGTGGGGAGCTCTGCTTCTCGCCCTCGGCTTGTTCTATTGCATCCGCTTTCGTCCCGATAAGGAGCAGCTCAAATGAATCCAGGCATTGAAGAAATCCGCAAGCGCGGCAGCCGCATCGTCACAGAAGGCCGGCACATGATGCCCGCCGCGTCGTTGATGAAGGCGGAGGGCGTCATCCAGAGATTCTCGGACCGGGCGAAACCTTTCGTCACCATCATCAACTCGTACACCAACCAGATTCCCGGCCATGCGCACCTGGACAAGATCGGTGCGGAGCTGAAGAAGGAACTCGAATCGTTGGGCTTCAACGTCTGGTATGCCAACATCGGCGCGGCCGTGTGCGACGGCATCGCCATGGGGCACTTCGGCATGAAGTACTCGCTGCCCTCGCGCGAGCTGATAACCGATCAGATCGAGACCATCGTCGGCGCGCATCCATGCGACGGGTGGATCGGCATCGGCAATTGCGACAAGATCGTGCCGGCCATGTTGAACGCCATGGTGCGCATCAACATCCCGGCTGTTTACGTGAGCGGTGGCCCCATGCTCGCCGGCCGCGGAGGCACGGACCTCATCACGGTGTTCGAGGGTGTCGGCAAAGCCAGCGCCGGCAAGATGAGCGACGACGACCTCGACAAGCTGGCTGAGAAGGCGTGTCCCACTTGCGGCAGTTGCGCCGGTATGTTTACCGCGAATTCCATGAACTGCCTGGCGGAGGTGATCGGCATGGCGCTGCCAGGAAGCGGCACCACACCGGCGGCGCGCTGGGTGGATATGTCGCTGGGCACCTGGGAGATCAACCCGGACCGTCTCAAACTGGTGCGCGGCTCGGCTCACGCACTGAAGAGCGTGATGGAACGGAACCTGCGCCCGCTGGACATCGTCAACCAGCGCTCGCTCGACAACGCCCTGGTGCTGGACGTGGCCATGGGCGGCTCCACCAATACCGTGCTGCACACTCTGGCCCTGGCGCATTCGGCCGGAATCGATTTCGACCTGAATCATATCAACCAGTTGTCCGACGCGACACCCAACATCTGCAAAGTGTCCCCCAGCCGCCCGGACGTGCACATTGAAGACCTGCATGCCGTCGGCGGAGTCGGAACAATCCTGAAGGAAATTGCCCGTTACGGCAAAACGCCTTTCAACGCCGATACGCCGACCGTGGCCGGCAATCTCTCCGACTACGTCGCCGCCGCTCCGGCTCCCGACGGGAACGTGGTACGCCAGTTCGAGAACGCTTTCTCGGCCACCGGAGGACTCGCCATCCTGTTTGGCAACCTGGCTCCGAAGGGGGCCGTGGTGAAGACGGCGGGCATCGCCGCCGAGATGCTCGAATACGAGGGCAGCGCCGTTATTTTCGAATCTCAGGAAGATGCGCTGCGCGGCATCCTGGCCGGCGAGGTGAAAGACGGCGACGTGGCGGTGATCCGCTACGAAGGACCGCGCGGCGGCCCGGGCATGCAGGAAATGCTCTCTCCGACCGCGGCCATGGTAGGCGCCGGCATTCGAGCGGCCCTGATCACCGACGGACGCTTCTCCGGCGGCACGCGCGGGCTTTGCATCGGCCACGTGGCTCCGGAAGCCGCCGCGGGCGGGCCGATCGCCGCGGTCCGGAATGGCGACCGGATCTATATCAATGCCGTAACCCGCCGCATCCAGCTTAAGGTGAGCGAGGACGAGATCCAGCGCCGCCTGAAGGATGTACCGCCGTTCGAACCGAAGGTGAAACGTGGTTGGCTGGCGCGCTACTCGGTACACGCAACAAGTGCCGACACCGGCGCCGTGATGGACATCTAGCGGACGCGCCGGAGCGCGCGTCTACAGTGCTATGAATTTGCACGCGCACGGACCGCTGCTGGTCAACATCCTCGGCCATGCGGCCGGCGCGTTGATCTTCGGCATCTTTCTGTATCTGCTGGTGCGCGATCGCGCGGGCGTGCGCCTGCGCGGAGGCCGTCTGGCGATCGCCGCCGCAGGCCTGGCCCTCATCTGGAATCTGGGTTCGCTGGTGGCGCTGGTCCACCCCGACTCCTCCGGCGCCGAGATGATGGTAAGTTTCGGCGCCATAAGCCTCCTGCCCGCAGTGCTCTATCATCTTTCGCTGGCCGGGCGTTTCCGCGCGCTTTGGATCGCCGGCTATCTGGTGAGCATCGTCTCGATTGCGGCGCACTTGAGCGAACTCGTGGCGCCCGCCATCGAACGCCATGCGCTCGCCTTGCTGATTATCACAGTGGGCTTCGGCGCCCTCTCCCTGATATCCGCCGCCGCCGTCGTCCACTCCCCGCCCCGCACAAACAGGCTCCTGGCCCAGCAACTGGTTGCCGCGCTTTGCGTGTTCCTGTTCGCGCTGTCGTTCGTGCATTTCGACCCGGCGCACGCCGAGCACCTGTGGTCGCGCGAGTTGATCCTCCACCACGCGGGCATCCCGCTGGCTCTGCTGGTGCTATTGCAGGATCACCGTTTCCTGCTGTTGGACGCGTTCATCCGCTTCCTGGCCAACGTCTGCCTGGCGGCCGTGTTCCTGTCCGCGGTGGGAACCGCCGCCGTGCCGTTCGCCGGACCGGCGCTCTCCGGCGGTGATCCGCTGCGGCAGGGGCTTCTGTTCGTCGCCGGCAGCCTGTTGCTGGTTCTGTTTGCCATCTTGCGTGGCGGCCTGCAGAATCTGCTGACAAGACTGGTCTTCCGCCGGCCCAACATCGAAAGCGCTTTGACGGAGCTACGGGCTGAAGGAGCCGCCGCGAAGGACGAAGCAGCTTACCTGAACGCCGCGCTTGCGCACCTGGCGCGGTTCATGGGCGCCGAGCCGGCCGCCATCGCCTCCGGAGCTCTTCAGAGGCATCTCGGGCAAACGGGATTGAGTGCGCCGGCGCTCCCCAGCGACATCTCCGGCATGCGGGAAGAACTGCGGGAAGCTGGCGCGGAGGTGGTGGTTCCGGTGCCCGTCTCCGGTGAGCAGGCACACTATATCCTGCTGGGACGGCGACAGGGCGGCCGCCGTTATCTGAGCGAAGACCTTGCCGCCCTGGCCCGCCTGTCCCGCGCTGCCGCGGAACAGCTCGAAGCCCATCGGCTGGCTGAGACCGACCGTCTGGTCACGCAAGCGGAATTGCGCGCCCTGCACGCGCAGATCAATCCGCATTTTCTGTTCAACGCGCTCAATACGCTTTACGGGGTGATTCCCAAGACGGCGGGGCCCGCGCGACGGCTGGTGCTCAATCTTGCCGACGTCTTCCGCTATTTCCTGCAGTCCCAGCGTACGATAGTCCCGCTCGAGGACGAGCTCAAGGTCGTAAAGGCATACCTCGAAATCGAGCAAGAGCGTTTGGGACCGCGGCTGCGAGTCGAGTTCGATGTACCCGCCCAGGCCGTCTCCGCAAAGATCCCTTCGCTTTCGATACAACCGCTGGTGGAGAACGCGGTGAAGCACGGGGTGGCCGGCAAGCCGGAAGGCGGGCTTGTCCGCCTCACTGTAAGCCGCGTAGGGGAGGCATGGCGCATCGCCGTCGAAGACACGGGCGCGGGCGCCGCCGCGGCACGCTCGAATGCCGCGCACAGCGGCGTGGCGCTTGACAATGTGAACCGCCGTCTGAGGCTCTGTTACGGTCCCAGGTCCGAGCTGCATTTCGAGCGAACGGGCGTGGGCGCCTCGGCGCACTTCGAGGTGCCCGTCCGCGCGAGCGAGGCTCAGGCATGAGGATTCTGATCGCCGACGACGAACCCATCGCGCGCGAAATCCTGCGCGACCTACTGGCGGAGTTGAGCGGCGTCGAGTTGGCTGGCGAGGCTGCGTCGGGGCCCGAGACTGTCGCACAGATCGACCGCCTCCGGCCCGACGTCATCCTGCTCGACCTCGAAATGCCCGGTCTGGACGGGTTCGGCGTAGTGCGCGCATTGCGCGGCGAGAGTCTGCCGCTGATCATCTTCGTAACCGCTTACGACCAGCACGCTCTCGCCGCATTCGAGGCCGGCGCGGTGGACTACCTGCTGAAACCCGTGCGCCGCGAACGGTTGGAAGCCGCATTGGCTAAAGCGCGTGCGCAACTGGCGGGCATGGCCGGCGCGGCGCCGGCCGCCGGCCGTCCGGAAGCGCTTCGCAAGATAGCCGGCGTGAGCCGGGGCGAGATCCACCTGCTCGATCCGGCCGACGTGATCGCCTTGATTGCCGAAGGCGAGTTGGTGCACATCGTCACGGCGTCGGGGCGGTACCTGGCGCAGCACACCCTCAAGCATTTTGAAGCCACGCTCGAAAGCCCGCGATTCCGGCGGGTGCGCCGCGGCGCCATCGTCAACACGGATCACATTCGTACAGTTTCCGCGCTGAGCAGCAAGCGCTGGCTTCTGAAGATGTCCAACGGCACCGGCGTGATCGTCAGCAAGCGGCTGGCAAGCACGATCCGCCGCGATTTGAAGTGGTAGCGTAAGGCCCGCTTGCCGCCCGATAAGGCCCGGTCGCGGCCGGACAGGACCCGGTCGCCGGAATTCTCTCGGGCGTTCTGCAAGCGCTTTCCATACTGATAGCAGACAGCGAATGAAACGACTCCTGCTCTCATTGTCCCTTCTCGTAGCGCCGGCCTTTGCGCAACCCGGCTCCATCACAGGGAAGGTTACGCTCGAGGCCACCGGCGATGAAGTTCATCACGCCACCGTGATGATCCCTCAGCTCCGGCGCTCCACACAGACCGATCAGGAGGGCGTTTATTCATTCCGGAACATCCCGCCCGGCAACTACGAAGTGCTTGCACATATGCACCCGTTCTCAGATGAGCGGCGCAAGATACAGGTAAACGCGAACGCCGCTTCCAAGCTGGATTTCCATCTCAAGATTGCGCCCGTTCATGAACAGATCACGGTGACCGCCTCCGGCCAGGAAGAGACCACCCTGGGCGCGATTCAAAGCGTTGCCACCATCGAAAACATGGAGTTGACTGCCAAAAGCGCGGTTTCTCTTGGTGAAGTGCTCGACGGCCAGCCCGGCGTGGCCAAACGCAGCTCCGGCCCAGGCACGTCGAGGCCCGTGGTGCGCGGGTTCGACGGCGATCGCGTGCTGATTCTCCAGGACGGGATTCCCAGCGGCACGCTGTCGTATCAAAGCGGGGATCACGGCGAACCCGTGGATGCGACTTCGCTCGACCGCGTCGAAGTCGTGCGCGGTCCGGCCACGCTACTTTACGGCAGCAGCGCCATCGGAGGCGTCGTGAACGCGGTCACGTCACACCACCAGGAACATCAGCACCCGCATGAGGGCCTGCGCGGCCACCTGACGGGGGAAGGCGGCTCGAATAACAGCATGGGCGGCGGGAGCGGCGCGTTCGAATACGGGCGCGAGCATTGGATGCTGTGGGGTGGCGGCGGCGGCCAGCGCACCGGCGACTATTCGACGCCCGTCGGCACCGTCACCAACTCGGAGACCGAAATCAAACAGGCCAATACCGGCGCCGGACACTTCGGCCCCAAAATCTTCGGAAGCGTGAGCTACAACACGCAGAACGGAGTCTACGGCGTCCCGGCGCCGCCAGCGGGCAGTGAGGATTCCGAAATCGTCAATCTGAAGTACGCGCGCCAGAATGTGCACGCCAGCGCCGGCATCAAGGAACTGAGCGCCTCCATCGAAAAGTTCTCGCTCAACCTCAACTACAGCGACTGGAACCACAAGGAAATGGACTCGGCCTCCAGCAAAGTGCACAACGAATTCTGGAATAAGCAGTTCTCGTATCGCGGCGTGTTCGATCAACGCAAACGCGGGCGCCTGTCAGGCAGCTTCGGCTTCATGGGCATGAGGCGCGATTACAATGCCGTGGGCGACGAGGTCATCACGCCGCCCGTCATTCAGAATTCGGCCGCCGCCTTCGCCCTCGAACAGCTCGATTTCGAGCACTTCCGGCTGCAGTTCGGCGGGCGGTTCGAGCATAACGGCTACAACCCGGCCGGCCTGCCGGGCCGCTCGTTCGACGGTTTTTCGGGATCGGCGGGCATCCAGAAACCGCTCTGGCAAGGCGGCGTGTTCGCGGCCAACTACACGCACTCCTATCGTGCGCCGGCGTTGGAAGAACTGTACGCCTACGGCCCGCACGCCGGTAATCAGACCTTCGAAATCGGCGACCTGAACCTGAAGCGCGAGCGCGGAGAAGGCGTGGACCTGGCGCTGCGCCAGCAATGGTCGCGGTTTCGCGGCGAAGTAAGCTTCTTCAACTACTGGCTGCGCGACTACGTACACCTGGCGCCGACCGGAGACATTAAGGACGGCCTCACTGAGGCCGTGTACCGCCAGGGCGACGCGCGCTATCGCGGCGCCGAGGCCCGCGCGGACATCGGGCTTGGCCGCGACGTCTGGCTGAACCTGGGCTTGGACACGGTGAATGCGACGCTGACCGCCACCAACACACCGCTGCCGCGCATCCCGCCGCTGCGCGGGCACGCCGGATTCGACGCAGGCTACAAAGGTTTCCGCCTGCGCCCGTCGCTCACGCTCGCCGGCCGCCAGGACCGCATTTATCCCACGGAAACCGCGACTGCCGGCTACGCCGTCTTCGACCTCGCGGCTTCTTACGTGTTCACCACAAAGCACGTCATGCACATCGTTGGTGTTACCGCTTACAATCTGGGCGACGCCCTCTACCGCAACCATCTCTCGTTCATCAAGGAATACGCGCCGGAGATCGGGCGCGGCGTTCGCTTCCACTACACCCTGCAGATCTTCTGACGCAGGAGTCGCATACATTCGATCCTTACGGCATCCTGCATACTAAAAAGAGTGCCCCAACGCGTTCAACCTTCCCTCGCCGGCAGCCGCCTGCTCTTGCTCGCCGCGTCGCTTTGCTTTTCGACCGGCGGCGCGGCCATCAAGGCGACTTCGCTCACCGCGTGGCAAGTGGCCGGATTCCGTTCCATCGTGGCGGCGCTGAGCGTTTTTCTGCTGCTGCCCGCGGCGCGCAGGGGCTGGAACTGGCGCGTGCTGCCTGTGGGCGCGGCCTACGCGGGCACCATGCTGCTGTTTGTGCTGTCGAACAAGCTGACCACGGCTGCGAACTCGATTTTCCTCCAATCCACCGCGCCGCTCTATCTACTGCTGCTCGCCCCGTGGCTGCTTCAGGAGCGCATCCAGCGCCGCGACCTGGCTCCGATCGCCGCCGTGGCTGGAGGCATGGCCCTATTCTTCCTGGGCGGCGAGCGGGTGGTGGCTACGGCGCCCAACCCGGCCGCGGGCAATGTCATCGCCGCCATCAGCGGAATCTTCTGGGCTCTCACTATCGCCGGCATCCGCTGGATCGCCCGGCGCAGGCCCGCGGGCGGGGGAACGCTGGCGCACATTGTCACCGGCAACTTGATCGCCTGCATGGTGGCCTTGCCGATGGCCTTCCCCGCCGCGCACGTGACGGCGAAGGACTGGCTGGTGATCGTTTACCTCGGCGTAGTGCAAATCGGGGTGGCCTACGCCTGCATGACGGCCGGCTTGCGGCGCGTGCCTGCGTTCGAGGCTTCCACCATCATGCTCATCGAACCGGTCCTCAACCCGCTATGGGCGTGGTTCGTTCACGGCGAGCGGCCCAGCGCTCTGGCGCTTACCGGCGGCGCCGTCATCATGACAGCTACGCTGTTGAACGCCTGGTGGCACAGCCGCGAAGGATCAACCTAGTTTCACAGCGCTCGCCACAGCACGCAGGTTGGCCACACCCGCCGTGTAACGCGTATCGGCAACCGTGAAGCGCACGGCATCTTCGAGCCAGTCGTGCCAGACTCCGTCAGGATCGTGCGAGGCTGCCGTAAGCGTGTAGTGCTGAGGGCACAGGTTGCACGGGAACGCGAAGGTCACCTGCAGCGTGTCGCCAGCCGCGCACGGGCCCAGTTTCAGTTTCTCGAGTCCGGTGTTGGTGCCATAGACCTCGACTCCAATCCTGCTGCGGATCATCATGCCGATCACGGGGTCCTCTACATCATGCGCGAACTGCACGGTGATGCGCACGCTCATCGGTTCACCGCTTTGAAACACCTCGGCCCCCCGGCCGCCGGCGTTGAGCGTTTCAATGGAGACCACGCGCGCGCGCCCGTCGCCGCGCCGCATAGATGGTGCGAGTTCGCGCTTGCCGGCTTCCGCTTCGGCACGCACTCCGCGCATGGCATCGCGCTGGTACATGGCGAGCGTCTCCTGCGGCGCGCCGCGCGCTTCCAGCTTGCCGCCGCGAATCCACCACACCTCGTCGCACGATGTGAGCAGCACGGATTCCGCTGCCGATGCGACCATGACCGAAGCCCCCGTCCGGCGCAGTTGTTCCCACTCGACGCTTTCGCCAACCACGCCGATCACGGAGCCGGCCGGAATCTCGACGTCTCGTAATTCGATGGCCATCGAAGATAGAATAGCCGTTAATGAGCGACTTCGCCCAGGATGTCCGCGCGCGCATGAAGGAGGACTGGAATCGCCGCGCCATCGAGGACGCGAGCTATTACGTCGCCTTCGGCCGCCGCGACCAGGACGAGGAGGAGTTCTTCGCCACGGCCAGGGAAGTCGTGCTGAGCCTGGAAGCCGAAATGCGCCGCTTGGCACCGGTTGCGAATCCGCGCTCGCGCCGCGCCCTGGAAATCGGTTGTGGTCCGGGACGCTTGATGAAGCCGCTCAGCCGCCATTTCGGCGAAATCCACGGCGTGGACGTTTCCGACGAGATGATCCAGCTGGCGCGGGCGAACCTCGCCGGCATTCCGCACGCTCATGCACACGCCTCGAGCGGCGCCGACCTGGCCGCTTTCGCCGACGAATCGTTCGACTTCGTTTATTCCTACGCCGTTTTTCAGCACATTCCGGACCGCGAGGTCATTTTCAACTACCTCCGCGAAGCGCACCGTGTCATGAAGGATGGCGCGGTTTTCCGGGGGCAGTTCAACGGGCTGCCGGACACAGCCCGGGTGTATGACACCTGGAGCGGCGCGCGCATCCAGGCCGCGGAGGTGGCGCGGTTCGCGCTGGAACACGATTTCCAGTTGCTGGCGCTCGATGGCGCGTCCACGCAATACCTTTGGACCACATGGCGCAAGCGCCCCGCCGGTTGGCGCCGCGGCCTGCGCGAACGTCCGCCCGGCGCCGCAGCCCGCATCGTCAAGATCACCAACGCCAACGGGAGCGAGCCGCTCGTTCCAGCGTCTGGCCGCTTCGCCTTCGTCTCGCTATGGGTTTCAGACCTTCCCGATGATTTCGACCTGAACGACGCTGAAGTGCTCATCGGCAGCCGCGTTGCGGAACTCTCCTACATCGGACCGCCTTCGGCCGGCGGCATCTCGCAGGTCAACGCCGCCGTGCCAGGCGGAACGCGCACCGGCCTGGTGAACGTGGAACTGCGCTGGCTCGGCCGGCGGATCGCGCCCGCGGCCGTCATGCGTGTCATCCCGGCCGGCCCCGTCATCCCCCTGGTCACGTCGGTGGCCGACGGCGTCAATCTGCTCTCGGGGACAAGGATCGTCTCCGGCAGCGTCAAGGTGACCGTGGAGGAAGCTACGGCGCCTGTGGAGTTTTCGGCATTCATCGAGGGAATGCCCGTTCGCGAAATCGACATCTTTTGCGCCGACCCCGTGCCGCCACGCTACGAGATCAATTTCCTGCTGCCGAAGAATCTGTCCGCCGGACCTCACACCCTCGACCTGATGCTGAATGGGCGGCGGCTCGCCCCGGCTGCTATCGAGGTGGTGCCGCGGCCGTGACTGTTCCACGCATGATCCTCGTCGGGCTTCTGCTGGTCTCGGCGTTGTGGCTTTCGATTGGCCGGGACCCGGCCCTCGCACCGCGCGAACCCTGGCCGCGGGGCCTCTCCGCCGAAGCCGTCGCCCTGTGGCAGCGCGCGCTGGGTCTCACGGCTCGCAATCCCGCGCCCGCCATCCTCGTGTCGCGCTACCAGTTCGAACACCTGCGACCCCTGCGAAGTTGGCAGGACATGGAGCGCCTGCGGAACTACGTGGAATGGGCGGATCGCGCCGAGAGCGTGGGCTTCAACGGAACGGAAGTCGACGCAGACGCGTCGACGGGGGATCTGATCCTGCTGCGCCTGCCGCGCAGCCGCGTCCTCGTACGCGGCGGGGAGGTGCGTGATCCGATCGGCTTCACGGTGCTCCCTGTCAAGCGGGATGGTCGCCAGCGCATCCCCGCCGTGCAGGCAGTCTCGCAAGTGCCCGTTCCTACGCTCGCGCTGAACTTCCCCAGGCGGCTGATGCCGGTCATCCATGCCGTGGTGCCCCGTTCGATGACCATCGTCGAGATTTACGGGGAGGGATTCTCCGGCTCCCGCATCCGCGTCTTTTCAGAGGACAGCGAGGCGCAGGTGTTGTACGCCGGCGCGAACCAGATCAACGCCGCGGTGGCCGCGCTCGACCGGGTGGCGGTCGAAGTGGACGGGTTCCGCTCCGACTGGTGCGAGGTGCGCCGTTGAGGGTCCTGGCGCTCGCGGCCGCTTTTGCCGCGCTGCTGCTCGCGCAGCCCAACCCGCGGGTGGGTTTCTACCAATGGGAGAGCCCTATCCGGGACGCCCTGTTGCCCAGCCCGCTGTTCACGGCCCCGTCTTTGATCGAAAGAGCGGGTGCCGGCTTGTTCCGCATCTATGTGGGTTCTCGTTTCGATTACCTCCATCCCGTGCTGTCGCCGCAACGCTTCGAAGGCGTCGCGCACTGCACCCCGGTGGACATCTTGCGGCTTTCACGTTACCGGCACGTCGTCGAACATCCGGCGCTCAGGACGATTATCCTGACCGTCTACCCTTCGCGCGATTACGGAGGCGGCTGCGATGACATCAATCTTTCCCGCCCCGGGATCGGCGCCGCGCTCGACGACGAATACCGCCAGATGTTCGCGCTCTCCGAATACCTGCTGAACACCTATGGAAATCTCGACAAAACCGTAATCCTGGCCAACACCGAGGCGGATAACCGGATGCTCGAGATCATGCGCCACACAGGGTCGAGCGAACTCGCCATCCGCAACATGATCGCGTGGCAAAACACGCGTTTCCGCGCCGTCGACCAGGCGCGCCGCCGCCACCCGAATACACGCCTCAAGCTGCTGAACGCCTTCGAAATCGCCCTTGTGAACCTGGCCATCGAGCAACAGGGGTATCGCTTCGTGAAGAGCCCGCGCGGGCGCTGGAACGCGTTGCGCGACGTCGTGCCGAAGGCAAGCTTCGACCTGTTGAGCTATTCCGCCTACGAGTCCACAAACGCTCCGTTTGAAACCGGCGTCATCGACAGCCCACCCGAGGGAACCGGCCAGCGCCTGGCACGGGACCTGACGCTCATAGCCCGGGAGACGTCGAAGCCGGTGATGATCGGCGAACTCGGCATCCCGCGCGACGTTTACGACAGGCTGCCCTCCGGCGGCGTGGAACCACGCCTGGCATCGGCGCTCGCGGCCATCCGGCGCCTGCGTCCCGCCTATGTGGTCTTCTGGCAGGTCTACGACGCACCCGCCGGACGCTTGGAGCCGGTGGAATTCGGCTGGCTGGATCCGGCGAGAGCGCCGTCGCGGCTGCTGCTGGAGTTCGTTCGGTCCTACCGGTAATTCGCACAACTGCTTGGGTCGTCCTGCGGGCATGCCCGGGAAGCGAGACCCTTAGCTGTCTGATTGCACGGAACTCCATTAGGGCTTGTCGGTAGCATGTGATTTGTCCGCCTCAATTAGCAAATGAATTGTCCGGTCGAGCGGCGGTTGGGAAACGCTGGAGGATGTGGAAGCGATCCAAGAGCAGTTCCCGGCCGCGGAGATG
>Ga0116191_1003302_pt1 | contig 11781 bp, 18 predicted proteins | sample AD_UKC111_MetaG_FD_89897 | JGI IMG/M metagenome (GOLD analysis project Ga0116191, IMG submission 89897) | Active sludge microbial communities of municipal wastewater-treating anaerobic digesters from Hong Kong - AD_UKC111_MetaG | ecosystem: Engineered > Bioreactor > Anaerobic > Digestate...
AGCGAGAAGAGCTGGTATTGGATTAAATTTCTCTAGAATTAGAGCTGTTGGTGATAAAATTAGAAACGGGGAGGTAATGCACACAGGTGTTGTTCCATTCTTAAAAATGTTTGAATCAACAACTAAAAGCTGTACACAAAATGGTATTCGTGGTGGATCATCTACAACACATTTTCAGTGGTGGCATAGAGAAATTTTAGATATTTTAGTTCTAAAAAATAACAAAGGTACTGATGACAATCGTGTTCGTAAAATGGACTATTCTATTCAATTAAATAGAATCTTCTATAAACGTTTTGTTCAAGATGGTGATATTACTTTATTCTCTCCGAATGATGTTCCGGATTTATATGAAGCATTTTACAAATCTAATGATGAGTTTGAAGCATTATACGAAAAATACGAAAGAAGTAGATCAATTACTACTAAGAAAATAAAAGCTAGAGATTTATTTAACTCTCTATTACAAGAACGAATTGGTACTGGTCGTATCTACATTATGAATATTGACCATGTTAATGACCATTCATCTTTATTAGAACCAGTTTATATGAGTAACTTATGTCAAGAAATTTCTTTAAACACCACACCAATTAATCATATCGATGATGGTAAAAACGTTAAGAGATTAATTGAAGTTAAAACCGATAAAATTGAAGAATATAAAGAATATATTAAGTGGAATGATTTATATATAAATGAGGGTAAATCAAAAGCATTTGAAAAAACATTATCAAAACAAAAAGAATTATTAAGAATTTCTGATTCTAAAGATAATGGAGAAGCTATTAGTGCTGATGGTAAATATACTTACTTTGAAGAAGATGTAGAAATGGTATATGGTGATAAACCAGCCGAAATCGCACTTTGTGTATTAGCCGCTATTAATTTAGGAGAAATTAAAGAATTATCTGAATTAGAAGATATTTGTGAATATACAGTACGTTCTTTAGATTTCGTTATCGAAAATCAAGATTATCCAGTTGAAGCAGCTAAAAAGATGTTAAAAAGACGTTCATTAGGTGTTGGTATTACTAACTTAGCTTACTTCTTAGCTAAAAATGATTTAACGTATGAAGATCCAAAGGCTTTAGTTTTATTAGATGAAGTAATGGAACATATTCAATACTACTTAATTAAAGCATCTGTTAAATTAGCTAAAGAATACGGTCCTTGTAAGTATTTCAAAAGAACAAAGTATGCTCAAGGTATCTTACCAATTGATACATATAACAAAAATGTAGATACAATTGTTAAAAGAGAATATACATTAGATTGGGAACAATTAAGAAAAGATGTATTAGAATTTGGTATGAGAAACTCGACACTAACAGCTATTATGCCTTGTGAGTCAAGTTCTTTAGTATCTAATTCAACTAATGGTATTGAGCCAATTCGTTCTTTAGTTGTGTCTAAGAAATCTAAACAAGGTGTAATCAGACAAGTAGCTCCTGAGATGAATAAATTGAAAAACAAATATCAATTAGCATTTAATATGACATCGAATAAAGGTATAACTAATATTCAGGCAGTAATTCAGAAATGGATTGACCAATCAATATCAGGGAATCATTATTATGACGTTACTAAGTATAAAGATGGAAATATTTCATTAGCAGAAATCGCAACTGACTTATTATACGCTTACAAAATGGGTATTAAGAATTTATATTACGCTAATACTTATGATAACAAAACTGATAAATTTGACTTCAATGAAACACAAAAGAAAGATGAAGTTGTTGAAATGGTCGAAGATACAGAGGATTGCGTCGGAGGCGCATGTTCCATCTAAGTTGTGAATGTGGAACTTATTGATGTTTGTTATTTAATATATATATAGAAAATAATAAATACAAATGGTTATAATTAACAATAAAGAAATAAAACATAGTAATCACTTATCATCATATATAAGAAATAATATAATAGACACTATTATTGATACTAATAATAAAATAGAAGAGATTTATAAAATAAATTATAGTATCAATAATAAGGTTAAATTTTTAAACATATTCAGAAATTATATGAATTCTAAATCAACTTTTATATTGTATGTTAATTCTAATAATATAAATGAAAGCTTTGACGTAGAACGATTAGATAAATTTATTAATTATGTATCTAATAATAAAATGGATAGATTATCTAATGAGTATCAGATATTAAGATATGGATCGATTAATTTAGAATATAGAAATAAATATGGACTCACAAAGGAAAAATTTATACTTAGATATGGAAAAGAGATTGGTGAACAAAAATACTATGAACATTCTGATAACCAGAAAAAAACAAGTAAAAGATCTTTAAAGTATTGGATAAATCAAGGACAAACAGAGGAAGAGGCAAAAATATCATTGAAAGAGTATCAATCTAGTCATATTATAAAACATATGTTAGATAAAGATGATAACTATATAACTGAATATAGTAGGAGAAATACACCATGGAGAGTTGAATATTATATACATAGAGGATTTTCAGAAGAACAAGCTAATAATTTTATTAGTGAGATGAAGAAAAAATCGTCCATGTTTTGTAAGGAATATTATATTAATAAAGGATATTCATTAAATGAGTCGATTGATCTTTGTAGAGACTATTGGTATAAGCATTGTTATAATACCGGAATGAATATATCTAAGGAATCTATTAAATTATTTAAACCAATAATAGATGAGTTAAGTAAAATTGAAGGGATATGTATTTATTATGGTGATAAAGAAAACAACAGAAATGAATATTTCTTATATGACAAGGAAAATAAAAAGTATTACTTCTATGATTTAACTATTTTGTATAATGATATTAAATTGATTATTGAATATAATGGGGAGAAGTTTCATCCAAATAAAGAAAAACTTTCTGTTGATGAGTGGAATAATTGGAGATGTTTATTTAATGAACATTTGGATGCTGATACAAAATATAAAATGGATTTAGATAAAAAAGAACTAGCTATTCAGAATGGATTTAAATATTTAGAAGTTTGGTCTAGTGATACCAATGAGGAAAATATAAGTAAAATAAATAACTTTGTAAAAACAAACCTATAAAATGAAAAAAACATTTAAATGCTTAATAAAAAATAAATTATTCTTTGTTTATATAATATTCTCTGTGTTAATATTTGTAACAAAACTACTATCTATTAATGAAGTATTAGAGTATAATATTTCTGATATTAGAGAAGCTTTCTTATACATAGTTTCGGGATTCTCATTTTATTTTATTAATAGATATTTAGAATTAAATTCAATAAAAAAAGAATATAATTTTTGGATATCTATGGATTATCCAACACTATCATTAAATACATATTATGGTTTGAATAATAGTAATGAGGGTTTAAAGGATTTTAATAATTTAAGACTGTTGCTGGCAAAGAATATCAAAAATGATGATATAACTGTAGTAAATATCAATAAAATAAATACACATTTTATATCAATAAAATATCAAGTTCTGGATGGATTAACACATGAACAAAAGATGGCATATTATAAAACCAATGACGAGACAAAAAAACAAATAGAAAAAAATATTTTGAGTAAAACCATTAACTATAGATGGATTATAGAAAATATATAATCCTATATAATCACATGAATGATAAAGAATTAACACTAAAAATCATAATTGGTGAGATAAAGAATTGTCAGCCAAATAACAGAGATGAATATACCAATAACTTATATGATAATTTCTCACAAATAAATTCTATGTATATGTATGATGTTAGATACCAAATGATAAATGAAATGTTATTTAATATTTATATTAAAAACAATACATATTTAGACTTATTAGAATTAATAAAAAATATAGAAACCAACCAATGAAAGAATTACAAATAGCAAAACTAAACGAAACATTAGATGAGATTCGCAGACAAAAAAATATAGCTTTCATATCTTCCGAATATGAAAAGGCGGCTAAACTAAGATATGAAGAAACTTTAATCATTAAGCAATTAGAAGATTTAAATAAAAATAATTTAGTAGAATCCATAGAATACTTGGCAGAGGAAATGGATAAAAGTAAGGCATATATGGATTACTTAGAGGAAAACATTAATTCGGTTATGCAAAAACTTAGCACAATTGAAGAAAAACAAAAAAGCTTAGATAATGGAGAAACAACTAACTGATGATGAAGAATATGTTGATGTTAGAGAAAAAATAACAATTAAAATACCATTAAATTTTATGAATACATCTGTAACAACAGATAATTTCTTCGTATCTGATACGAATGATAGCAATAATTGGGACACATTAAAAATACCTTTACCTATTGGTAGGTGGTCAATTTACTCACATTCGGTCAAAAATGGTGAAGTTGTTTTGGTTAAAAATATAAATAAATAGATATGCACATAAAAATATTTAATAAGGAAATTGGTTCTGTCTATACAAAAGACAATATACACTTTACGTTAAATTTTGATGAGATTTACCTTAAATTTCCAAAGTTTCATTTTTTTTATCACAGAAAAACTAAGGATGGTCTATATAAAGAACCAATTTTTCAATTAATAATTGGATATAATTCAATGTACACATATAAAACTAATAAAGGGTTAATTTATATTAACAATGCTTATGATTCAAGGAAATATATTTTTGGTATTCCAATCCAACGATTTTTGAATAAGAGCTATTTAAAATGCGAAGCCAAAGAAGCAATTGAAGGAGAAACAGAAGAGATAGAAAATTAGTGTAAATAGATATATAATTACCACAAAAAAATTTAAAAAGACAAATTAAAACTTTGTCTTTTTTTTATATAAAACATTTTATGAAAAACATATTAAACTTAGACAATAACATAGATTACTCAAAGATACCAATGTTCTTTGGTTCAGAGGGTATGGCATTACAACGTTATGATAAATTCAAATACGAAACAATATTTAATTTATTCAAACAACAATTAGGATTTTTCTGGAGACCAGAGGAAGTATCATTAGCAGGAAAAGAAAAAGCCGATTTTGATTCATTAACAGATCATGAGAAATTTATCTTTACCAAGAACTTAGGATACCAAATATTACTTGACTCAATTCAAAGTAGAGGTATTCCTCACTTACTAGAAGATTGTTCAAACCCAGAGGTTGAAGCATTTGCTAAATCTTGGGAGTTCTTTGAAACAATACACTCTTACTCTTATACATATATTATCAAAAATGTATATTCAAATCCAGGAGAGATTTTCGATAACATATTAAAAGATGAAGAAATTATTAAACGTGCTACATCTGTAACTCATTATTATGATGATTTAATTAACTCATATAGTGATGACAATGAAGAAGATAGAAAACGTAAGTTATATCTTACATTAGTCTCTATTAACATTTTAGAGGGTATTAGATTCTATGTATCATTCGCTTGTTCATACTGTTTTGCGGAGAATAAAAAAATGGAGGGAAATGCTAAGATTATATCTTTAATTAATAGAGATGAAAATTTACACTTAGGATTTACTCAATTTATTCTAAAAACATTAAAAACTAATGAAGGTGAAGGATTTACTCAAATAGCAAAGGAATTAGAACCAGTTGTTATTAAAATGTATGAAGATGCTACTAATGAAGAAATTGAATGGGCTAAGTATTTATTTAAAGATGGTTCAATGCTTGGTTTAAATGCTGACATATTAATTAAATACATGAAATGGTTAACTAATAGTCGTATGAAAATTATTGGATTAACTCCAGTATTTGAGAAAACTGAAAATCCTATTAACTGGATTAATAACTGGACTGGTGATAAGAATATGCAAGTACAAGTTGCTCCACAAGAATCTGAAATTGAGAGTTATTTATCTGGGTCATTCAATAATGACTTAGATTCAATGGACTTAAATGAATTTGACTTCTAATGGATGCTAAGATATTAGGCATAGGAAATGATTGTATAGCAATTCACAGTCAAAAAGAAAATGACTTTATTGGATATATTGGTAGAAATATGTTTTACTTTGATAAACATATGTTAGATACATATGATTTATTTGAGGGAGAGGTTATTGATACAATAAAACCAATGATTGGTGACTTAAAAATAAATGAAATTAAATTTTTAAAATTATGAATAAATTAGATTTAGTATTACAATGTAATGACTAACAACAAAATATCTTTTAAAGATATAACTGAAAAATAATAATAAACAATGGCAATTGAAATTAATCAAGACAATTTTAATCAATATCTAAATGAAGAATCTTTATTAGTTATTGATGTTTGGTCACCTACTTGTGGTCCTTGTAAAATGTACGGTCCGATTTTCGAGACAGTATCAAGTGAGACAAATGGAATTACAATGGGTAAACTAAATGGTCAAGAAAATAGAGACATCTTATCTAAATATGAGATTAAATCTGTACCTACAACTTTATTCATTAAAGGTGGAACACTTTTAGAAAAGAAAGTTGGACTAATTCAAAAAAATGATTTAGTAGAACTAATAAACAAATATAATAATCAATAATGACTGAAATCGTATTTATACTAGACAAATCTGGTTCTATGCAAAGCATAAAAACAGATGCAATTGGTGGATTTAACCAATTCATTACAGAACAAAAAGAAGTTGTTGATGATACGACAATGTCTTTAGTTTTATTCGACTCACACTACCAAAAAGTGTATGAAAATATTCCTTTAAATGAAGTTAATACTTTAACTGAGCAGGAATATAGACCATCTTCCATGACAGCATTATATGATGCTATTGGTATGACAATCGAAACAATTTCAAAAAGAAAAAAAGCAGAAGATAGAGTATTATGTGCTATCTTAACTGATGGTGAGGAAAATCGTTCTACTCAATATACAAAAGAAGCAATCTTTAATATGATTGAAGATTGTAAGAACAATGGCTGGGAATTCATATTCTTAGCAGCAAACCAAGATGCTATGAAAGCGGCTGGTGCTATTAATATCTCAGCTAGTAACTCAATGAACTTTTCAGCTGACACTGGTGGTATGTCACAAACATATGCTGTTTTATCCAAATCATCCAAAATGTATAGAGCATCTGTACAAAGTAGTATGTCAACATTAGTTCAAGATTCTCTAAAAGATATAGAGAATGAGTCTAAAAAATAATTCTCATTACTGAATTACTGAATAAAAATAAGAAACAAGAATGCAATTTTATATCGAAGTTATAAACAAATTAGGAGTTTTTAAAGGGGAAATAATGAATGGCACTGAACAAGACTATCTATCATTGATGGATAGGGCTAAAAATTTTTATAACGAACCGGGATATGAAATGTATTTAGAAGGCGGGCAGTTTTTTATAATTGGTCCAGAACTACTAAAAGAGTCAGTTATGGTCATATATCCAGTGATTCAGTAATGTCAAAATATAGTGAGTTTATTAACCCAATCTTATAGATTGGGTTTTTTATTTTTAATATATATAGTATGAAACATATTAAAAGCTATAACAAATTTAATGAGAGTTTATCAAGTGTTAAAGAAATACCATTTGATGAGGATATGATGGTTGAGGCATCTGCTATTATGAATATTTGTAGAAATTTAGAAAAAGATACTGAAAGTATAGCTAATACAATTAAGGAAACATTAACAGATGATGTTTATAATAAATTATTTAGTAAGTATAAGGATTTAATACGAAACTCATTTGATATATTTAATTTATTCACTACTACTATTATAACAGAAAAAGACCTACAAAAAATGTTCTCTAATGTTACTATACATAAGGGTTCTGATATGGAAGATGAATATGTTGTTGCATTAGAAATAAATAATAGAATTGTTTTATTATTGCACTCACCAGAAAGAGGATCTCAAATAAGAATCCAAGATGATAATTATACAATAAAAATTGATGAAGTGGTATCTATTATTAGAGAGCTTTGTAAAATATATAATAACCTATGAAAAATATAAAAACATATGAAGGGTTCTTTGACCAATTATTTGGAAAGAATAAAGAAGCTAAGAAAACTGTTGGTGTAATTCCACCAGCTTATAAACCAACAAAGAAACCTGTTGTAAAAAAAGATGATGGTTCTTTATCATCAAATAAATCTGATAGTACTGCAAGAAAAAATGCGGTATTTGCTATAACTACAGACCCATCGGAGATAACTAAATCAAATAAAAAGAAATACAAAGTGTATTTGTTAGTAAGTGATGGTGTTAAAGTATATGATTGTGGTGAGTTATTAAAGTCTGATGATGAGCTTATATCATATCTAAAGTTGAATAAACTTAAAGAAGTAAAACCAAACTTCAATGTAAGAAAGTTAAATACTATTGAATTGAATTTAATAAAAGATGAGTTATATAAAAATATAAACCATGAAATGAATGTTAAAGATCAACTTGAATTGGATTTAAATGTAACTATTGTATTAAATCCTATTAAATCAAATCTAGAAGTAAAGAAAACCAAAGCAAGTAAATAATGATTAAGAAGTATAACATATTTTTAGAAGCATTCCAATCTCGATATAAGGATATCGCTCTTAAAAAAATTGTATCATATATTGAAAATAAAACCAAACTGAAATGGTATGGTTACTATGAAATGTTTCATGTTAAAAAAGAAACTATTGAGTTGGATGGTAAGTTATATATAACATTTACAGACTTAGCTATTAGATTAAATTGGATTAAAGGTGACAGAGATGAAATACACTCGATTGATTTATGGCAATCATTCAAATTTGATAAAAAACCGGATTATACACTTAATTTAAATGGTAATTCTATAATGCAAGTAATAGATGATGTTGTTGAGTTTATATTAAATCCAAAAGTCATCAATGAAAACAAAAAAGATGAATTAGAAGATTATAAAAAGAAATTATCAAGGGCTAGAAGCGAAGAAAAGAAATCAGAATACAGAGATATAATTGCTAGACTCGAAGTTGAAATATCAGAAAATGAAACAACTACAACTAATAGTTCAGAGCAAGCATCACAAATAGTGAAATTAGATCCTAAGATGGATGTATTTGATGCTATATCATATAGTACAAAACAAGTTGCTAGAGGACATTCAAATTCTTTATTAATTACAGGTCAATCTGGTGTTGGTAAAACACATGATGTAACTGATACATTAGCAGAGATGGGATTAAAAGAAGATGTTGATTACATTAGAATGTCTGGTGATATATCTGGACCTGGTTTATATGAATCATTATTTATAAATAGAAACAGACTACTGGTTTTTGATGATTGTGATGCGGTATTTGATGATAAGGATGGTATTAATTTTTTGGCTGCGGCTCTTGATACATATAAAAGAAGAGTTATATCTAATATGAAGAAAACATATTTTAACTCAATTGGTATGGACGATGCAGAAATACAAGAGAGATATGAAAGTACTGGTAAATTACCAAATAAATTTGTATTCTCTGGAAGAATTATATTTATATCAAATAGAAGCAAAGATCAATTTGATCCTAAATTCTTAACAAGAACTATACATATACCAGTTGCACTTACAAAAGATGAATTAACGGATAGAATGTCAAAAATAGTTCAGAAAATTTTACCAGAAATGCCATTATTTAAACGAATGGAGGCATTTGATTATTTGTTGAATTTATTAAGTACTAAGAAATATCCCGATGGATTAAATATAAGAACTCTAATACACTCAATTAATATTAGATGTAATTCTGATAATGAGGATACTGTAGTTGTTGGTGGTGAATATCAACCAGTTTGGAAGATGTTAATAAAACAATATGTTGTATAATGGGTAGATTAATTGATATAACAAAGCATATTTTGTTAGAGAATGGGTTTACCAAAATTGGCACTAGTATTTCAAAGGAATATAAAGGTTGTGATATTATAATTGATTCTAATGATATTTTTTCTATAAGTATTTATAATTCAATGAATAGTAAAAACGATTTAGTAAAAGTAGATAATATTATATCACATTTTACACCAGCAATAACAAGAGGTGATTTAGAAGCTAAAGATTATAAAGATAAACTACTTAACTATTTACATAGTTCGGTTGATAATATATTAAAGGCTTATGAGAACTTAAAAGACTTCCCGAAAAAATCAGAATATCAATATATATTCGGTGAGTTATTTGACTTAAATAGATATGATATGACAATAACATTTGGGTTTTTTGATGATGAGGAATCAACAAGTGATTATAAATTATATGAAGATAATGATTATAAATTTTTTAAAGTATTAATTGAGTTTTATTACAGTGAAGATCCTGGTGATAATTCAGATGAGTTCGATGAAGATAAAACTGATAGAGATATTGAATTTTATGAAGAGTCAGAAGCTGAGGTTGAACAAGGAATTAATAGATTAAAATCATTCACTAATATAAACCCATTTTATCAAATTGAAGCGGATGAATTTATGAGTCATCCTTATATTAAAATATTTGTTCATTTGCTTAAAGTATGAAAGACTTAGAATTTTTAAAAGGTGTATTTAAAGAGGGTACTGATCCAAGAACAGGAGATACTATATTCTATAAAAGTATAGAGTCTGGACAATATAGATTAGTTGTTAAATTTGGTTTGGCTTTAGTTTCTAAAACAGGATACGAAACGAGTAAAGATGGCACAATCAAATGTGAGTTTTTCTTTATTCCAAATAAGTCATATTCATATAATGATAAACAAATACCATTATATGAATATGCGCCACTTATAATTGATAGTATTAATTACCCAGGTAAATATATTAAGGTGTTGATACCAGAATATCACAAATCAAAAAACAATTCACATATCTAAATACAATGTTTAATTATATTTATTCGGCATTAGATAAAATGCCAAAATCATCAGAGTTTCAATATATGTTTGGTGAATTGGTTGACTTTGGATTTGCTTTAGATGTGAGTTATGGGTTTTACGATGATAAATACGAAGTTTGGGGAGGAAATAAACTTAGAAGTAATACCAACCAAATATTTAAAGTGGTTGTAATGTTATCAATAGATGCTGATAAAATATCAAAAGAAGTATATAATGATTTGGTGGATGATTTTAAACATGGGTTAAAAAGGCTAACATCACAAGGATTTGATATACATGATGATATTGAAGAAAATGCACATATGACAGATTTCTGTGTTAGTATATTTCCTAAATAACATCATTTTTTATCTTTTTTTATAATAGAAATATAGATTGTAGTTATGTTATTTATAACTTCAGATTTTTCTTTATGTACTAATTCATATTTATCATTAAGTGCATAACTTATGTGTTTTAAATCCTCATAGATTGTTTTTACCAAACTATCATTATCATCTATAACCAACTCAGTGAAATAATAAAATCCATATTGATTATTATATAGTTTCTCTATTTTTAAATCATTTGAGAATAAGTCTTGAATTGGTTGTAGAAGGTTTTTAATATCTTTAACTGGTGGTAAAATATATTTGGATTCTAATTTCTTAAAATCATTATAATACTTATCTATTATTTTGATTTTATTATCTATATCAATTGAATTTATTGTTTCATCTAAATTTTCGTCATCTATATGTATATCAATCCCAAATTTTCTTAAAAATGTATTTAGAAATATAATACTTGATGATAAATAATTGGCAGCATATTCATATGTTAAACAGTTATACTTATAATAAGCATCAGTTAGATATTTTATCTTTTTAAATTCAGACTCATTAGATTCGTTAAATCTCTTTAAATACTTCATAAAGTATATATTTTATCTACCAAATGGATTCATTAAATAACCACCACCGG
>Ga0116191_1003305_pt1 | contig 11774 bp, 7 predicted proteins | sample AD_UKC111_MetaG_FD_89897 | JGI IMG/M metagenome (GOLD analysis project Ga0116191, IMG submission 89897) | Active sludge microbial communities of municipal wastewater-treating anaerobic digesters from Hong Kong - AD_UKC111_MetaG | ecosystem: Engineered > Bioreactor > Anaerobic > Digestate | place...
ATGGCCTCGCCCGGCAAACCTTTCTGAGCCAGCGCCACCCCAAGATTACACTCGGCCTCAGGGTACTCCGGCTCGATCTCCAAAGCGCGTCTGTATTGCTCGATCGCTTTGTCCAATCTCCTCGCCCTGGCAAGGGAGAAACCGAAGCTGTTACGGCCGCGGGCATCTTTGGGGCTGAGGGCAATCGCTTTCGGCCACTCGGCAATGGCGGCTTCGTACTCGCCCTTGGCGGCGAGTCCCGCTGCGACGTCAAACAAACGGTAGAACTCGGTAGCAGGGGCGTCGATCTTCTGTAAGCCATCCGGCGGGATATTCACAAATTCCGGGATGTTCACCGCGCGGTTGGCGGCGGTGGCATTTTCGATCAGAATCGGCGGGCTGTCGTCGCCGTTCTCGTCGATGTGGGTGAGAAACATCTGCGTGTACGGCGAGCGGCTCTTTGATGAGAAGACCATCCAGCGGCCGTTGGGCGAAAAGCTGTGCCAGGAGTTCATCAGCGGCGTGTTGCAGCGCATCCGCCGCGCCGTGCCCCCGGCCGCCGGGACAATGCAGAGCTGGCCGTCGGGGCGCATCAGCATTCCGTTTCGGGCCTGCACGAACACGATCCAGCGCCCATCCGGAGTGATCTTGGGGAAGCTGTTGCTCATCCCATTCCGGGAGGCGCCGGCAATCGGTTCAGCACGGCCTCCCCTGCCGCCGTTGAAGGGGATTCTGTAAAGGTCGTACTGGATTGGGGGTTCGTTCGGATCGTTGGCATATTCCGCCGCCTTCCGGCCGTTCGGATACGGTTCCCGCGCTGCCGCCCGGACGAACACCAGGTAACTTCCGTCGGGACTCCAGACAGCGTTCGCCTGCACGTAGCGAGGGTCGTCCGCGCCCGGCAACGGCATTAGCTGGCCGGTTCGCTGGCTGTACCAGAACAGGATGCCACGCGTGGGATAAAACACTTGCAGGAAGCGGTAGTCCTTGAAGTTCGCCACGTAATATAAACGCAACTTGTCTGTTCCGCGCGGCTTGATGGTGGTCATCACGTGCTGCCCGTCCGGCGACACCTGCGACATGAAGCCCTCTCGGGCTTCGGAGGGAACCTTGTCCCGGAAGGTGCTCCACGCTATGACGTTCTCATTCCGGATGGACATCTGCGGCCGGACGGGAGCGATGGTATACAAGCCTTTATCGTTCTGTGGGCCATCCAGGTCCATGCCTAGCGTTTTGCCGTCGCGGGAGAAGGAATGGCAGTTGGCGCAAGTGTGGAGTCCCTGCATCAGAAGCTTGCTCCGAGGCTCGCTCACGTTGCGCAGACGCCACGCAATCAGGGGCACGGCTTTCGAGGCCAGGGGCTTGATCACTCCCTTTTCCGCCTCTGATGGCATCAGCGGAACGTCGCGAAAGAAGATCGGGGCCCCAACCGGCTCCGCCGCAGTCCGGATCTTCACGCGTCCCCGGCTGATGACTTCCCCGGAGTCGGCGGATTGGAATCCTTTGATGGTGATCGTAGCGGGATGCTGGACCGACCGTCGCTTAATAATCTCCCAAATCGAGGGCTCAGGTCGCCAGGTTCGCGTGCCGGCCTGTTGCGGCGTCAATTGAGGTAGTTCATTCGTGCTTGCCACGCAACGTTGGTCGATCTCCCCAATTCGCAAGGGCTCTCCCGCAGGCCCAACCTTAAGGGAAGACGAGCCATCTCCGAACGCAACCTCGATCTGCCACACGGCGGCAGCCTTGCTTGCGTCGCGCCACAGAAAAGTTGGTGCTGTGAAGTCTGGTGGAAAGATTGAACCGTCAGCCGGGTAATCCACTGTGATAGGCGCGATCTGAACCGTGGCCGGCGCGCTGGTTACGGGTGGAGTCAAGGCCAACATCGCCCAAGGGGACAGCCTCTCGCTGGTGCCTGGAGTGGGCGCAAACTCAGTTCGTCTTCGATCCGCAACGTTGTGGTTGTTCAGACCCGCAACAACGAGACACCACATCACCGCCACAAAAGACAGGATCCGCAACTTCCTCCCTCCAATGCGTGTGAGTATAGCACCAGCAACCCGTCCTCTGGCCTTCGCACCCAGCGGTCTGCGTCGAAGCGATGTTCTTCTCTTTTTATGGTGTTATTGTTCCAGTGGCGCCCCGCAGGCGAAATTCGAGGCGTCGTCGATGCTGCCGTTCCCCTTGTACCTCGCCACCTGAGGATAGGGACACAAAGGACGCGTGCGCACCACCTTTCCGTCGATTCTGCGGGAAGCGAGTATGCTGTCCGGCGTGGCACCTTGCTCCACCCACTGCATTAGCGGGGTGAGCATGTCGGAAGGACTGGCGCCGATGCCTCCGCCGCAGTGGCACACGCCGGGCGCCATGAAGAAGCGGAAGAACTCCGGTGTGGACGGACCCATGCGGTTGAGCACGCGCTCGTAGTAATCGATTCCGCTCAAGGGATTCAGCGCCTCGTCGGACCATCCGTACCACATCAGCAGCTTGCCGCCATGACTCTTGAACCGTGACAGGTCCGGGTTGGTGGCATCGACAACGTTCCGGATCCACTCCAGGCGGGCGGGATCCCTGGCAACGTCGAAATTCGCCAGCTTGTAATTGGGGTCTTTCTCCGGGAACGCCATATAGCGGAAGAAGCTCTCCGCGAAAGCCGCGGAAATGCTCTGGCCCTCATCCCTGATGATCCAGTTCTGCCAGCCGCGGTGGCCCTTGGCATCCGCCGCCTCGCCGCCCACCGGCCAGCCCCGCACGACGCGCTTCCCGTCCACCACCACATCCCCGTAAATTCTCTCCAGTGCACCGATCTGTGCAGCCGTGAAGCAGTTCGAGGAGTCCGTGCCCTCCGCGCACTTCGGCAGGTCGCGCGAGGGCCTGAAATCACATCGGCGCGGGTCGTCGATGAGCCCGTCTTTTAAGCCGTCCTTCGAGTCGCAGAGATCGTAGATGCGGTCGGCCAGAACGGAGAGCTTCTGGGATGGAATCGGCGCGGCGGCAAGCGCCTGCGCCGTGCAGGCGAAACGGATCATCATGTCGGTGAAAGCCAGTACGGGCGCGCCGGAGATGATCCCGTCGAAGTCTTCCGGGAAGCGTTGTGCCAGCATCAGCGCCTGCCGGCCGCCGTTGGAGCAGCTTTCAAAGTACGACCGAGTGGGTTTCACACCGTAGTACGCAGCGATCAGCCGCTTGGCCGTCACGGCGGTGACGTGGAGCGAACGGAACGCGTAGTCGAGCAGTTTCTGCTGGTTTATGGCGAACGACGCCCAAGGCTCCGCGGATGCCTCGTGGCCGGCGTTGCTGACTGCGGTGGCGAAGCCTCGGTTCACCTGCGTATTCCTGGCGCCGGGCTTCAACGGGCCGTCTACCGTGTTGCCCGCGTAGCCACCGTTGCCGGCCATGAAGAAACGGCGGTTCCACGCGGTGGGGAGATTCACCTCGAAGCGGATCTCGGGAAGAACCTGGCCCGTTACGCGGCAGTATTCCCGCGTGTTTTCACCGGCGGGGATGACCGTAGCTGTGGCTACCGTGAACTCGTACCCCGAGAGACTGTAAAGATCTGTGCAGGCGAGCTTGGGCGCCAGCGTAGCTTCTCCCGCGGGCGGACCCAGAGGTTCGGGCAAGGACGGCTGACACCAGGCACCGGAAGCGCCGAGCGTGAACACTGCGAAGGCGGCTGCGAAGATTCGGTAAGAAGTCATGGTGGCATTCTCTCCAGTTACTGCTCAGTTTACTTCCCTACAGGTTTCCACGACTCGTTACACCTGTTCTCTCACCTTGCGCCACCCGCGACCTTTATCCAACATCGCCGACAACTCCCGCACTCGCGCAGCCTGTTCCGGCAAATCCGCCAGATTCGCGCTCGGCACGTCGCTCGTCAAGTGGTCGTACAACTCCCTTGCGGTCACCTCGCCTGTCTCCCGCGAAATCCACTCCGTGTAACGCCACCGCTCCGTCCGCATGGTGTAGCCCATAATGCCGCCGCGCGGATACTGGCTGAAGGCCGCGGCCTTCCACCTGCGCTGCGGATTGTCGAGCAGCGGCATCATGCTCTTGCCCTCGCACTGCGCCGGAACCTCAAGGCCGCACGCCTCGGCCAGCGTTGGGTAGATATCGACAAACTCCACGAGTGCGCTGGTCGAGCTTCCGGCGTGCTGTTGGCCGGGCACCGACAAAATCATCGGAACATGCGTGTCAAGCTCGAAATTGGTGTGCTTGCACCAGGCGCCGTAATCGCCTAACTTCCAACCGTGGTCGCCCCACAGGATGACGATGGTGTTTTCCCGCAGGCCCAGATGGTCCAGTTCTTCGACCAGGCGTCCCACCTGGGCATCCAGGAAACTCACGCACGCGTAATAGCCGTGGATCAGCATCCGCATGGTGCCCTCGCTCACTGGACCCTTCGGCGGAATCCCTATGTAGCTTCTCAGTTCGCCCCAATCGGAACCCGCCAGCGGCGGCATGTTTTCCGGCCACTCATTGCGCGAGGGCAGTTCAATGTCCTCCGGCGAATACAGGTCCCAATATTTCTTCGGCGCGTTGAACGGCAAGTGCGGCTTGAAGAATCCGGCCGCGAGGAAGAACGGCCTGTCCCGTAACCGCCGCAATTCGTCGATCGCTTTGTCGCAGGTCTTGCCGTCCGGGTAGGCGTTGTCAGCCACGTCCGGACCTTCGAAGGCCGGGCCCCGGCCATAGAGTGGCGGAGCAACTTTCTTTCCGGACTTCAAATTCCGCTCATAGGCCGCGCGAAGAACCGCGTCGTTTTGCCGCACCCCGATGAGCGAGATGGGATCCAGATATCTCCAATAGTCGTCACCCCGGCCGCCCCTTGTGCGCCATGGCGCCACACTCCAGCCTTGCGGATCCTCATTCTCATGGTGGTAGATCTTGCCCAACGAAATCGTCTCATAGCCATGCTTGCGGAAGTGATGCGGCAGGCTCACCAGGTCCGGCCGGACAGTGTTGAGCGGCGTCTGCAAATCGTACACGCGCGTGGTGTCTGGCCGGGTTCCCGTCAGAAGGCTCGCCCGTGTGGGCGCGCACACAGCTTGCTGGCAATAGGCGCGATCGAAGCGCAGGCCTTGCGATGCCAGTTTGTCGATGTTGGGGGACTTGATCCGCGCGTGGCCGTAGCAGCCCAGCTGCGGCCGCAAGTCATCCGAGGCGATGAAGAGCACGTTCTGTCTTCCAGTAGCAGCGCTCGCCCCCCAAGTGCGCGCCGCCAATGCCATTGATGAAGTTGCAAGGAATTCACGCCGTCGCATGCCGAAAGTCTATCACGCAGTCCGATCGGCGGAAGGACCCGGGAACGGGAAACTGGGAGAAGTCTGCGGAGTTTAGGATGTGATTCGACGTAGTGCTGGACACAATACAGCACTGGCGCAACACGCGGGCTGTCTCCGCCCTCAAACCTGCAGCTCGTGCAGGTACGTATAGCTCTCTTTGAGAGCGTCCATCCCCATTTCGACGAAATAGTTCTTCACCCCGCCCTTCTTCGCCGCGGCGAACAGAGCCTTCCAGTCGACCACTCCCTGCCCCACCGGCACCAGGCGTTTCTCGGCCGCAGACCAATCCATCAGGTGCAGCGAAATGAATCGCCCTGCATATTTCTCGAACAACGGCGGGGCCGCGAAACCGAGCCTGATCACCGACACCTGGAACTGATTCTTGACCAGTTGTGGATCGAACGCCTTCATGAGCGCGTCAAAAATCAGGACACCGTCGACCTCCTCGAACTCCCCGTCGTGGTTGTGGAAGCCGAGCTGGATTCCCGCTTTCTTCGTTTTCTCGCCGAGCAGGTTCATCTCCTCGGCGGCCCGGGTCCACTCGGCGATCGTCGCGCCCTTCGGCATGCCGAGACTCGCGATGATCATCTGTTTCAGTCCCAGCGCCTTGGCGAAGTCAATCCGCCCCTGGGTGTTTTCCTTCACTTCCGAAAACTGGAAGTGCGAACTCACGCAGCGCAGACCCGCCGACTCGATTACATCGCGCAGCTTCCCGGGCTTCATTCCAACCAGGGAACCGAAACCCGAGTTGGCGTAGCCCGAAGGCGAGCACATCTCCACCGTCTTGTACCCTATGGCGGCGATTTGCTTCAACGTGCCCGCGAAATCCTTCGCAATCAAATCCCTGACCGGATAAACTTGAAAGCCTACCGGCAGGTTCAGAGGATCTGCTTCTAGTTTGAGCGGCAGGCATGCGGCTGCCGCCCCGGTACATACAAAATTGCGTCTCGTCATGATTTTCCTCATCACAATTCGGGCTCCCATCCCCTCCGGTATTCGCGCGCCAGGTACTGGTTCGCTTCCGGCAGATTCGTGATCTTCATGGCATCGGCATCATACTTCAACCGGCGGCCGGTGCGCAGGGCGACGGCATAAAGGTTAACAGCCTCCGAAATCGGACCCGCATTGAGGAAGCACCCGGGCGACTGCTTCCCGCCCTTGCATGCGGCGATCCATTGGCGCATCCCAGGCGACATCTCGCCCGGCTCCCGCCGGCGCTTGGGAGGCGGCAGTGGAACCTGATATCCGCGCATCCGGCTGGCCGGAATCAGTTGCGGTTCCTCCACGCGAAATCCCGCCAGGATCTTGCCTTTGTCGCCGACGAACATCATCCCTTCGGGCGGTAGCTCCTTGCCGTCCTCATCGAGTTCCTCCGGCGCCGGCGGCCTCATCCCGCCGTCGTACCAGATCAGGTCCACGGCCGGGCGCTCCCCGCGCGCCGGGTACTTGAAGCGTACCGTGCTGGCGATCGGGAACGAATAATCGTTCTTGATCTTCATCGAAGTGTTGCCGTTCATGCGGCACTGGTGGCTCAGCATCGGTTCAATGCTTGTGGGCCCGGAGAGTTCCAGCGCGTTGAAGACCGTCCACAGGCTGTAGTGGCCCATGTCCGCCATTGAACCGCCGCCGAAATCGTACCAGCCTCGAAACACCATATGGGTGTAGTTGGGGTGGTAGGGCCGGTCCGCCTCCGGTCCCAACCACAGGTCCCAATCGAATCCACGAGGCACGGGAGGCCTGTCGTCAGGAATCGTCGCGTATTGCGGCCACACGGGGCGGTTCGACCAGTTGTGCACCTCCCTCAGCTTGCCGATCGCACCGTCCTTGATCCAACCCATCACCGGCCCCATCGAGCCGTTGGCGTCCCATGGCAGGAAATACGTCGCCACACCCGTCCGGCGGGCCGTCTCGATCACCAAGCGCGCTTCCTTCAGCCGGTTCGCCAGCGGCTTGTGCACCATCACGTGCTTGCCCTTCTTCATGGCTGCGATGCTGATGACCCCGTGCAGGTGATCCGGCGTCATGATCCTGACAGCGTTCAGGTCCTTCTCCTTGTCCAGCATCTCGCGGTAGTCCGCGTAGGCGGAGCAGCCCCGGTATCCGCTGCCCGGCCGTTCTTTTGCGTAATAGGCCTCGACGACTTCCTTGCCGACGTCCCGGCCGCCCGGAATCACGCCCTCGCCGGCGCTCCAGCTTGGATTCCCGATGGCGCGGCGGATGGAGTCGCGCAGCGACGTCTCCGACCAGTCCCGGTACCCGACGGCCTCCTTGCTTGGATCGCATACGGAGACGATCTGGATTTCCGGCAGCGTCAGCAGAGGCAGCATCTCGCGCAGTCCCTCTGTTCCGGTGCCGATGTAGCCCAGGGTAATCTTGTCGCTGGGCGCTACGGTGCCCTGCCCTCCGAGCACGTGTCTCGGAACAATGGTGAACGCAGCCGTCGTGGCTGCGGCGCTCACGAACTCGCGGCGGTTGTGATTGGTGCTCATCTGTCTCCCTTGCGAACGGTAAAGGTCACTAGGCAATATACACCTAATCGCCTCCGATGTGTTCATTTCGCCAACGGAGATTTGGCGTAAGATGATCCAGAGTCGTAGAGAGGAGGAGTGAGGGATGGAGAATATCCAGAGATCGTTTCGACCGGTAGCCGCGTTGCCATGCGCCCGGCGGCGCTCCTTCATCGGTTCGCTGGTCAAAGCCTTGGGGCTCGGTTCGCTGTGCGGGGCTGCGGCCCGGACTACGCCGGCCCCGGTCCACAGGTGGGACGAGATGTCGGCCTCGGACCTCAAGGCCGCGCTTGAGTTGAAATCGCTTGTGTACTTGCCCATTGGCACGCTCGAATTCCACGGCGTGCATCTACCGCTGGCCACAGATGCCATCCACGCGCACGAGTTCTGTCTCGCCGCGGCTGCTCGAACCGGCGGCGTGGTGCTTCCGCCGAGCCATTGGAGCCCCCACGGCCATGAGAAGTGGCCTGGAAGCATACTGGTGCGTGAGGAAACCTTCCGGGCGCTGATGACCGACGTGTTCACACGCCTGGCCGAACAGGAAATCCGGTGGGTTGTCGCCTGTGCGGGCCACTGGCCGTCCAAGTTGGAGCCCATTCTCCGCGAGATAGCCGCCGGAGTCATGGAGCGGTTCCCGAAGACGCGCATTCTCGCGCTCGGCCCCTGGTGTCACCCCGCTGACACTTCGGTAGACCACGGCGGCAAGAAGGAAACCGCCCTGATGCTGGCTTTGCGGCCCGGCCTAGTCCACGTAGGACGTCTGGACCGTCCCGAGGCATTCCGCGGCGTCGGCAGGGACGCGTTGGAAGGCACGGCGCGCTTCGGAAAGGACTTCTTCGAGGCGGAAGTGAAAAGATTCGTCGAACTGCTGGAAAAGGCCATGCAGGAGACCCGATAGCGGGAGGTGGACCGGTATGAACGAGACACGCGCATTTACGGTATTCGGGCGCCCACGGATATCCCGCCGGCGTTTTGTGAATTCGGCCGCCGCAGCCGGCTGTATTGTTCAGGCCTCTGACGCAGCGGGTCAGACGAAGCCGGTTAAACCGGACTTGTCCCCTGCAGTGCAGATGCAATTCATGCGGCCTGGGCAATTGGAAAAAGCGCTGCGCGGTTTTCCCGTGGTCTATGTGCCGTTCGGATTGATTGAATGGCACGGATTGCATCTGCCCCTCGGAAACGACGCGCTGAAGGCTCACGCGATTCTGGTGAAGACGGCGGAACAGTTCGGCGGAGCTGTCTATCCGCCCGTTTACTTCCATGACGGTTTCCCCAAGGAGTCCCTGATACCCGTTCTCACTCACCTGTTTCAGCGCCTGAAGAGGATGGGGGTGCGCGTAATCATGGGCGTCTCCGGCCATAACGTGCAGGGACAAATCGACATGATCAATCAGGCGCTGGCGCCGGTGGTGGCCGACGGCACCGTCGCGGGAATCGGACTCTGGGAAATCACATTAAGCAAGTCCGCCGAATCCGGCACGGACCACGCCGCCAAATGGGAGACGTCCAACATGATGTTCTTCTATCCCGACCTGGTCGAGCTTTCCGCCCTGGGGGATGGCCCCCTGGCTCCAAATATGAAGCCGCCAGACGGCATCGGGGGACTGGATCCGCGCAAATACGCTTCCGCGGAAACCGGCCTGCGCAACGTGGAACTCGCTTCGAGGTCTATTGGATTGAAAGCAAAGGAGTTGCTCTTGTCGCTACCCGAAGGTCAGAGGACTTTCAAGCTTCCGGCGCTTCGTCCCGGCCAATGGTGGGCCATTTGATGAAGACGAATTCCTCGGTCCCCTGAACGCAAAAACGCTGCGCGCCGGACGTGGCCTTGCGTCCAAGCGCGCAGCGCGAGAAGAACACAGCGGAGAAGGCTGGCTCAGTTTTTCCGGAATCGCCGGACCAAAGACAGCGCCGCCAGCGCGCCAAACATCAGAAACGCAGTCGCCGGTTCGGGGATAGGCTCCGCGTCGAAGCTTGCAGAGAAGGTAGTGCTCACAGACCCACCGGTTTCGAGCGCGGCGAGAACCTGCTGGTAACTCATGCCGACAAACTGCGCAGTATATACGCCAGTGAAACTTGAGACCGGAATTCCCGACTGGTAGATAATTCCACCTAAGGTCATGGACACTTGCGACGAACTGGCCGTCAGGTTCGTCAGGTTGAAGGGAGATTTCGGCGGCGGAAAAGCTGGCGTGCAGTTCTGCCCCGCTACTGCAGGAAGAGTGGCGCAGTCGGCTGAGCTCCAGATCCCCTGGCTAATGTACTGCAACTCGAAACTGAGAGTCGGATCGGCCGACAGAACCAGAAAATTCGATATGGGGGGCCAAGCTACACCGGCAGGATTCGTAGCGGAATTCAGGTCCAACATCACTCCGGTCCCGCCAAGTCCCGCAAAATAGCCTGTAGACGACGGTCCCGCCAAGTCGACCGTTATATTGCCAGATCCACCACCCGTTGGCAGCCAGTCGATCATTGTGGCAGTAACTGTCACTGAACCACCGAAGTCCAGCGTCCCCACTACCGGTCCAGCCTTGGCCAGTGAAGCCAGAAAGAGAACAATCGCCGCAGATACAACAAGACACTTCCCAGTTAGAAGTCTCATTGTGTGGCTCCTCGCAGATTAGAGTGTAACCGGAGTCCTGGTAAGGGTCAAGGCTAATCTTATGCTTGCACTAGAGGTTTAGTACTACGATTGTTCAGCTCACCGGTGGCCGCCGTCATGGCGGTTGCCTTTTCGCGGGGCTTCTCCAGCACCAGAGTGGGGCGGTTCGCAGCCGGCTGGTAGCGGCCCGGAGCCAGAATTCCTGCCGGATCCAGGGTGCGCTTGAGCATTCCTACAAAGTTTCCATAGCCGGTATGGCTGTCCATCTCCGACATGCCCTGTACGCCGAGGCGATAGGGAGGATAGCCGTGTTCACCCAGACTGTGCACCAATTGTTTGTAGCATGCCATGGCGCGTTCGTCCTCGCCCGGAACGTCGCGGTCGTAGCTGAGGCTGACGACGCAACAGATGCTCCGTTCGGTCAGCATCGTGATGGAGACGATGGGCTCGAAGCCGTGAGAGAGCGTCGTGCGGTTGACCAGGTCCATAAGCCGGGTGGCGTGTCCGCCTTCCGCAGGCGCCGTGGGCGAGCACCACAGCAGGCCGCAGCCGTCCCTGTCGGGATCGCCGTCCTCGGGAGGCGGTGTTTTCTTTCTCCAGTACGAACTCTTGATGGGGGCATTCGTGGGGATGCCTTTCATGAGGTCGTAGACCGGATACAGCAGTTCCAGCGTTTTGCTCAGATCCCACCCCGTAAAGAAACGGAAAGGTCCCGCCACACGTCCCGCCCAGCGCAGTTTCCAATCGTCCAGGAACTCCAGGCGGCTCACTTTGCCCGCCAGCGCTCGCTTCACCAGGCGCCGGGCCTCTGCCACTTGGGCGCGCGTGCCGTACAGACCGCCCGAACCATTCCAGCAGCCAAAATTCAGTTCGCGCCTGAAGCGGGCCATTTGTTCGGGCATCAGGGGCGTTCGCCCCCCCGTCTCCTCCCAAGGGTACTGGCGGATGCCGGAGAGAACTTTGTAATCGTTCCCGATGTGAGAGGCACTGCGCAGCACCCCACTCAGCCGCAAGGGGCGAAGCGCATCGATGAGCGGCGCCAACCCATCCTCCCGGTCGCACCGGAAAAAGAAGGCCTGGAAGTATTCCGGCGCGGGCATCAGCCAGACGGTCATGCGCGTGACGATGCCCAGGCTGGACTGCGAAAACAGTCCGTCGATGCTGGGGCCGAAACCCCAACGGTGTACGGCGGCCGTGGCGGCGCCGGGGAACCGGGAAAAGCCGGTGTCCACCACCTCCCCGTTGGGCAGAACCACCTCCAGGCCGCACACGTACGAGAAATGGTCGCCATAGGGCGTGTGGCCGAACCCCCGCTCCATCACATTGCCGATGAGGCTGCATTCGGTGCTGGCGCCGGTGGCGTCCAGCCAGAGTCCGGACTTGCGCTCTCGCAGGAATTCGAGAAGCTGG
>Ga0116191_1003306_pt1 | contig 11773 bp, 6 predicted proteins | sample AD_UKC111_MetaG_FD_89897 | JGI IMG/M metagenome (GOLD analysis project Ga0116191, IMG submission 89897) | Active sludge microbial communities of municipal wastewater-treating anaerobic digesters from Hong Kong - AD_UKC111_MetaG | ecosystem: Engineered > Bioreactor > Anaerobic > Digestate | place...
GACAGGCCGGACATGCCGCCGATATCGAACGATCGCAGGTAGCGGAACGTCCCGGTCTTCACCACGCCGGAAGCCGCCCAGGCGATCTGGAATGGATTGCGCCCCTGGGTGGGCACGTTGGCCACAATTTCGTTGGCCAAGACTTGCGACCGCGTAGCGGTTTCCGTCTGCAGTTGAGAAACGGACTCGCTCACGGTGACGCTGGTGGTTACTTCGCCGACTTCCAGGGACACGTCCACGCGGACGCGGTCGGCGGCTTGCAGGGTGATGTTTTGACGGACGAACTTCTTGAAGCCAGTGGCTTCCACCGTCATCTGATATTGGCCGGGAGCGAGAAAGGGAGTCAGATAACTACCCGCTTCATTGCTCTTGGCGGATGTGACAGCGTTTGTTGCTAGGTTGGTTACCTCCACGGCGGCGTTCGCCACGGCGGCGCCCGTCGAATCCGTGATGGTCCCCGTCAGGCTGGCGCGTACCTCCTGCGAGTAGGCAAGAGGCACGAAAGTCAGAACAAGAAGCGCAGACAGGAGTCTGCACAGATAATGCATAACCCCTCCTCCAGCGGACTTACTTGCGGGTAATCACCCGTTTAGGATTCTAAACCTGCACGCAACACGGTTCAATACCGGACAGGCGGGATTTTTCTGCAGGACATAAGAACAAAAAAGCGCTCCCACGCGCTGGGACGTGGGAGCGCAAGGTGTCTCAGGACTGACTCTAGATGTCGTAATATAGCGCGAACTCGTACGGATGCGGGCGCAGGCGCATGGCATCGGCTTCGTTCTTGCGCTTGTAGTCGATGTAGGTTTCGAGCAGTTCCTCGGTGAAGACATCGCCCTTTAGCAGGTAGCCGTGGTCCTCTTCGAGGCAGTCGAGCGCTTCGTGGAGCGAACCCGGCATGGAGGGAACGTTCTTCATCTCCTCAGGGCTCAGATCGTAGATGTCCTTGTCGAGCGACTCGCCCGGATCGATCTTGCTGAGGACACCGTCCAGGCCTGCCATCAACATGGCCGCGAACGCGAGGTAGGTGTTCGCGGACGGGTCGGGCGGACGGAACTCGACGCGCTTGGCCTTGGGGCTGGCCGAATACATCGGGATGCGGATGGCGGCCGAGCGGTTGCGCCGCGAGTAAGCCAGGTTCACGGGAGCCTCGTAGCCGGGCACAAGGCGCTTATAACTGTTGGTGGTAGGCGCGATAAGGGCGCTCAGGCTGCGCGCGTGCTTCAGCAGGCCGCCGATGTACCAAAGGGCCATCTGGCTCAAGCCCGCGTAGCCGTCGCCGGCGAACAGCGGCTGCCCGCTCTTCCACAAGCTCTGATGTACGTGCATGCCACTACCGTTGTCGCCGAACAGCGGCTTGGGCATGAATGTTACGGTCTTGCCGTATTGGTTGGCGACGTTGCGGACGCAGTACTTGAACAGCATCATGTTGTCGGCCGACTTCACCAGCGTGTCGAACTTCTGGTCGATTTCGCACTGGCCGCCGGTAGCCACTTCGTGGTGGTGGCACTCGATGTTGATACCGCACTTGATCATGGTGTCGACCATTTCGGTGCGGAGGTCCTGGTAGTGATCGGTGGGCGGGACCGGGAAATAGCCTTCCTTGTACCGCGGCCTGTACCCGAGATTATCTTCCTTGCGGGACGAGTTCCAGCGGCCTTCCTCGGCGTCGATGTAATAGAAACCGGAGTGCTGGTTCTGGTCGAAGCAAATGTTGTCGAAGATGAAGAACTCGGCTTCGGCGCCGAAGTACGCTGTATCGGCCAGGCCGCTGTTGGTCAGGTACATTTCGGCCTTCTTGGCAATCCAGCGCGGGTCCCGTTCATAGTGCTGCCGGGTGATCGGATCGATCGCCTCGCTGATCATGGCAAGGGTTGGGAACTCGGCGAACGGGTCCATGAAGACTTGGTTGGGATCCGGCACCAGGAGCATGTCGCTCTCGTTGATGGCGGCCCAGCCGCGAATGCTGGAACCATCCATGCCGAAGCCTTCTTCAAAGCTCTCTTCCGAGAGCTGGCTGATTGGATAAGAGACGTGATGCCAGAGACCGGGCAGGTCCGTGAAGCGCAAATCGATCTGGCGGGCCTCGTTCTTCTTTGCAAATTCGAGTACTTCTTTAGGGCTCATGTGTTCTTCCTCGGAGGGATACACTTATGGCGGGATACCGCAGCGACGTATGAATCAATCTTAGCGGCTCGCGGTTGGTTCTGTCAACGTCGAATACAACCATAGCTGGGATTCGAGTTTTCCAAGTTGGAAGCGGAGCCCTTCGTTCATCAGTCTCCTGCCCGAGGCGGTCGTGGTGCGCCCTGTATAAGGATCGGTGAGACGGTAGTTCTTCCGCGGGTCCAAAGCTTTCAGGGAGAAGTCGTGCCACGCCTCGCCCGGCTCCAGACGGAACGCCTGCACAAAGCCTTCGCCGGTCGACGGATCGTGGAACTGCCATGCTTCCCAGGCGTCCAGGTCGCGCGACTGTACCGCCAACGGGTAGTAGTCTGCCATCAGGAAGCGGCGCAGCTTCTTGTGCACTTCGACGTGCTTCTTGGCCTGCGCCTTCATCGCTTGCGGCCACAGGTCGATACGCCCGCCGGTGCCGAAAGCGCCTCCGAACATGCTTTGAAAACCGACCGGCAGCGGTTGAAAGTCTTTTTGCGATGGGAGCGGCAGGGTGTAGCAAACGTACTGATAGCTGCCGGGCAGGAAGTGATTCAGCCCGGCGAGATGGAACCTTACGTTGTGGGGATCGGCTGTGTGATCGCTGATCCAGAAGGTGTGGAAGCGCCGGGCGGATTCGAGGTCGATGCGGCGGCCGCCGCTCGCGCAACCTTCGAGCACGGTTTCCGGGTGCCGTTCGCGGATCCAGTCCAGGACGCGGTACAGGCCCTCTATGTGGCGTATCTGGTGCATTCCCCGGCGGTCGGGCTTGTCGGCGGCATCCCAGTAAGCCAGGGGACCGATGTTCGAGTCGTGCCGGATATAGCGAATGCCGAACTCGCGGATGTAACGGTCGAACAGCGCGCACACCCACCGTTGGACTTCGGACCGCCCGTAATCGAGCACGCCGTAGTTCTGATTCGGCAGCCAGAGCACCCAATCCGGATGCTGCCGCGCGAGCAGCGAACCTTTGGCCACGCGTTCGGGTTCGAACCAGAGCCCGAACTTGAGGCCTTTGGAGCGCACGTAATCGGCGAAGGCGCCGAGGCCGTTCGGGAACTTCACGCGGTCGATCTCTTCCCAGTTGCCTACGCCGGTGCCGAAGTCGCCCGATGCGTCGATGCCCGTGTACCAGCCGGCGTCAAGCAGGAAGTACTCCTGCCCGATGGACGCTGCGGAGCCGGCGAGTTGCCGCAACAACTGCTCGTCGAAATGGACGTCGATGTTCCACCAGTGATCGTAGGTGGCGATGGGTAGGAACTCGCGTCCGCCCAGGCGCGGGGCGTATTGAGTGCGGATGAGGCGGCGCAAGCGGTTCACTCCGGCGTCGAGTTTGCCGCTATAGGCGCCCAGCAGTATGCGCGGGCCGCTGATTTCTTCCCCCGGCCCTAACCGGATGTTCAGATCGGGCATGCCGCCTCGTACGAGCAAGGTGCCGCGGTTGTGATCGGCCCTGACGGTGGCCGACCACTGGCCCGGCCATCCCAACGCGACAAACATGCCTTCGCTCCTTCGCTGGTTCTCAATGAAGAAGAACGGCAGGTCCTTGTTCGAGGACCGGCCGCCCGAGGTGCCCAACGTCACACGGCCGTTGACCGGCGTCATCGGTCCGGGATATGATCGCCGGATCGAAAAAGTCGCGGGCGGATAGACTTCCTCAGCGAGCCCGCCGCCGCTCGAAACCACGCTTGCCCCGTCCACGACGCCGCCTGCGAAGCCGAGGTCCATGGCATTCACCTGCGACACGGAGCCGGAATTCTCCCGGCCTTCGTTGCGGAACTTCACGGTGTATTCGACGGCGGCGAATTCGGGCCAAACGCGGACTTCGCGCACGGCCACCAGGCCTGAAGCGTGGCGGTAGCTCGTTGTGGTGGTCCCGGCAGTCGAGGCAGTCCAGTCGCCGGGCAGTACCGGGCCGGCACGCTGCCCCTCGTAAGTGAAGGAGAAGCCTATACCTTCCTCAAGTGCCTCTCGGAACGACGAAGGGCCGGCAGCCGGCCAGAACGATTTCAGGCTCTCGGCCCGCAGACCGCAACAGAACAGCACGGCGGCGAGCACGATACGGACTTGCCTGGAGATTGACTTTGGCATGCCCATACTCTACTAAAGTGAACTCGCCGGCTCCAGCCGCTATCCTTTGTTCGCGGCACGACATAGAATATCCCCATGGCAAGACCCACCCGCCGCCATTTCCTGGAATCCGCCGCCGCACTAAGCGCTGCGCCTGCCGGCTCGCAAACGCCGAAGGCCGCCGCGAAAAGCGCGGTGCGCGCGGGCTTCGCGCCCACCGGCGCCCCACGCAAAATCACCGAGAATGTCTGGGTGTTCGAGGACACCTGCAACGTTTACGCGATCAAGGACGGAGAGAGCTGCGTCCTCATCGATTTCGGTTCGGGCAAGATTCTCGACCATCTGTCCGCCATGGGAATCTCCAAGGTGGACTATGTCCTGCACACGCATCACCATCGCGATCAATGCCAGGGCGACAGCAAGGCAGTCTCTCGTGGCATCCCTATCGCCGTGCCCGCGCATGAAAAGCACCTGTTCGCCGACGCGGAGAACTTCTGGCGCAACCGCCGCGTGTTCCACCTCTATTACGTGCGCAACGACTTCAACACGCTCACGAAGAACGTGCGGGTCCAGAAGGCGCTCGCCGACTACTCGACTTTCCGGTGGAAGAACACCGATTTCTTTATCCTGCCCACGCCGGGCCACACCCTCGGTTCCATCACCCTGCTGGCGGCCGTGGACGACAAGAAGATGGCTTTTTCCGGCGACCTGATGTATGCGGCCGGCAAGATACACACGCTCTATGACACGCAGGTGAACTACGGCGGCAGCGAAGGCATCGACCTGGGGATCTTCTCGCTATGCCGGCTGCGCGAGCAGAAACCCGAGATGCTGTGCCCGTCGCACGGTGAAGTGATCGCGGACCCGGATTTGGCCATGGCGGAAACGGTGAAACGGCTGACCGAGTACTACCGCTTCCAGACTGGGAATGCGCCCAGCTCCGAGAACAAGCCTTACGCAGTGAGCCCGCACCTGGTGGCGCACTATCAGACGACGTCGTCGTTTTATGCCATCGTGAGCGACAGCGGCAAGGCGCTGTTCATCGATTACGGCTCGGCGAGCGGCGTGCACTTCGGCAACTTCGAGCGCGCCACGGCGGTGACCGACCGCATCCGGTTCGTCGAACACTCCATCGATATACTTAAGCACGACTACGGCTTGAAGTCGGTGGACGTAGTCATACCCAGTCATATGCACGACGACCACATCAACGGCTTCCCGCACCTCATCCGCAATTACGGCACCAAGGTGTGGTGTTACGAGAACATGGTGGACATCTTCCAGAACCCGCGCGGCTGGAACCTGGGCTGCACGCTGGCCGAACCGTTCAAAGTAGCGCGCTCGTTCCGCCACGGCGAGAAGTTCAAGTGGGAGGAGTTCGAGTTCGAAATCACGCACTCGCCCGGCCACACCGAGTACCAGATGGCACTGTTCGGCGACATCGACGGCAACCGGGTAGCGTTTACCGGCGATGCGTTCTTCGCTTCGGGACGGCCGGACGGCGTGATGCGGCATAACATCATCTTCCGCAACCACGTCGAAAACGACAGCCACTTGAAGTCAATCCTGAACCTGATCGAACGGCAGCCCACCCTCATCGCACCGGGCCACGGAAAGCCTTACGCGGTGACGCCGGAGATGATGACGGCTACCGAGCGGCATTTCCGGAAGCAGCAGCAGTTGTTCTATGACATTCTGCCGGACGGGATGTCGAACTTCGGCATGAACCCGAGTTGGGTGCGCCTGTATCCATACCAGATCCTGGCGGCGCCCGGCGAGACCAAGCAGATTCAAGTCCACGTGCTGAATTACTCGCCCTCGCCGATGAAGCTGGAAGTGGCGCTGGTGGCGCCGCCCGAGTGGCGGATTACACCGGACATCGCCAAGTTCGAAGTTCCGGCGAACTCAAAGGGGAGCAGCACGATCGCGGTGACGCTGCCGAGGAACTGGGCCGCGCACAGCCCACGCTTCGCCATTGCAGCGGACGTCGTGGCGGACGGCAAGTACCTGGGGCAAATCACCGAAGCCGTGGTGGACATGAAGGGTTCGGAAAGCTATTGAGAAGTTGGAGGTGTGAGGACGCTCAGCGCGAACGCGGAGCGCTCTTCGTCCGCCGGTAGCGGGCCTTTTGTTCCGGCGTCATCTTTTCGGTGGCGTACTGGAAGATCAGGCGGGCGGCCGTGTCTTTAAATTCGGCCAGGAACGGCTGCACCAGCTTCGGCTGCTTCTTCCAGGCTTCGCGGAGGAACCAGCCGAGGCCTTGATGAACGACACGTTCCTCGTCCATCATCATGGGCCGGATGAACTCAAGAAGCGGCGCGCCATCCTTCACGGTCTTCAGCAGCGAAAGCAGGCTCACGGGGACGGCGCGGCGCTTGAAGCGCGCCGGCGATGAGCGCCACTTGTCGAGCTCGTCCATTTTGACCGAGCCCTTCGCAAGGCACCATCCGGTCAACTCGCCCGATAGCACATCGCAGTGCGCCCAGTTGCGCACGCCTTCATCGAGCCAGTTCCCGGCGCGCTGAAACTCCCTGGGACCGACCTGGTCGCGGAAGGCGGGGGTGAGAATGATGGCGAACGCACCCATCTCGTAGTTCGGATTGCGAAATAGCAGGTCGCCAAGATCGAGGAAGCCGGCAAGGCCCAATTCGGCGTGCGCTTCGAGCAGGGCTTTCTTGTAAGCTAGCATCCTCTCGAAATCGACGCCGTAGGCCTGATATCCCTCCTTGAAGTAACGCGAGTACTTGGCCACATTCGCGGCGCTGGCGTGTTCCACGCAGAACGCCTCGATTTCCTTGACGAGTTTGGAAAGGTTGCGGGCGCGCATGGTGCTTTCCATTCTATCCTCCGGTTCTCCGCGAAGCGTTGCGCTACAATGGCATCGCAAGATGGAGCGCATCGGCCGTTACCAAATCATAGGCGAGCTGGGTCGCGGGGCGATGGGTATCGTTTACCGGGCCACCGACCCGGCCATCGGGCGCACGGTCGCCATCAAAGTGATCCGCCTGTCGGAGTTCACGGCTCCCGGCGAACGCGACCGGGTGCGCGAGCGGCTGTTCCGTGAGGCGCAATCGGCGGGAATCCTCTCGCACCCCGGCATTGTCACGATCTACGACATCTCCGAAGAGGGCGACATCACCTGCATCTTCATGGAGTGCGTCAACGGGCCGGCGTTCGAAAAACTCCTGGCGGCCGAGACCCCTCCGTCGAACGATCTCATCCAAAACGTGTTCCGCCAGACGGCGGCGGCGCTGGATTACGCCCACGGGCGCGGCATCATACACCGCGACATCAAGCCCGCCAACATCATGATCCACGAAGACGGGCGGGTCAAAATCACCGACTTCGGCGTGGCCAAGATCGCTTCCCAGCAGATGACGCAGTCCGGCGCGATGATGGGCACGCCGAATTACATGTCGCCGGAGCAGATTCAGAGCGCGCCGGTGGACGGGCGCGCGGACCAGTTTTCCCTGGCAGTGATCGCATATGAGACGCTTACGGGCGAGAAACCATTCGTGGCCGAACCGCTGGCGGCGCTGCTGTACAAGATCGTGCGCGAAGAGCCGGTGCCGGCGCACCTGTTGAATCCGTTGCTGGATTCCAAGGTAGACGCGGTATTGCGCAAGGCTATGTCGAAGGATCCGGCCGGGCGGTACGCCTCCTGCACGCAATTCATCGCCGCGCTCGAAGAAGCTTGTGACATTCGCCCCGGCTGGCGCGCGCTGCGGCGTGGATCGAGCGCCACGCTGCCGACCCTGATGGACGCCCAAGCCGTTCCACCACGCGCGCCTGAGCCAGCCGTACGCGCCGCCGCGCCATCGGAGCCTCCGCCGCCGATGAGCATCGCGAGCGAGGAAACCGCCACGCGGCACCGCCGGCCGCGATACGGTGACGAAGAACCGCTTCCACCTCGCCGCATGGGGTGGTTGAGCACGCTAGGGGCGGTCCTGCTGGGCGTGGCCATCGTCGGTGGCGTGTTTTATGGGACGGCGAAATACCTGGAGCAGAACTCGCCGGCGGCCACGCCTGCCGAACCTGCACAGCCGCAGCCGCAGGTCCAACAGCCCCAACCGGGTACGCCTCAGCCGGTTCCCGCGCCGGAGAACGCCGCGGGTGAACCGGCGAAGCCTTCGCCGATGTCGCCTGCCCCCGAGCAGGGGGAACCGAAGCCAGTAGCTCCAGCCCAGGCTCGGGCCCCGGCCACTTTGCCGGCACGGCCCCCCAAGACGGAGGCCCCCGCGCCGGCAGAGCAGGTGGTGTTGATCCGCTCGATGCCGCCTGGCGCGCGCGTCGTGGTTGACGAGCGCCCGGACTGGACCTGTACCACGCCCTGCTCCCTGACTCTCCCCCACGGACGCCACGCGCTAAGCGCCGTGCTGCAGGGATATAACACCGGCATGCGCGTGTTCGAGGTGCCCAAGGAAAGCGGGCTCTTCCTGAGCCTCGCGCGAGCCGGAGGAACGCTCATCGTGAAGACTACTCCGCCGGGCGCCACCATCTTCATCGATGGACAGGCACGCCCGGAGAAGACGCCGGCAATGATTCCGCTAGCGCCCGGCCGCCACAAGCTCTCGGTGTCGCTGGCGGGTTACAACAAGGACTACCAGGACATCCTGATGCGAGACGGCGCGACGCTGGAAGCCAATTTCACGTTGGGGCGGTAACGCGAAGTCAGTACATGAGCAGACGCTCGGCTTCGCGCGCCAGGTCGTCCACCTGCGGCAGGATTTCCTCCTCGAGCTGGGGGTTGTAACCGATCCAGGTGTCGAGTGCGGCCACTCGCCCAATAGGCGCGTCCAGCAGATCGAACAGTTCGTTCGCGATACGCGCGGCGATTTCCGCGCCATAGCCCCAGCTCAGGCAATCTTCGTGCGCGACGAGCACGCGGCTGGTCTTTTCGATGGATGCGCGGATGGTGTTCCAGTCGTAAGGGGCCAGCGTGCGGAGGTCGATGACTTCGACGGTCCAGTCCGGATTGCGCTGCTCAAGCTGAAAGGCGGCCTGCAGGCTCTTCTGCACCAGCGCGCCATAAGTCACGATGGTCAGGCGATTGCCGCCCTTGACTACCTTGGCCCGGCCGAACGGGATGGTGTACTCGGGTCCGGGGTGCGGGAAGCGATTGTAAGGCTCGCGGTAGAGTTTCTTGTGCTCGAGGAAGAGCACGGGGTCGTCGGCGCGCAAGGCGGTGCGCAGGAGGCCGCAGGCGTCCATGGCGTTCGACGGGAAGACCACGCGCAGGCCGGGAATGTGTGTGAAGGCCACTTCGCCGCACTGGCTGTGATAAATGGCGCCGCCACTGAGATAGCCGCCTATGGCCACACGCACCACCACCGGCGCGGAGAACGCGTTGTTGGAGCGCCAGCGCAATGTGGCCAGTTCATCGCGGAGCTGCATCATTGCGGGCCAGATGTAATCGAAGAACTGGATTTCGGCAACCGGTTTTAGCCCGCGCGTCGCCATGCCGATGGCGCGGCCAACAATGGCAGCCTCGGCGATGGGCGTGTCGAAACAGCGCCGGGTCCCGAACTGGCGCTGCAGCCCGTGGGTGGCCTTGAAGACGCCGCCTTTGCCCTTGACTTTAGCCAGGTTGCATTCGCGGCCGCAGTCGGCCACGTCCTCGCCGAAGACCACGATGTTGGGGTTCCGCCGCATCTCCTCGGCCAGCGTGAGGTTGATCTCGTCCACCATCGTGCGCGGTCCGCCGTCGAAATCCGGCGCGGAGTGAAACGCATCCGAGGCGGGATCGACTTTGCCGGAATAGAGATGCCGCAGCGCGCAGCCTCGCGGCGGGGGCGGCGCATCGAGCACCTTGTCGCTGATGGCCTGGATCTGCTGGTCAACTTCGTGCATGAGCACATCGAGCGCCGCGGTATCCAGCACACCCGCGCGTACCAGCATTTCGGGAAAGCGCGCGATGGGGTCGCGCGCGGCCTCTTCGGCGCGTTCGGCCTCTGTCTTGTAAAGGCGCTCGTCGTCGGAAAGTGAGTGCGAGTAAGGGCGGATAACGTGCGCATGCACCAGGGCAGGGCCCTCGCCCGCGCGGACGTATTCAACGGCCTCGCGCAAGGCGCCGTAGGAGGCGAGCAGATCCGTGCCGTCTACTTCGCGGATGAGCAGGTCAGGAAAGCCCGCGAGCACGCGCGACACGCTGCCGCCGGCCGTTTGGCGCTCGACGGGCACCGAAATGGCGTAACCGTTGTCCTCTACCAGGAAGATCATGCGCAGGCGTTCGAGGCAGGCCGCATTGATCGCCTCCCAGAATTCGCCTTCGCTGGTGGCTCCATCACCGGTGGTGACCAGGGTGATCTCTGTGGAGTTGGGGTCCAGGTAACGGCAGGCCTGCGCACAGCCGGCGGCCTGCAGAAACTGCGTGCCGGTGGGCGAACTGGTAGAGACAATGTTGTACTTGCGATGGCCCCAGTGTGAAGGCATCTGCCGGCCGCCCGAAGAAGGGTCTGCGGCGGCGCCGACCGCAGCCAGCAGCATTTCCTCGGGAGTGACGCCGAGCGTGAGACACAAAGCGCGATCACGGTAGTAAGGGTAGAACCAGTCCTGGCCGGAACGCAGCGCAAAACCCGCGGCCACCTGCACGGCCTCGTGGCCCGCCCCAGAAATCTGGAAGAAGATACGGTTCTGGCGCTTGAGCAGGATTTCGCGGTCGTCCAGGCGCCGCGACGTGTACATCAAACGGAACGCCCGGATCAGATCTTCCCTCGACAAGCTGTTCGCGGGAGACCGCACCGCTGTGGGAACCTCTGTCGTGATGCCGACGGCCATGCTCGGATCTCCGATTAAAGTGTAGCCCAGTGCGCGGGAAGCTAGAAGAGAGCTATCCTAACTACTTCACCCACCTTTTTTCAGCCATGCACGATCTGTCGACATTCCGCAATCATTTGGATGAGTTCGCGGCGCGACTGGCCACGCGCGGATTCACCCTGGATCTGAACGATTTTCGCGAGCTCGACAGCCGCCGTCGCGCAGCGGTAACCGAAACCGAGCAACTGCGGGCGTTGCGCAACAGCGAGAGCACGGAGATCAGCAAACTGCGGAAGCAGGGGGCCGACACGAGCGAGCGGCAGCAGAAGGTACGCGAAATCGGCGACCGGATTTCCGCGCTCGACGAGCAATTGAAAGCGCTCGACGATGAGTTCCGGCTGCACTTGGCCGGGATTCCGAACGTGCCGCACGAGTCCGTGCCCATCGGGCGCAACGAGGAAGAGAACGTGGAGGTGCGCCGCTGGGGCAAACCACCAGAGTTCGCGTTTCAGCCGCAGGCGCATTGGGACCTGGGGCCGGCGCTCGGCGTACTCGACCTGGAACGGGCCGCGAAGATTACCGGGGCGCGGTTCGCTGTCTACTACGATTTGGGTGCGAAACTCGAGCGCGCGTTGATTAATTTCATGCTTGACACGCACACGCGCGAGCACGGATACACGGAAGTGCTGCCGCCGTTCATGGTGAACTCCGACAGCCTTTTTGGAACGGGCCAGCTTCCGAAGTTCAAGGAAGACCTGTTCAAGTGCGAAGGCTACGATTTCTGGCTGGCGCC
>Ga0116191_1003307_pt1 | contig 11773 bp, 11 predicted proteins | sample AD_UKC111_MetaG_FD_89897 | JGI IMG/M metagenome (GOLD analysis project Ga0116191, IMG submission 89897) | Active sludge microbial communities of municipal wastewater-treating anaerobic digesters from Hong Kong - AD_UKC111_MetaG | ecosystem: Engineered > Bioreactor > Anaerobic > Digestate...
GAACAGTTAAAGATTGAGTAAAGGGGGATAAGGATGATTATCGATTTTTCGTCTTTACCAGATGAAAACCTTCTCGTAGGAACATTGGTGAATAGATGTGCTGAACTCTATGAAGCTTCTCCGGATTGTGAGGATGATTGTACTCATCCATCCGGCAGTTGTAGCGGTTGCTGTCGTGAATGTACTGAGCAGGTTCATTGGCATAGAAAGAATGGACGAACAGATTATGATTGTCAAAAGTTGCTTTATTACTATGTCTGTCGATATGCTTGGAAGTACTGCTCAGAGATTATGTATGCCTTGGAAATGCTCGATTTAGAAGATTATCCGTCTTATGATATTCTGTCTATCGGCTGTGGTTCTGCACCGGATTTGATGGCGTTCGAACAAATAAACAGAAAAGATAAGAAATCCATATATTATCGAGGTTTTGACATCAACCCATTTTGGGAAGCAATACATAACGAGATTGAAAATTATATTTTAACCTGCGATGATATTGAAGCCAAATTTACCATACGCGATATTTTTGATGTTATTGAAAAGAGCAACCCGACAAAACGCCCATATAATGTCATTATACTTGAATATCTCATCTCACATCTCCCGAGTAAAAATAGAGCTGAACTTGTTGCTCAATTATTTAATGGGCTTATAGACAAAGTCATTGCTGCTCGAACACCAGGAACCCCTTTTTTGATCATAATCAATGACATTGATCATTACAGCGTACGAAATTTGTTTGATTTAATTGTGGATATAATCAAAGGCGCGGGGTATCATGGAACCTTGGATAAGAAACATTTCCTGATTAGAAAACAAGATTATGGTGACGGTTCGGAACGCTATGCATCAAGCAGCAATAAATTTTATATTCCAAAAAATATTAAAGATAATTTTAATTGTGCTATTGAATGTTCGAGTGCACAATTGATTATAGAGCTGAGGTGATGAAATGATAATAAGCGCAAGCCGCAGGACAGATATACCAACATATTATTCTGATTGGTTTACGAACCGAATCAAAGAGGGCTTTGTTTTGGTGCGTAATCCTATAAGTATACATCAAATAAGCAAGATCAGTTTATCTCCTGACGTTGTAGATGGCATAGTTTTTTGGACGAAAAATCCCATTCCAATGCTCGATAAGCTTAATCTGCTCAAAGATTATAGCTTTTATTTTCAATTTACCATCACGCCATATGGCAAGGATGTAGAACCAAATATTCCTTCAAAGCCAGATGTTATTATTCCGGCTTTTCAGAAACTTTCTGACTTGATAGGTGCAGAAAAAGTTGTATGGCGATATGATCCGATTATGCTCAATACAAAATATACGATGGAATACCATGTTCAAGCTTTCGAAAAAATTGCGAGCCAGCTTTCACAGTACACCAAAAAATGTACGATAAGTTTTGTGGATTTCTATCGTAACACAACAAATAACGTGAAGAAATTAAGCCCAGCAGAATTTCCAGAGAACAAAATAATAGAATTAAGCAAGATGCTTGCGGATATTGCCCATAGCTATAATCTTAAAATGGATACCTGTGCCGAAAAAATAGAATTACAACAGTTTGGAATAGAACACGCTCGGTGCATTGATGACCGTCTTTTTGAAAAAATCCTTGGCTGTCCATTACAGGTCGATAAGGACAAAAATCAGCGTTTAGAGTGCGGCTGCATATCCAGCATCGACATTGGCATGTACAATACATGCAAAAATGGATGCCGCTATTGCTATGCAAATTTCAGTGACACCGCTGTAAAAAATAATACTGAAAAGCACAATCCCTCATCCCCCTTACTGTTTGGTGAAGTTGGTGATGGTGATATAGTCAAGGAGCGCATAGTAAAATCCTGCAAAGATAACCAAATAAGATTAGACATCTAAAATTAGTGGCTTTTAATTGCATATAAGCATAGCAATCTCCGAAAAGCTGTGGTATTGTCTGTTGCTGAAAGGAGATGGTCTATTTGAAGAAGCAAATAACCGCCGCAATAACCATTACCGCCTGTGTCGCGTTGTGTGCCGCTGTGTGGCCTCAAAGCGCCGATGATAAGGTAATACCCGTCACACCGGAAAAACCCGCTATGAGCGCCGACGTGGCAGCAACGCAGAAAGAACCGATGCAAATCATTTTCTCTGCCGATATGCAGTCACACGGACCGGCGGAAACCGTAGAATCAACAGCAGAGAAAAAACAAGCGTCATCACCGCCTGATGAGGCCATACTGGAACCCGAAGCAATCGGTACACCAGAAGCTGTGTCAACGCCCTCATCGGCTCCCAAAACGGCAGCGTCATCAGCGCCGCCCTCATCTGACCCCAAGCCCGGGACAATAGCTGTTATCGACGGCAATCGATGTATGTGGATTCCCGGCTTCGGATGGGTCAAGGATGAGGGAGGCGGCGCACAAGGAACAACGGTCGGCAGTCCCGGCGATGAGTTCACCGGCAGCAAAGTTGGACAAATGGGTGATACCGCTGCCGATGGCAAAGGCGATATAAATAAGCAAGTAGGCATCATGGGGGCAGAGAATGCGCAGCCATCTGAAAAACATAATCCTGCACCCGGATCGAAAGCCGTCATCGATGGTAAGCCAAGCGTATGGATTCCCGGTTTCGGATGGATAGAGGACAACGGCGGCGGAAACGCCGGTACCGTCGCCGAGGATATGTACGAGAACGGCCATAAAATTGGGATAATGGATTAAAACAGAAAAGAAAGAGCACAGCGGTCTGCCGTAATGTTCCGCAGCCCGCTGTATTCACATTTATCGCCCTTTATACTTATTTTCAATTATTGTAAAAGGCCTCATCCAACAACAACTGAAACACCTGCTTCGACGTTTCCCTGTCCCGGTAGGTCAGCGAGTACAGTAATTGGTTGGTCATCCCCTGAAGAAAAATGTCTATTGCTTTAACAATCAGGAACTGTTGGCAAAACAGCAGGTTTAAATGCTCCATTTCCTTTTCACCGCCGAGAGCTTCACAGATTTTATTATAGAGGCTGTTCAGATCTACGATATCAAGTAAAGCTCTGATGTCGGTAACAAGATCTGTATAATACTGCTCGTATATAGACTCCAGATAACTGCACGAAAGCATCACATCATATAGTGATAGCTTGGTAAAACTCTCCTGGTACTTTAAGGGATGAGCATCAATAAATGCCTTGACCTGTTCGTAAAACGGATGACCGTTGCTTTTTGCATCACCTCTGAGTATTTCTGCGCACAGGCTGTTCAGGGTACTTTCGGTTTCAAAGCCTTCGGAGGCGGCTTCATATGCCAGTATCCCGTTTGTCGCCTCGAATAAATACGAAAGGTATTTGTCCAGCAGATACCCCTGCTTTCCAAGCCTTATACGTATTTCGGTTGCCTGTTTAAAAAATTCCTTAAATGACCGCTTTAAGTTATCCACGGATGCGCTGCCAAGAATACCGGATTCGTTTCAAAAATGTTCATGTTCTCCCGACCTTTCAAATTTAGTCGGGAGGTTCCCAAGGTCAAGGTATGCCTCTACAAAAAAGCGTACGCAAAGGCGGGCGGCATCGCCGCCAAGACCCCCTTGCATACGCCGGATAGAATACGGATTGCAAATAGAGGAATATTTTGGTATAATAAATTTAAATAGCAGAACTTTCGGACGATTATAAGCCCCTCGAATTCGACGGGTTTAAAACCTTGGGCTACTAAAATTACTTCGCTGAGAGGTGATTTATTTTATATGCGGAGGATGAAACCGTGGATTATTTTTTGGTACTAATATTGGCAATAATAATCGTTGCTTTGCTTGTTGTCTTAATAATTCATTTAAGAAGAAAAACTACTTTTAACGGCAATGATATTCAAAGTGCTGAAAAGTCTGCTTTAATTACTTCTGACGCACTTGGGGTAGAATGTGTGCATGGAGGCGGAATAACCATATCGATAGAACGACTACCTGCGACAACTAAAATCGAGGAAACAAGTCTGTTTGAAATTACTGACGGTACAGTTATTGCTAGAATTTCACAGACAATTCCGGCTGCAGCAGAAACAGTAGCAAAAACAATTACAAACAAAGCACTTAAAAATGTTGAATTATATAAGGCGGTTATCCCAAGCGGCGCTACCCTTGCAGAATCCAAACAAATGGAAGGCGCTCTACGAGGCTTTTATCGGGGTGCAAAAGGAATTAAGGGACAAGCAAACTTAGTTAAAGTAGACCCTACAAAAATTTCAAAAGCAAGTACAATGGCTAATGGGGTCGCTAACGTAATGAATGTCGGCTCTTTGGTGGTTGGCCAATACTATATGTCTGAAATTAATTCAAAGATTGAAACTATGAGCAAGAACGTTAGCAAAATTAGTGATTTTCAAGACCGAGAATTTAAAAGCCGGATTCTTTCGTTGATTGTTCGAGCTGGGAATATTTCTAATTTTAGTTCGGAAATTTTAGAAAGTGATGATTTGCGAAATCGTAAGTTGAATACTTTGGATGATTTAGAGGGGGAAGGAACTCAATTACTCCAGCAGGTTAATTTAGAAATCGATGAAATGATAAAGAAGAATAAAAAACCAGATTACAGGGAGTATCGAGAAAAAGTTGATGACTTCAGACTTTTGCTCGAATATCAACAAATACTGATAACAGCATTAGAAGAAATCAGTAAACTGACCTATCTGCTGGGTAAAGGCGAAAACTCAAATGAGATGAGCTATTCAATGTTTAATAAATATCTGAAACAGTCAAATCAGATAAGGGCGGCGTTGGAAGAATGGCATAAAAAACAAGTGGATTCACTTGGTATTGATATAGATAAGAACCGAATAAGCAAAAAAGGCATTGAAGGTTTCTTTGCGGCAATACCCGGTTTTATTGATGATGATTTGAATTATAAGGAACTTGAGGATGGATTAGGTAAAAAAATAAACGATCAAAAAACGAACAACCAATTACTGCTTAATGAACCCGAAGATGTGTATGATAAAGATGTTCAGATTATTATCAAAGATGGTAAATACTACTATTTGCATGATTCGTCCAATATATGATTGTGATAGAGAAATATAAGGTGAAGCTGATGAGCGATGGTTTGGTGGTGTAGTTTTGGTTTTCGAGAGTTATCCTTGGAAGCAGGACTTGCAACGGCGAAGAACTTTGATAATAAAGCATAATACAAAAGAGCGCTTCGACAGCAATTTCGAGGCAAATTATACAGTTTTAGAGAAATGCGTTTTCTACTCAGCATTCATTATTCGCAAACTAATTGATTGCGGCGGGAAATTGAGTGATGAAGCCGATAAATACACTATTCCCGTAAAAGCCATAAAGCCGATAAAACATATAAGTTATATGAATCGTTGGCCGGAAGAAGACAGTCACGATTGGGAGAATGAGAAGGCAGTTATTCTGACAGGTAAGAGACTTTGCAATTCCCTTATACATTCATATATTTTCTTTTTTGAATTTGCAGAAAATGATACTGTTATCAGCTTCTGTGTTTCATCTGATTTTGACAAAAATAAAATGTTGTACAAGGTCACGTTGTCAGATTGGCTGAATTACATGACCTTTATTGCAACTGATGATATTGTCGAATTGTCTATGCAGTATGATGAAAAAACAGAGGGACATATATTTATCAAAAAGGAGAGAGGGTGTCGGTAACAGAATTTTGCTGGCTTCATCAAAATGGTGTGAATCCATAGGAAATATCTTTTAACAAACTTCACGCAATTGACTATTTGCGCATAACGTGTTATTATAATGTCAATAATAATAATAAAATAAGTACATAATAATAAGAGGAAGGAGCCCTTGCCTATGGAACGTCTCACTTATGGCGAGTTTATCACGAATAAAATAGCCGACATCCCCTATGGTCAGGCTTTTCAGACTGACGTCATAGCCGAAGCAATGGCTCAAGAATATAAAGTCCCTGTCCATAAAGCCAAACCGATTACCAATGTCACCTTGAAGCGCCTGGCGGACAAGGGCTTGATTGAGCGTTTCCAAAAAGGCGTTTATTATCGTGTCAAACAAACGCCCTTCGGTAAGGCTCGTCCGAGCGAAGAATTGCTTGAAGCACAGCTTCTCACCCGACGCGGTAATGAAATCATCGGCTATGAAACAGGTTATTCCCTCATGAATAAATTAGGGTTAAGCACTCTTGTCCCCAAGAAACGTGAGATAGCTACCAACGCCTATCGTAAAAAAATAGATGACAGATTTATTATTGTCAGGAAGCCGGTAATTACAGTTAACGCCGGGAACTTTCGTTATCTGCAGTTACTCGACGTCATAAGAGATTTGCAGGAGGCTCCTGTCGACGCGGAGAATCCTAAAGGGTTACTCCGCAATTTCGTTGAAAAAAACAATCTGGATACAGTTCAAGCCCTGACTTATGCGAGACAGCACTACCCGCAAAAGACGCTGCTCAATCTGGTAGATGTGCTGGTAGAAAGGTGATGGACATGAAGCTGCATAAAGACAGAGACGCTTTCCAGGCTTTGATTACAGCAATATCAGAAAAGACAGGGGTCAGGGAAGATATCATCGAGAAGGATTATTATCTTACCCTGCTTCTTTCTGAGCTTGCTTCATGGCAGGATGAACTGCCGGCGTACTTCAAGGGAGGCACGGCATTATATAAGGCAATCGGAAGTCTGAAAAGGTTTTCTGAGGATATTGATTTGACGGTTGAAATACAGGACTGCTCGAAATCTCAGGGCAAAAAGAGACTGGAGACTGCAGCAAACGGCTACACCTCTCTGCCGAGGACGAGCGATAAAACCAAAGAGATTAACGCAAAGGGGAGCATTACAAGCGTTTATGAGTATCAGCCGGTGACCCAAATTAACGCCGATGACGTCCTCCAGAGATTCGGATATGTAAAAGTCGAGGCGACTTCTTTTACGATAAGCGAACCGGTGGAGTCGTTGATGGTTGAGCCTTTGCTTTATACAGAGGCAGACGCTGAACAGCAGGACATCCTCCGTAATAGCTATGATGTGTTTCCTTTTGAGGTAAAGACCATCAAAATGGAGCGCATCTTTGCGGACAAGATTTTGGCGGCGGAGTTTTATTATCAGCGGCAAATGCTGTTCGATGTGGCAAAGCATTTATACGACCTGACTTTGCTGATGAACACTAAAAGAATCGTCGCCCTTCTTGCCCAGCAGGATGAATTGCTGAGAATGCTTGAATATAAGCGACGCGAAGAACAAAACAGAATCGGCAGCGACCTGGCGCAAAAGCCATTTACTGACTTTCTGCTTTTCAAGGCTCTTGAAACCGATGCCAAGCTGCAGGCGACTTTTGCAGAGATGCAAAGGGTTTACGTTTTCAATGACGCCGACATAACCTCGTTTGCGGAAGTAATCAAGCAGATGAGCATGCTTTATGAGGTTTTGCAAGGGCTGGACAGATAGATGGAACTGCCGAAAAATCCTCGGATGTTAGTTTTATAATTTATACCATGGAAATTAAATTTTGCAGGCGGCACTTGCACAATTATGACAAAGGAAGTCAAGCTCGACTTCGGAATGCAGAGGAATATCGATATGCAAATCGCATTAACAAAAAAACTCGCGGAGGCTATGGGAATCAGGCCCTCACCCGTCCGCGAAGTTATAAATCCGCTGTTCACTTGGACGGCAAACTGGACGAAGGTCTGGGACAATCGCCGAACTGAGGATATGCTCGTGTTGGTAAATAACGCCACACGGTTTACGGTTGCTATCTATCAGGTAAAACGCAAGGATATGAAGGATGTCGGTGCGGAGATGATGACTGCTGCAATTAGAGATACTCTGCTTGCGCTGAACCTCAACATCGAAATCATTGATGAATATCTGCGCCTTTCCGGCGATGTCGAGTTTGTTGTCAACAGCGACAGACAATTTACGGCTTGGGTAAATAAAGCCGGAACAGAGTGCGCTTATCACGTTGGGCACAATTACAACGGAGTAGCGAAAATGTTCAGTGATACGATTGGGGTATTTGTTAACCACCATCCCGTTGGATATACAAATAGCCACGATGGCGGTTTTATTCCGTATAAGAAGATGTTCGATGCGCTCGCAGAACTTACCGGGAAGCCTGTCTACAAATATAGGGCTTTTGAGTTGCTTGTTACGCTTGACTTGGAGATTTACCAGGCGATGAGGCGGCTAATCGTTCCGGCGGACATTGAACTTCCGCAGCTGCATAAGATTTTGCAGCAAGTGTTTCATTGGAAAGACTATCACCTGCACGACTGGAATGTGTTTGACGAAAAAAATCGCGAGTCTGTTGCCCGTCTTGTTATGACCGATGAGGATTTGTCGTATGACGATAAAGCGATTCTTGAGGCGGGTCACAAGCTGTCGGAGTTTTTACCAAAGTACAAGCATATCATTTATACCTACGATATGGGCGATAACTGGAAGCATCTGATTGAACTTGTACGCATGATTGACGATCATAACGAGGAATCACCGTACTTGCTCGAAGCGGTTGGACAAGCCCCGCCTGAAGATGTCGGCGGCGTTAGCGGGTATATTCACTTCCGCAAGATAATGCAGAATCCGCAGCATGAGGATTACGAGCAAATGAAACAGTGGGCAGGATTTTGGCATTTGGAGTTATCTGAATGGGAAAGCCGTCCGCAAGTCATTTATAGATGGTGAGTGTATATGATTTATACTACCTTACAAACAACCAGCGGTCGTGGGTTCGAGTCCCATCTCCAGCTCCATATGAAGAAAACCTTGAAAAAATCAAGGTTTTATTTATATTAATTAAAATTTTCGATTCTTATTAAATTCTCTAAATTGTTAACCCTATCAAGCATTCCGATTTCTTTAATTGATTCGGCTACATTTCCCTCCAGTGCCTCATGAGTAATAAATACTATGGATACATTATCTTCATCCTTGATATCCTGTGTAACCGACACTATGCTGACATCATGCCTCCCCAGCACTGCGGCTATTTCTCCCAGTATCCCGGGCTGATCCTTTACATTAAGCCTTATATAGTATTCGGAGACATTTTCGTATGCACTTTTGACTTCTTTTTGTGTCCTGCCGTTCTTGAAGGAGTATAGTGTAGATAACGCAATATTGCTCCTCAGGATTGAAATAATATCCCCCACTACGGCACTGCCCGTGGGAAGGTCTCCTGCTCCTCTTCCGTACAGCATCAGATCTCCTACTGCATTTCCCTTTATGAAAATAGCATTAAAGGAATCATTTACATTCGCAAGGGGATGGCCTTTTGGAACCATTGCAGGATGTACTCTCAGCTCAAGCCTTCCGTCATCTTCCTTGCCTATTGCCAGGAGTTTTATAACATAACCAAACCTGTTTGCATAGTCAATGTCAACGGCTTTTATATTGCTGATCCCTTCCCTGTATATGGAAGAAAAATCAATCTTCGTACCAAAGGACAATGAGGACATTATTGCAAGCTTATAAGCCGCATCATACCCGTCTATATCAGAAGAGGGATCTGCTTCTGCATATCCTTTCTCCTGTGCTTCCTTCAAAGCTTCGTTGAAATCCATGCCCTCCCGGGTCATTTTAGTCAGAATATAATTGGTCGTTCCGTTAATTATGCCTACAAGCTTGTCAATTTTATTGGCAGTCAGGCTCTCATTAATTTCTCTGATTATCGGGATACCGCCTCCTACACTTGCTTCATAATAGAAGAGCACTCTCTCCTGCTCTGCTGTCTTGAAAAGTTCCTCTCCCTGTGTTGCCAATACCAGCTTGTTTGCAGTTACTACATGCTTTTTGCACCTCATTGCCCTAAGCATGTAATCTTTTGCCGGCTCAGTTCCGCCCATAAGCTCAATTACGATTTTTATGCTGCTGTCATTTAATATATCGTTAAAATCTGTAGTGATTATCTCTTCCGGCACCTTGACCCCTCTGGGTTTTTCAGGATCTCTCACAAGTATTTTTGCAACCTCTATTTCACAGCCGCATTTCCTTAAAATCTCATCCCTATTGGTACTTAATATGCTCCATACTCCCTGGCCTACAGTTCCAAGCCCTAATAATGCTATTCTAACCTTTCCCATCATTGCTTCATTCCTTTCAATTATACTGTATATTATCAGCCGGCACAGAAAAATGCTCTATGCAGCTCATTCAAGGCTTTTTTATTGTCTGCCTCTCCGACCAGGCAGCAAATGGCATTATGTGAAGTTGCTATCTGCAATACGTTTACATTGCTGACCTCCAATGTTTTTACCAGCTTTGACATTATCTCCTCCATGCAGCTTGCTTTATTCCCTATAAGGAAAATCTTGCTGCAATTATTGATGATCCTGTACTCTGCACACAGCTGTTTCAATATATCCTCAACTTCAGCTGCTGCATCGCTGTCCACTATGAAAACCTTCTGATCATGAGATTCACTTATAATATCAATGTTTATTTTTCTCTTTTCCAGAAGTTTGAAAATAGCTTCAGCCTCACCTTCAGGCACTTCACTTGGATTGACAATAACCATGGCCTTGTTTGCCATACTTGTGACTCCCGTAAATAGGTTGTCTTCGTATTCCACTAAATTGGTAATTACTGTACCGGGAGTATCGGAGAAAGTATTTTTTACTATCAAAGGTATATTGTCTTCCAAAGCATATTCTACAGCACGGGGGTGAATAACCTTCGCCCCTTGATACGCCAGCTCAAAAACCTCTCTATAGTCTATTCTGTCTATTATCTTCGCATTGGGCACGATATTCGGATCAGCAGTCATAATACCGTCTACGTCGGTATAGATTTCCACATATTCCGCATTTAACGCTTTTCCCAGCAGGGCTCCCGTCACATCACTCCCCCCTCTTCCAAGGGTAGTAAAGTCTCCCTCCTCCGTCATGCCCTGGAATCCTGTTACAATAGGTATCAATCCCTGCTCAAGCACCTTTAAGACCTTTTCAGCTTCAACATTTATTACACCGGCATTGCCAAAATTATCGTCTGTTATAATTCCTGCATTTCCCCCTGTCAAAACTCTCGTCTTATATCCTCTTCCAGCAAAAGCCTCTGCCATAACAACTGCAGAAATGATTTCGCCGCAGGACATCAGCAGATCGGCTTCCCGTTTATCCACATTGCAATCTTTACCGTTTATCAGTGATAAGAGGCTGTCGGTGGCATAGGGATCCCCTTTCCTTCCCATTGCTGATACTACCACAACGGGGCTATATCCTTGCTCTACCGCACATATTACCTTATCTACCACCATATTTCTTCTTTCTTCTGACGCAACCGAGGTGCCTCCAAATTTTTGAACTATGATTCTCATGATAATCCTCCTAATTAAATGTTTACAACACAAGCCCCATTGTGATCGGACTTCAGCTCTTTTATTATCCATTTGTGCTCAAGTTTTGACAAATATTCTTCCATTTGCTTGCTGAAATCCGTCTCTTCCTCTTTTAAAACAGCCATGATGGTGGGGCCCGCTCCGCTGAGGAATACGCAAAGGCTGTTCAATCTGTTGCACTCTTCTACTATTTCGTTGTAATTACCGATAAGCTTGCCCCTGTATATCTCATGAAGCCTATCCTTGCATGCCAGCTTCAACAACTCAAAGTTTCCGTTTGAAAGGGCTGCTATAAGCAGTGATACCCTTCCCACATTATAAACGCCGTCCTTGTATGGAATACTGTCCGGAAGGACTGCTCTTGCTTCCTTTGTAGACAGCTTAAAATCAGGAATTATCGCACAGAACTTCAGCCCCGGAGGAAGTTTGATTTTCTCAAAATAAACCCTGTCTCCGTCTTTA